>Ga0209470_1002574_pt1 | contig 12811 bp, 20 predicted proteins | sample GraSoiAngelo_125_FD_185882 | JGI IMG/M metagenome (GOLD analysis project Ga0209470, IMG submission 185882) | Grasslands soil microbial communities from the Angelo Coastal Reserve, California, USA - 14_0927_05_40cm (SPAdes) (version 2) | ecosystem: Environmental > Terrestrial > Soil > Grasslands ... | reverse complement strand
CGTTCGTTCATCTCAACCGCGATGATGACACCAGCAACCTGCCGTGCTTGTAATCGGTCGCTCGGCTCGATCAAGAACGCAGGGTCCCCAGGCCCGCGCCGGAGGCGACCGCCAGCTTCACCGGCGCGGAGGCTGATCCTGCCGGCAGGATCATCGGCGACGACAATCAAGAAGCTGCCTGGCGGCTGCTGGGAGGCAACTGATCGGATGTAGGCGACAGCGTCAGCGGTACGGTACGGGTGGGGAAACCGATCGCGAAGGTTGAGCCACACGTCGCGGTCGTTGGCGTGGCGCGTGATGGCCCCCGCGTCAGACTCGCGCCAGAGGCGCAGGAGGCAGATGCCGCAGCGGAGCTCCATCCCAGGCCGGCAGTAGGGTCACATGCGCTTGCGCAGAAAAACATGAGTCGCGCGAACGCCTGCAACATGCTTCACGCATTCGTAGCCTAGCGCGGGCAGATCAATGCCGGCAAACAAGCCGCCCCCGATCGGGTTCTGAAGATCTTGATTCGGCCCAGCACCGTAGCCGTCGCGTGAGACCGCGAAGCTGTTGACCCGGAGTTTCGACACGACGTTCCTCTCAGGACTTCCCGGAAGGATTCGAGGCGCGCCGCGACAAGCGAGCCAGCACGGCCGCTACGGCAAGTGCGGCAAGAAACGCCGGAACAGCCGTGATGATTGGCCAGACGGGGAGCGCGAGAAGCGGCGCGCGTTGGCCGTATGTTCCAGCAAAGAGCCAATGACCGTTTGCTGCGAGCGCGAGGCCGAAGGCCCCCAGCGCGACCGCCCCGGCCGCATGCAACGCCGTCGGGCGAGGCGAACTGCCCAGTCGATAGTGCTCGTACCCGATATGCGCCGCGGCCACGAGCGCGCTGGCCACCCACGCTGCCAGCCGCCACAGGCGCATATGATCCGACTTGGCGAGCGCAGCGAACCCGATGCCGATGACCACATACGACACGGCAACAAGAATCATCGCACGGACCCACAAGCGCCGACCTGATACGTCCATGTGCGTGGCCTAACGGATCGCGCCTAAGCAGCGGGCGATCCACTCGCCGGCGCCAGCGGAATGGGCGACAGTCCGTCCCCTGCCGGTGACGAGTGCTTCTCGGTCATGCGGCCCGCCTTTCACGCACCTCGTAGTGTGCGGAGCGAGCGTCAAAGCGGCGCAGGAGGGCTCGCGCTGCGGGCGGTACGCGTCTGCGTTTTCGTAACTCGTCCAGCCATGCCAGATACGAGAGATCATCAGGCTTGTCCTCCCAAGGGGCGGCTGGCCTTCACCGCGCCCGTCGCCTGCTCGAGCGGCGGGCTGTCGTGCGTGCCCTCTTCCGTAGACCCATCGGCTTCGGCCGCGCGTGCCGCGGCTGGTAGACACCAAGCTTCCCGCCGCCCGGCAAGGTCACGTGCGTGAACAACCCCCACCCCTCGTTGCGTACCGGTCCGCAGGCGACGCCCCGTTTCCGCATCTCCGTGACAAAGCCGTCGATATCGTCGGACATCAGGTAGAACTCATGCACGTCGTTCGTCTCGGATGGATGGACGGCCAGTTCGGCCGGCGGCAATCCGAAGATCAACCAGCCATCGCCCACATCGACATGCGGGAGCTCGAACACCTCGCGCAACAGGGCGCGGTCGGCCTCGGGGCTCTTACTATAAATGATGGAATGAGCGCCGATAATCATGTTATCGCGGGCCGCCTAACGGGTCGCGCTTGAGCCGCGGGCGACTCGCCTGCCGGCGCAAGGCCCTTGGACGGCAATCCGTACTCCCTCAGGATGACAACACCCCGCTTCCCGCAGAGCGATCACTGCCCGTCAGCGTAAGCACTTGTTAAGCGACATCATCCCGAGACGACGACGGGGCACGCTCCCGACGCGTCGGCCGGAGCAGCACTCCGAGCAGGGCCAGCACCAACCCGCACAAGGCACCAACCAGCCCTAGGAGAGTGAAGAAAGGCACCCGACTGACGACGGGGGCTGCACCGGCGTACCCGGCGAGGGTGAACGTGAAGCACAGGACGAAGCCGTAGAGGGCGCCGGCAATCGCGGCCTCTCCCCTGCCCGCTCGGTAGCCCAGAGCGAGGGCCGCGAGTCCCCAGGGCACGAGCGTCCACCAGTGAAGGAAGAGTGCGTGAGCCGCGGCCCAGCCGAGCAGGAGACCAACTACGACAGCGGAAGCGAACCTTGACATGGCACCCAATGATGCCGCGTAACGGATCGCGCGTAAGCTGCGGGCGACTCGCCTGTCGGCGCAAGGGTAGTGGGCGAACCGTCCGTGCCCGGCAGGGCACAACACGCCGCTTCCCCTAAGGCGATCGCTAGGCGGCACGCTCAGCACACCGGCAGCGCTCATGCGCGCAGGACGCTGCGCAACCGGGACAAGAAGCCGTCTGGGTCCGCAGGGCTGAGCAAGAGACTGTAGCCGGCCGTGGTCGGAATGTACACGGCTCGAGTTCGGTCAGTCAGATACAACAACGCCTTCTCCCCGTTCCGGAGCCGGAACCATCCAGCCTGATAGCCGGGGAGTCCGGTTCCCAAGCGGCGCCACCGGGGCCGTAGCTCTTCCTGATACCCGAGATCGACGCGGCGAGCTAGATCTACCCGGAGTTGCGTTTTGGGGATGAACCGCCCGTACCAATCGCCCTCGAGACGGAGGCCGTCTGGTCGGATCTCGAAGCGCGACGCGTGCGCGCCTCGGACGGATGTGGCCACCAGCGCGATCGCGCCGACGAGGATCACAACAACGGGAATGAGAAACCAGAGGTAGCGACTCTCCGCGGGGGCGATCGGAAATATGTTCATGGAGGATCCAAAGGGCTGGGGGAGTGCCGCCTACTTCAGGCGCTTGTTAGGCAGCATCACATGCTCCGGGAGCTGACCTATTGGGATCGGGCTCGCTTACGCCAAATGTCACGAAGGGTGGTTCGGCGGGTTGAAGAGTGAGCTCCTCGTTAACCCGCAAGACGCTAGCCCCTCTACTCAGTGAACCGCTCCTTGGCCGCGGTTCGCTTGCGCAATTTGCCGGGACCCTCACCCTTCTCCGCCCGCTTGGCCGCCTTGATGTACCGAATGCTAGGAGCGGGGCCAACGCCCCCGGGCACCGAATACGCGAGCGCAACGATCCCGCTGACCGGGAGTGTCTTCTGATCCGCCAACACGAGCTTTGTCGCAACGCCGGGCGGAAGGAGCGGGACCCCGGCCCCGAGGAGCACAGGAACAACGGCGACCTCCACCGTGTCCACGAGGCCTGCGTCGAGAAGCGAGCGAAACAGGACGCCCCCGCCGAAGAGCCAGATGTCTTTGCCCGGCTTCGCTTTCAGCGCTGCCACGATTTCCCGCGGATCGTCGTTGCAGATGCGGACGCCACGGTGTGCGGCCGCCGGAAGGGTCCGTGAAAAGACGACGACATCGAGACCCGGCATGGCGCCGTGCCCGCCCTGCGCGGTCAGGACCTCATACGTCTTGCGTCCCATCACGGCTGTGTCGAACTCCTTGAACAGCGCGGCGAAGTCGATGGAGGGGTCCATCACGATCCAGTCGTATTCGCCGTTTGGCCCGGCGATGAAGCCATCCAGGCTCACAGCCACTTGGTAGCGCAGTCGTCTGCTCATCGATCGGCTCCGATTCGAGGCCGCGCCACGCTGCCTCTCACGTACCCCGCCGGCACGTGGCGCCGCGACAATGGCCACTCCCTCACTGGGGCTTGATAAAGTAACCGGCGACACGCCACGTCCCGTCGGGGTCCACAGTCAGGACGACCGTCTCGCTAACGCGCGTCTTGTCGCGCGCTGCTGTCGAGAACTGGAGTAGCACATACTCGCCGGGTGGCACATTGGGCAATTCACGCGTGTACTGGGCACCTACCTGGCGGCGAGCGCCCAAGGGGTCGACCTGTAAGCGCGCGGCGATGACGGCATCCTGCCAGCCTTCGCGAGTGATCTGGTGACGGAACATCGCCGCTGCCGAGTCCCAGCTCGCCTCGTAGGCCGTCGCGTCCACGAGCGCTAGCCAGCGCCGCGCCGCCCCTTCTGCGGCCTGAATCTTCGCTCCGGCGGTGGTGTCATTGTGGGCTTGCTGGGCGCGGCCGAGCGTCGAGGCAGCGGTGGTCAGCCAGATCGACAGGGAGACGAGATGGAGCTGTTTCACGGCGGGCCTCCGCGACATACTCTCGTGACGGCTGCCTAACGGATCGCGCTTAAGCTGCGGGCGACTCGCTCGCCGGCGCAACCGGGAGTGGACGAGGTCCCGGCGGCAAGGTCCCGCCGCAGCGTCGCTTCAGAAGAACCGGCTCACGGTGCCGGCCACGACGCCCACCATGATCCCCAGCCCAGCACCGTAGATGCCATAGGCCACCGGGCCGAAGCCACATAGAAGGGGATAGCAGCCTTTGAGATCGTGATACAGTCCGTAGGCAGCGCCAACGGTGAAACCAACGCCCATTCCCATGACTCCCCCCTTCAGCTCCGGCGGCATTCGCCTACGCGGGCGTTGCGGCGTGCTCCCGGCTGGTGGCCAGAGTGATAGGCTCGCTGCGACCGGGCTCACGGCGAGGGGCGCCAGGAAGAGGGTGTCCGCGAGCGCGGGCCCCGAGAGCACCCGTTGCGCTTGCTCGACTCCCGCCCGAGGTGTCGCCTGGGCTCGGAGCGGTGCGACGTGTGCCGTCGCCGCAGTCGCGACGCCGAGGCTGATGAACAGTGCTACCGAGCGCATAGTCGCCAGTACCGCTATCGTCGAACGCCTCGATTGACCCTCACCTTAGGCTCCCTGGACGGCTCACTCACCCGGCGTGGTGGGATCGATCATCGGGCAGGTGCTGGGGATGCTGGTCTGGATGTTCGCCCACGAACTTGCCAACCGCAAGCACGTGAACGGGCCGCGCATCGTCAGCTTCCTCAACAACCGCACCGTCGGACGGCTCAACAACCACATCGCTCTCTGGGTGACCGCGGTCGCCCTCCCCTGCTTCATCCTCATCCGCGTGGCGGAACTGTGCATCTACCCTATCCTCACGCCGCTCGTCGGCCTGCCGCGACACCGCCACGCGGACTGGGTGAACGTCAGCCGCCACAAGTTCACCGGCCTGTTGGGACACGACCTGATCTGGTGCCTGTACTGTGACTACTGGATGACCGGCGTGTACTCCCTCGGCGCGGAAATGTTGCGCAACGTCGAGCGTTTCTGGTGCCCCATCCGCTTCGCCAGCGGGAAAAAATGCGACACCTGTAAACTCGACTTCCCGGACATCCACGGCGGATGGGTCGCGCCGGAGGGGACGATGGGCGACGTCGTGGCGACCTTGGAAAAGATGTACGGTGCGCCGGCGACAGCGGACCTGCCGCGGGACCAGCGGCACCCCGCGCCCTCCTCTATCCACGCCCGTTGTAGAAGTTTGGTAAACCTCGAATTGCCATGACGGCGTGAACCGCAAACTCGACTCCGATGAGCAGGAACCCTCCGTACCACCATAGCCTCAGCGGTGGGGCCTCGATCGTCAGGGCGCGCGCCGTGGCGGCCATGCTGAGGTAGAGCAGCACGCCACCACCAAACCACACCAGCATTCGAGCTACTGCTTGTGTAACGCGTCCCTGTGGGATTCGGGCCCGCAGACCGTTCAAGAATGCGAGTTCGATGTAGTGTCCGCCAAGGGAGAACCACAAGGCAAGGGCCACGAGGGGGAGGAGCAGCTTGAGGTCATGTCTTTGGAGCGCGAGCACTGCGCCTACCACGGCGGCAAGCGCCACGTTTCTCGCCAACGCGCGGCGAAACGGCTCTTCGAATCGGGGCCAACTGGTGCTCGATCGCGCCGCCAGGTTGAAGCGCTTGTTAGGCAGCATGCCCGGACGAAATCGTGAGCTTGAAGCCGTCGGGGTCCTTCAACCGGAATATGCGGGCGCCCCAGGGCATGTCGGCGGGCTCCATCTCGAGTTTACCGCCAAGCTCCTTGATCCGTTTCGCAATCTCGTCGACGTTCTGGTCTGTCGTAATCTGCAGCGAGAACCCTTCGCCCTTGACCCGGTCCAACCCCTTGGCTCCGTCATCCTGATTGATCAAGATCCGCACGTCGCCGGCTCTCAGCGAAACCGCCCTCAGCCTTCCGTCGCGCTCGTGCTTCCGGTCGACGGTGAAGCCCACCACCTGGTGATACCACGCCAAGCTGCGTTCGAGATCTTTCACGGTCAGCGAGGCCGAGAGACTGCGGGCCTGAAAGGACTCGGTCTCCGCGCGCGTGCTGGCGCTCTCAGGGACTCGTGAATTGGCGCTCATGGGATCTCCTGTAGGGGGCTTTCGGGCGTTTCGACCCATCCAACACCTGGAAAGGGTGGTCTGGAGCTCTCTCAAGTTCGCGACGGGCGTCGCTCACACCCCGAACTGCCGGAGGTGGTGCTGATCATCGTGAGGTCGTCGGCGACCTCCTCCACTTCGTCTAACAGGTGCGACGAGAAGAGCACCGTGCGTCCTTCATCGGCGATGGTGCGAATAACGGCACCGAGAATGTCGCGGCGCTCCAGTCCAAACGTCTGCCGCAGCTCCTCCGCGTACACATCGTCCCAAGCGGGATAGAACGCGCGCGAGTAGCGCATGAGCTCGTCGACGCGCATCCAGCCGGGGACGTCGTTCTCCTCGGAGAGATAGCCGACGCGCGTCAGCTCCGACACGGTGACGACGGATTCAGTCACCGTGAACCACCTTGTGATTGCACAGAGGCTCGTCGCATTGTGGTGACTCTTAATCCAAGGCGAATCATTCGCCGCTGCGAGCACAACACTCCGCTTCCCTTAGAGCGATCAGCGCCCGCCAGCTTCAAGCGCTTCTTAAGCCGGGCGGATTCATATAGTAAGTGCAACAGGGTCCCCAAAGAGAAAGGTGACCTGGCAGACGGTAGTCTTCTGTTCTCCACCAAGAGAAAGAAGCCTGCCATGACGTACCGCCAGATCACCTTCGCCGAAAGATACACGCTGGGCCTGCTCCGCCAGGGCGGCCTGGCCCCGGCCGCGATCGCCCGCGTCCTCGGCCGGCACCGGAGCACGATTGGGCGCGAAGTGCAGCGCAACGGCACGCCCCGCGACGACTGTTATCGGCCGCAGCTGGCCGACTGGTACGCGCGGGGCCGGCGCTCGCGCTCCCGACGCAACCGGCGGTTCACGGCCGAGGCGTGGGCGCGGATCCAGGTCCTGCTCCGAGAGGATTGGAGCCCCGAGCAGGTGGCGGGCTGGCTGCGGCGCCATCAGGAGCTCACGATCAGCCACGAGACGATCTATCGCTACCTCTGGGCCGACAAGCACGCCGGCGGCACGCTGTACCGGCATCTGCGCGGCGCCCGCAAGCGGCGGCGCAAACGCTACGGCCGCTACGACAGCCGTGGCCGGCTCGCGGGCAAGCGGCCGATCACCGCCCGCCCCGCGGCGGCCGACGCGCGCACTGAGGTCGGCCATTGGGAGGCCGACACGATGTTGGGCGCCAGCCAAGCCGGGCCCTGCGTGTTGAGCCTGGTGGAGCGCAAGACGGGCTACTTGGTGCTCGGGCAGTTACGGCAGCGCACCAGTGCGGCGGTGAATCAGCGGGCGCAGGGGTTGATCGCGACCCAGCCCCATCCGGTGCGGAGCATCACCGTCGATAACGGCACCGAGTTTCACGAGTACGCGCAGCTCGAGCGGGCCACCGCGACCCAGTTCTACTTCGCCACGCCCCACCATGCCTGGGAACGCGGCACCAACGAGAACACCAACGGCCTCGTGCGCCAATATCTCCCCAAGCGCCAGAGCATGGCCCACCTCACCCAACACGCTTGCAATCGGATCGCGGCGAAACTCAATCGCCGGCCGCGCAAGCGACTCGGCTATCGGACCCCGGAGGAGTGCTATGTCCCGTGACGCTCAGTGTTGCACTTCAAAGTTGATATCAGACGGCTGGACGCCCAAGCGCGAACCTGACTTGACTCAGGTGATGTTCGTTATGAGCGGCGACCTTATCGAATTCATCCCGCAACGTGCGCACGCCGTCTACGCTATGCACGAACTCAAGATGGCCGCTGCGCTCATAGTGCACGCCAGCATAATAGATGATTGCATTGCGAACCGATTCATATACGCGCCTGGAGATATCTAGCGGCACGCGCGAATAATCGAGACCCCGAGCCCATGCATCCTGATCCATCACCCATAGCACCTGACGAGGCTCACTGAGCACTCGACGGATGCGATCAAAGAAGACCGTCTCGCTATCGGAGAGGTGGTGTAGGATATAGCCGACTGACCACTTGCCTGGCGCGTAGGTGCGCGCCAGGTCCCCAGGTTTGAGCGAGAAGCACTTCAGCGTCTCGTCCCGAGTCCGTTCAAGCTCTTGAATAAGATGCGTGCGCCCTCCAGCCGCTAACGGATCGCGCTTAAGCTGCGGGCGACTCGGCCGCCGGCGCAAGGCCGTTGGACGACAGTCCGTGGCTGCCAGGGCGCAAACACTCTGCTTCCCTTAAAGCGATCATCGCCCGCCAGCTTCAAGCGCGTGTTAGACGGCAAGGGCTCGAACTACCGGTAGAGAGGATTGTGACAAGGCGCCGCCGCCGCGGACCTTCGCTGCGCGGGGATCCGGACGACCATGAGGCTGTCACGGCACTGGTCCCCACGCGCGATGGGCATGTGGCAGGTCTCCCGGAACGGGACAACAATGATGAATGAGTCGCGCGCGGCTGGGGGCGCGAAATCGCGTTGCGAGTTGTCCGTGGACGCCCGGGGCTGGGGTTCTTGACGAGGTACTTGGCTCGATCTGCAACTCGAGCCCGCAAGAATCATTGCGATGCAGACGAGACGGAACCTCATAGCGCTTGTTGGACCCAGCCCACCGCGTTAAGCTGCGGCGCGCTGAAGAAGAACTCATTCCACAATCTACCCGCGGCGTCAGCTTCAAGCGCTCGTTAGGCGGCTGCGTCCCCCGCAGAGCCCGCTCCTGTCTCGTCCGGCAGGATCATTGTAGCTCCCCGTGTCCTGCGGTCTCAACTCCCTTTACGCCTGAGCCGGAGGAGGAGCCGGCGTGAGGCCGTGGCGGCGCATGATCTCCGCCAGCTTCGCCCGGTCTGGCGGACCACCGGCCGCCGCGTTGATCACGTCGGCACACTCGCGGAAATACTGCGGACCGATTGCAGCTGGCGTGATCACGCACAGCGCCTTCACGTCCTGCATTCCATGGTTATCGAACCGGTGAATGGCGCCGCGCGGAATGCAGAGTGCCTGTCCCGGCCCGACGTCGATTGGTTTTCCGTCGACAGTCCAGATCAAGACTCCGTCGATGCCATAGATTATCTCTTCGTAATGGTCGTGGCTATGCGCCGGTGCCGCCAAGCGCTGCGCGCCGGGGACAGTGAGCTCAAAGGCCGCGACGCTGCCATTCGATTTGTCTCCGCCGATCAAGAAGCGTACCGCGAGCGGCCCGAGACGGATGGTTTCTTCAGAAGGATTGACGTGCAGGTCAATGGTCTGCTGTGTCACTTATGCCTCCGCTTGGTAAATGGCGTCACCATCCTTGTAGCTCGAACTCAGTTGCAGCCGGCTAACGGATCGCGCTTAAGCTGCGGCGCGCTGAAGAAAGACTCATTCCTTAATCTACGCGCGCCGTCAGCTTCAAGCGCTGGTTAGGCGGCTGCCCGATCAATCGAGTGTCCAGCCGAGAAAGAGGCGTCTGACACGGCCAGCTGTGAACCACAACTTGAAGAGATGAAGGTCCGAGGCTGGATCCCCCCTAGGGCGGGGGCCAGTGTCGAAATCAGTCCTCAGCGTACCGCTTTCTTCACGAGCGCGCCGATCCTTGCCTCTTCGGCGAGAGTCAACTCCTTCAGCGCGAAGGCGACGGGCCACATGGCATCTTCGTCGAGGTTCGCCTTGTCGCTGAAGCCGAACGTCGCATACCTGGTGTTGAACTTCTGCGCGCTTTGGAAGAAGCAGACGACCTTGCCGTCCTTAGCATATGCGGGCATTCCGTACCAGAGTCTCGGCGAGAGGGCTGGCGCGCTTGCTTTGATGATAGCATGCAGCCGCTTGCCCATGGCGCGTTCCGGTTCCGGCATCTGGCCGATCTTCGCGAGGACGGCGTTCTCCCCGTCCGCGTTGTCCGCGCGCGGGCCGCGGCGCGCCGCCGCCTTCAGCTCTTGGATGCGCTCCTTCATCGCGAGTCGTTCCTCGTCCGTGAATCCCTTGAACTTCTTGCCGATCGTGGTGGTGCTCTTGGCGGCCTTCTGCGTTTCCTTCTTTGGGCTCATTTAAACATCCTCATATAGACTTAGGTTGGAACCTCGCCGCAGTTCGAATGCGGACCCGCGCTATCATATTTAGGCGCCGCCTAACGGATCGCGCTTAAGCTGCGGCGACTCGCGCGCCGCGCAAGAGTAGTGGACGAACAGTCCGTGCCCGCCAGGGCACAACCCTCCGGTTCCTCTAAAGCGACCACCGCCCGCCAGCTTCAAGCGCTTGTTAGGCGGCGGGCCGTTCACGGCGCCTTGATTTCGGTGTGAAAGACCGTCCGCCATCGGCCTCCTATTTGTCGCCAAAGGCTCGCAACCCAATAGGTGCCGGAGAAATCCTGACCTCCCGCGTCCCCGGCGACCACAGCCCTATAAGTTAGAAGCGTCGTACGGGGATCGAGGCGTCGAGTGGCGAATTCGGTCAGGGTGAAACTGCGCAGATTCGCCTGGCGGACGGACGCCACCTCAGCAGCACGAGTATGGATCCCGTCTGCATAGACCCCGACGACGCTCGTATCGAGCGCCGCCGTAAAAGCGTCGAGTTGCTTATCCTTTACGGCCTGCCATACCGCGGTTTCTCTTGCGACGAACTCGTCGGTGGCTTGGGCTAAGGCCTGAGCCGCACCGACCGGGAGGAGAGTCGCGAGCAGCAATATCGAGGTGCGCATGCAAGCCTCCAGGAAGGGGGTTGGCGTGCCCGCCGCTTAACGGATCGCGCTTAAGCTGCGGGGGACTCGCCGCCGGCGCATCTGTAGTTGAACGATAGTTCGCGCGCCAGCGCACAACACTCCGCTACCTTTAAAAGCGATCACCGCCCCGTCAGCTTCAAGGGCTTGTTAGGCGCCCGCGACCTGCAGGTCCGGTAGGCGGTGGCGGAGCAACACCACGCCGAAAACGATCATCCACAAGGGCAGCAGATAGTTGTTGATGGCCGCGACTGGGGCCACAACAGCGGTTACGTTCCGGAACATGCCGACGAACCCACCGCAGGCGACAGCGAGCCCGACGACGGCCACCCAATTCGGCGTCGCACGGAAGTGCAACAACGTCCAGCTGGACAGCAGGAAGAACATGTTGACGCTCAACTCGCCCAAGAACTCACCGATGTAGTTGCCCAAGTAGGTGTTCAAACCGTCGAAGACGGCCGTGATGACCTGCTGCTGCTCCGCGGTCGCGGTTGGCTGTAGCTGGGCAAGGTGCCAGTGCACAGTGGGCCAGCGCATCAGGCCGAGCATCATACTGATGGCGGCCAGGGCTGCCCATTGCAAGGCGAGGAGCATGGCCCCTGGATAGAAGCACCGCAGCGCGCAATATGCGCCGACGCCCGCTGGAAGCCAGATGAGAGGTAAGAAGGCATACAGGGCCCACGCCGCACGACCGGGAGTGCCGGTGGCGAGGAGCCGAGGAAGGACAGTGTTCGCTGGACCGTCCAGTACAGCGGGGTAATCGAAGCGGGCAGCAAGGAAGGAGAAAACCGCCATGAACGCAATGGCGCCGAAAACGAGAGCCAGCCCGCCGACTCGTACGGTCGTAATGGGTTTCACGGCATCCTTTGATTGTGGACGCCTAACGGACCGCGCTTAAGCTGCGGGCGACCCACTCGCCGGCGCAAGAGCAGTGGACGTTAGTCCGTGCCCGCTAGGGCACAACACTCCGCTTCCTCTAAAGCGATCACCGCCCGCCAGCTTCAAGCAGTCGCACGAGCTTCGGTCATTTCACGCCCGAGCTCCAGGGCGGCGACTGCCTGATCGCGCGTGACACTCGGGAAGTCGTTCAGGAACTCATTGAGGGAGTCACCCCCCTCGAGGTAGTCGTAGAGAGTCTTCACCGGCACGCGCGTGCCAACGAAGACGGGAGTCCCTCCGAGGATCTGAGGGTCGCTATGAACGACCTGGGGTTCTTCATCGCCTGAGCTCGTAGGTTACGAAAACTAACTATACACGGGACTAGCGGTCGGCGCCTAACGGATCGCGCTTAAGCTGCGGGCGCGCCCGCCAGCTTCAAGCGCTGTTAGGCGGCCGCTTGCTAATGCGTGACGAGCTTCCCTTGCGCAACGCTCGGCATCGAGTCACACGCATAAACTCCAGGGAAAAATAGGGCACGAACTCCCGAGCAGCAGTCACTGTTCTTCCTGCAGAACTGCCCGAAGGCCGGGCACGGGCCGGACCCCTCCGAACACCCTGCGCTACGGGAACTGAGTGAGCCGGCAGCCGCGAGCGCTAGCGCAAGCAGAGGACGCTTCCATAGAGGCTTCATTGGGCTTCTTTCCTGTGAAGTCCGCTTCTGCTAGGTCGGGCCTACTCGGTCTCACGGTCACGGCGGAGATCCAGATTAGGGCTGCGGCGCGCCCCTGACCGCAAGCCGCGACAAATCCGGGGGCTGCTCCCGGCGCCGCCTAACAGATTGCGCTTAAGCTTCGGGCGCCCCGCCCGCCGGCGCAAGGTCGTGGGACGCAGTCCGTGCCCCGCCAGGGGCACAACACTCCGCTTCCTTAAAGCGATCACCGCCCGTCGGCTTCAAGCGCTTGTTAGGCGGCCAGCTACCTTGCTGGCACTAAGTAGTCGTGTGCGCCGACGATCTGC
>Ga0209470_1002563_pt1 | contig 12849 bp, 11 predicted proteins | sample GraSoiAngelo_125_FD_185882 | JGI IMG/M metagenome (GOLD analysis project Ga0209470, IMG submission 185882) | Grasslands soil microbial communities from the Angelo Coastal Reserve, California, USA - 14_0927_05_40cm (SPAdes) (version 2) | ecosystem: Environmental > Terrestrial > Soil > Grasslands ... | reverse complement strand
ACCCTGAACTAGAAAAGCTTGTCGAATCGGGAAAGCTCACCTCCAAAGCCGCCGAGCACCTGGAAAAACTAAGGCCGGGCACGTTTTGTCTTCATAAAAGTTGGGGATTCGGCCGCGTACGCGAATGGAACCTGCTCCTCAATCAGATTGAAATCGATTTCGCAAGCAAAAAGTCCCATGCCATGCAGGTTCAGTACGCGGCGGAGAATCTGAAGCCTCTCGCGCCTGAGCATTTTCTTGCCCGCAAGGCGACGGACGTCGCCGCGATTAAGAATTTGGCAAGGGAGGACCCTGTCGCAGTGGTCCGAAATATTGTGGAAAGTTTGGACGGCAAAGCTACCACCCAGCAGATCGGTGAATGGCTGATAGGCGATGTCTTCACCGAGGCGGAATGGAAACGCTGGTGGGAATCAACGAAGAAGGCACTGAAGGCGAGCGGCGCTTTTTCTATCCCCGCAAAAAAAACCGAGCCGATCCAAATTCGCGGCGAAGGCGTATCGCACGCTGAGGAGCTGATCGCTGGTTTTAACAAAGCGCGACAGCCGAAAGAACAAATCGCGGCCTTCGAGCAGATCATAAAATTTCACGAGCAATTCAAGGAGCCTGAAAAACAGCTTCAACCCATCATTGTCGCCATCGAGAACGCGGCAGTGCGCAATCAGAAAATGCATCCTGAGCTCGCGTTCGAGTTCATCATCGCGCGGGACGATTTGCTTGGACGCGTCCCGTCTCTGCACACGACCCATATCGGTTCGACCCTTTCAAAGCTAATTCTCGAGGAAGAAAACCGTTTGACATCAATCCTGCCCAAATTGCCGGCGGCAAAAGAGAAAAGAATCTTGCAAGCGTTGCCGTCGGCGCTTGGTCCGCGCTGGACGGAGCGCGCCTTAAATTGGATGCAAGGCAGTCACGGCCGTATGGTCGCACAAATTCCGCGTCTCTTAAGCGAAGCCGGCCAGCATGCCGAGCTTCGGACAGTGCTGGAACGAAGCATTCGCGAACATTCGGCCACGAGCGAGATGCTCGCCTGGTTATGTAGTGAACGGGAAAGCTGGAGTGAGCTCATTACGCCAGATTTGCTCAGTGCGATTTTGTCTGCGCTGGAACGCGAACAGCACAACGCTCCTGGTCGTGCCAGCAAGTTACAGCGCGCCCTGGTCGACGACCGCCAATTGCTTGGCGAGATTTTTACAAACGCAGATGTCGGTCTCGCGCGCGATGCGATGCGGCGGCTCCAGTTGAGCCCGCTGTTTGACGAGTTGACGAAACGCTCCTTATTGGCGCGGATCGTGAAAGTCTATCCAGAACTGGAAAGCGTGATCACAGGCGCGCAACCACAGGAAAGGGCTGCACCACTTATCGTTTCCTGGAGCAGCTTGGAAAAACGCGAGGCCGAATACGAAGAGCTCGTGAAAACAAAAATTCCAGAGAACAGCAGGGAGATCGCGCTCGCCAGGTCGTATGGCGATCTGAGCGAGAACTTTGAATTTAAAGCGGCGAAGCAAATGCAAAGCGTCCTGATGCGGCGCAAGGCAGAGCTCGAACAAATGCTGCACCATGCGCGCGGGACTTCCTTTGAGAATCCCGACACCTCGCGCGTTTCCATCGGTACAATCGTGACACTGCGCAACGCAGTGACAAACAGCGAAGAAACGTACACCGTCCTCGGCGCGTGGGACGGCAACCCCGATCGCCACATTATTTCGTATCAAACGGCGATTGGACAGGCGCTGCTCGGTCGTGAAGTCGGCCAAACCGTCTCTCTGAACAAAGACGACGACGGCACTCAATTTACAATCACTTCAATCCAAGCCGCGCCGCCGGACCGGACGCCTGCAACAAATCTTCCAGACGAATCTGCCGTTGAAGCGGCAGTGGCTGACTAATCGGCCAAAAATCTGGCAGCGCGCGCGCCTCGCGTGCTAATGCCAGTCCAGCTCAGACCGATCGCGCCTTCGCGATTGCCGCTTTTCTTTTGGCGACACCGACCGCCGATCGAGCAAGCCGCCGTCCACAGCGATTAAATCAGTAATTCGTAGGAGAGAATGCTCAGGCAATAGATTGCCGCCGTTTCTACTCGCAGAATGATTGGCCCCAGCGTGATCGGCTGGCATCCATGGCGACGCGCGAGCGAAAGTTCCGCAGGCGTAAAATCGCCTTCGGGCCCAATAAGCATCAGCACGCTGCGAGGGCGGTGTTCATGTTCTCTCGAATAATCTGCCAGGATCTTCTTAAGGTGTTGCGCGTCAGGCTGGAGTGATCCGATCAGCCGAAGATCGAACGATTCCTCTGAAGCCATAGAAAATAATTCTGCTAATTTTCTCGGCGTATGTACGCGCGGCAGCCAGTTCTGACCGCATTGCTTGGCCGCTTCAATCGCGACCTGCTGCCATTTCGACTGTTTTTGCGCGGCGGTTTCGGAATCGACCTGCACAATCGTCCGGTCGGAAATGATCGGCGCAATTTCGGCTGAGCCAATCTCCACAGCCTTTTGCACGATCAGCTCCATATTTTTCCCTTTTGGAATCGCTTGTCCGAGAACAATCCGGCACTGAAGCGGCGGCGTTTCAGCTTCGTGCAATTTTCGCAGTCTGATTTCGTCGTCGCTAAGATCGGCAATTTCCGCAGTGCTTTCGCGTCCTTGTCCATTGAATAACACCAGCTTGTCCCCAACTCTCATGCGCAGAACGTCGCGCGCGTGGTGCGCTTCGGGACCCACTAACGTAGGCGTGGCTGGGTTCCAATTCTCGGGGCAGATGTAAAAGCGATACATAGGCGTGGGTGAAATGAAGCAGTTGTGACCCACGGGACTCATGTGACCCATGGCACAACTTGTTATTGGTAGTTAGACCCAATCAGTGAATTCAGTGCCACCACGTTCGCCAAAGATTTGCCTATCGGTAGCTCTACACCTCTCTCTTGAAGCGCTGCGAGCACCGTTTCGGTGGGAATGTTTCCGACCAGCGCGTCCTGCGCGAATGGACATCCGCCAAGACCGCCGATAGCAGAATCAAAACGGCGGCAACCCGCATCGTAGGCTGCTAGCACTTTTGCTGCTGCTGTATCGGGTGCGCTGTGAAGATGCACGCCGATGTCGTAATCGGCGTGTTGCTTCGTGACCGACTGGACCATGCTGTGAATCAGATCAGGGCCAGCAACTCCAACGGTGTCAGCCAGCGAAATCGACCGGATACCAATCGCGGCCAGTTTCTCTACTGCCTCGCACACCTCATCTTCATTCCACGGATCGCCGTATGGATTCCCGAACGCCATCGAAATGTAAGCAACGATACCAAGCCTCGCGTTGTCAGCCTTGCTTTTGATCGATTCCAGCACTTTGTAGCAATCTTCGAGTGTCTGGTTTTGATTTTTGCGCAGAAATGTCTCAGAGATTGAACAGGGATAACCCAGAGTCGTAACTGCTTTCATTGCCATGGCGCGCTCGGCGCCTTTCTCATTCACCACAATGCCGATGATTTCGACGTCGTCTGGCCGATCGATTTGCTCCAGCACCTTCTCGCTATCGGCCATTTGCGGGACGGCTTTAGGAGAAACAAAGCTTACGGCATCGATGTGCTTGAACCCCGCTGTTATCAACGCGCTGAGATAGCGCGCCTTCAGTTCTGTCGGGATTTGCCGGTTGAGACCCTGCCAGGCATCACGTGGGCATTCGATTAATTTGACCGTTTTGCGAACCACGGAAATCTCCGCCGCTTACTTGAAGAATTCCTTCGCGCGTTCGAAGAAACTTTTGCGCATTGGAGTGTTTTCGTCGCCGCAAAGCGCTGCAAATTCCTCGAGCTTGCGACGCTGCTCCGCGTTCAAGTGCGACGGTACCTCGACGATGAGACGCGCGAACAAATCACCATGCCCGCGGCCGTTGACGTTCACGATGCCTTTGCCGCGCATTTTGAACATTTGTCCACTTTGTGTGCCCGCTGGCACTTTGAGATGCGCTTTGCCTTCCAAAGTCGGCACATCAATCTCGCCGCCTAGAGCCGCAATAGAAAATGGGATTGGCACCCCGCAATACAGATCATCACTTTCACGCTGAAATATTTTGTGTTCCTTGACGTGGATGACCACATAAAGATCGCCTGGCGGAGCGCCCCCGATGCCGGCCTCGCCATTGCCTAACGACCGCAGGCGGGTGCCTTCTCTGATTCCAGCGGGAATTTGAAGCTTGATTCGGCTCAATTTTTCCACGCGTCCCTCGCCGCGGCAATTTTGGCACGGCTTTTCAATGATCTCACCGGCTCCGTGACACCTGGGACATGTTTGCGAAATGTGAAAAAAACCACGCGAACTGACGACCTGACCGCGGCCACCGCAAGTGGAACAGCTGATCCTGCGCGAGCCTGGTTCAGCGCCGCTGCCCTGGCATTTATCACATGTGTCCAGTTTCGAGATCTCAATCTGCTTTTCCACTCCAAAAGCCGCCTCCTCCAGTTTGATTTCCATGTCATAGCGCAAATCTGAACCGCGGCGTCGATCTTCTGTCCGTGCGCCACCGCCACCGCCGAAGAAGGTCTCGAAGATTCCACCGCCAAATCCGCCGCCGCCGAAAACTTCGCGGAAAATCTCGAACGGATCATGGAAAGCACCGCGTCCAAATCCGGCGCCACCGGGAGCGAACGCTGCGTGACCAAAGCGATCGTAGGCCGCGCGTTTGTCCGCGTCCATCAGGACATCGTACGCTTCGCCTAACTCCTTGAACTTTTCTTCTGCGTGCGGGTCGTCCGGATTTTTGTCAGGGTGAAACTTGACCGCGAGTTTGCGATAGGCGCGTTTCACCTCCTCATCGCTGGCGCTTCGTCCAACGCCCAGCACTTCGTAGTAATCGCGTTTCTCAGTTGCCATGTGGCCGACAAGTCGTGCGTGACCTATGCGATTGGGGGCCGCAGCAAGCAAGCAGGCTCACCTTTTTGCCGGCCCGCTGGAAACCACAACTTTCGCAGGCCGAAGCAATCGGTCTTTAATTCGATAACCACGACGGACCTGGCGGAGCACGGTGCCTTCGGGAACTTCGTCGCTCGGCTCGTGTGCGATTGCTTCGTGCAGGTTTGGATCGAATCGTTTGCCTTCGGCTTCGATCGGTTGCAGCCCATTTTCTGCGAGCAAATCGTTCAGTTGTTTCTGGACGAGAACCATTCCGGAATAAATCGGGGATTGTTCCCCCTGCTCTTTAGCGGCTGCGAGACCAAGCTCAAAATTATCGATAATTGCGACCAACCGCTGGAGTAACGAGTTGTTCGCGTACTTGATTGCTTCTTCCTTTTCGCGCGCGCAGCGCTTTTTGTAATTCTCGAAGTCCGCCTGGCTGCGCAGCGCGAGATCGCGGAACCGGTCTAGATCGGCTTGTAAGCCGGCCATTGGATCTTCCGCTTCAGATTCCTCGCGCCCAGCTGCGGGCGCTCCGGATGAAGGCGTATGTTTTGCCGGGCGTGATTCCGTCATTTCTTTGTTTTGTTCAGCAACAGGAATTTTTTTCATGTTTTGCGAATCGCAATCAACGTCATGTCATCATTTTGAGGTGCCAGCCCGGTAAAATCGCGCACGTCTTCGATGATTTTCTTTACGATCGCCTGGGCACTATCTTTCGCGCTGGAGCGAACCGACTGCATCAGGCGATCGACGCCGAATTCATCCCCTTCGGTATTAAGCGCTTCGGTCACACCGTCGGTGTAGAGGACGAGGCAATCATCGCGCTCGAGGGAGACGGCGAAGTCAACAGTAAGTCTATCAAACACGCTCCCGCTGTCAATTCCGACGACCATGCCCGGCGATTTTACTGGCGCAACAATCTCCGATCGCCGCTGATAAAGTAGCGGCGCGTCGTGTCCCGCGCGAGCGAGGGTAACGCCGTTCCGCTGATGATCGAGAATCAGATAGGCCATGCTGATGAACATGTCTTCCTTAATATCGGGGTAAAGCTGACGATTCACTTTTCGTAAGACATCTGCCGGAGAAGGGTTCCGCGCCGCCTCAGCACGCAACACACTGCGGCAGATCGCCATGATGAGCGATGCGGGGACACCTTTGCCTGAAACGTCCGCGATCGCCACGCCAAGCCGTACGTCATCCACTTCGATGTAATCGAAATAATCGCCGCTTACCTGGCGGGCCGGCACGTTGATGCCGCTGATCTGAAATCCATCAATGGCTGGCGCTTCCGACGGGAGCAGAATTCGCTGAATGTCCCGTGCAATCTCAAGATCGTGATCCAGCCGTTTCTTTTCGTTCGCCATCGAATAAATGATGGCGTTGTAGAGCGCAAAGGCAGATTGCTCAGCTATCGATTTAAAGACGACGAAGTCACCTTGCGAAAACGGTGCACCCATCGGGCCATTGGCGAGCGCCAGGACACCCAGATCTTGATCTCCATAGCGAAGCGCTGCCGCCATGATGGATCCACTCCCAAATGCGCTGTCGCGTAACTTCGCCAACTCCGGCGCCTCGGAGAATTCGTCTAAGCAAACAGATTGGCCTGTTTGCCAGACCCGTCCGACCAGGCCTTCGTCGGGGGTGACTGTATGCAGCCGTAGAAACCTCTCAACAGCGCTGGGAGAGGCGGCCGCTTGTTGCAAAATGTCCGTCGGAATATCGATTAGCGGCGGACAGCCTTTGGAGATGAAAGCCGGCGTAAGCTTTCCACCAGTACGATCGGTTACGTAAAGCGCGCCGCCATGCGCATCGAGAATGCGCGTAGCCCCCTCAACGATGAGCCGATGAAGTTCCTGAGGTCGAATCGTCTCTCGAAAGGCTTCGCCAAGTCCGTGCAGGAAATCGAAAACGAGCGTCTCCTCGACTTGGATCTCCTCATGCGACCGCTCTAACTTGCGAATCCGCTGTCTCTGGAGATAGCTCGTGGCAATCCATCCGGCAACGGACGCGACAAGCAGTCCGAGGAGAACAGTCGGCCACATCGTGCAAGGGCCAGCTTACTTCGAAGGCGTCTCGCGATGAAGGTCTTGTCTTAAGAAATCGAGAACGTCCTTAAATCGAAAGAGATTTTCCGGTGCCACCTCGCAAAGTGCCTCGTGGGCTTCCAGCATCGTTTCTGCCTGCTCCTGTTTCTGGGCCTCTCGGGACTTGTCTTCCGGAGTTTGCTCGAGCGCTCCGCATTCCGGCGTGCGCGCTCCGTTAGCATGAATATCAAATATTTGATCGAGGCCTAGTCCAGAGAGAAGCTCCTGGCTGCGATTCCCGCAGTGAACGATGTGAAGGTGACCGCGACCGAGTTCTTTCAACCGCAAGGCCACACTGGCCATCGTTCCCATGAATGTTGAATCCATCATGGCGCAATCGGCTAAATCTACGACAAATTCGCGATAGCCGCGGTCCAACATCTCGCGCGCGAACTCCTTGAGGTTGCCGCTATTGAGAAAACTACCCTTCCCCTCGACTTTCACCCATATGGTCGGGCCTCTTACCCCTACTTGAATAGATGAATCCACAGTTAGCTCCTTAAAGGATACTAGTCCAAAAGGCATGCTGTCAAACCTCACGGGACGCCAGAAGTTCCAGGAATTGATTCGAAACGCAGGGCGCGAAGGGCCGCATTAATGAAGCGTCGCCGTTGGACGCCAATAAGCAAGAAAGCGGCCGACCACCGCTGTCCAATATTACTGCCACATGAACGAACGGTTTTCCGCCACGATCCGGCCGTTTGAGATCAAGAGGCAGCGCCAGGCAATAACCTCGCCATCGTCCCAGTAATCGTCTCCAATAACCTTGAATTCCGTCTTATGAGTCCCATGCACGTTTTGGTATGAAATCTCCTGTGCCTGGACGTGCTCGTGCAATTTTTCCTGACGATACTCCAAACGCACTGTGACATCTGAGGGTCGTTTGGCCCGCCAAAAAAAATCGAAGTAATTACCGAACCGTTGTCGTTGATCGAGACCGGTCACAGCGCCGAACATCCGATATTGCCGCTCAAAGGTAATCGGCGCGTCCTGAAGCGTCGCCGTCCTTTGGCTCGGCGAATTAGACTTCTTGCTAATTGAGCTCGTTGTTTGCCGCGCACGTTCTGGTCGTTTCGTACTAAGAAGGAAAAGCTTCGTCTTTCGAAACTCGAAATCCTTGTCTAACGCCACCGGGAGAGGCGTTACTTTTTCCACGATTCTGGGTTCTACGGGCGCGGCCTTGCCGGAAGCGATGAAGACGAAAAGGGCCAAAACCCAAAGTGCGACGGCAAACCTCATTTGCGTAATAAAGGCGGGTTTTGAATTGGGTGTCAATGCGCAACCACATATCTCATCGGCCTTATGGAACTAGCGAAAATTTGAAACTAAATTCGCTTTTATGATTGAAGTCCGTTACCAACGCGGCGTTTACCTGCCGAAACAGGACCTGTGGCTGGATCCTTGGGACGCAAAGCGCTTCGCTTTTATTTCGCACGCGCACAGCGACCATATTGCGCCTCACCAGGAGATTATCATTTCCGAGCCGACAGCACGTTTGCTTCAAAGTCGGCTGCCGGGTCATCGCATCGAACACGTTCTGCCATTCGGTGGCGAACGAACCGTGCATGGCATCGGTGTTACGTTGCTGCCAGCCGGACACATCTGTGGTTCGGCGCAATGTTTTCTCTCCCTCGGTGACGAAACACTGCTGTACACAGGGGATTTCAAACTGCGTCCGGGAAAGTCTGCTGAACAAGCGCAGTGGCGCCACGCCGAAACCCTCATCATGGAAACTACATTTGGGCTGCCGCGGTATCGATTTCCGCCGACGGAACAAGTCATTAATCAAATGATCTCATTTTGCCGCGAAACAATTGACGCTGGCAACGTGGCCGTGCTTTTGGGTTACTCGCTAGGCAAAGCCCAGGAAATACTGTGTTCGCTTGATGGAGCCGGGCTGACTCCCATGCTGCATGGCTCCGTTTATCGGATGACGCGCATCTATGAGCAGTTCGGCCAATCTTTTTGCAAATACGTGCGTTACAACCCGAACGATGTTGCGGGAAGAGTCCTCATCTGTCCACCCAGCGCGAATCGGTCGCACATGTTGGAAAGAATTCCACACAAACGCGTGGCGATGATGAGTGGCTGGGCCGTCGACCCAAACGCTGTTTATCGCTACCAAGTCGACGCAGCATTTCCTCTCTCGGATCATGCGGATTATGACGATTTGATCCGCTACGTTGAACTCGTACAGCCCAGGCGAGTGCTTACGCTTCACGGTTTTGCTGCTGCGTTTGCCCGCGATTTACGGGAGCGTGGCGTAGAGGCCTGGGCGTTGAGCGAAGAAAACCAAATGGAACTGCACCTGCCTGCTGCGGGTGGCACACGGCCTGTCCCTCCGAGTGGAAGCGCCTCGCGTATTGCCGAATCAACTGAAGACCCGTTTCCGCAGGAAGCGTCGGATACCCCATCGGAATTTCTCACGTTTGCGAACATTGGTGAAGCCATCGCTGCGACTCCCGCAAAACTGGAAAAAATTCGGTTGCTTGCCGATTACCTTCGCGGCCTGACGAGCGAGCAACTTCCGATCGCGGCTCTCTACTTCACCGGAAGAGCGTTCGTCCAAAGTGATTTGCGCACACTACAGGTTGGGTGGGCTGTCATTTTCCGGGCGTTGCAAGCCGCAACCACCATCGACGACGCGGAGCTTCATCGCATCGCCGGCGCGCATGGAGATGCCGGCAAGAGTGCGTTCGAAGTTCTCGATGGGCGAACGGCGCCACAGTCGTTCAGCATCCGTGAATCGCGCGAATTGTTCGAAAATCTCCACCTTGCGCGCGGCCTCGGCGCCAAGGCGAAGTTGCTGCAAAACCGATTCTCCACCCTTTCAGGACGCGAAGGTCAGTACGTCGTCAAAATTTTGACCGGCGATTTGCGCATCGGATTGCGCGAGGGTTTGGTCGAGGAAGCGATTGCAAAGGCATTTGACGTTCCACTCGACCAGGTAAGAGGGGCCAACATGTTGTTAGGCGACATCGGTCAGACGGCAGTCCTCGCCGCGCGGAAGAAACTGCAGCGGGCGGAGCTGTCGATCTTTCGTCCGGTCAAGTCCATGCTTGCGACTCCTCAGCCGAGCGCCGAAGCCGTGTGGCAACGGTTTGTTGGGGCGGCAGGCGCCGATCGCAAGCCACCATCACCAACCATGACCGCGGTTTATTTGGAGGACAAATTTGACGGAATCCGCGCGCAGCTTCATCGCAGTACACAACGAGTTGAAATTTTCTCCCGCGATTTGCGGCGCATCACCAGGCAATTTCCAGAATTGGCAGATCAGGCCAAGAACTTGGACGAAGAGCTGATTATCGACGGTGAAATCATCGCTTTCCAGGAAGGTCGGAGGCTCACGTTCTTCGACCTGCAAAGGCGCCTCGGCCGCAAGAGCGACGGTGAAGATTTGTTCGCACGCGCAGCAGCAGACGTGCCGGTCGCGTTTGTGGTGTTCGATCTTCTCTGGCTGAATGGGCAGTCGTTGCTGAGAATTCCATTGCGAGAACGGCGAAGACATCTCGGGAAGGTTCGATTACCGTCGCAATTTCAAATTGCGAAACTAACCTCGGCTCATTCTGCTGCGGAAATCGAACAAACGTTTCAACAGGCTCGGCGGCGATTGAATGAAGGTCTGATGATCAAAGACCCCAAAAGTTTTTACCTGCCTGGCACGCGTGGAATGTTTTGGTTTAAACTGAAGAAAGAGTTGGCGACGCTGGATGTGGTGGTTGTCGCGGCTGAGCTTGGCCATGGCAAGCGCAATAACGTTTTAAGCGATTACACATTTGCGGTGCGCGATGAAGCGACTGGCGACCTTTTGCCGATTGGCAAAGCTTACAGCGGATTGACGGACGAGGAGATTGCTGCGTTAACCGAGCACTTCAAGCAGAACACGATCTCCGATCTTGGTCGTTATCGTAAAGTGAAACCGAATGTCGTGCTGGAGGTCGCCTTCAATTCAATCCAGCCTAGCACACGTCACGCCAGTGGGCTGGCACTGCGTTTTCCGAGAATCAAGGCAATCCGGCGGGACAAGAACATTGATTCGATCGACACCCTCCAATATGCTTGGGACCTCGCAGGACAAACGGGGGAATTCGCCAAACGACGAGTAGGCACCTAGTTAGCGCCTCGGGGGTTACTCTTTGGTGTTGGGGATATTGGCGGCCTCACGACGACTGTCTCCACGTCGCCCCGGCGTTCAGTGACCGATGAACCGCTTCCACGGCGAAAGCGCTGCACATTAGCAAAGACAGCCAATAAGGCCAGTGCTCCTATAATCACGAGCATCACTGAAATAGCGCTCTTAGGGACCGGGCGGGACGGATGCCTTTCGGGAGGCAGGTGTGGCGAATTCACACGCTAGTATCGGTGCCGGTTTCACCCGCGCAACGCAGCAATAGTGGCTCCCGGAATTCTGAATCGATCGTGCCTGCCAATTACTCTCAAGGCTATTTCATCCGAATTAAAACAGCAGGTGCTCATTATTCCAGACGCAGTGACGCAATTGCATCCATAACGCGCTGGCTTAATTGCTGGTAGAGATTTTTTCCCGGCAGACCAAGCTCGGCGGCGGAAAATAAGATCGGTTCTCCGACGATGATCGTGAGTGGGACAAAATGCAAACCGCCACCGCCCCGTGGCAGGGCTTCGTGCGCTCCAAAAATTCGCATCGGGACAACCGGCGCGAGTGTTTTTGCAATCACCAAGCCCAATCCGGGCTCGGCCGGCTGCAAGTTACCGTCGAGAGTGCGCGAGCCTTCTGGGAAAATCAGCACGGCGTTACCGGCGTTCAAAATGCGAATGACGGCCTTAATGGCGCTGCGATCGACGCCTTCTTGATTAACTGGGATCACATTCAGCTTTGGCAAAAGCCAGCCGAGGGTCGGCGCGTCTAACAACGTTCGCCGGGCCAGAAAGTAAATCGCTCGATCACTCGTAATCCCTGCAAGCAGCGGATCGAGATAACTCTGGTGATTCATTGCCAAAATCGCAGGCCCGCTCTGAATCATTCGCTCCCGATGAATTACACGAAGCCGAAAAAACAATCGCCCGGCCAGACGAGAAAACTGATAGCCAAGCCAGTAATAGAAATTCATTTTAACGAGGAACCAATTTCGTGACTGGGCGATCGATTTTGCGAAATCTGGATCGCCAGATCATCTAGATTGTTTGAATCCTAAGACCCGTTTCTTGAAGTCGGGTGAGAATCTCGTGGACAACTTTTTCGACGGTTAAATGCGACGTGTCGATAACATGTGCGTCTTCGGCAATGACGAGCGGTGAAACGAGCCGTGAAAAATCGGCGTGGTCGCGCAGCGCGATTTCGTCGCGTTCGCCCTGTGCAGCACGACGCTGGAGACGGACCTCAGGAGAAGCGTCGACATAAAATTTATAAGGCGTATCTGGGAAAACGACCGAGCCAATATCTCGCCCTTCCACGACCAAATCTTCGCTGCGGGCGTGCTCGTGCAGTTTCTGCGCGACAATTTCGCGAACCAACGGAAACCTGCTGACGTGTGCAACGCTTTGGTTCACACGATCATCCCGCAAATGGTCTGCGGGATCCACATAATCGATAACAATGTGCGACTCGCCGTCTCCAATGCGGCTCGTAATCGCTGCTGACTCCAGAGCCTCGGAGATGCGGTCGATCTCTTCTGTATGAATCCCGTTTTTGAGGAGATGCCAGGTGATCGCTCGGTAAATCGCGCCCGAGTTGACATAGACAAAGCCGAGCCGGCGGGCGAGCGCTCGCGCGACACTACTTTTGCCAGAGGCAGCTGGGCCATCAATCGCGACTACTCGATGAAAATCTCGCTGAGAAGAGTGCATGAAACGCTGGGTCCCAGTTTAGCCGCGCATTGCGCGGCAATGCAACGCGCCTTAA
>Ga0209470_1002558_pt1 | contig 12864 bp, 8 predicted proteins | sample GraSoiAngelo_125_FD_185882 | JGI IMG/M metagenome (GOLD analysis project Ga0209470, IMG submission 185882) | Grasslands soil microbial communities from the Angelo Coastal Reserve, California, USA - 14_0927_05_40cm (SPAdes) (version 2) | ecosystem: Environmental > Terrestrial > Soil > Grasslands ... | reverse complement strand
TGATATCGAGCCCGCGGCTGCGACGCAGCACCGCTTCCACCCCCCGCCGCCGCAGCCGTCGCTCGAACGCGAGCATCTGCGCCCGGGGGCTCGGCGAGAGGTCCGGCGCACCACCGGGGTGGAGCGGCAGCAGGTTCACGAGCGCGCCCAGCGGCTGCGCGAGCTGCGCCAGCTGATCCGCCTGCTCGAGCGCATCGTTCTTTCCCCCGATGAGCACGTACTCCAAAGTCACGCGGCGACGAAACCGCGCCAGTGCCGCGATGACCGCCGGCAGCGTGTACTTCTTCTCGATGGGCATCAGCTCGTGCCGCAGCTCCGGCGTCGGCGCGTGCAGTGAGAGGGCGAGCCGAAACTGCTCCGGCCGCTGCGCGAGCTTCGCGAGGTTCGGCAGGATGCCGACGGTCGAGACCGTGATGTGCCGCGCCCCAATGCCGAGCGCTGCGGCATGGTTGAGAATCGTGAGCGCACGGTCCACCCCGTCCCAGTTGAGCAGCGGCTCGCCCATGCCCATGAAGACGACGTTGGTCGGTTTCAGCGCGGCGTCGAGTAGCATCACCTCGCGCACCTGACACGCGATTTCCGCCACGGACAGGTTCCGCCGAAAGCCCATCCGCCCCGTCGCGCAGAACACGCAGCCCAGCGCACAGCCGACTTGGGACGAGATGCAGAGCGTGCGCCGTTTCCCTTCGGGGATCAGCACCGACTCTACCGCCTCGCCGTCCCCCAGATCCCAGAGGTACTTCTCCGTGCCGTCCTGCGAGACCTGGCGCGCCGACAACGCCAACCGGCGCAGCGGCAGCGCCTCGGTGAGGGCGCGCCGCAGCGCGGCCGGCAACTCCGTGGCCTCGTCCCATGACCCGACCGGCCGCTCCCACAGTCGGGGGAGAAGCTGTCTCGCGCGATACGCCGGCTCGCCGCGCTCCGCCAGCCACTGAGCCAGCGCCGCGCCGGCCGCGTCAGGGACCAGGCTCAGCAAATCGACCATGTAAGTGCCGCTCGGGAAATGTGTTGCATGTCAAACCTAACTTAACTATCTTCAATCGTTTAGGACACTTGGATCACCGTGCGCCTGTCCGAGTTGTTGACCCCCGCTCGTATCCTGGTCCCCTTGCACGCGACCGACAAAGAGGGCGTGCTCCGGGAACTCGTGGACATAGCAGCGGTGGGCAATGGCGGGCCTTCCGACGAAGTGCTGGGAGCTATTCTCGAGCGGGAAAAGCAGTTTCCCACCGGCATCGGCTACGGAGTCGCCGTCCCCCACGGTAAAACGCCGGTGCTTTCCGCCTTGGTGGTCGTGGCGGGGACGGCGCCCGCCCCGGTGCCGTATGAAACGATCGATGGCGAGCCGGTTCGCCTGTTCTTTCTCCTGGCCGGCCCGGAATCGTGCGCTGGAGCCCATGTGAAGGCGCTGAGCCGGATCTCGCGGCTCGTGCGCCGCGAACCGGTGCGGGACAGGCTGTTGAGCGCCCGCACGCCCGAAGAATTCTACCGCGTGCTGTGCGAGGCGGAGGTACCATAGACAGCGTCAGTTCCACAACCAGACGGACACACCGCTGTGGCGAGCTGCGCCTGCAGCACGTGGGGCAGCGGGTGCGGCTGGGCGGCTGGGTGCACCGCCGTCGGGACCTCGGAGGCATTGTGTTCATCGACCTCCGCGACCGAGCGGGGATCGTCCAGGTCGCGGTCGGCCCTGGGGCCCCGGAGGACGTACGGCGCGTGGCCGGCGTGCTCACCACCGAGACCGTCGTCGAGGTCGAGGGCCAGGTGACGGCGCGCCCGGCGAACATGAAGAACCCCGAGCTCGCGACCGGCGAGGTGGAGGTTCAGGCGACGAAGCTCGCGGTCGTGGGCCCCGCCGTGACCCCCGCGATCCCGGTGGCACGCGGGAAAGGCGAAGAGCTGCCCGCCGAGGAGCTCCGGCTCAAGCACCGCCAGCTGGATCTGCGCCGTCCCGAGATGCAGGGCAACCTCATGCTGCGCCACCGGCTGCTGCAGCGGGCCCGCCGTACGCTGTCCGATCTGGAGTTTCTCGAGATCGAGACCCCGGTCCTGACCAAGCCGACCCCGGAGGGTGCGCGCGACTACCTCGTGCCGTCGCGGGTACACCCGGGGGAGTTTTACGCCCTGCCGCAGTCGCCCCAGATCTACAAGCAGCTGCTCATGGTGTCCGGCTTCGACCGCTACTTCCAGCTGGCGCGCTGCTTCCGGGACGAGGATCTGCGCAATGACCGCCAACCGGAGTTCACGCAGATCGACCTCGAGGCGTCGTTCGTGGGGATGGAAGACGTGCTCGGCTACGTGGAGGCCGTACTGGTCGCCTTGTGGGACGAGGCGGGCCACAAGATCGCCCGGCCGTTCCCGCGCATCGCCTGGCGGGAAGCGATGGAGCGGTACGGCACCGACAAGCCGGACCTGCGCTACGAGGTCCCGATCGCCGATTGGACCGCGCAGGTGAGACCGCTCGCCGTGCCGTTCTTCCAGTCGGCGCTGAAGGACGGCGCGCGGGTCCGGGCGCTCGCGGTCAAGGGTGGCGGCGGGCTGTCGCGCAAGGACGTGGACCAGCTCGCCGAGGCCGCGAAGCAGCTCGGCGGCTCGGGCCTCGCGTGGGTGAAGCGACAGGGGGAGGAGATCTCGGGGTCGGTCGGCAAGCACTTCAACGCCGAGACGCTGGGGCAGCTGGGCGTCGGCGACGGTGACGCGGCCCTGATGGTCGTCGGCCCCGACCGGGTGACGTCGCCCGTGCTCGACCGCGTGCGCCAGGAGGTCATCCGCCGGCTCGAGTTCAAGCCCAGGGCGGCGCACGCGTTCGCCTGGGTCGTGGATTTCCCGCTGTTCGAGCCCGACCCGGAAACGGGGAAGGCGGTGTTCGCGCATCACCCGTTCACCTCGCCGCACCCGGATGATGTGGCGCGGCTCGACACCGATCCGTTCAGCTGCCGCGCGCTGCACTACGACGCCGTCTACAATGGCAACGAGCTGGGCTCCGGATCGATTCGGATCACCGACGCCGCGGTGCAGCGCCGTGTCTTCGGGCTGCTCGGCATGTCGGCGGCGGAGGCCGAAGTCCGCTTCGGGTTCCTGCTCAACGCCCTGCAAGCGGGCGCCCCGCCGCACGGCGGGTTCGCAATCGGGTTCGACCGGGTGACGATGCTGCTCGCGGGCGCCGGTAGCTTGCGCGACGTGATCGCCTTCCCCAAGACCACGACGGCGCGTGCCCTGTTCGAGGGAGCACCCGCGCCGGCCAGCCCGGCGGACCTGGCGGCGCTGCACATCGAGGTCAAGCCATGACCGACGAGATCACCCACCGGCTCTCGACCGAGGGCGTGGATCCGCTGGCGCTCGCCGGCGTGAACGACGGCAACCTGGTCGCGCTCGCGCAGCGACTCGGCGTGCGCGTGTCGTTGCGTGGCGACACGCTGATGCTGCACGGGCCGCTCCCCGCCGTCGAGCGGGCGGTGCCGGTGGCCCAGGCGCTCGTCGACCTCGTGCGCATGGGAGGGGGCGAGCCGCTGGACGTGGCCGACGTCGACCGCCTCGTGAGCCAGGAAGAGCAGGGGCCGACAGGGCGCACGCCGGACGGGGAATACAAAATCATCCTCCCCGGCCTGCGCCGCGTGATCCAGGCGAAGACCGCCGGGCAGCGGGAGTACCTGCAGGCGATCGCGCAGCACGATATCGTGATCGGCATTGGCCCGGCGGGCACTGGGAAGACGTACCTCGCGGTGGCGATGGCCGTGGACGCCCTGGCGCGCAAACGGGTGCGGCGCATCGTGCTCGCGCGCCCGGCAGTGGAGGCGGGGGAGAACCTCGGGTTCCTCCCCGGTGACCTGCACGAGAAGGTCGACCCGTACCTGCGACCGCTGTACGACGCGCTGGAGGACATGATGCCCCGCGACCGGGTGCAGAAGGCGATCGACAACCGCTCCATCGAGATCGCGCCACTCGCGTACATGCGCGGTCGCACCCTGTCCGACGCCTTCGTGATTCTCGATGAGGCTCAGAACGCGACCGGCATGCAGATGAAAATGTTCCTCACGCGCCTGGGCGTGAACTCGCGCGCGGTGATCACGGGAGACAAGACGCAGATCGACCTGGCCAACCGGGAGGATTCCGGCTTGCTCCAGGTCGAACGGATCCTTCCCGGGATCGAAGGGATCGGGTTCTGCTATCTGGGGGACGGGGACGTCGTGCGCCACCGGCTGGTGCGCGACATCATCCGGGCGTACGCCGAGGACGCACAGGGTTGACATGAGGCTGCCAACGAAGGAGCAGCTGCGCTATCACGGCAGCCGCTGGGCGTGGGTGGTGGGCCTGGCGACGCTCGCGTACGTCGTGTTCCCGTCGAGCGCGACCAACGTGGAGCCCCTGGTCGTCGGCACGCCGGCGGAGCACGACGTCATCGCCCCATTCACGTTCCCCGTCAACAAATCGGATCAGGAACGCGTGCGCGAGGCCGAGGAGCTCGCGGGCAGCGTGAAGCCGATCTACCAGTACCAGGAGCGGGCGCTCGACAGCGCGAAGATCGCCATGCACGCCTTTTTCTCGAGCGTCGAGACCGCCGCCGATCAGGGCGGGGCCGCGGCGATCCTGCAGGTGGCGAAGGGCCAGGGATTCGCGCTCGGAGTCCCGGAGGCCGCGTACCTGGCCAAGGGCGGCAAGCGGCACGCCCTGGAAAAAGCGCTGAGCGAGGTGTTCGACCGCACGCTTGCCCTGGGGATCACGGGGCCCGGTGTCCTGCAAGTCGAGCAGGCGCCGGAGCTCATCGTGCGACGTCGCTCGGGCGAGCAGTCGGTGCCGCGCGACCAGGTGCTGTCGTATGCACAGTATCTCGTCCGGGCGCGCGCCATCCATCCCGACAGAGGCTCGAGCGTCGGCGATCAGCTGTACGTCCGGCTCGCGGGGCACTTCTTCCGGCCCACCCTCATCCCCAACACGCTCGAGACCGAGCGGCGGCGTGACGAGCTGCGCCGCAGCGTGGATCCCAGCAAGTACATCGTGCGCGCCGGGGACCGCATTGTGGGCGCGCACGAGGTCGTGACGAACGAGGCGCACGAGAAGCTGGTGGCCCTGCACAGCGATCTGGTCCGGCGCGGCGGGGCGACCAGCCGCTCACTCGGCGGCGTGTTGGGTCCGATCCTGCGCGACTCGCTCATCTTCGCGATTTTCTGGGTGCTGCTGGTGTTCTACCGCCGCGAAACCTATCGCGAGCGGCGACAGGTGGCGTTGATCGGCGGGCTGTTCGCGCTCGTCTTGCTCGAAGCGGCGGCGGTGGCGCGCTTCGTCCCGAGCCATCCAGAAATCATCTTCCTGCCCTTCATGGCGATGTTGCTCACGGTGTTGTTCAACGGGCGGGTCTCGATGATCGCCGCGATGATTCTGGCGATCGTGATCGGCCTGCAACCCGTGTTCCACGACATCCCCGCGCTGTTTTTGTGCCTCATCGGCGGCGTGACGGCGGCGCTCACGGTCCGGGTGCTGCGGCGCCGGAGCAATTTCTACGTGCCCGTGTTGATCATCGCCCTGGGTTACCTCGCGGGCGCCGTCGCGCTGGGGCTCGCCGGCAGTTGGACGGTCGCGGACATCGGCCTGCGGGGCGTGTGGGGCGCGGCAAACGGCCTGGTGTCGGCCGGGCTTACATTCTTCCTGTTGCCGGTCGCGGAATCGATCACCGGGATCACCACCGATCTCACGTTGCTCGAGCTTTCCGACCCCAGCCGACCGCTGTTGCGGCGGTTGTCGCTCGAGGCGCCGGGAACCTACGCCCACTCCGTCGCCATGGCGAACCTCGTGGAAGCGGCGTGCAACCGGATCGGCGCCGACGGCCTGCTCGGTCGCGTGGGCTGCTATTACCACGACATCGGGAAGATCAAAAACCCGCAGTACTTCGTCGAGAACCAGACGCGCGGCAACAACCCGCACGACCGGCTCAAGGCCCACCAGTCGGCGCAAATCATCAAGGCGCACGTTACGGACGGGCTCACCCTGGCCCGTGAGGCCAGGCTCCCCGACGCCGTGGCGGCCTTCATTCCGGAGCACCACGGCACGACCGAAATCACCTACTTCCTCGATCGCGCGAAGAAGAGCGGCGACGGGGGATCGCCGCGCCCCGGTGACTACGTGTACCCCGGTCCCAAGCCGCACTCCGCCGAGACGGCCATCACGATGCTCGCGGACTCGGTCGAAGCGGCGCTGCGCGTGCTCGAGGACCTGACGCCTCAGAAAATCGAAGAGGTGATCAACCACATTGTGCGCACCAAGCTGAATGCTGGACAGCTCGACGAAGCACCCATGACGTTGCGGCAAATCGACCAGGTCAAGCAGGAATTCGTGCGAATCATCAGTGGCATGTACCACAACCGCATCGACTATCCGGAGTCCAGTGGCGGCATCACGGCGACGTGGCAGCCTGCGGCCAAGGCTTGAGCGCGCGGTCGGGCGGCTCCTGTTCTGGGAAGGCGTGCGGCGGGGGCGCGCGCGTGTGGAGCTCACGCTGCTCGACGCCGACGCCATGCGCCGCCTCAATCGCCGCGCCACCGGCCGGCGCGGTCTGACCGACGTACTGGCGTTCGCGCTCCCGCAACCCGACGGTGCCCTCCTCGGGGACGTGTACATTTGCCCCGCCGCCGCTCGTCGCTGGGTGAAGAACGGGGGAAGTGGGAAGGGGGAAGAGGGACGGGTGGAGGAAGAGCTCGTGCGGTTGACGGTGCACGGCGCGCTGCACGTTCTGGGTTACGACCACCCCGCTGGGCCGGGCCGAACCCGGTCCGCGATGTGGCGTCGCCAGGAGCGTTACGTACGCCGGCTCCTCGGACGCGGGCGGGAACGGTGACCCTCACCGACGCGGCGTTGACGCTCGGGGGCGCCCTCGTCGCCGGAGCCGCGGCGCTGTGGGCCGGACTGCTCGCGCTCGGCGAGGAGGCCGCCGTGGGCGAGGCGCTCCACACATTGGGCGACGCGCCGCCCGCGACCGTGGGCGCACGGGTGCCGCTGCACCGCGCGCTGCACGTCGCCCGCCTCGCGCTCCTCGTGCTCGGCGCGGTGGCCGCGGGCAACGCCCTGGGGTGGTGGGGCCGGCCCTGGGCGGAAGCGCTGGGCAGCTGGGCGGTAGCGGCGACGTTTCTGTTCATTGTGGGCGACGCCCTGCCGCGCAGCCTGGCGCGTGTCGCACCCGAGCTCGCGGCGACCGCCCTCCCGCTCGCGCGCCGCACCCTCGCCCCGTTCGGCCTGCTCCTCTGGCTGCTGGCGTGGGTCGACAAGGGCCTGCACGGCCTCGTCGCCACCCGGCGCCCCCTCGAGCCCGACCTGGGCGCCGCCCAGCGCGATATGCTGCTCGGTGTGTTCACGCTGGCCGACACCCGCGTCGATGAGGTCATGACGCCCCGGCTCGACATGGTTGCCGTCGATCTGGCGGCCCCCGGCGACGACGTCATCGAGGCGTTCCGCCAAAGCGAACATTCGCGCCTCCCCGTGTACGACGGGACGCCGGACAACATCGCCGGCGTCGTGTTCGCGAAGGACCTCGTGCCGTTCGCCATGGGTCTCGGCGGGGAAGACGCCGCCGCCACGGCCCGCTGGCAGGATCTGGTGCGGCCCGCGGCCTTCGTCCCGGAGACCAAGACGCTCGATAGCCAGCTGCGCGACTTCCAGCGGGGCCCCGCGCATCTGGCGATCGTGGTGGACGAGTTCGGCGGTACGTCGGGGCTCATCACCCTCGAGGACATCCTCGAAGAGATCGTCGGCGATATCCGCGACGAACACGACGTGGGCGAAGCCCCGTCGATCCGTCAGGACGGCGACCGCTACTGGGTCGACGGCCGAGTCACGCTCGACGACCTTTCACAGGCGCTCGGGCGCCCGTTCGAGCATCCGGAGGTCTCGACCGTGGGTGGGCTCGTCTACTCGGTGCTGGGGCGGGTGCCCCGCGCCGGCGACGAGCTGACGCTCGATGGCTATCAGGTCGTCGTGGAGCGGGTAGACCGACGCCGCGTGACCAGCGTGCTGCTGCAGAGGCAACGGTGACCCTTCCAGCCGTGCTGCTGCTGTTGGGGTTGATCCTCGCCGCTGCGTCGGCGGCCATCGGCGTGGCCGCAGCGGCCGTGAGCCAGCTCGACCTCACGCGTTGGGTGTCGTACAAGCTCCGCGGCGCGGGCGGCGCCGCCGGCGTGCTCGAGAACCCGGGGCGCGTGCTCGCAACCGCGAACGCCCTGACCACGGTGGGTATCATCTGCGCGGCCGCAGCGATGCCCGCGCTCCTCGCCCGGACCACGCCGACCGTGCTCGGCGTCTTTACCATTGCGCTCGGCATCCCGTTGCTCGTGAGCGCTGCGTACCTCGTCCCGCGCGTGGTGGGCCGGCGCTGGGCGGAGCCGATCGTGGCGCACGCGGCACCGCGGCTCGAGAAGCTCGGCCGCGCGTTTGCGCCTTTCGTCCCGTGGCGTGACCCCTCGACCCGCACCACGCTCGCGGCGGTGCTCACTAACGCCGACACCGAAGCGCTGGCGTCCGCAGACGAAATGGCGGTCGTGTCGGGCGTGCTGGCCTTCGCGGATCGGCCGGTGCGGGAGTTGATGACGCCCCGTACGTCGATCGTGGCGATTCCGGAAGGTCTGCTCGCGGCGGAGGCGGCGCACGTGTGTCTCCAGTCGGGCTACAGCCGATACCCGGTGTACCGGGGGTCGCTCGACGAGGTGATCGGCGTGGCGCACGCCTTCGATCTCCTGCGCCTGCCGCCCGATGCCCCCGTCCCCGTCCTGCCGGCCCTCGTGGTGCCGGGCACCACGCGCGCGGCCGACCTCATGCTGGAAATGCAGCGGGGCCGGAGCCACCTGGCCGTCGTGCTGGACGAGTTCGGCGGGACGGCGGGCCTGGTCACCTTCGAGGACCTGCTTCGCGACTTGGTGTCGGAGATCTTCGAGCCGGGCGGCTCGCCCGCTCTCGACGAGCCCCCAGTACGGATCGTCGAGCTTGAGGGAAGCGCCCCGGCCAGCCGGCTCGAGGAGGCGCTCGGTGTCACGCTGGCGACCCGCGGTGTCCAGACCGTCGCGGGGCTGCTCGTGCAGGCGCTGGGGCGTATTCCCAGACCGGGTGAGCGCTTCGCGCTCCATGGGCTCGAGTTCGACATTCTCGCCGCTACCGCCACCCGCGTGGAGCGCGTCGCCGTGCGGCCGGGGCCGGTGCGCACCGTACCGCTCGAGCACGCCGAAGAGCGGATCTGACGCATGAGTCTTGCGTGATGACGGAGCAGATTCTTGAGGGGCTCGCCCGGCGTGAGCCCGCGGCCCTGGCCCGCGCCATCACGCTCGTCGAGAACCAGCGCGACGGGTTCGAGCGGGTGTTGGCGCATGCGCACGGGTTGCTCGGGCGCGGCGGCACGCGGCGGGTCGGCATCACCGGCCCCCCGGGAGCGGGGAAGAGCACCCTCACGGAAGCGCTGATCCAGCGGTTCCGCGCCCGTCACCTCTCCGTCGGCGTCGTGGCCGTGGATCCGACCAGCCCGTTCACCGGTGGGGCGCTGCTCGGCGACCGGATCCGGATGGAATCCGCCGGCGTCGATCCCGGCGTGTTCATCCGCTCGATGGCGACGCGGGGCGCGCACGGCGGACTCGCCACGACGACGGAGGAGGTCGCCGATCTGCTCGAAGCATTCGGCTTCGAGCGCGTGCTGCTGGAGACGGTGGGCGTCGGGCAGACCGAGCTCGACATCGCGGGCACGGCCGAGACGACCGTACTCGTGCTCGTGCCCGAATCGGGCGATGGGATTCAGGCGCTCAAGGCCGGAGTCATGGAGATCGCGGACATTTACGTGGTGAACAAGAGCGACCGTCCGGGCGCCGACAAGTTCCGGCAAGAGGTCGAGGTGATGCTCGGTATCCGGCGGGGGAACGCGTTCCGTCACATCACCCCGCACCACCGGGCGGACCGGCCGACGGTTGAACCGTCCGGCGACTGGGAGCCGCCGGTGCTCGCGACCGTGGCGTCGACGGGTGCCGGAGTGGACGAGCTCGCGGCCGCTCTCGATGGCCATTACGCCTATCTTCAAGCGAGCGGCAAGCTGGCCGAGCGACGGCGGCAGCGCCTGGCGGCGCGGACACGCGCCGTCCTGGAACGAAGCGTGCGGCGCTGGCTCCTGGAAGGGACGCGCGTCGAGGAGCTGCTGGCGTTGCGGCTGGACGAGGTAGCGGACGGCCGGCGGAGCCCGTACGACGTGGCGGCCGAGATCCTCGATCAAGTGAAGGCCGGGGAGGGAGGGGACGCGATTCGATGAGCGCCATCGAGAAGAAGCCCGTCTATACGCCAGACGACCTGGCCGGCTTCGACCCGGCGAGCCGGTTGGGGGCACCGGGCGCCTACCCGTTCACGCGCGGCATTCATCCCACGATGTATCGGGGGAAGCTGTGGACAATGCGGCAGTTCGCGGGCTTCGGGAGCGCGGAGGACACGAACCGACGCTACAAGTTCCTGCTGGAGCACGGGCAGACCGGCCTCTCGGTAGCGTTCGACTTCCCCACGCTGATGGGGTACGACTCCGACCACCCGCGCGCCGAGGGTGAAGTGGGCAAGTGCGGCGTCGCGATCTCGTCGCTCGCCGACATGGAAGACCTGTTCCACGGGATCCCGCTCGATCAAGTCTCGACGTCGATGACCATCAACGGGCCGGCGGCGATGTTGTTCTGCTTCTACGTCGCCGCGGCCGAGAAGCAGGGCGTGGCGAGCACCGCGCTGCGCGGCACCGTGCAGAACGACATTCTCAAGGAATACATGGCGCAGCACGCCTGGGTGTATCCCGTCGAGCCCGCCCTCAAGATCATCGTGGACATGTTCGAGTGGTGTGCCACGCACACGCCGCTATGGAACACGATCTCGATCTCGGGCTACCACATCCGCGAGGCGGGTGCCACGGCGGCGCAGGAGCTCGCGTTCACCCTGGCAAACGGGTTTACGTACGTCGAGCGGGGGATCGCGCGCGGGCTGGACGTGGACGCGTTCGCCCCGCGCCTCTCCTTCTTCTGGGACATCCACAACGATTTCTTCGAAGAGATCGCGAAGCTCCGGGCCGGCCGCCGGATCTGGGCCCGGCACATGCAGGAGCGCTACGGCGCGAAGAACCCGCGCTCCGCGATGATGCGGTTCCACTCCCAGACCGCGGGAGTTACGCTCACCGCGCAGCAGCCGATGAACAACGTGGTCCGGGTGGCCTACCAGGCGCTCGCCGCGGTGCTCGGGGGCACGCAGTCGCTCCACACCAACTCACTGGACGAAACGCTCGCGCTCCCCACGGAGGAGGCGGTCCGCCTGGCGCTCCGGACCCAGCAGATCATCGCGCACGAGACCGGCGTGGCGGACGTGATCGACCCGTTCGGCGGCTCCTACTTCGTGGAGTCGCTCACCGACCAGCTGGAGCGCGAGGCGGAAGGCCTGTTCGCGGAAATCCAGTCGGTGGGTGGCGTGGTCAAGGGAATCGAAAGCGGCTGGTTCCAACGGCAGATCGCGCGCTCCGCCGAGCAGTTCCAGCGCGATGTCGAGGCGGGCGGTCGCGTCCTGGTCGGCGTGAACGACTACTTGAGCGCCAACGACCACCCCGTCGAGATTCTCAAGGTCTCGGGTGACGCCGAGGAGAGCCAACGACGCCGGCTCGCGCGCCTGCGGGTCGAGCGCGACAACACCCTCGTCGCGGAGCGGCTCACGGCATTGCGCGGGGCGGCCCGCGCCGATGAAAACGTGATCGGCCCGATGCTCGATTGCGCCCGCGCCTACTGCACGCTGTACGAGATTCGCCATGCGCTCGAGAGCGTGTACGGCGCTTACCGCGAGCCGGTATTCTTCTAGCCCATGAGCGCGTTACCAGTCTCCGCCAGCGAGAGCGCGGTGCGCGCCGCCATCGAGCGGCTGTCGCGCGTCCAGCCCGGCGCGTATCACGTCGTGTCGTGCTACTTGAAGCTCGAGCCCCGGGACAAGACCCGCGGCAAGTATCTCATCAAGATCAAAAACCGCATCCGCGAAGCGCTCGCCGCCCTGCAGCGCCAGGAGCTGGAGCGCGCCCTCCGGGCTCAGGTCGCGGCGGATCTGGAGCGCGTGCAGGCCTATTTCGGGGAGCCGACCCGGCTGCCGCCGGCGCGCGGGATCGCGCTGTTTGCGTGCGGCGCGCTCGATCTGTTCGAGGCGCTCCCGCTCCCTCACGTCCATCGCTCGCGGCTCGCGGTCGCGCCCGTGCCGCTGGTGCGGGAACTCGTGGCACTCGAGGAGGAATTCGGCACCATCCTCGTCGCCGCGTGCGATCGCACCAGCGCGCGGTTCTTCGAGGTGACGGCCTATGACGTCGTGGAGCTGCCCAGCCTGACCGCGGAGGCGACGCGACCGGGGAAGTTCCACGGCGAGCGGCAGGCCAAGCGGGGCAACATGCTCGCCGGCGGCTTCGGCGAGCATAATTACCATATGCGCATCCGGGTGGAGCGGCAGCGACACTATGCGCAGGTGGCGGACCGAATCTTCCAGATCCACACCCAGCGCCCCCTCGCCGGGCTCGTGGTCGCAGGCATCGGCGTGGACGCCGCGGCCCTGCTGCCGCACCTGCACACCTACCTCCACGACCTTGTGCTCGGCGTCGTGCGCTTGAACCCCAAGCGCGTCACGGCGGCCGAGGTGCGCGAGGCGGCGCTCTCCTTGCGCGAAGAGCGCGAGCGCGCCTGGGAGCGTGCGCACGCCGAGGCCGTACGTGAGGGCGTCGGCACCGGCTGGGCGGTGAACGGAATCGAGTCGACGCTCAAGGCGCTCCAGCGTGGCCAGGTGCGTACGTTGCTCGCCGACGGGCGGGACGACGACCGCCGCATCGACGACGCCATCGAGGAGGCCCTCACCCAGCGCGTC
>Ga0209470_1002553_pt1 | contig 12892 bp, 10 predicted proteins | sample GraSoiAngelo_125_FD_185882 | JGI IMG/M metagenome (GOLD analysis project Ga0209470, IMG submission 185882) | Grasslands soil microbial communities from the Angelo Coastal Reserve, California, USA - 14_0927_05_40cm (SPAdes) (version 2) | ecosystem: Environmental > Terrestrial > Soil > Grasslands ... | reverse complement strand
ACAGTTATCTGGCAATAAATGGCAACAAGAAACGAAGGCAACGCAAACGCGAGGCCTTCGCCTGCCTGCCGCCAAGTTCCATCCTTGCCGACGGATACCAATGCGATCGAAACGGCTGGTGGTGGCGCTTCGACTAAGAACCTTTCTTATTCCTAATCGTAATCCTATTCCTGTTCGTTGCCGTTTCCCGATACGAAAAGGATAAAATACGAATCGGATTAGGAGAAAACCGCAGGCGGAAGACTAAAAGCTCGCTCCGAGCTCAAATAAAACCGCGGGAACTCAGTACATCCCCGCGGCTTTCCAGGTTTGGTTAAGCTACGTTATGGAGTAGCGCTTGGTTCGGCTGGAGACGATTCTTCGGATGTTTCGGTCTTGCTCCTTTTGCTCTTCTTCGAGCTGCCGGTTTCGCTGGTTCCTTCCTCGCTGGTAGTTTCGCGGCGCTTGCCGGTGGCGCGTTCGGTTGTCGTTTCGTCCGAACTACTCGTGGCCGGAGAAGCGGTAGCGCTACTTTCGCCGTGACGATGGTTTCTGCGCTCTCCGGTCGACTCCACCTCTGAAGACGGGGTTGCGGTCGGTCGCCGCGACGCTGTCGATGTGGCCGTAGCTTTCGCTGTTGCCGTTGGCGAAGCGCTCGCTCTGGGCGAGGCGGCCGGTGAAGTTGCCACAGTCGCAGTCGGCGAGGCCATAGCCGTGGCTGCCGGAGAGGCAGCGGCTCCCGGTGAACCGGCAGTGGTTGCCTGGCCAGCAACGCCGGTCTGTGCCTCATATGTGCCCGCGGTTGTAGTTCCCGTGGTGGTGCTTGCACCAACGCCTACACCTACTCCCGGAGTTACGCCATAATATGAATAGATGTTATTAATATAACCGCTGCTCGAATACTCATCGATACGTGCGTAGTCGAATGCCGGAGCATTGTAGACTCGATCCCGCTCGATACGCACGGCCATCACACTCGGATCCGATGTCGTAGTGTAAACCGTCCACGGCACGGCGACGGTTTTCCCACCGCCGGTAACACGTGTGCCGGTGCCGCCGGTGGACAAGACCGTGTAAGCCATGCAGCCGGTGTTGCGATCCAAGACGACGTCTTTCACCACGCCGACTTCCTGGCCGCTCGAGTCCTTAACTTTCATGCCGACGATTTTGCTCGTCTGCACATAGCTCGTTGTGGTTGAGCTCTGGGTTTGCCCTTGCGTGGTGGCAATCGCGAAACCCAGCAACGTTGCCACCAGTAATGTAGATGTTTTCATAATATTTTAATCGAAAGAAGATGAGCGACTGCGATTATTCGGCGCCCTCAAAGATATCGCCTGTCCATCGTATGGCGGTCGTAACGGGCTAGAAATCGGGACGGCTGCTTTTCCGGCGCGGTCAGCGAGTGGCTCCAAATCCTTCGCAATTTTACAAAGCTAAAAGATGATCTCAGGAACGATTTACATTGAAATGCAACGATTGGGAAAACGCGCGGGCGCGAATCCCTCTTTCTGGGAACGCACCGCGCAGAAGTTTTATACAAAACCGCTAACGGAAAATCTGACGGCAGATGTTTGCATTATCGGTGCGGGCATCGCTGGGGTAACGACGGCCTATTTGCTGGCACGCGAGGGTCGAGACGTTGTCTTGATCGACGATGGCCCTGTCGGTGGCGGGATGACAGGGCGCACCACCGCGCATCTCGTGAACGCACTAGATGATCGCTACTACGAACTCGAGAAAATCCTCGGCCAGGAGTTTTCGCGTCTTTCTGCCGAGAGTCATACCGCGGCGATTGATCGAATCGAGAAAATCGTCGGTGACGAAAATCTCGATTGCGACTTTCTCCGGGTCGATGGCTACCTATTTCTGCCTCCAGGTGGTTCGGTCACAGATTTGAAACACGAGCTCAACGCCGCGCACCGGGCCGGTTTGCGTGAGGTCGAGCGCGTTGACGACATTCCAGTCGGAAAATTTACTACTGATGGAGTCCTTCGATTTCCGCGACAGGCCCAATTTCATCCCCTCAAGTATCTGAATGGTGTGGCGCGAGCCACGACCGATCGTGGCAGTCGCATTTTCACCGAAACGCGTGTGGTCAAAGTTGAAGATGGCGATCAGGTGCGAATTGAAACATCAAAGGGGTATTCCATCAGGGCCCAGGCAGCCATTGTTGCAACCAATTGCCCGATCAATGACCGTCTTGTCATCCATTCCAAGCAGGCGCCCTATTCCACTTATGTGTTGGCGTTACGGGTAACGCGCGAAGTGGAGCACCTGCTTTTGTGGGACACAGCCGAGACGGCGGAGGAAGAAAAGCAGACGCTCGGACCGATTCCGTATCATTACCTACGATTTGCGCGCGATAACAAAGGCGATGTTTTGATTGTCGGCGCCGAAGATCATAAAACCGGGCAAGCGAGCGACTTTGAAGCGCGATTGGCAAAGCTTGAACGGTGGACGCGCGACCACTTTCCTTTCGTCGGCGAGATTACAGACCATTGGTCCGGACAGGTCATGGAACCGGTGGATGGCATCGCCTATATCGGCCGCAATCCCGGCGACGAAAATGTTTTTGTTGTGACAGGCGATTCCGGTAACGGAATGACGCACGGAACAATCGCAGGGATATTGATCACTGATCTGATCTGCGGTCGCGAAAATCCCTGGACTAAGCTTTACGATCCGAGCCGCAAGACACTGCAGCCGACGGCGGTAGCGGATTACGTGGCCGAGAATGCGAATGTCGTCGCGCAACTGCGAGATTATGTCACGCCTGGTGATGAACCGGACGCGGAAAAGATTCAATCAGGCGGAGGCGCGATCCTGCGAGAGGGCGCAAAGAAAATCGCGGCATATCGTGACGAACAGGGAAAATTGCACAAATTTTCGGCGGTATGTCCGCATTTGAAATGCATCGTTCGGTGGGACGGCTGTGAAAAAACCTGGGATTGCCCGTGCCACGGTTCGCGTTTTGATGCACTTGGCCGCGTCCTGAATGGTCCTGCCATCTCCGATTTGGAGGAAGTGGAAAGTTCCGAAAACGAAATCGGATCGCCGGTTGAATCCCAAGCCGAACTATCCGGTCATCGATCTTCTGCGTGAGCACGTGCCGGCCTGCGAGTCTCGGCAGCCTGCCGAGGCTATTTCGCCCCGAAATTGTTTCCCGCAAGGTGCTGGGAAGTGCAGGCTGCCAGCCTAGGCTCCGCAGATTTTCTGTGGTGCCGGTGACGGGTCGATTACGCCGATGAATGCAGCGCAATGCGGTTGCCTTCCGAATCGACCATCACCGCACGAAAACCGTGCGGTCCGATTTGCGTTTTCTCTTCCAGGACTTTTCCGCTATTGGCGCGCACGGCCTTGATCGCGTCATCGAGCCGTCCTTCCACCGAAAGATAAACGAGCGGCCCGGTTTGCGACGGCGTGTTCTTGGAGCCGACGCTGTCCGCACCGACGCATAAGCAGCCGGACGCATTCTGCTCTTCGTGCGGCAGAAGGCCGTATTCGAATCCGCCTTCGGACATTTTGCTGACTTCTTGGCCGAGAACGGCCGAATAAAATTTCGTCGCACGATCAAGGTCGTTAACGGGAATATCAGTCCAGCAAAGTGTGTTTACGCTCATGTTCGATTTAATCTCCTATTCTAACTCGATTCCCATTTCGTGGCGATGCCCTTCGGTATCGTATTCGTCGTAGAACGGTTGGTTCCTGGCAAGCGGAGCACTTGCCCTGCAACAATTGTCTCGATTACGGTGCTCGCATGCATCGCCGGATTGCTTCTCTATTCGTACTTCTGCTCCCGCTCGTTGTTTCTGCCGCGTCCCCGATCCAAGAACGGGTCGATCGTTTCCTTAAGCTGACGAATGCCGGGTATCAGGCTCTTTATCGCGTCAATAGCGAAGCGCAGTGGCTGGCGGTGACGGACGTCACGCCCGAACACGACGCTGCCGTGGCAGCAACCGGCAAAGCTTACGCCGCATTCAATGGCAACCCGGCCATTATCACCGAAGCGCGCGATCTGCTCGCACACGAGAAAGAATTAACGCCACTCAGCGTTCGGCAGTTGAAACAACTGCTCCTGAATGCGGCCGAAGGACCGATGACAAATCCGGACCTCGTTGTAAAACGCGTCGGGGCCGAAGCCAAGCAGGCCTCAATCCTGAATAGTTTTGAATTCAAACTTGACGGCCAAAAGATCACGGCCAATGAAATCGACAACAAACTGCAAAAGAGTACGGACCTGGAAGAACGCAAGGCGGTTTGGGAAGCGTCCAAGGAATCTGGTCCCGCGCTCAAACCGAATCTGGTAGTCCTGCGCGATCTCCGAAACGGCGTCGCTAGGGAGATGAAGTATCCCGACTATTTCTCGTTAGAAGTAGCCGGCTACGGAATGACGACGGACGAGATGTTGAAAATGCTGGACGACTGGATGGCGACGCTTCGCCCGCTTTATCTGCAACTCCATACCTGGGCGAAGTACAAGCTGGCCGAGAAGTATCATCAGCCGGTCCCGCAAAAAATTCCGGCGCACTGGATCAACAATCGGTGGGCACAGGAATGGCCCGACCTGGTTGAAGCTGCTAACATCGACAAATACTTCGAGGGCCATAGCGCGGACTGGATTATCAAGACGGCAGAGCAATTCTATACGAGCCTTGGATTTTCCCCTTTGCCTGAAAGTTTCTGGAAGAAATCGGATTTGTATCCGCTGCCGCCGGACTCGAAGCGTAAGAAAAACACTCACGCTTCGTGCTGGCACATCGATCTGGAGAATGACATCCGATCGCTCCAAAGCATTGAACCGAACGCGCGCTGGTTTTTCACCGCGCACCACGAGCTCGGGCACGGTTATTATTTTAAGGCCTATACTCGCCCGGAAGTTCCCTACCTCCTTCGGACCGGCGCCGCCCCCGGATTTCACGAGGGTGTAGGCGAACTGATTTCGCTGGCGTCGAGTCAGGTTCCATATCTGCAATCGCGCGGAATTTTGCCGAAAGATTTCAAGCCCGATATGAACGCGTTCCTGCTCGACGACGCGCTGGCCCGCGCCATCCCGTTCATTTACTTCTCGTGCGGAACGATGCCGCACTGGGAGGCCGATATTTACGCGCATAACCTGCCAGCGGATCAATGGAACGCGCGCTGGTGGAAATACGTTAGCGATATGCAGGGAATCGAGCCGCCGTCGCCGCGTGGCGAGGAATGGTGTGACGCGGCAACCAAGACCCACATTAACGATACCCCCGCCTACTATTATAACTACGCTTTCGCGACCGTGTTTAAGTTTCAACTACACGACTACATTGCGCGCAAAATTCTGCACCAGCCACCGCAATCATGTAACTACGCCGACAACAAAGAAGTCGGGACGTGGCTGAATAACATTCTGAAGAAGGGGAGCACCGAGGATTGGCGAAAAGTCTTAAAGGAAGCGACTGGCGAGGATATTTCCACTCGAGCGATGGCGGATTACTTCAAGCCACTGCAAAGTTGGTTGGAAGAACAAAACAAAGGTCGGCAAATCGGCTGGGAGTAGTCTATAGCTATTCGCTACCACTCGTCATCCCGAGCGCATGCGGGGGACCTCGCAACAGGTCGCATACTGTCGGACGATCGTGAGATCCTTCGCCGTCTGCGCGACTCAGGATGACAGCGAACATGCGATTTGATATGGTATTATGCGCGGTCTTGTGATCACCGGTGCGGGTGTTTCCGCGGAAAGTGGGATCTCGACTTTCCGTGGCAAGGACGGTTACTGGCGAAATCTCGATCCGACGAAACTGGCGACGCCGAAAGCGTTCGCGCGCGATCCGGATTTGGTTTGGGATTGGTACCGCGAGCGACGTCAGCGCATCCGCAAGGCGCAGCCGAATCCCGCCCACCAGGCGATCGCCAACTTAGCGTTGCAGGCAGACGAATTTCTGCTCGTGACCCAGAACGTTGACGACCTTCACCTGCGCGCGGGATTAGCGGCAGAAAAGATGGTGCAAATCCACGGGGATATTTTCATGACGCGCTGCTCGCGGTGTGATTTCAGAAGAAGCGAGCATGAGCATGAAGATGGCGATCTCCCGAAGTGCCCGCAGTGTAGCGCGCTTATGCGACCCGGCGTGGTCTGGTTCGGTGAAAAATTGGATCTGGCAAAAATCGATACGGTTGAAAATTTTGTGACCGGCGGCGATTGCGATTTGGTCATCGTCGCCGGAACGAGCGCGCTTTTTGGTTACATTATTGATTGGGCGCTGCGAGCGCGAGGCCAGGCTGGTCAATTGATAGAAGTGAATCCTGAAGAAACATGGTTGTCGCAATTTGCGGCCAAGTCGTTCCGCGAACCGGCTGGCGTCGCCTTGCCGCGACTGGTTAACGAACTGTTAAGCAACGTTAATCGCCGCGCGCCGACCTATTGATTGCCCGGAGGTAGCGTTCCGCCGATCGCGCGACTGCGGCTTTGGCGTCGGCAGGAACGTTCGCCTTCCACCATCCACCGTAGATTCGGTCGAATGAAAACGGCTCGAGGGTTTTAAGAATGCAATCAATAGCGGCCGGCCCGAGCGGAATCAGATTTGGATAACTGCGCATGAAACTGACGTAACGCCGATCCTGCACTACCGTAAGGATATCGCTTGTGAGCAACGCGGCTTTGCCATTCCCGCCCGCCGGCCAGTGAAGAAGGGTGCCACCTTCGAAATGGCCCCCGCAGTTGATCAACGTCAAGCCATCCCAAAGCGGCAAGGTTGCGCCTTTCCAAAAGTGAATCCGCGAACTTTCGCGCATGACCCACTGGCGGTCGGCGGCGTGTAAATATATTTCCGCATCGAAATGCTCCGCCCATTCGACCATTGAGGAATAAAAGTGCGGATGCGAGATCGCGATCGCCCGAATGCCTCCGCGCGGCTTGATTTGCGCGATCGTCTTGTCGTCGAGCAACGAAATGCAATCCCACAGTAAATTTCCTGCGGGCGACTGCACGAGCAAAGCGCGCTGGCCAATGGCGAATTCGGGTTCCGTCCCGATGCCGAGAAGTTGTGGCGCCTCTTCTTCGAAGCGGTTGCAATGATGAAGCGCCAGCTCCCGTAGCGTCGTCCAGTGCTGTCCGTCATGACGAACAAATTGCCGTTCGTCCTGGCAAATCGGACATCGTGGCGGCGGCTCCGCGGTTTGGCCAAACTGCACCCCGCATTGCACGCAGATAAAGTTTTCCATCTGCCGCCCAACTTACTTCCTCAACCGCAGCGACGAACAGGAGAATGAGCAGAAGAGTGATAGGTGATAAGCATCAGTAAAGTTTGGGAACCAGAGGAACAACTGCCGCCAGATTGGGTGGGAAGAGCGTACGGGATTTACCCTCACCTCAATCCTCTCCCTCAGGGAGAGGAGGACGCGATAGCGCCTGGTGAGGGGACCTCGGGCATTTGCATCGTCGTATCGTTTCGCGGTTCGCGAGATTACCGACGCAATCTCGATGCGGCTTCGTAACCATGTACCGAACCTGTCGAGGGATCCCGAGGGAGTTGCCTTTAAGCTTGCACAAGGGGATCCCTCGACTCCGAGCTGGAGTGGCGTTTTCGCTCGGGTGGCGACGCGATGATGCTTACTTCTCGCGCTTCCGGATTGAACCCGCCCCGGTAATTTCGCGTTCGATGTGCGGTGGATTTCCGATGTATTCCACTTTGCCAGCGCCGGTGATGGACACTTTGAGCGTGTCGCTTACCGCTACGCGCGCGTCCCCCGCGCCCGTGACCGAAAGTTCGGCCATTTTTGTTTGCAACGATTCCGCGCGCAGATCGCTGGCGCCAGTCATGTTGGCCACCAATTCGTCTACCGCGCCATCCAACACCACGTTGGATGCGCCCGTTGTCTCGAGATAGAACTTTGTCCCGCTAAGTTGATGTGCATTTAGTCGTGATGCCCCACTAAAGCTTGCACCTTCGAGTGCGTTGCTGGTCAGCTCCAATTTGATCGAATGTGTCGGCCGGACCGAGCGGGTGGTTCGCACGTGCAGGACCTTGTCTCTAACCTCCATCTCCACGTACTGCATCAGGTTTTCGTCGATTGTGATTGAGGCAGAAGGCGCGCCGCTATGCCATTCGACCCGGAAGGCGCCCCCGGTCTCGATGTTTATAAAGGAATCGACCTTCCGCTGTTCGGTAATCAAGTGGCCGTTGCCCCGAATGCCACCGATGTCGCATCCGGCGAGAGCGAAAAGAAGCCCGACGGCAAAGATATGCTTCTTCATAGAGAGACTTTAGAAGTTGGATGCAGGCAGCGTCCGGTCTGGATTCAAAAAATCTAGGGCAGAGCGCGACCGCGGCGAAGAAGGAGTTATCGTTAGATCGACCGTCTCGGTCAGTTCGTCATCGACATAAAATTCGACCCGATATTTTCCTGTGGCCCAGCCATCGGGTGGTCGGGAGAGAGTGAATTTGCCGAACGCGCCGCCTATGGGCGCGATGGCGGTTGCTTCGTCCACTTTGAAATCGATTGGCGCGACACCGGTGTCTTGCGCGATCCAAATGGCGCGGATCCTGGCATTTCTACGCAGGCCGTGACCGCGCCAGCGTGCCACGATTTGCAGCGCATCGGCGGAAATGACATTGAGCGGATCCCCATTGCTGCTGGTGGAAACGGAAGCTTCCAGTTTCTTTTTTTCCGCAGGCTCGGCCTGGTGTTGCGCAGGAAGTTTAACGAGCTCGATCGCGTTCCGGCTGAGAAGATCGCCGCCGGGCGAGCGTTGGGTAACCGTTTCTTTGATCGAGCCGACACCGCGGACGAACCAAAAGTCGGCCACGGTAAAAAGGCCATCGTTTTTTTCTCCGCGAAAATGCAACGCGCGAAATTTCCCCGCCGGCACTTCGATCTCGCCTTCACCAACAATCTTGAGCGGCAAATTGAGATCGAGTCCGGCAACAGGGCCACGGTATTTCCATTCGGCGCCGAAGCTCAGATCCCCGGGCAAGATGGTAATTGGGGGATCAAAAGTTTCCGTATTTCCGCTTTCACCGCGACGAGCGGTTGTCAGGACTGCCTGGCCGTCGTTTTTGAAAAACTCTGTCGAATGCACCACACCATTGATTGCAGTTTCGATCCGCAAAGTATTTTGCTCGTCCGGATTTCTGGGAGCAAAGGCCTGGCGCGTCAATGTCTCCGGCTCGGTCTCGCCCTCGCGGGTCAAAGCGTACTGCCAGGTGGTTCGATCTGCGGTTGGAATTGGCCATTCCGCTTGTGCGACCGACGCGCCGATCAGCACGCCAACCAGAATAGGAAAAAACCGCGACACCAAACACGCTAGCCGTGCCGTGTGCTAATGGTCAATGATGAACGTTAAAATGTTAAATAGTTAAATCGGAACAGACATCCAATTTAACTTTGTAACGTTTTAACGAATCACTTTCTTCCTTTGCGGTGGCCGACCATCTCGGCCGTTCGGCTGCGTTGGTCAAGTCTCGTTAGCTGGCGGGATTGCGCGGGCGTGAGCAACGGCGTGTGCGGAATTGTGCAAAGGTATTCCGGGATAAACCAGATGCTGCGCTCGGAAGTCATCCAATGGCGATCATCGAAGCGCGAAAGATCAACCGGCTGCGAGTAGCGACGCAGGGTGCGTTCGCCGCGAAGATTGAAGTAGATGTTGAAGTAACTCATGGCCAGCTCGCGCAAGGTGCGATACACCGGCTCGCGATAGCGGCAGCCACTAAAATTGGATTTTGCCACCGCGCCCCAGCAACCGCGCACTTTGAAAATCGCGAGCACGTGATCGGTATCATTCACTGCTTCGAGGTCCCAGAGCAACGGAGGAAATCCCAAAACACGTAACGCAGCGGCGGCGAAGATGGCTCCTTCAAGGCAGTGCGCCGTTTTTTTTTGCAAAACTTTTCGCGGCGACCAGGAGGTAGCAGCCAGATGATAAGGAAGACTGTCGAGAAAACGTTGCACTCCCGCCGGCGTTTTCAGAGCCCGAAGTTTTCGCAACTCGACGGGGCTGAAGCCATTTACACCTGACCGTGATCTCATGGGCGCGACCTACATCTAACGGAAACAAAGAGGCAAAAAAAGCGTAAGGCAGCGAATAAGACCGAGTCGCACTGGTCGGAGCGATCAAATCGGGTGATGTTTCGTTCCATGGCGAAGAAGCGGGTCTGGTTGGGCACGCACTGGGAAATGCTCGGAGTTACAGCCGTGTTGTTCGTCATCGTGGCGGTCTTTGTCGATCTCAAGCCGGCGGTAGATGAAAACTTTTTCTTTTCCACCGGTGATCCCGGCGTCCGTGAATCTAAGATGGTCGAACAACGTTTCCCGTCACAGCCGCAGCTTATCCTGGCGGTTTCATCCCAGGATATTTCTTCCCCGCGATACCTCAGTCGAATCCAACGGCTCACCCAGCAGATTGAAGCGATCGATGAAGTCAGCGGGGTCAAAAGTCTGACCGCCGGACCGAAAAGTTTTCAAGACGCTGTGCAAGGCGAATTTTGGAGACGGCTCTTAATTGCGAAAGATCGTAAGTCGAGCAACGTGATCGTTTTTCTCGAGAACAAGGATCCCGAGAAACCGATCAAGCGGATCGAACAGATCATGCACGAACTCGATGAAAAGGACTTTCGGATTCACATCGCTGGTCCGCCCTACGTGGTGGAGATGATTCGGCGCAGCCTGGCCCATGATTTCTGGTATTTCAGCCTCACGGCAGTGGTTCTATTTGGCCTGACCATGGCCGCGATGTTCCGGTCGGCGCGGGTTTTTCTGGGAATGCTCGCCACCTGTGCGAGCGCGGTGTTGTTGACCTTGCTGCTGCAATCAATGTTCGGGAAAAAGATCGGCATCCTCACCGTCAACCTCGGCACGATCGTCTTTGTCGTGGCCTTGTCGCACCTCGTTTACATGACGTTCAACTGGCAAACGCTGGCCGACCGCGGGCATCGTCTGGGAAAGGAATCACCGAACCTCGCGGGTGATGCCTGGCGCATGACCCTTCCGCCGTCGTTTTGGTCGATGATCTGCGCCTCGTTAGGTTTCGGGAGCCTGCTAATTGTTCAGGCCAAACCGTTGCGCGAGCTCGGATTCGGCGGCGTTCTCGGAACGGTGGTGGCATTCATTTGCGCCTATGTGATGTATCCGCCTTTTCTGCGCTGGGCCGTGCCGCGAAAAAGCAAATTGATTGAGCAAGAACCTCCGCGCGCATTTTGGTCGCGGCGTTTTGTCTTATTGTCGTTAGGCGTTATTCTGGTTAGTGCCGGTCTGGGCCTGGGCCTGACCAAAGTAAACACCGATCCGAGTCTGCTCGATTACTTTAAGTCGCACTCGGAATTGCGCGACGGACTGGAATATGTCGACAACAGCGGCGGCTGTAATCCCCTCAACCTCGTCGTTTCCGCAGCAGATGGCAGTTTGTTAAATACCGACGCCGCTTACGAGAAAATGTGGCGGCTACACGGCGCTCTCGAAAACTACAAAGGCGTCGGCACCGTGATTTCACTTCCAACTCTGTTGTCGGAAGGCGACCGGACACCGTTCTCGTTCCTGCTCAGCTACGAAAAGATGACGGAGATGATGGAGCAACCCAAGTACGCCCGGGTGGCGAAAAGTTTTGTAACCAAGGATCGCACCCGGGCGATGTTCCTGGTTCGAATGGTCGAGGAGCGTCGTGATAAATATCGCCTCCAGGTCGTCGACGACTTGCGCGCGATTTGTCGGAAGTATGGATTCAAACCGGAGTTGGTCGGCGGTATCTACTACCTCGAGGGCCGGCTGGCGCAGCTGGTCGCCTCCAGTCTCGTGACCGGTTTGTTCTGGCTCAACCTTTTGTTCATCGTGATCGCATGGATTGTCGCCCGCTCGGTGCGCGGGGCGTTGGCGATGATCCTGAGCCTGACTCTCGTGCCGCTCTGCATGCTGGGCGGGATTGGCTGGCTGCGCGTGCCGATGGATGTGATCTCCGCGCCAGCCACCAATGTCTGCATCGGGATCGCGATCGACTCGATGATCCATCTTGTTTTCGGGGTTCGCCGCGCGCAACGCGACGGAGAGAAAGGCTGGGCAGCCTGGGTGGCTGCGCGCAAGGAACAGTGGCGCGGCATTGTTTATTCCGACGTGATCTTCGCCGCCGGTTTTGCCATTTTCGTGTTGTCCGATTTTCCACCGACGCAACGGTTCGGTCTGGTGGTGCTCGCCGGCTGTATCATTGACATCTTGGCAAACCTGTTCGTTTTGCCGCTGCTCGGTGGCGCTCAATGGAAAAAGAAGTAGCACAGCCATCTTGTCCGCCAGAGGACGGACTCGCTGTGGCGAGGCTGTGGGGCCAACCCCGAAAGCTTTCGGGGTTGATCTTTTCCGAAGAGCGCAGGCTGGCAGCCCACGCTCCCCGGAGTCTTTGCGCTATGTTAAACTCAAAAAGTGAGCTTTAAGTTGATTGACAGCAATCGCCAGTCCGGTCGAAGACTCGCCGTGGAGAGCTCGGACCGTGGATTTTGATCTCCAACCGATCTTGAAGGGAAAGCTCGTTGAGCTACGCCCGCTTCGGCCGCAGGATTTCGATGCGCTTTTTTCCGCGGCCAGCGACCCGAAGATTTGGGAACAGCATCCGGAAAGCGACCGCTACCAGCGAGAAGTCTTTCAGAAATTTTTTGACGGCGCGCTCGAATCCAAAGGCGCATTCGCGATCATCGAACGCAAATCGGGCCGAATCATTGGAAGCTCGAGATACTGCAATTTAACAAGTCGTGAAGTAGAGGTGGGCTGGACTTTTCTGGAACGCGAATTCTGGGGCGGAACCTACAATCGCGAGTTGAAGCGACTCATACTCGATCACGCCTTTCGATTTGTCGATCGCGTTGTCTTTGTCGTCGGCGAACAAAACTTCAGGTCGCAGAAGGCGCTCGCAAAAATTGGCGCCACTTTTTTGAAGAAGATCCAACTTCCAGTCGAC
>Ga0209470_1002551_pt1 | contig 12899 bp, 9 predicted proteins | sample GraSoiAngelo_125_FD_185882 | JGI IMG/M metagenome (GOLD analysis project Ga0209470, IMG submission 185882) | Grasslands soil microbial communities from the Angelo Coastal Reserve, California, USA - 14_0927_05_40cm (SPAdes) (version 2) | ecosystem: Environmental > Terrestrial > Soil > Grasslands ... | reverse complement strand
GTCTGACGCAGAGGCCCTACAATTCGACGACGTGGTAAGGTTTGCCGGTTTTGCGAAGGGCTGGGGCGGAGACGTTATAAACGGGAATGCCGGTCGAAGTCTTACCATCGAGAATGCCGTTGTGGGCGTGCCCGTGAAACACTGCGTTAACGCGGAACCGATTGATTGGCTCTTCCAATCGGCTGGAACCAAGGAAGGCAAAAATTTCGGGATGTTCCCCCTTCAACGTGGCACGGATGGGAGAGTAATGTAGTAGTACGATTCGCCGTTCTGTTTGTAGTTTCGACAGCGCTTGTTCCAGCCGGACAGCGTGTCTGATGGATTCCTGGACAAATTGTTTAATGAGCGGCTCACCCCACGCGTTCAGCATTCGCCGGCCGAAACCGCCCCCGAAACCGGCGATTCCGGCGAAGCCGACTCCCGCGATTTCGATGGCTTCGCCGTCAAGCACGTTGACGCCTGCATCATCAAGAATCTTGCAAACCAATTCTGCTTGTCCCGATTCGAAGTCGTGATTACCCAGCACTGCGAGCATCGGGATTTTTACGGCAGCGCGAATATCGGCGACGAGTGCCTCGGCTTCCTCCGGGAGTCCATACTCCGTAAGGTCGCCACAAAGCAGCAAGATATCAGCATTGCTTGAAATTTCGGCGAACGCTTCATGCAACGTGCCACGCGAGTGTTTGCCGTAATGAAAGTCCGCAGTCGCAGCGATTCGTAGCGCGCGCTTTGCCATTCTCCTTGAGAAACGTAATCGCCGTCATCTATGGACGCTTCTGGCAGGTTAGTCGCCGGCGCTATGCGTATGCTTTCATTATTGGCTTCGATTGCGTTATGATGAGTTGATTGTGGCAAGCAGAACAGTAGTGAGCCGAGAGACGGGGAAGGGCAATCGCCATCATCGCAGATCGGTGGTCGCATTGCAGGATGCGGACATTCCGTTTTTGATCGGGGGCGCTTACGTGGTGGAGGTTTACGCAGGCGTCTCGCGTCAGACAAAAGACTTCGATCTATATTTGCGGCCGCAACATGTCGATTTGGCCGTCAAAGCGCTCAAGCGCGTCGGATATAAAACGGAAAAAATATTTCCGCATTGGCTCGCCAAAGCCGAACGCGGTCGCGACTGTGTTGATCTGATTTTTCGGGCTGGCAACGGATTATGCGAAGTAGACGACTCATGGTTCGAGCGGGCGCATAACAGCAACTTTCTTGGCTTGGAGGTGAAGCTTTGTGCGCCGGAGGAAATGATTTGGATGAAGGCGTACATCATGGAACGTGAGCGGTTTGATGGCGCCGACATTGCGCACATCCTGCAAAGTTGCGCAGCCAAACTAGATTGGCCGCATCTGGTTCGCCGCTTTGGCCTGGACTGGCGCGTGTTCCTCAGTCATTTGGTGTTGTTCGGTTACATCTATCCGGGTGAACGCGATAAGATCCCGACCGCGATCATGGATGATCTAATCGCGCGGTTGCGAAGCGAGAAGCGTGCTGCCGGAGCTAACCGCATTTGTAACGGCACACTGCTCTCGCGAAAGCAATATCTCCTGGACGTTCGGGAACGGGGATTTCGCGATGCCAGATTGCAGGCGCGTGTCCATATGAACGCGAAGGATATTGCGCATTGGACGAGAGCGATCGCGAAAGAGGAAAGCGAGCGGTGAACAAAATCACTGTGTTCGTATCTTTACGAGACGCGTGACGCGCGTGTTGCAAGCGACGTCCGCGTCACGCTTCGCAGCGAAGCGGCTATAGCAACGGCTACGGTTTTGATGCCGGCTTTGGACTTGATTGAGCGGGAACGGGTGAAGGCGCTGGCGACGGAGCCGCAGATGCGCTCGAGATTTTCGTTCTTGCTTCCTCGAGCACGGTTTTTTCCTCCGGGTAAATTCCGTGGTCCGCCGCGTCGACGTAATCCTTTGCTGTGTCGATTTGGCTTGCATCGGCCAGCAGCAACGCCGTGTAAACCGCTGCGTGCGGATCGCGTAATTGGTCGCCTGGCAATCCTTGAATAATTGCAAGAGCTTCCGGGCTTCGGCCCAGGCGATAAAGAGAGAACGCGTGAGTTACGGCGCAATTGACCTCGGTTGGCGCGCGATCATACGCCTCCTTGGCGAGATCATGTGAATGTTCGACATCTCGCTCGAGATTGAGGCCGAGTCGCGCGAGATCCGCCGTAATCGGCGCCTCGTTAGGAGAGCTTTCGTGCAGACGCTGGAGGACATCATAAAGTTTTCCGGTGTCATTGTCTCCGCGGTAAAGGCGGCGAAGCGCGTCGAGCGCCTCGCGGCGCAAAGGCGGGTTTTCTGCGACGCGGTGCCACAGTCGTTCGGATTCCTTCTCCAGATCCCATTTCGACGCGAGACGCGCCAGGACAAGTTCGCGCTCCGGCTGGTCGTTCGTCGATCGTTCTGCGCTGCGCCAAAGCTTGTCGAAGTCGTCTGGAGGGTTTTCTCGGGATTGGCGTATGGCGATTGCCTGATATGCAAGACGCAGGTAGTCGGATTCGCCCCACATTCCTTTGCGGGTCCATCGTTTCAATCGCGTCCAATTCTTCGCTTTAGCGTACGCGTCTGCCACAGCAACAGCGGCTGGCGGCGCATTCAGTTTCTCTGCCGGAAGCTTCTCTATCCACTTAACAACCTCTTCGGTAAGTTCATTTCGATTCATCCATTCTATGAGTGATGCGAGATCGGATGGATTTTTTGCGGCAAAGGGTTTTACTCGTTCCAGCGACACATGGAATTTTTTCTCATCGAGTTTCCGATAAAAATTCAGGCAGAGAAGGTAATCGCCGAAGGTAAGCTCCGGAGACATCTGGAGCTGTTGCGCGAAGTTATCCGCCGCTGAGAGATCATTGCGTCCCACAGCATCGTTAAGCAACGCGCGCACCGCGCCCGTCCGATACGGGACAAGCTTGCTAAGCCGCTCGAGATTTTCGCGCGCGTTTGCCTTCTTTTGTGCGTCGCTGGAACGGATTTGCAGCGCCGCGAGATTGAACTGGTAGAGATCGTTCTTGGGTTCTTTATTTACTGCGGCGGCGAATTGTTCTTCTTGTTCGACAAAATTTCCTTCCGCAGACGCCAGCCAGCCTGCGACAACGTGAAAGGCGGCCCTGTCACGATCATTGGCAGGAATTTGATCGAGCGCTTTTCGCGCAAGATCGAGTTTGCCAAAGCGGAGCGCCGCGGAAACAAGATTAAGCTGACTGTCCGGATCTTTTGGACGCAAGCGCGCGATTTGTCCGCGCCACGAAATCGCCTCTTCGAGATTTTGCTTCTCCGCTGCTTCCGCTAGTACGTAGAGGGCGGGCAGAGAATCGGGATGTTGTGCCACGAGCTCGCGCGCGGTCTGCGTTGCTTCGGTAAATCTTCCCTGCTGCAGCATGGAACCGGCCTGTTGTAACAAGCGGATTTGATGCCAGTTCGCATGTAGTTTTAAACCGTATCTGAAAAAAAGCGCGCAGAGCAGAATGGCGATTGCCAACCCAGCGGCTACAAGAGCGAGACGAGCTGGCCAAACCTGTCGTTGAATGAAAGACTCCAGACCAGAAAGCGATTGGCGAATTCTTCTATATCCAGCCTCTTCGGTTCGTTCCGCGATTTTCATGTTGTCTCTTGAGGCGCAACGATCCGCTTCTTTTTTCCCATCGCACCCGTGCCGACCACCGAGGCTAAGAACGAGTCACTACCTCTGGCTCTTGAACTACAGGAATTGATTTAACCGAGTCCTCGATCTTTTCCCTCAAACGCCGGCTCCAAACATATCGTCCCAGCAACACCTTAACGGTGGCTGTAAGCGGTACGGCAAGGAGGGGACCGATTACCCCGCCAATGATCAAACCCCAGACAAAGATCGATACGATCACCGTCATCGGATGCAATCCAACGTAATTCCCAACGATTCGTGGGGCGTAGAATATGCCTTCCAAGTTTTGTATAATGATGAAAATTACTGTTACCCAGATCGGGTGAGCCCAATCGCCCCATTGGAAAGCTGCAATCAGAACGGCTGGCACCCAGCAGATAATGATCCCGATGTAGGGGACCATTGTCAGCACAACAACAAGCGCACCAATCACAGGTGCAAAATTCAGACCGAGAAGCATCAGCGCCGCGCCGATGAGGATGCCATCCACCAGGCACACCAGTAGTTGTCCTCGAAAATAAGCGGTGACATAGCTATTGATTTCCGATAAAAGCTCCGCGACTTCGTCCCTGAAAGGCGACGCGCGGAGCGGTAAATATTCTCGCCAGTGCTGCTGGATGCGCGGCTTCTCGTTCAGTAGGAAGAACAGATAGATCGGCACCAGGATTAGGCTGAGCAAAAAACCTGTGACGCCAAGAAAGCCGCCGATGCTTTTCTTAAGAATGTCCCAGAACTTTTCCATCAGCGTCGGAAGCGCCTGCTGCACGTTAGGCATTTGCTTTTCCACGTACGCCTGAATGCGCTGGCGTTCGGCAGTCGTCAGCTTTGGCGCGCTCGGCGCGATGGTTTCAGCGGCGGGCGCAGTCCCGGAAGCTGTTGGCCCGGGGGAAGCTGTCGGTTGTGCATGAGGAGAAGCAGAGGGCGCAGATCCGATGAGCCAGTTTGTAAAACTTGTGGATGCAGATTTTGCGCGTCCGCTGCCGAGAAACCCGAACGTTTGATCGAATCGATAGATTAGATCTACAACGTAGTCGCGAGCTCGTTCGGTATAAGCGGGGACTTGTCTGGCGAAATTCGCGCTTTGTATCGAGATGGTCGGAATAAGCCACGCCGCCAATCCACCAAGGGCGAAAAAGGCGATGGCAAAAAGCAGAGCGACCGCCTTGGTGCGACTAAGTGTTCCGCGAGACATTTTCGTCACGAGCGGGTCCAGCAGATAAGTCAGAATCACTGCGATGGCCACCGGGATCAGGATCGGTTGGAGGAAGCTAATGACATTGGCGCTGGCCCAAATCACCGTGCCGATGATCAGGATGAGAAGAACCACACAGAAGGCCGTGAGCGCCGCCCACATCATCTTGCGCTGCCACGGTGTGGGATAATCGCTAATGTTCATTGCCAGAACGCCGCGGGTCAATCGGTTGGATTCGTCTTTGTTGGTGGACCGCTGCCGATTGGTGCCTTGGTTCTTTCGATCTTGTTTGCCAGGTTCTTGTTTTTTGGATCGAGGGCCAGAGCTCTTTGCCAGAATCCCAGCGCTTCCGAGACGCGGTTCAATTTGAAATAGGCGTCACCAAGGTGCTCAAAGACAACCGGGTCGTCGTGGTCGGCGGTTTTTGCGGCGAGGAGCAGATTGTTCAAAGCTTGGTCAAATTTGCCCTTCCGGAACTCTACCCAACCCAGACTATCGAGATAGGAAGCATTATTTGGGTCCATTTCGAGAGCGCGTTTAATCATGGTTTCGGCCTCATCCAGGTTCATGTTGTGATCGGCCCACATATAGCCGAGGTAATTGCAGGCTTCTGCTGAGTTCGCGGGATCGAGCACGATTGATTTGCGAAGGAGATCTGCCGCTTTTTGGTACAGACCGGCCTGTTCTGCCGTCGCGCCATAGTTGAAATAGAACCTGGCGTTTGCGATGTCGTTGTCCTGGTCGAGTTGTGCTTCGTGCAACGCCTCCTCAAACGTGGCCACTGCCTGCTGGGTCTGTTTCGCTTCGCTTTGGGCAATGGCCAAATAGTAAACGATCTCCGGCGCGCCCAGGAAGCGGCGCCGGGCTTCTGTCAGCAATCTGACGGCGCTATCTGCGTTCTTCAAAGGTCCAAGGAACAGTTCTGCCAGATGCAAATACGTCCCCACATGATTTGGATTAATCAGAAGGCTTTGCTCATAATTTGCGGCTACTTTTGCAAAGGTTGCTTTTGCTTCGTCGACCTTCTTTGCGCGTTGGAGGGATCGGGCTTCATCATCCAGAACCTGAGCCAGCAAGTCGTAGGGTTGATACTTTTCCGGATGCTCTTTGATGATTTGCTCGAGCATCTCAACTGCCTTACCCCGCTGATTCGTGAGGATAAAACCGGTGGCTAGTTTCTCTCGCGCGTTTGCATCGTCCGGTTGCAGCTCAAGAACGTGCAGATAAAGCGGAATTGCCTCTTTCAATTGTTGAGAGGCCGCATAGTAGTCGGCGACATCCTTTAGAATCGCAGGATCATCGCTGGCGTGTTCGGCTGCCTTCTTGAAAATTTCGTTGGTCCTTTTCAATTCGTCAGGTTTCGGTTGTGAATCGGACTTGAAAAGAACCGCCACGTAAAGTTTGCCGAGCCGCATCCAAAAGCTGGCATCGTTACTGGGAACCTTTGCGGCGCGATCCAGAACTTCCAGCGCCTTTTTCTCTTGTCCGGCTGCAACTTCGACTTCTACCAGACGCTGGTAACCTTCGATGTCCCCAGGATTCAGAGTGATGGCGCGGTTGGCGTAATCGATGGCCTGATCGGTTTTCTTAAGATATTTCGCATAAATGTATGCGAGCTGCTGATACGGGTCGGCGTCCTTTGGATTTGCCTTGATTGCATCCTTCAAGACGTCAATCGCCTGTGGAAAATCCTCCTGCTCTATCAGCAACGCCGCCACGCGCGAGGCGAGTTGCGATTGGCCGGGATCGACATTCAGCACCTTGCGATAAGCGTCCAATGCGCGATCCATCTCGCCATTTTCTTCGAGCGACATTCCCTCTACAAAATGCGTCAGCGCATCCGCCTTGTGTGCGCCTTCCAAACGTAGTGCTAGATCGGCAGCGGGCTTGGAATTGGATGAATCATCCTGGCCAGCAGCCTTTTTAGTTGCCGACGAAGCCCGAGTTTTCGGCCATGAGCTTTTCGGCTTCTGGCTAGCCGTGGCGCCGGTCGCGACAAGGAAGAGCAGCGTAAAAAAAAGGTACCAGCACGGCGAAATTCCCCAACTCTGCTTCTGGTACCTCACGCCTTTAATGTTAGTCTCCGGCGTAACCTCCGCAAACCAGCCCAGAAAGCTTCCAGGCTATGCTTGGCCGGCAGGTTTTTTTGAGTTGGGAATTGGGCGTTCGACGTTGAGCGTTGGGCGTTCTCCGGAAACGCCTTTGCCGCGCATGCTACGCCTTATACCTGAGGCGCTTCTTGTGCCGATGCGCTTTCATGCGCTTGCGGCGCTTGTGCTTGGCAATTTTCGCTTTGCGTCTTTTCTTAAGTGAGCCCATTCAGATTTTCAAATTCGCGAGTGCTGATTCAACCATCTAATTCGCCGCGCCGCAACTTACTTCTTTACGATGGGATCAAACGCTCGTTGTCACGGTAGAAGCGCTGTTTTACATGCTTCAGTGCTTGCTGCGTGCACCAGCGCTGATATCGCACACTGAAAACTCCCCTTCCTAGCCGTGAAAGCCAATGTGCGGGCTCCGAGTGCGTGTGGACGACAAAAAAGACTTCTCCAGCACGCTCCTCAAAATAGAACTCCGATACGCCGCGCTCCAAATGTCCGGCCAGCGTCTCATAAGCGAAACCGAGCTTACTCGGCTCGGTGATGAGCGCCGAGATGCGCACGGCAAACTCCGCGCAAATACCGAAACCAAAAGGAGGCAGAAAAGCGCGCTGCACAATTATGTCTCCAATCCGCATCGTTCTTCTCTCGCGAATCCACTGGGCTTCTGCGCGCATGAGGAAGCGCGGGAAGACGTCATAGGCGAATAGAAAATCGATACGACAAGAGCTAACAGACCCAAAACGACCTAGCGCAATTTCACTCGTCTTTTCCGGAAGCGTTGCTGCGCGCGAAAAGTTAGGCGAAAGGCTCTGCGCTTGCTCGAATGTTAAGCTTGGTCCGAGTGAGCAGGGGACTAGCTTCATCGCGGTTATATCTAACAACAATTAGCTCGAGGTTCGCCGTCTAAATCCAATCACTTCTTAAACATCTCATCACGCTTTGTCTTAAACTCGCTCCCGGGTTTCCATTCCGGAAATTTGTCGCCGTTGGCAACCTGATAACCAACTTCGAATAAGAGGTCGACATCCTGCACCGCGCCGGAAAGATCCCAGTTCGGATCAACTTCGTCGGACACCTGGTGATATTGTTGCGCGGTATAATCGTCTTTCTTTTCCTGTCCGAAATTTGGTGGTTTGCCGATAAAATCTGTGCCGCCGCCAGTGTAGAGCGAGGGCACACCGCGCTTGGAAAATTCGAAATGATCGGCACGATAAAAACTACCTTTCTCCGGCTGACTGTTGGGTTTCATCTCTCGACCATTTCGTTTCGCGGCTGCCTCCAATAAGTCGTCGAGCGTTGAATTGTTGTTACTGAGGTCCTCGATGTCTCGGGTTTTCCCCCACGGATTCACGGTGTCGATGTTGATGTCGGCCAGGGTTTTTTCCAGAGGATACAGTGGATGCAGGGCATAATATTTCGCGCCGAGCAATCCTGCTTCTTCAGCAGTCGTGGCCATGAATAAAACCGAGCGTCTCGGCGGTGGATTCAATTTTGTGAATGCGGCCGCGAGCTGGATGACCGATGCAACGCCAGACGCGTTATCGATGGCCCCGTTGGAAATCTGGTCGCCCTGCAATTCGGGATGACGCCCGAGGTGGTCCCAGTGCGCCGTATAAATTACATATTCGTCGCGCAATTTCGGATCGCTTCCCTCGAGTTTGCCGATCACAATGTGCGACTTAAACGAGCGAAGCTGTTGTTTGATGTCGATCTTCGCTTTGGCCTTCAGCGTCACTGGCCGGAATTCTTTTGTGATCGCCGATTTCTTCAGCGTATCAAAATCCTGACCACAAGTGGCCAACAATTTCTTCGCGCCATCGAGAGTGATCCAACAGCGTGCTTCCACGGCGTCCGCATTTTTATTTGGTGAATCAATCTCGTAGTTCTCCTTGGCCCAGCTCGTTTTCACGACCGAGTACGGATAGCCTGCCGACCCAGTCTCGTGAATAATCACCGCGGCCGCAGCCCCTTTTTGTGCGGCGATCTCGTATTTGTAAGTCCAGCGGCCGTAGTAGGTCATCGCCTTTCCCTTAAACATTTTCTCATCGAGTTTTGATGGATCTTTCGGATCGGGAATTGGCGGATCGCCGATCAGCATCAGCAGCGTTTTGCCGCGAACATCGACATTTTTGTAGTCGTCCCAGCCATATTCCGGTGCGACGACGCCGTATCCGACAAAGACCACATCCGAATTGTCGATCTTGATTTCCGGTTGCAGACGCGCTGACGACGCGATGAAGTCGTCAGGATATTTAAGGTCGGTGGTTTTATCGCCAATAATGAACGACATCGCTGGTTCGCTCTTAACCCCGGCCAACGGAATTTCCTGTGTATAAGTCCCATCCGGATTTCCCGGCTTCAACCCGATCTGTTTGAACTGATCGCTGATGTATTTAACTGAAAGCTCTTCGCCTTTTGTCCCCGGTGCGCGCCCTTCGAATTCATCCGACGCAAGAACCTTGATATGTGCGAGCAAACCATCTGGCGTGATCGCTTCCAACGCCGGTTCCAAGCGCAGCGCTAATTCATCGACAGCGAAAAGCGAAGTTGCAGCGGTAAGAAAAACTGCGATCAACCAACGCGGAAATTTCATGCTCTTTCTGTAGCGGCTCTCACTGAACGTCGCAAACGTTGTGAGTGCGTCAGTCGCGACAGCGCTCGAAAACGAATTGCACGCGGGGATTCATGGGAGATGGAGGCGTTGTCTCGTCAAACGCTGTGCATGCGAGTAACTGGCTTAACCCTACCGATTCTGCCATCGAAATCATTCGCGCGGGCGTGAACAATTGCCATTCGAAATTGTCTTCTCCGCCGTCCGGATAATCCAGGTGCACAAACAGCCGATCTCCCCGTGCATACTTGGTTTCTCGAACTACTCCGCCAGGTGTCTTGAACTCACATCGGCCCTGATGAATCATAAAAAACTCGGCGCTCCATAGGTCCAGGATAACACGACCGCCTTGACGAACTCCGTCAGCTAATCGTCCTAACACCTCTCGATTTGTTGTCGCATCGAAGTAGCCAAAGCTCTGAGACATGATTATCGCAACATCGAACATGCCGGGATCTGGCCGGTAATCGCGAACATCCGCGTTCACATAGGTCGGGCCGCCAGCTAGCGCCCGAGCTTTCGCGATTGCATCAGCGTCACGATCAAGCCCGATCACAGAGTAACCGTGCTTCGAGAGCGCCCGGGCATGCCGTCCCATGCCGCAACACACATCTGCAATTTCGCGGAAACCGGGCAGGGGAGCACAGCGGCAGACGAACGCTGCTTCTTGCATCGTGCGCGCCTCCCTGATGTTGACGTGAAAGAAGTCAAACCAGCGATGGGAATAAGCATTGGGCTCTGTGCGCATGGTTTAATAATCGCGTGCCTATCGAGATAGATAGAACTGTGGTGATTGATTAATGAGAGCGACGCGAAGACGCATCGCACTCCCAAAGCACTTCGCGCGAAATCTACAACAAACACAGCCTTTATTTCGCGCAAGCTCGCCACGGACGAGTGTGTCCCCTGGCGGACTTTTGGAGTGCGTACCCGTCCCCGCATCGCTGCGTCGTCAGATTCTTTTCCCGCGCTGGATAAACCACTCAAACGTCGCCGAAAGCGTGTGCGCACCGAGTTCGTCGTAGATCTCTACTGCAATTGAAATCACCGAACGGCATTTCGAAGAAAGTTCCGCGTCGAGCCGAGCAAGAGCTTCTGGTGCGGCACTGGCAGTGGACACGATACTTCCATTCGCAGGCTTGCGGAATTTTGCCTCCACACGTCGCACGACCGAAAAAAGATCATCAGCGGATGCAAAATGTCTGAGCAAAAACTCGCCGCTCGAAGCTTCTGCGAGCGCGAGCTGCGCGGCCGCGTGAACTGTGCCGAGATGATTGAGATATTGGCTGCCCGATGGCAGTTGCAGCAGATGCTCCGCGTTGCTCGCGGGCTGAATGTTAAGAAAATTGTTAAAGGGCAACTCAGTGACGCTGGCTTTCACACGGTGTTATGCCTTCGATGCCGTTAATGCGAGCCAAGCTCGAATCTTTTCCAGGATCTCGTCTCTGTCCATGCCCCTAATTGGCTTCTGAAACGTTCGTCGTGCCCAATCCATTAGTCGTGGGCCGGAAATCTCGATCTCATCGGGATGACCAGCAAAATACTGGGATGCCAGCCATTCTGTCCGAGGAAAAAGGTGCAAGTGAACAGCGCGTCTCTCCTCTGAGAATAAAGCGCAATAAACTCGCTGTGGCCGAACGACGGTTTCGATGGCGGCAGTGGTCATTGCCAACGTTGGCCCAAGCGTTGCAAGAGCTGCGGCGTTCATCTGTGACAGAGACTCGACAGCAGCTCTGGGCCTCACAATCAAATAGCCCGGGATGTAGCAAGTGCTGCACGCTTCCACGATGAAATTCTCTTTAGCCAGAACTGGCGAGAGGCTTCTCGATTGTCCAGCGCGCTTTGTGCGGTCCCTCACTTCGTTCGGGATGACAGAGTAATGCTAGTGGCCTTTTGAGGATGATCCGGCAGTCGCTCCCTTTTTCTCTTGGGGGCCGATACCGATTTTTTTCAGGAACGGTTGGATCGATTGTTTGCGCCCCAGGAATTTCTCGATCGAGGCGTTGGCATCACGCGAATCGCCCGGCTCGTAGATTTCGCGACGTAATTTCATGCCCGCTTGTTTATCGAGGTAACCGTCCTTTGCTTTTTCGAAGACCGTTGCCATGTCAGCGGCGATTGCGTCGGCCCACGCGTAACCATAATAGCCGGCGTCGTATCCGTTCAGATGGCCAAAGTAGGAAACGAACGTTGTGCTCGGATCGATCGGCAGGAAAACTTTTTCAAGAATCGGATTTGAAATGGCCACGCAATCGTAAGGCATGTCTTCGGCGTGGGGATCGTGCAACACGAGGTCGAGCGACGCGAACGCGAACTGGCGTCGATAAAGAACACCGGCATTCGCAAGCTTCGCGTCATTCATTTTCTTGATTATTTCCGCTGGAATTTTCTTCGAAGGATCGCGGTAGTCGGCCGCAAACGTGTCGAGCACTTTCTTGTCCCAGACCCAGTTTTGCAGCATCTGCGATGGCGCTTCTACGAAATCACCCGGCACATGGGTTCCGGCAAAACGGCCGTACTTCGCGCGCGTGACAATTGAATGCAGAGCGTGACCGAATTCGTGGAACAAAGTCTCGACCTCCTGGTGCGTCATCAAAGACGGCTTGTCCCCGGTCGGAGGCGAAAAATTGCAAAGCAACGCGACAGTTGGCCGCTGATATTTTCCATCCGGCAACAGTTTGCCGCTGATGATTTCGAATTGTGCGAAGTGATTGAATTTCCCCTCGCGCGGAAACATATCGAGATAGAACATCCCCAGCGGTTCGCCCGTGGAGGAATCGGTCACCAAATAAAGCTGGAGATCGTCGATCCATTTGTAAGGCGCGGAGATCTTTTCGAATTTCAGACCAAAAATGCTCTGATAAATATTGAACATGCCATCGAGCACCCTTTGGAACGGGAAAAATGCGCGCAACGCTTCCTTATCGACGGCGTACTTTTGTTTGTCCCGCTGGTTAGCGTAATAGCGCCAGTCCCACACCTCGATTTTGGCGTTGGGATCATTCGTTTCAGCGGCCTTCAACTTTTGTAATTCCGCCACTTCGCTCTCAAACTTGGGCTGAATTCCCGTGACCAGATCGCCAATGTATTTCTCGGCGTTCGCACCTGTCTTGGCCATTTTGACTTCGGTTTGATAGTCGTCCCACGATTTGTAACCGAGCCGCAGGGCAATCTGGTTCCGAAGCGCGAGCATTTGGTTGAGAACGAGAACGTTTGCATCCTTGGCCAGGGTGTCGCGAATGACGTAAAGCTGTTTGCGCGTCGCTTCGCTCTTAGCGTTTTCCTCGACGGTATTAAATTGCCACGTGACATTTGCCATCACTGTGTAGGCATCGTCTCCTGTCCTGAC
>Ga0209470_1002550_pt1 | contig 12900 bp, 12 predicted proteins | sample GraSoiAngelo_125_FD_185882 | JGI IMG/M metagenome (GOLD analysis project Ga0209470, IMG submission 185882) | Grasslands soil microbial communities from the Angelo Coastal Reserve, California, USA - 14_0927_05_40cm (SPAdes) (version 2) | ecosystem: Environmental > Terrestrial > Soil > Grasslands ... | reverse complement strand
ACGCCGCCGAAAATCATCGAGCAGATCGCGAGGCAGGTTTCCGCCGGCATGCCGACGAGCCAGGGCAGCCAGTATTTCGGCATGCGCTCCTTGCCGAGCATGTCCCAGGGATGAACAAAGATGGCCGCGTCGAGTTGTTCGGCCGCGCTCCACACCGGCTGAAGTGACGCATTGTCGAGGTTTAATGTGTCGATGCGTCCGGAGTGCGGGTTCGCATCGACGTGCGTGCCGATCTGTGCGCCGCGCAGGCCTAGCTCGCGGACGCACCTTTCTAACTCAGCCGCCGCCAGATCCGGATCTTGCATCGGGATCGTCCCCAAGCCGGCGAATCGCTTCGATTGATTGCGAACGACCTCTGCGATGTGATCGTTTAGTCGCCGAGAAATATCCAGCGCGTCGGCTGGTTTCGCCCAATAGCTGAACATTACCGGCACGGTCGAGAGCACCTGCGTTGAAACGCCCGCGCGGTCGCATTCCTCAATGCGCCGTTCAGGATCCCACACATTGTTGGTGATCTCACGAAAAACGCGGTCGCCGATCATCATCCGCGCGCAACACGGCTTGTAATGATCGAGCCTGACGAATCCGCTATAGCCATACTTCGCATCCAGGTCAGGCCAATCGCGCGGCAAAATGTGGGTATGCAGGTCAATCTTCATTCGTGGATTGTTAAATATGCGGCTTCGCCGGTTACTTTAGCATCGCGCTTGGAGAGCACGATCCACCTTCACGTCGAGGTCGGGCCAATCGCGCGGGAGGATGTGGGTGTGCAGGTCGATCTTCATTGAAGAGCGACGAGGAACTGTAGGGCGTCTGTGTCAGACGCCATCCATTGAGCTCGGCGTTTCACAGAAACGCCCTACAGGGGCTTCATCGGCTCCGGCTTCTCGACTTTCGTACCGCATTTTTTGCACGTTCGCCGAGCGTCGTCGTTCCAGAAGTCGAGCATCGCCTGGCTAAAATGCTCGACAATGTCCGCGCAATCGAAGTGAATGTCTTGGACCAACGCCCCACAGTTTTCGCAATAGAAAATGACGTGTTCTTTCTCCCCTGGCGGGCGGCGGCGTTCAACTACCACGCCGATCGTGTCCGGCGGCCGCTGTGGAGAATGCGGGACATTCGGCGGAATGAAGAACGTCTCGCCCTCGCGCACGATGTGATCGACCATTCGCTCGCCTTCGCGGATGCGCACTTTGATATTGCCCCTAAGCTGGTAAAAGTACTCCTCTGAATCGACAAGATGAAAATCGTTCCGCGCATTGGGCCCTTTGATCACCATCACGAAGAAGTCGCGCCCGTCGTAAAGATAGCGATTGCTCACTGGCGGTTTGAACTTCTCCCGGTTCTCTTCGATCCAGTTCTGCAAGTTGATCGGCGGTTCCACGATAGCCATAATGCGGAGCGTATTTCCTGACGGGCAGAGCGTCAAACACACTGGAGGGACGGACTCCGTTCCGTCCGTCGAATAATGGACGACGCGGAGGTCGTTCCTGCAATTCACCCAAGAATCGACATATTTGCGATTGAATACGCCAATAGCCGCACAATAGTATCCGCCGCTGCATGAAACTTCGCCATTTGCTCCAGATCGCAGGCGCGTGCGCCGCCGCGCTAATCGTTTCCAGCTGCGAAGAACTTCCACCCTACGTGCAACACCCGCTCGCCGCATTTGCGCCGCAGCCGTCAGGCTATTGGAATGACGAGGGCGTCTCCGGGTCACCTAAGATCGTCGTCCATATCGGCGAACAGAAGGCTTACTTCTACAAAGGTAAACATGTGGTCGGGGAATCGACCGTATCGACCGGCAAACCTGGGTTCTCCACCCCTCCGGGTAACTATTCCGTTGTCTCGAAAGACAGAGACCACATTTCAACCATCTTCGGTGATTATGTCGATGATTATGGCAACGTGGTACGATCTAATATCGACGTGCGCAAAGACCGCCGGCCGCCCGGTGCGCATTTCGACGGCGCCCAAATGCCGTATGCCATGTTCTTCAGGGGCGGCTACGCAATGCATCAGGGCTATGTCCCACCGTATGCCGCATCGCACGGTTGCATTCGCTTGCCTAAAGGAATGGCCGAGCCATTCTTCGAAAACGCCCCCGTTGGCACACCAGTAACTGTAAAAGAGTAAAGCTGATGGCTGATTCAAGTCGCGTCAGCCAACTTACGCGCAGCACCTCAGTCCGGCCAAGATACAAGATCATTTCTTATATCGCGGCGTGGCTAGTTGCGCTTTTCGCGACCAATCCTGACGGCGGCCTTTGGGCGCTGGCCTGGATGTTCCCCCTCGGTCTTGCTGCTTTCATTAACCCGCACTGGGCCAACAGCGGCGGTTGGGGAGTCTTCGGGGCTTGCGTCGGATTTTACCTTGTTCATGCCTATTTTTTCTTCCGCTCGCGAAACGTGCGGTCGACGCTTTTTTTGTTCGGCGTCCTTGTCGCGCTGCTCACCTGCAATGTGTCGGGATGCAAAGCGATGATCAAAGTTCACTGAAAACAATTTGCCGTTCGCTGAGAGATCCGGCCGTGCTGTTTAGTTCACTCACCGTTTCGCTACGCAAACGCTGAACCGAATTACGTCCGGTAAAGAGAACGTCTGGTCCCCACGAGCCGGAAATCGTGCTAAAATACGTTCGAGGCATGCACAAAAGCATTATTTCTGACGATAGAATTTCCGCTGTTCGGTTAAGCGACGAGGAGACCACTCGTTATTCGCGCCATCTAATCATGCCCGAGGTTACGCCGTCTGGGCAGCGCCGGTTGAAAGCGGCACGTGTCTTGTGCATCGGCGCGGGCGGTCTGGGATCGCCTGCTGCTCTGTATCTTGCGGCGGCTGGCGTTGGCACGATTGGCGTCGTCGATTTCGACGATGTCGATCTTTCGAATCTGCAGCGGCAGATTCTCCACGGAACCAAGGATGTTGGCCGCGGCAAATTGGAATCTGCGCGGGACCGCCTGCGTGACATCAATCCGAAGATCGACATCGAATTGCACAAGTGCCGTTTCTCCAGTGAGAACGCACTCCAGCTTGTCGCGCAGTACGATGTGGTCGTGGACGGCTCGGATAATTTTCCGACGCGATATTTGTCCAATGACGTCTGTGTTTTTGCGCGCAAACCGAATGTCTACGGCTCGGTCTTCCGTTTTGAGGGACAAACCACGGTGTTCGCGCCTCATTTGGGCGGGCCATGCTACCGCTGCCTTTTTCCAGAGCCCCCGCCACCGGACAGCGTGCCGAACTGCGCGGAGGCGGGAGTGCTCGGTGTCTTGCCGGGGATTATTGGCATGCTGCAAGCGATTGAGGCGATCAAGCTGATCGTCGGCGTCGGCGAACCACTCGTCGGACGTCTGCTCCACTTTGATGCGCTCAAGACAAAATTTCGAGAGCTTAACTTGCGACGCGATCCCCAATGTCCAGTTTGCGGGGAAAATCCAACAATCTTTTCGCCGATTGATTACGAGCAATTTTGCGGAACGCGCCCTGCGGACGATCGTGATGGCCTGCCGACAATCAGTGTCGATGAATTGAAGCAGAAAATAGAAGACAACGGGGCGCTTACAATTGTCGATGTAAGAGAACCGTTCGAATACGAAATCGCGCGAATCGAAGGTTCGAAATTAATCCCGCTGGCTGAATTGCCAGCCCGCTTTGGCGAGCTTCCAGCAGACAAGGAGATCATTCTGCTTTGCAAGAGCGGCACACGCAGCGCGCACGCGGCGCAGTTGTTGCGAACCGCCGGGTTCACGCGGTCTTACAGTCTCGAAGGCGGAATCGACGCCTGGGCGAATGAGATCGACCCGGCCATGCAAAAGTATTAAGGCTCCTTGACGACCGCAGCCAGTTCCGTTGCAGTCGGGACGTCATCCCATTGCTGGAGTAATTCCCCGTTCCGCGCGAAGACGAAAACGCGAAAATTCGCTACTGGGGATTGTCCACTGAGCTGCGACGACACCGTCCCGTCAAAATCGGTCACCGTGAAGATGTCGCCTCTCGCATCACGAGCAATTTTCTTCTCGTCGTATCGTGCCTGAAGCCGCTTCGCCTCTTCGTCGAGACGATGCCGCACCAACAGGGTCGCAATCTTGCGCACGATTTGCGTGTGCCTCCTGGTGAAATCGAGAATCGTAATCATTCTGTAACTGGGATTGCCGAGACAATAATCGGGAACACGGTCTCCAACGGCGCGCGCCTTTTCTGAATCCACAGGTGTGGTCACGACTAATACGGTCACGTGACCGTCAGCGGTAGAAAGTACATTGCCATCGACATCGACAAAATTGACTCTGTAACGTTGTCCGTTAGAAAGCGCCCCAGACAGAGGCACAGCAGGAAACACAGACACTGCCACTGCGAAAAAACAAAATTGAAATGCGCGCAGGCTCACAAGTGAGAATAAATTAGACAATAAGCGATTCAATCAGTTAGCGATTAAAGCAGTGAACTCGCGGCTCGTGAGAATAATTAGATAATTAACGATTCAATCAATTAGCGAATAAAGAAGTGCAATCACGGCTCGAAAGAATCAAAGAATTGCAGGATCGCACGAAACGCTTTGCCGTCGCTGTTGTGCGGTTTTTCTCGCGACTGCCAAAGACCGAAGCCGCAAGCGTGATTGGGCGTCAATTACTCCGTGCGGGTACCTCGGTTGCGGCAAACTACCGGGCGGCTTGTCGTGCTCGATCCGCCGCGGATTTCATTTCGAAGATTAGTATCGTTTTGGAGGAGACCGATGAAACACTCTTTTGGCTCGAATTACTGGTGGATGCAGACATCATCGAATCACAATTGACGTCAAGGCTCACTGCTGAATGTCATGAACTTCTCAAGATATTCTCGGCGTCACTCGCCACCGCAAAAGCCAATCGGTAATTCACTGAATTGTTAATTCGTTCAATGATAAAACATTATCGCAGCGCGATCGCGTGCGTTTGGTGGTCGCTCTTTCTCGCGTGTGGTTTCGTTGGTTGCGATCAGCTGACAAGTTCGCGCTACTCCCAACTGATGCAGGACGCGGACGCGAAATCGGAACAGGGAAACTTTGAGCGCGCAATCAACTTATATGAGGCCGCACTCGACGACAGTCCGCGATGCGCCGAAATCCATTACAAGCTGGCGTTGGTTTACGATGACAAACTGAATGACCCGGTCAGTGCGCTGCACCATTTCAGGCGTTGTCTCGCGCTAAGTCCAAACGGCGCTCACGCGAATGATGTGAAAAATTCCATCAAACGTGATGAGGTCGCGGTGCTCACCGCTTTGTCCGGCGATTCCGTCGTTACTCGAACCGAGGCGGCCCGATTGCGAAACGAAAATCTTAAGGAGTTGGAAGAGCGCTCTAAGATGTCGCGGAGCGCGACAGACAAGGTGCAAGCACGCAACGCAAGCTCGAAAAAGACCGCCTCCGCAAAATCGAAAGGACGTACCTACATTGTTCAGTCAGGTGATACGCTCGCATCGATTTCGCGGAAATTTTACAAATCCTCGGCGCGCTGGGAAAAGATCCGCGACGCCAACAAAGAAAACATCCGCGATCCCGCGAAGTTGACGGTCGGCCAAAGCTTGGTTATCCCCTAGCGCTTTGAATTGCGACGCACGAGCGCAGCGCTCTCGGATACGAGGAGCCCTCAAGGCCGGGACGGACGACCGGGGACCGTTCTCGGACTCGCCGCAGGCTGCGCCGCAGCCCTTTGATCGCGAGTATTGAGCCCGCTTTGTCGCACAGGCGCGGAGCTGCTCGTGAGGAATGAGCAAATCCTGAGGAGGCGGTTCGCGCTGCCCTCAAATGCCGAGAGCAGCCCGTTGCCAGGGAACGAGCAAAGTTGTCCCGCAAGTTTCGTCCGCCGCGATCGCCTCGATCGCGCTGCGCGGTGCGATGAAAGACGGCTCCAGATCGAGTTCCGCCGCCGCCCGGTCCCTTCGGCTTCGCAGTTCTTCCGCCCGGCGCACTGTCTCTCGACCAGGTCGCGTCCCGAAGCGGCGGCGCAGAACCGGCCATTCTGATTCGGGCAATCGCATTGCGATTTGCGCCGCTTGGCGGAACGCCTGACGGCGGCGAGAGGAAAAATGTTCGTAATCAGGCGTGCTTTCTGAGGCGAAACTCGTCGCCGCGTTCAGTAATTCGTGATTTTGCAAAATATGAAAAGGCGGTCGATCTGCCGCTTCTGCTTCGTTCTCGCGCCATTGCCAAAGCGCGCGCAGGACGGCCACCTCACGGCCACGCAGTGAGGCAGAACCGCGAATGCGCCAAAGCTCATCCTCATCGCGGACACGTTCGATCGCTGCCTGCTCGACTGCGCGCTGGCAGGATTGCCGCAACCAATCGAGCCGATCGCATTCTCGTAATTGCGATTCGAGGCAATCCGCCAGAGGCAACAGGTAATGCGTGTCATTCATCGCATACTCGATCATTCGCGCGGGGAGCGGCCGCCGCCCCCAATTTGCCTTTTGAGAACCCTTGCCGAGTTCCACGCCAAAGTGCCGCTTCACCAAAGCAGCCAGGCTAAATTCGCGGATCCCAAGCAGGCGCGCGGCAATCACCGTGTCGAAAATCCGGCGCGCGGAAAAGTTTAAACCTCGGCGGAGCAATCGCAGATCGAAATCCGCGCCATGCAAGACAATTTCCTTGTGCTCCAGCGCTGCGCACAGCGGGGCTAGATCGATCCGCTGCGCGCCCGCAGGGCAGCCGGTTCGCTGAACCGGCTGGATCGCCCGGCCTCTTCGACTTCTGTCCCTGCTCCGATCGCGTTGCTGTGATTGAAGGGGCTGCCCGCCGGAGGCAGCGGGTTCGGCGACCTCAGCCAGCGGATCGACAACGTAATCCCCCACGGGAACACTGATTTGGAGCAGGCAAAGCTTCTCCCGATAGCAATGGAGGCTGTCGGCTTCCGTATCGACAGCTACGCGATCAGCCGATTCGATTTGCGGAAGCAGGTCGGCAAGTTGCGCGGCAGTCGCGATCAGACGTCTTGCCAATGACGAATGACGAATGTCTAATGTCGAAGGAATGACCTGCCCTCGCGCAGCGACGGAATGGGAGGCGAAATCCGAATGACGACGGGCACGTTCCGGGTGCTGTGTCATTTGAGCATTCGTGCTTCTTTCGTCATTCGTCATTCGTGCTTCGTCATTCCCGTTACTTCAATCCACTCAAGAGCAGTTCGGCGTTCGTTTTCGTCGCTTCCAAGTTCTCGATTAACTTTTCCATTGCCTCAATGGGAGGAAGTGTCCCCATGGTCTTGCGCAACTCCTGTACGCGCTCCCACTCATCGGGATGATAGAGCAAATCCTCACGTCGCGTGGCGGACTGTAAGACATGAATTGCCGGATAAAGCCGTTTCTCTTGCAGCGCGCGATCGAGATGCAATTCCATATTGCCGGTGCCTTTGAATTCTTCGAAAATTAATTCGTCCATGCGGCTGCCGGTTTCGATCAATGCAGTCGCGAGAATCGTAAGGCTGCCACCTTCTTCGACATTGCGTGCCGATCCGAAAAATTTCTTCGGTTTGATGAGCGCTTTTGCCTCGACGCCGCCAGACATGATCCGGCCTTTGCCCGGCTGCAAATTATTATATCCGCGCGAAAGCCGCGTGATGCTGTCAAGCAAAACGACTACGTCTTGTTTCATTTCCACGAGGCGTTTGGCACGCTCCAGCACCAACTCGGCCACCTGCACATGTCGATGGACGCTCTCGTCGAAGTTCGAATGATAAATCTGGCAATTGATTTCCCGCTCAAGATCGGTCACTTCTTCCGGCCGCTCGTCCACTAACAGTAGAATGAGCACGATGTCCGAATGATTTACCCGGATCGCTTTAGCGATTTCCTTGAGCAGAATTGTCTTACCCACTCGCGGTGGTGCGACGATGAGGCCGCGCTGCCCCCGGCCCAGCGGCGCCAGCAAATCAACCGCCCGTGCGCTGATAGAATTCGTCTTTGGATTTTCCAGCATGATCCGGCCCTGCGGAAATTGCGGCGTAAGCTTGTCGAAGTCCTTCGGCTCCATCCACTGCTCGGCCTGTTGGTCCTCGATCGTCGTGAGTTGTTCGAGGGTGAGGAACTTCTCTCGATGACCCGGCAGCCTCACGGTCCCGGCGAGCTTTTGACCCGGCCGGAGTCGATATTGCTCAATCACTGCGCGCGGAACGCAAACATCCTCGGGGACAGGCAGAAAATTCAGTTTCGGCCAGCGGAGCATTGCGAACGAGTCGCTGACCTGATCGAGAAAGCCTTCCGCGGTAAGCGTTGCCCCAGCAGCTAATGCAGCGCGGGCGACATCCAGAATATGCTGATGACGCGAGCGCGCCGGATGCAGATGCAACTCCAAATCGCGCGCCAATGCTTCCAGTTTTTTCTCCGAAAGCTCTTGTAGCTCGTTCAGATCAAGTGCTGTAGCTGTAGCGGCGGCCGTGCCGGCCGCATTCTTCCCGTCCGCAGGCGACACGCCTGCCTCTACAGTTTCCCTTCCTAACGAAGTCGAGGCTTCTAGCTTTTCGTCCATCATTGCTGTTGCCAGAGCGCGACAAGAAAGCGCGCTTGCGCGACAAGCGCCACACGAGGGCCATTATTCCAGACCACATGGTCCGCACGCTTGATTTTTTCGTCCAGGGACATTTGAGATTTGATCATTTCTTCAGCAGCAGCGCGTTCGAGCGACGTGCGTTCCATCAGCCAGCGTAGCTGGATTTTAGAAGAACAGGCCACCACAACGACGCGATCGCATAACGTTTCACCGGCTGTTTCATACAAAAGTGGAATATCAGCGAAGAAGAAATCGGGAGAGTTGCGATGCGTTTCCGCGTCCGTGCTCCATTGACGCCGAATCCGCGGATGGAGAATCTGTTCGAGCGCGCGTCTTTTTGCCGCGTCTCCAAAGATTATGGCGCGAAGCTTCTCTCGATTCAAGTCCCCTTCGACCGAAAAAAATCCGGTTCCAAATTCGTGGCGAATTTCGTCTTTAACTTGTGGGTCAACATTGACAAGTTGGTGGGCAACTTGATCCGCGTCGAAAAATTTGGCCGCCGGAACGATCTCGCCCAGACATTCGCAAAAGCTGGTCTTACCCGTAGAAATTCCGCCGGTGATCCCGATCGCAGGCATGATTCTGGAACATAGACGTTCTATCTATGCGGCAAACAGGGATTCTTGTCTGTCGAAGGAACGACGAATGACGAACGACGAAGCACGAAGGAACTGCGAGCCCATCTCCAGTGATAGGCGGAAGCCCATGTCACAGCGCGCGGTAATCGCGCGTCAGCTCCTCAGCGCGGGGTGATGCCTTCAGCTAGATCGACATGGAAAGTTTGTTTCATTTTCATTGTGCCGAACGTTAGCTCCGCCGTGTAATCCCCGGCGGGTAGGAGCCGCTTCGGGTCGTCACCACCGTATTCGACGCTCACATCTTTGGTCGGCCGTAAATCCCAGTTCAATCGCGTAAAACCCGGCGCACCTGGCGCCTTGAGATTTGCGACCGGTTGTCCGGTTGATTTCGTAACGGCAATTTTGATCTCGTCGCCCGTGAACTCGCGTATCCAAATGGTGAACAGCGCGCCCTCAGCCGGATTTTGCCCGCGATAAATCCCTTTGCCGTTCGAGTCTACAAATCCTGGTTGAAGATAAGCGCCGGTCACGGAACGCACGCTAAACAATTGGGCTGGCTTCGCCGCAATCTCCGGGGTGAATTCGCGAAACGAGACAGTGTCGTCAAGAATCGCAATGCTGCGACCGTGCGTTGCGATGATCAGGTCTGACGTGCGCGGATGGATATGAATATCATCTACCCGGACCGAGGGAACATCGCCGATGCGCACCCAGTGGGTGCCTTGATCAAACGACGCGAACACGCCGAAGTGCGTGCCGGCGTAAAGCAATTTCGGATTCACCGGGTCTTCGCGCACAACTTCGACCGGATTACCCGGCGGAAGATCGCCGGTGACCGGTTGCCAGGTTTTGCCCAGATCAGCCGTGCGCAAGATTACGGGGTGATCATCTCCTGAGCGATACGCGTTCGTAGCGACGTACGCGACACCCGGATCCGCATTGGAAGGCTCAATACGCACGATCCATTGGCCGCGCGCGGGCTCGGGCAAATTGTTCGTCAATTCGGTCCACTTACCACCCTCGTTCTCTGTGACCCAGAGCCGCCCATCATCGGTCCCGGCCCACAACAAGCCCGCGCGTTTGGGCGATTCGGCAAGCGAAAATACGACCCCATAATTCTCCGCGCCGCTGCCGACTGTATTTGTGCGCGCCGGATCGTTGCGCGTCAGATCGGGACTGATCACGGAATATCTTTCCGCACGATTGATTAACCGGAAGACGCAGTTCCCGCCCAAATAAATCACGCCCGGTTTATGCCGGCTCATGATCATTGGCGAATTCCAGTGGAAGCGGTATCGCGGCTGCCCTTCAGACGGCTCGGGACGCAAACGACGCAGTTCGCCATTTCGCAAATTGATCCGGTGCACTTCACCCTGCTGGCTTTCCGCGTAAAATGTGTCGGCATCGATTGGATCGAACAGGACATAGAAGCCGTCGCCGCCCGCAAGCGGGGTCCAATCGCAGTTGCGAATGCCGTCCTTACTCTGTACGCCGCTCGGCGCGACCCAGTTTTCGTTGTCTTGAAGTCCGCCTGCAATTCGGAAATACGGTTTCGTGTCGTCGAGCGAAATCCGATAAAATTCTCCCGAGGGAATTTTGTTCAGATGATCCCAATTTTTGCCGCCTGCAAAACTTTGATACACGCCGCCATCGGTCCCGAGTAACAACCGCTGGCAAACTGGCGGTTTCGGCGGCTTGTTTTTGTCTTCCGGTTTTGGCGGTTTGGGTGGCGGCACGGTGCCGGGTTGAATCGCGAGCGCGTGGCAATCCGGATGAACTTTTTCGGTGAGATCTTCGCGGAAATTTTTTCCGCCATCATCGGAAACCAGCAGAGCAAATGCCAAGAGGTAAACGCGCTGATCGTTTGCCGGATCGATGCGAATCTGGCTGAAATAAAAGGGACGCGGATCCATAGCGCTCATGCGCGTCCATTTTTCGCCTCCGTCTTCAGATCGAAAAACGCCGCCCGTCTTGCTGCGCAGATCGACCAGCGGACCGGAACCACCTTCGTAACTTTGCACGACCGCCATGACCACCTTTGGATTACTCGCACTGATCGCCAAGCCGATGCGGCCGGTTTGAGCTGGCAAACCGCCGCCGAGCTTCTTCCAGGTTGCGCCGCCGTTGATGCTCTTAAAAATTCCGCCGACATCTTCGCCGCCCGTCACGCTCGGGCCGGACGCGAAACTCCACGGCGTCCGTTGTCGCGCATAAAGCGTGGCGTAAACGATTTCGGGATTCGTTGGGTCGGCAACGACGTCGCCGCAACCAGTGCGCGCATTCTGCGGAGGGGTCGCTTGCAGGATCAGCTTCCAGGTTTTGCCCCCATCAGTTGTCTTGTAAAGCCCGCGTTCGCCGCCATCGGTCCACAGATTGCCCATTGCCGCGACATAAGCGACCTCCGGTTTCTTGGGGTCGACAACGATGCGCGCAATGGCGCGGCTCTCTTTTAGCCCAACGTTCTGCCACTTTTCGCCGCCGTCTGTTGATCGATAGACGCCGTCACCCCAATCGGACGAATTACGATCATTGGCTTCGCCAGTTCCCACCCAAATGACGTCCGAATCGGAAGGCGCGACGGCAACCGCACCGATGGAGAGCATCGGTTGTTTGTCGAAAATCGGATCGAACGTCACGCCGTTGTCGTTCGTTTTGAAAACGCCGCCGTGCCCAAGCCCGACATAGAAAACAAACGGATTACGCGGATCGATCGCAATATCTGAGACGCGACCGCCCATGACGGCGGGCCCGATCGAGCGCGCTTTCAGATTTTTGAAGAGCACATCGGTTAGCTGCGGCGCGGCGGGCGAAGGCGTCGAAGCCGACGCGGACAATGGCGGGATGGTGCTCGCCGGCGATGCTGTTGCCGACGCAGCGCTTTGCGGAGAAGACGAAGGCGTTTCCTGAGCGAGCAGAAGATCGACAATCGAAAACAAAAAAGCGCAGTAGCACAGAAGTCGAATAGGCATGAGGCGGTTACCATCGCGTTCTACCGTTGTAGGGCAAGGGCATCGCTTGCCAATTCTATGAGTGGCAGGAGGAGCGCCTGCCCTACAATTGCTCCCAATAAGGCCGACGGTTTGCGATGCGCGGAATCGTTGTAACGTTGTAACCGTTGTAATCTTTTTAACATTCTTATGACTCCACAAGCTTTGGCGGGAAAAACAGGCGTCGTTTTTGGCGTGGCGAACAAGCGCAGTATCGCGTGGGCGATCGCGAACGCCTGGGGTGCAGCCGGTGCGCGCCTGGTTTTCAATTACCAAGGGGAGCGGATAAGGGAAAACGTCGAGGAGCTGATCGGAGAGTTTGGGGAGAAGACGCCCTTGTTTCCCTGCGACGTTTCGAGCGACGACGAGATCAAAGCATTCTTTGAAAAGGTGCGCGGCGAGACCGATCACCTCGATTTGATGCTTCACTCCCTTGCGTTCGCACCCAAGGAAGCGTTGGAAGGCGATTTTGTGAGCACAACACGCGAAGCGTTTCGCACTGCACACGACATCAGCGCCTACTCGCTCGTAGCGCTCGCGCGCGAAGCGGCGCCGATGATGACAAACGGCGGCAGCATTCTGGCAATGACTTATTACGGCTCGGAAAAAGTCGTGCCACACTACAATGTCATGGGTGTGGCGAAGGCGAGCCTGGAAGCGAGCACGCGTTACCTTGCCTACGATCTCGGGCCAAAGAAAATCCGGGTGAACTGCATTTCTGCCGGGCCGGTGAACACGCTGGCCGCCCGCGGCATCAGCGGGTTCACGTCGATGCTAAAACATTACCAGGAACGCGCACCGTTGAAACGCAG
>Ga0209470_1002549_pt1 | contig 12901 bp, 14 predicted proteins | sample GraSoiAngelo_125_FD_185882 | JGI IMG/M metagenome (GOLD analysis project Ga0209470, IMG submission 185882) | Grasslands soil microbial communities from the Angelo Coastal Reserve, California, USA - 14_0927_05_40cm (SPAdes) (version 2) | ecosystem: Environmental > Terrestrial > Soil > Grasslands ... | reverse complement strand
CCATGTTGAGGTCTACCATTATCTGGCGAAGGTGAAGCTGTGCTCTCGCTCCTCCTCGTGGACCTGAGGAGGCGCTCATGATGGCTGCTGGCTTGCTGTCCCAGGAGTTGTCGTTTGGTGGACGGTTGCCCCATTCGATCGCGTTCTTCATAACCGCTGTAATAGTATAGTTGTGTTCGGGTGCGGCGAAGAGGATAGCGTCAGCCTGTTTGACTTTACTCTTGAACTCTGTTACTTGAGGGGGCATTTTTGCCTCTAGATCCTGGTTGTAGAGTGGGAGGTTGGAGATGTCGTAAGTTTCGATAAGGACACTTTCTGGGGCTAGTTCTTTTGCTGCTTCAAGTAGCGCGGTGTTGTATGAGCCCTTTCTGCTGCTTCCGGAGATTCCGAGTATTCCGACTCTCGGTTTCGCTTCGCCGGTCGTTTGCGATACTATATTGTTAGACAAGAAGGATAGGCGACTATGCTTGTAGCAAGAATCCCGGAGCGACTTTTGTTTATTGCGGAGGAGGTGCCGGGCTGGGACCCAACCCTGGTGCAGGCGCTGGTCCCGATGGGGTGAGGGGAACGGGCAATTTTGCGCGCCGTTTTCGGGCATAGAGAAGTATGCCGGCTATGACAGCTACCGCGATAATCGCTTCGATCGCGATCCCTGTTGGCGATAGTAGCAGAGCGAAGAATGAGCTTGAGATGGGTTGAACGACGAAACGGACGTTCGAGAGTACCGTTGCATTGCTTATGTTGGTCCAGGTGGCCGAGTTGGATGTTGTGCTGCTCGGCGCGGTCGTTCCTGTTGGGATGACCACCTTTACTTGGTTACTCGAGTCCGATCCTCCCGCCAGTGTGATGTTGATTCCGGGTGTTGGGAATGGCACTGAGCCTAGGGTCTGGAAGAGGCCCGGTATTGTGAAGTTAGTACTTGTTCCCACCGTTGGTGGCGCAATGAAGAATCCGCTTAGTGTTGTGCTCGAGGTCCCAGCATTCAGATCGAAGTCGCTTGTCATGGAGATTTTGCTAACTGTTATTGTGGTCGAGTTGAGGAATAGCTCTGAAGGCGTAATGGTACCCACTGGTTGAAGGCTCATTACAAACTGGAAGAACTGGTTCTTGACACTGTTCAGCTGTGCGTCCAAGTCGCTGACATAGTTTGTAGTGTACTGGATAGTTAGCTTGCCAGTCGACCCTGTGTAAGTCAGGTCTACAGATTCGCTTGTGACGAGGTTCAGAGCGGATCTGATGATCGTGTCTATTCCGGAAGGAATAGATGCGCCTAGCGTGTTTTCGATTGCTGCGACGAAATCGGTAGCGCTCCCAGAGGGCACGGCCACGAATCCTATCGAAACGCTCGCCGAAGTAGAATCAATCTGGGTTATAGTGCCATTGAAAGCAGTTACTGTGAGAGCTTGACTGGTTGAGTTCTGTGTCTGAGCAACGATGGTGTCTCTCCACGTCGCGTTATCGAAGGTCTGCGACCAGGTCGTTTGGAAGATGGTCTGGTTTGCGAAGGGAGTATCGTTGAAGCTTGGGTTGAAGTAGATTTGTGCCGTTGCGTTAGCCTCAATTTTGGTCGGGCTTGTAGAATAGACGAGGCTTAGTGTCTGGACAGGTAGACCTGTACTGATCGTCAGAGTCCCCTGACCGGACATGCCGGAGTGGGTAGCGGTGAAAGTAATCGAGTTTACGAGGCTGTAGGGAATCTGCGTATATATCTGAGGAGGCAGCTGATACTGTACTTTCGTGGTTTCGACCACGGCGCTGGCTTGTTGTGAGAAGCTGGACGAGGAGTGGATAGTATAGCCTGTCGGGAAGAGTGTGCTGACGTTTTGGGGGATGGGAAAAGTTGTGGTGGTATTCCAGCCAATTCCTACGCTCCTGTCAGGGTTGACGGTGAAGAGGAGCGAGTCACTCGGGGATGTGACAGATGGTACGATCGCGCCATGCCCCGGAAAGCTGAGCATGGAGAACAGGGATAGGAGTAGAAGGCCTCCGGTGAGATACCGAACTCTAACGTGTCCTAGAGAGGCCAAGTATTGAACAGAACGCAGCTCAGGAGGGGTCGACTGTTAAGGGTTATGGAACTTGGTGGCACTTGTCGAGCTGAAGCCGGGCATCGAGCTAGGTCTCCTTCGCAGTCTTGATCTAAACGTGAGGAAGAGAACCCCTAGAATACCAATGGCCAACGCTCCACCAGCAACGTATTCCCAGTAGGGGGTCGCCGGTTGGACAAATTGAACGGTCACAGAATGCGTTCCATAGAATAGAAGGAAATAGAGATAGTAGTTGTCCGCGTCAGCTCGTAATGTCATGTCGTTATCGCGTACGTCGTCAACGTAGACAATGGCGGACGGTTCTGAGGGGACGGCCGATTTGGGTATCGTAACGTTGAGGACCCCTATGGGCCCGATCTCGGTGGCCGTGAAGCTGACAACAGTGGTTCCGCTGTTGGATAGGTGAACAGATGATGTTGCGACGGTAGCGTTCCCGGCGAATTTTATTGAAACGGCTCGGCCTATAGAATCGACAGTTGCAGTGGACGTTGTCCACGGTGTTCTGAAGCGAATACTCTGACTTGCCCCTCTCCCGTCGATCTTGAGCGTCCCTTGGGAAGGCGATACATTGAAACCTGGAGAAGTGCCTACGATGAAGAAATAGGTGCCGTTTGGCTCCTCAAATACAATGTCAGGCCTCTGAGACGTCTGCGTCGTTCCATTGAGCGTCACAGACCAGGATGTTTGATTACCCAGTCCGTTTTCGTCGAAGACTACCGGGTATTGTGTTGGGGGCGGTTTGAGCTGGACCATTGTCGCGTTTCCATCGTTGAACACGCCTTGATAGTAGCCAGTGTTTGCCAGCGTATAGTTCGATATTGACATGGTGGCTGGTCCCCCTAGAAAGGAGGATCGGACATCTGTCTCGGCTCTCTCCCAACTGTCGACGACGTGGTGGGGAGTAGGGTCCCAGACTGTGTGTTCATGGTGAGCTGAGCCTAAGCTCCATATTCCGAAGGTGGGGCTGTGTCCCATGTCCCAGATGCGCATATGGTCTCGGGGTCCGATACATGGAAGCCGAGTAGGGTCGGGACGTTCTAGAGTGTCGTTGTACGCTTGTCCGTTTACTGACTTGGGCTCGGAACAGTAAGCTGAGTCGCTCCAACCGGCGATGTTTGATACAACCCACCAGGAAGGCGCGTATCCCGTGAAGATGAGAGTGATCGGGTCCAGACCATCGTCAGTCTGAACTGGAATAATAGGAGTCGGCTCCAGTTGTTGTGCGGTGGATGTTGTGAGCTCCACCCCAACAAGACTCGAGGGGGAAATAGTGCACAGGATAACGAGAGTTGAGATCCGAGCGAACTGGATCATAGAAGAGCGGCCACTCAAGAATGCGCATTGGTCTTGGTCCTGCAATTTACTTCACACTGGACATAGTACTTGATGCTCGTAGGTAATAGGCCCAGTAACCCTTCCACGGACCATACTTCTCGGCTATCTGGTCAAACCTTGGTTGAGGGAGAGGCTTACCCTGCCCGTAGATCGTAGACGCTACCTTCAAGAGCCGTTTCTCGACAGCCAGCTTCTCCATCCGTCCCAGGCCGCGAAGCATTATCAGCTTTGACGACCACTCACCGATGCCATTGATCTTGCTGAGCCAACTCGCGACCTCGTCATACTTTGCCGTTCGGAGGAATCGCTCATCGATCTCGCTGAAAGCCTTTGCAACTCCCATCAAGAATTCGACCCGTCTCTTGTTCCGGACCAGAAGCATCAACTCATCTTCGCTGGCGTGAGTCAGTCGAGATGGCTCAGGAAAGGCGCGATACAATCGGCGCTCAATCTCCAAGACGGTCCCAAACTTCTCCATGATCGCCTGCTTGACTTTCTGGGCCGCGCCTATCGGATAACGCTGGGACAGAACGGCCCAGGTGGCAGATTCGAACGGGGTGATGAACTTCACATGGTGGAGGCCGTAGTACTTCTGTAGGACTGGCGCAAAGTCCGCATCACCATAGCCGATTCTGTAGAAGGATTCCAGATCATCAGAGAGACTCAGGAAGAAACCGATACGATCTATGACCGCGTCGCGAATGCCCGCCGATAATGGTCTCTCCGAATAGAGAGTATACTTGAGCCGCGGGTTCTTGATGAGACCCGTCGATCTGATCTTAAAGACGACTGTCTGCCCGCCAACAGCGACTGCTCTGGTCAGTGACTGCTCTTCGATCTGGTGATCGACCCTCATCGGTGTAAAGGCGCCGAGGAAGTCTAGAGACTTGGCAAAGTCGAAAGGCGGTTTAGGGGTAAGGAACCCCTCTTCTGTGGATAGGCTTGACGTAGTCCTGTTCGCGTGAATCATTGAATTCATCCATGATCTGCGAGACCTATAGGTTTAGCAGAATCTAGACGGCGACGTTCACGATAGGTCAACCTGACGTGTCGAGGATATTAGAAATAGAACCATGCCCAGCTGACCACTTGACAGTTTGAAAGCTTCGAAGTCTATAGTTCAGAGGGACGGTCAGAGTCTTGACTCGGGCGTTCGTGCACATTACAACGCCGGTGTGGAAAGAGATAGACTCCTCAGTGGCACTTCGAACCTTGAGTTCGAGAGGACGAAACGAATCCTCTCCCGTTATCTTCCAAGCAGGCCCGTCACGATACTCGATGTGGGGGGAGGGCCGGGCAGATACTCATTCTGGTTGTCAGAGATGGGTCATTCAGTACATCTCGTCGACATTTTGCCATTGCACATTCGACAGGCACGGGAATTTCAGAGGAAATCAAAGAACCAACTCGCTAGCATCAATCTGGGAGACGCGCGCAGGCTCGATTTCGATGACGGTTCCGCCGACATTGTTCTGCTGTTCGGACCATTGTACCACCTCGTGCGAAAGAAGGAGCGCCTCAAGGCGCTCGCAGAAGCCCGTCGCGTACTGAAACCGGGCGGCTTGCTGTTTGCAGCAGCTATCTCCAGATTCACGTCAGCCCTCGACGGTTCTCTCAGAGGATTCATCCGAGACCCGGAATTCATGAAGATAATCACACAGGATCTCAAGAACGGCCAACACAGGAACCCCTTGAACAAGCCCGAGTACTTCACAACCTCCTTCTTCCATCACCCTAACGAGCTTGAAGCTGAGATGAAGCAGGCCAAGCTCAAATCGGTCAAAGTCCATGGCGTCACCGGTTTCGCATGGCTGTTGTCGAGATTCGACCAAATATGGAGGGATCCAACGCTGAAAGTGCGATTGATGCGTATCCTGGATCGGACAGAGTTGGAACCATCAATGCTTGGGATACGCGATCATTTGCTAGCTGTCGGAAAGAAGTGAACATGTATTCTGCGAGCTTCGTAGTCTACGTGGGGTGAGGATTAGGCCCCTTTCGGACCCGAGAGAGCTTGGAGCCGCGTGGAGCGGACAGTACGGGCGACTTGCAGAGCTTTTCTCTCGAATGTTGCCGAAGCAGAGAGGCGTCCTCGTTGAGATTGGATGCGGCAAGGGACAACTTACGATTCCTCTGGCCGAGAGGCTCCCTCGATGCCAGATCATTGGCGTGGATAGATTCAGGGGATCCTATTCTCAAGCCCAGACCGAACTACTATCGGACCTTGCTAGCCTGGGAAAGAACTTGGCGATCAAGGTTATCGTCAGCGACTACCGGGCCTGGCTATGCAATCAGCAGAATTCGAAATATGACGCGATAATCTCGAGCGAGTTCCTCCCTGAAATAGACTCCAAGAGTATGCGCGGTTTCTTCGTCGAGTCGTATCGGGTGCTCAAAGCGGGAGGAACCACCATTCACTCGTTTCTATCCCCCGAACCACGGAACGCGAGACAAAGACGACTCATCGAGGCTGATAGCGACCCGAGATGGACCAAGACTCCTCCAGCGGAATGGTTTTCCCCACCTCCAAGGCAGGTTCTAGAATATCTCAAGCTGGCAGGATTCAAGAAACTGCGGATGGTGAGATTGAGGAGCGGACTTGTGATTTGTTCCGCTGCGGCGAGGGAGCTTCTGAAAAACTGGGACATACGGCAGTCTTACTGGGAGACCCATAGAGGAGTGCTGGAGAAGGAGGGCCTGGAGATTCCTAACTGGCTAATCATATGCGCAAGCAAATTCTCCGGTTAGACCTTGGTGAGGATCGTGTCGAGGCGGTCTGGACCTGGTCTACATTTGCTAAGAAGGTCACTTGGCAGTTTTTCTTTTCACGAGGAAAACGGTAACTGCGACTACCCCTATGATGACGACTGCAACACCTGCCCACACGGTCAATGGAAGGCCCAGTGCCCCGGATGGTGACGAGTTGGAGGAACCTACTGTCACTTGGATTGTCGTTGAGTGGGACAGAGATCCGTTGGTAGCCGTGACGTTGATTGAGTAGTTCCCCACTGCGACAGAACTATAGAGTCCACCTACAGCAGACACGGTTACAGTGGACATTCCACTTCCTCCTGACGATACCGTGATTGATGCTGGGCTAAAGGATACACTGGGTCCGGAGGGAGAGACTATCCCGGTCAGGCTGAGGGTGCCTGAGAAACCGTTGAGGCTGGTGAAGGTTATCGTCGTAATTCCAGTGGAGCCTTGGGTCACGCTCACCGAGGTGGGATTTGCACTGACGCTAAAGTCTTGAACATGATAGACCACGGTGGCCATGTGGGACAACATGCCGCTCGTGCCTGTAACTGTCGCAAGATAGTTGGCTGCAGTCGAAGAGGAGCAGGAGAGGATGGAGGTGCCCGGTCCACCCGGAATGCTCGTTGAGGTGAGAGCGCACGCGAGCTGGGTCGAGTTGGTGGCTGTTGCGAGATCGACTGTTCCAGTGAAACCATTGAGCGAAGCAATCGTTATCGTCGAATTGCCAGCAACACGCACATCGACGGTAGAACTCGTCGGGTTCGCAGTCACGGTGAAATCTGGAGAGCCAGGGGCTGTGACTGTAACGGCAACTGTGGTGGATTGCATCGCTGATCCGCTGGTTCCAGTCAGTGTTACTGTGTAAGAGCCAGTCGATACTGTGCTGGCAACGGATATTGTGGCTTGGGAAGTGCCAGTACCACCCGATGTAAGCGGGACGCTCATTGGACTGAATGAGGCAGTGATCCCTGAAGGAGCAGAGTACGAGAGGCTCACGCTGCCAGAGAATCCGTTGACACTATTCAGGCTCATGGTTGACGTGCCTGAGGAGCCTTGAACAATCGCGAGCGAAGATGGATTCGAAGCTGTTGTGAAGCCTTGAACGATGAAGTCTCCGACCATTGTTGAATGGAAGGTGCAGAAGTACTTGTAGGTGCCCGGAGTAAAGCTGACGGGGATACTGATGCTTGTAGGGGTAGGGGTAGTAGGGTCGAACCTGCCAGAGCAGTTGTCGCCGCTGGGACATAAACCCATGAACACGGGTCCATCCCGATCCAAGTCTAGAGCAAACTGGTGCGTGTAGTCTACGCTGGTAAGTTTGATGACGACTGTGTCTCCTTGAGTGACCGTTATTGGTGGGTTAGTCCCCGACGACAGCGAGTAGTTCCAGCCAAGATAGTTGCCAATTAGGGCTATTGCTCTGTTCGATCCCCCGACGGTAGGGACAAGATGTAGAGTCGGAGGAAATAGGACGATGGCAAGTCCAAGTAGAAGCAGGGCAGAAGCAACAAGCACTGATCTCTTCACTTCGGCCATGGCTAAGCGTCCTACACCGATAGTAGCTTAATAAGCTATCCACTGAAATGCGAATATCAACAATCTCTGTTAGATCGACGGGTCGCACCTCAAGGGACAATCCTTTGCTAGGAGTCCGCTATGTCCAATCAAACAGCTCTTTTAGGTTACAGATCCAATATGTTATGCGATCTCTAGGTTGAGACGACAATGTCATCAGCAATCTCGAGCAAGCCCGGCTGGACGCCTGGTGATGAGCCCTCGCAGAAGGATCTCAACCTGCTCAACCAGAGGGTCATCCAGTTCACGGACACCGAGGATACCACGCTGGACGTTTGGTTGCAGCTCGAGAACGCGGACCTCGATGAGGAGGCGGCAAAGTTTCTGAACGCAGGGCTCCTCTTCGAGCACTACCTTTCACAGCTTCCGAATGATCCCGCCCAGCGAAGTAGCGAACAAGTAGAACAGTTGGAAACGTACCGGCGGGATTTCGAGACGGCGCTTGACGAGGCGAGGTCAGCCCTAGCAAGCGCAATGTCCGCCTCTGCGTCTGGAGCATACACAAAGCAGATCAAGACCAGTCTCGGTCCCACCGCCATCCAAGCTATCACCCTCACAGGATGGTTCTACCTAGTCTTCCACGCCTACACAACCATCGCCGCTGGTAGTATCCTCGCAGGATTCGCCTACGGGCTCACGGCCTTTACAGCGCTATTCGCAGGTCTAACTATAGCACGCCTCTTCAAGAACTAGTTCCCAGAAACAGTCTCTATCGAGTTGAGGCCCACAGGAGTACACGCTCCAGCCTTCGGTTCAAACTTTTCGTTCTACCCGATACTCGACTCATTGAAGGTTCAGTTTAGGTGAACGTGCAAGAATGCGGCCAGGCGACCTCGCCGATGCAATAGTGGAATTGTGAGTGTTACTATCGCGACGCTCAATATCGCAATCTGGATGAATAACAGACCCAGGTATGCGGTGTCTCCGAGCAGGTAGTTTCTGAAAGCGGTGGATGGTACTCCTTCTGGTTGACCTATGACCACGTCAGCAAGCATCGCTGCAAACTGCGCCGCGGCCATCAACGCTGCACTGACAGTTGCCAAGCCGGCTTTAAACAGCGCAACCGCCACCAATATCATGTCGATCGATACGAATCCAATGAGTCCATATGCATGTGATGGTGCCGCGGCCCACAGCCACTTATCGTCTAGGAGAATCTGGATTCCCAATAGACCGGATATTGCGAGTGTCAGAGACAGTGCCGCTTGGACGATTTTCATCCACACTTCCTCACCCCTAGCTAATCGAGTCGGTGCACATACACCAGACAGCCTTAGCGTATCGAGTGGTATTGACTGTTCAAGTGGCCTTGCCCAAACCGGTATCTATGAGAACGAGGCGAGCAAATTACAAGTCATCCGAAATCTCAGTTCATCCCGGATCTGATTCCGTGGTCGGATGGTCTCGTTAGCATGGGTGTGTCGTATGATAGCGTCGCGAAGATCTATGATGCGACCAGGTGGGCCGGGGTCCCGGCTCCCGTGATGAAGAACATTCTCGATGCTACGAGAAGCGCGTTGAAGGATTGTCGGATCATTCTCGATGTTGGCACAGGGACTGGACGATTCGCCAAATTTTTCGAAGACGCAGGATTCACAGTGATAGGCGTCGACATCTCCCTATCGATGATGGCTCAAGCCCGAGAAAAAGGCGCACGAAATCTGATTCAAGCTGATGCTCATCACCTGCCCTTTGGAGACCAATCGTTCGACGGTTCCATCATGATCCATGTCCTGCATTTGGTGGAAAACTGGGTCCAGGTCATTCATGAAGCGGGTCGGGTCACGAGAAACATATTGATCTCGGAAGCTGGAGATGCCGAGGGTTTCAGTGCTAGGCAGAGATACCTGGAGCTTAGAGCGGAGTTGGGTTATCCCTTGAAGCGGTTCAATGAGGCGGAGTTTGGGCTTCGCAAGCTGATTCGTCCGAGATTCGTAATTTCGGCCGGTGATTACTGGAGTGATGTTAACGCGGATGAGGAGATCAGAGGTTTCGAGGCTCGCAAGTCCTCGGTTATGAGCGACTTGCCAGAGGATGTCCATAAGAAAATTATGCAGCGTCTTCGTGCAGAGTATGGGGGAAAGATACTCCGACGTCACGATATTCCTGAAGTCGTAGGCTGGGACCCGGCTCACCTTCGAGAGTTTAGAGCGTAGATACTGAGATCATCGTTTTCCCAGAAGCGGTCGAGCGTGATCTCGATCGATTGCTTTAGCCTATTCTCGCAACTCTCAGATTGCTCAAGCAGTCCATCCTTACGCAAAGGCTATAATGAATTGGAAGCCCGGAAGCTACTAGGGAAATAGTATGAACTCCAAAACGGTACTTGCACTGAGTCTAACTCTCATCATCACCATTCTAGCTCCAACAGTTGCTCATGGAACGAAGACCCCGACTTTTACAAACATCGTCCTCCTCCGTCCCGACGGGAACAGCGAACCTGAACTCTCTATCAGCCAGAACGGGCAGGTGGCACTAGTAGCCCTCTCATGGACTCTCTTCCAGACAAACGCTTGGGAAGGAGCATTCGGACAGACGCCGGTCTTCCAAGGCGCCATTGACTCGATGATACAGAACGGTGTCGGCGGTGGAGAAGACGCGGACGTGGATTTCGGTTCCACCGGGACAGTCCATGTCACAACACTGCTGGCCGTCTTCAACCCTAACAGCAAGATCACACAGCTCGGTGTGTCCGCAATCACCTGTCCAAACGGTAACCTGTCAAACAACTTCTCCAACTGCACGAGTCAGATTCTGGACTTCACGCAGGCAGATAGGCCCTGGATAACCTCCGATGGCCCACACGTATGGATCTCCTACCACGACTCCGGCTCCAGCACAACAATCCACGTATGGCGCTCGGACGATGACGGGTTTACCTGGAAGACGGTGAGCGATCCGGTAACTGGACAGGGCGGTGTCACGGGCAACTCGACATTCAACAACGACCAGGGCAAGATAGTCGCCGACCCGGTCACCCACAACGTCTATGCCGTTTACGCGGCTGGAGTCTCAGGTCTTCAGAAAGGGACAACGGCCAATTTCAACAACATCTACGTCTCAGTCAGCACAGACCTTGGATCCACGTGGACCCCACACCTTGTATTTTCAGGACCCGTCAACCAGCCATTGAACAACATATTCCCGGTCCTCGCTGCAGACCCGGTCAGCGGAGCGCTCTACGCTGGCTGGTCGAATCTCCACAACGTCTACGTGTCCAAATCAACCAACCAGGCCTCGACATGGTCAGCCCCGATTGCAGTGGCCAGCGCTCCTGTCAAAACAGCGCTTGAGCCTTGGGTCGCGGTCCGCGGCCAGACAGTCGACGTGACCTATTACGGAACAAGCTCGTCCAGCAACACAGACCCAACCGCCGTGTGGAACACCTATCTTTCACAGAGCACCGACGGCGGCTCCCACTTCACACAGAGCCTTGTCAGCGCACACCCCAACCACGTTGGAGAAGTCTGCACGGGAGGAATTTCCTGCGCACGTGGGACCAGAAACCTTCTCGACCTCTTCCAGATCGCAATAGACCCGCAGAACGGGCTCGCAGCAGTCATCTTCACCGACGATACCCTAACAACACTCTCCAACGGCTCCCCACTACCCCAAGTCATCGTAGCCTACCAAACATCATAGACACTCTGCAAGCAGATTACTCGTCCCCTTCCATTTTTTATTTGCCTACTATCTACGAGAAATTGTTCTGCTTGCATCAGGACAATCCGGTTCTGACTATTGTCCCTGGGCCGATAGGGATGGTAGACGCTCGCAAATACTATGGTTGATAGGGTTCGGGAATCGGGAGCGGTCCTATTATTCTATGGGGCTTGTAGTGTTCCTCCAACCTCTTCATATCGTCTGATGAGAGCTTGATGTCAAGCGAGTTGACAGCTTCGTCTACGTGCTCAAGCTTGGTGGCTCCGATTATCGGGGCGCAGACTCCCCTGTGCAGGAGCCAAGCCAGCGCGACCTGGGACGGGGTCACTCCCTTTTCTTTCGCTATTTCTTCGACTCTCTCGACGACATCAAAGTCTTCGGGCTGGAAGAACCTCTCTGCAAAGTACTTGTCAGTCCGGTATCTAGGACTGTCAGCCGCCTTTCCTCGCTTGTATCTCCCGGTGAGGAAGCCTCTCGCGAGAGGACTCCATGGCAGAAGAGCAATTTTTTGATCTTTGCAGAGAGGAATCATTTCTCGCTCTTCTTCTCGATAGCAGAGGTTGTAGTGGTTCTGCATTGAGACGAAACGGGCTATGCCCAATCGGTCGCTAGTGTAGAGTGCTTTCGCGAACTGCCAGGCAAACATACTCGAAGCGCCGATGTAGTTGACCATTCCTTGCCGGACTAGATCGTTCAGTGTGACAAGCGTCTCTTGTATCGGGGTGGAATAGTCCCAGCGGTGGATCTGGTAGAGGTCGATCCTGTCAGTCTGGAGCCGTTTGAGGGATTTCTTCACTTGGTCCATTATATGGTATCTGAAGAGGCCCTCCTTGTTCGGTCCCTCACCAGTCCTGAGTCTGACCTTCGTCGCGAGGACAACATCTTCTCTATGGTCCTTTAGAAGTTCTCCAACAATCTCCTCGGATCTTCCGGTTGAATACACGTTGGCTGTGTCGAAGAAATTCACCCCAAGATCAAGCGCGCGTTTCACTATCGGCTTTGCCTTATCGATCTCGATCATCCATTCTTCAGAATTGCCAAAGGACATTGTCCCGACGCAGATGCGAGCCACATGCAGTCCTGTAGATCCCAGGCGGTGATACTCCATAGAACCCAGCGGGATCCTTCAGGTCTCGGCTCTGTTTAAGAGTTCCATGGACAGTCCATTTGACTATCGAATGCACAGGACTTCCGCCTTCCCACTCTGTTTAAGGTATGTTTAATTGAGCCAAGGGGCTCATTGCTAGAATCATGAAACTGAGTCGAAGAGTCTATCTTCTCTTTGTCGTCGCAGCCATCACCGCGAGTGTCAGTGTCATAGTTTACGCAACCGTATCTCAGGTCTTCCCAGCGGTTACCGTCCCACCGTTAACCTTCGCAACCCAGCAGAACTGTGCAACCCTCAATATCCAAAACCCGCCCACCGCGGCAGCCGGGACGCTAATTGCCAACTGTTTATCAGGCACTTCTACAGTAGCTGCTTTCAAGGTAACCCGTGACGGGAGCAGTACACCGACATTCAC
>Ga0209470_1002548_pt1 | contig 12903 bp, 6 predicted proteins | sample GraSoiAngelo_125_FD_185882 | JGI IMG/M metagenome (GOLD analysis project Ga0209470, IMG submission 185882) | Grasslands soil microbial communities from the Angelo Coastal Reserve, California, USA - 14_0927_05_40cm (SPAdes) (version 2) | ecosystem: Environmental > Terrestrial > Soil > Grasslands ... | reverse complement strand
GTGCCACCGCGCGCTCGAGGGTGGCGGGATCCATCCCGCGTCCCTGGTCCTCGATCTCGACGCGGAGCAGAGGCTCCGGGCCGTTCGTATCGCGGAGCGCGCGAATCGTGATGATCCCCCGCTCCGGAGAGGCCTCCATCGCGTTCTTGATGAGGTTCACAAGGACGCGCTGGATCTGAGCCTCGTCGGCCCAGGCTAACGGCAGAGGTGCCGCGACCTCAACGCGGAATTCGATCGGGGTCGAGCCCCGGTAGAGCTTGGCCACATTCTCCGCGAGCCCGCCGACGTCGCATGACGCGAAATGCGGCTCGGGGAGCTGGGCCACCGCGGAGAATGAGGTCACGAATTCCTGGAGCGAGTGGACCTCGTTCAGGATGAGGTCCGCGTTCTCCCGCACGACCTCCGCGCGCGGCGCTTCGGGCCGGCGCGCCTCATCTCTCAGCCGCTCGAGCGCGAACTGAATCGGCGTCAGGGGATTCCGGATCTCGTGGGCGACGGCGCGGGCCACCTCCCGCCAGGCGGCGAGCCGTTCCGCGCGGACCAGCGCGCGCCCCGAGGTCTGAAGCTCTTCCACCATCTGGTTGAACGTGGTCCCCAGGAAACGGACTTCCTTGGTTCCCGAGGGTTTCACGCGGTGGGATAGATCCCCCGAAGAAACGCGCTCCATGGCCCCGCGCAATTCTAGAATTGGTCTCGCGGTATCCCGTGAGACGAAATACGCGAGCGCGAAGCTCACGAGCCCGAGCACGACGGTCCAGATCGCCGCGAAGATCCAGAGGCTTCGCTCCGAGATCCACGTGTAGACGCCCAGCTTTCGGTACATCGTGAGATTCTGCTGGAGCGAGAGGATCTCCTTGGAGATCCCCGGATCGAGCTGGTATCCGGCGAGGATCATGGCCCCCTTGCCCAAGGGAGCCGCGCCGCTCACCTGCCGCGGAGCATCGCCGCCGGTGATGAGCCCGCCCTGCTCCAGCGCGCCGAGCAACGATTCGCGCTCCGGCTCGGGGAGCGTGATGCGAGGCCCGAGCCGGGCCCCGAAGACCCGCTCGATCGGGGGGCCGAGCCGGTACAAGCAGACGTAGTCGAGCCCGCGGCTCCTCGCTTCCTCGCGCAGATGGCGCTCCAGATCGGCGATCCGCCCGGACGGGAAAAGCCGCTGCGTCGTGGGGTCGAGCGCCATCACTTCGGCGTCCAGGCGTGCGTCGCTCCCGAGGCGCTCGATCCCTTCCCGGATCACTTCGAGCGATTGGGCGAGCGCATGCTCCGTCTCGGGGTTTCGAAGCGCCGAGATGCTGCGGGAGAGATAGTAGGTCACGACCAGGGTCAGGCCGAGCGACGGGATCAGGGATACGAGGAGAAAGAGCGCAAGAAGCCGCTGGCGCAGCGTGCCGAGCATCGTCTCCCCCGCGCTCTCGCCCGGACCTAGGTGGCGGATTCCGCTTCGCCCGCGAGCTGCCCGCACGCCGCGCCGATGTCAACCCCCTGGCTGTAGCGCACGGTCACGGCGGGAACGCGCGGCCTCAGATACTCGGCGAAGCGCCGGATGCGCTCCGGCGTTGGCCGTTTGAAGCGGCCCGGACCAATCGGGTTATAGGGAATCAGGTTGATCTTGCACGGCAGCTGCGCGACCAGCCTGACGAGCCTTGCTGCGTCGGCGACCGTATCATTCAGCTCCTCGAGAAGAATGTACTCGAAGGTGACGCGCCGACCCGTGCGCTCGACGTGGTGGCGGACTGCCCGCATCAGCTGCTCGAGCGGGAAGCGGCGATTGATCGGCATCAGCTTCGATCGCTGCTCGTCCGCGGCGGCGTGAAGGGAGACCGCCAGCCTGAATCGATGGCCCTGGTCGGCGAGCCGGATGATTTGAGGCGCGAGCCCGACCGTCGAAATCGTGATGCGCTTGACGGGCACGGCCATCCCGGCGGGATCGGTCAGAATCGTGAGCGCTTCGATCACGGCATCGTAGTTTTCGAGCGGCTCCCCCATCCCCATCATGACTACGTTGAAATCACGCCCGCCGGGCGGGAGCTCGTTTCTCAGCCGGAAGGCCTGCTCCAGGATTTCCCCGGCAGAAAGGTTCCGGCCGCGCCCCATCCGGCCGGTAGCGCAGAAGCGGCACGCGAACGCGCAGCCATGCTGCGAGGAGAGACAGAACGTGAAACGGCTGGGGGTCGACATGTACACGGATTCGATGATTCCGCCGCCAGGAAGCTCGAATGCGACCTTCCGCGTGCGCCGATCGGCGGTCTCCCGGCGGGACCGCTCATCCAGAACCCCGATGACGAACCGCTCCGCGAGCTTGGACCGCAGGGTCGCGGGAAGGTTCGTCATAGAGGCGAAGTCGGACACGCCGCGGCCGTAGATCCAGTCCGCGACCTGGCGTCCCCGGTAGGGCTTCTCCCCGATCGAATAGAAAAGTCTTTCAAGATCGGACACGGGCCGACCAAGCAGGTTCTCTCGTGGTTCGGGAGCGGTCAAAGGCGGCCCATTTTTCGACCTTGCAAGGGTTTCCGACTTTACTTCCATGGTAGCTCATGGTAAGGTCCCTCTGTAGTTGAGTCAACGGGGGGGGGTCTCATCGCTCTCAATCTCTCCTCGCGAGGAGGGCAGATCAGGCGCCACATCTGGCTCAAGGCATGGTGAGGATCGGCGCAGTCGATATCGGCACCAATTCGGTGCGTCTACTGGTCGCCGACGTGGACGAGAAAGAGCGCCTCAAGACAGCCCACCGGATGGGAGAGATCTCGCGCCTGGGCGAGGGGCTCGATCGGACCGGCGTGATCGATGAGGCCGCAGCCGCCAGAACCCTCGATTGCCTCGAGCGCTTCGTCCACGAGGCGGAGTACAGCGGGGCGAGCCAGATCCGCGTCGCCGGAACCAATGCCTTCCGCGTCGCCCGCAACGGGCGCGATGTAGCGGACCGCTACGAGCAGCGCATCGGATACCCCGTCGACATCCTGACCGGAGAGGAAGAGGCGCGGCTCGTATTCCTCGCGGTGATGAGCGGCCTGAGCGCGCCGCACGGCCGGTCGGTCGTCGTCGACATCGGCGGTGGAAGCACCGAGATCATCTGCGGTGAGGGGGAGAAGGGCACACAGCTTATCAGTCTCGAGCTGGGTTGCGTGCGGCTGACCGAAAGGCTGGTGCAAGGTGATCCCCCGTCCGACGGCGAGCTGGAACAGATCCGGGCCCACGTCCGCGAGATTTTCGCCGAAAAGCTCGGGGCGTTCGACGGCAGCCGGATCGATCGGGCCGTCGGGGTCGGGGGCACCGTAACCGCATTCGGCGCGCTCGACTTGGGCCTCACGAAATACGATCCCTCCCGCATCGAGAATCACCTCCTGAGCCGAGAACGCATCGCGTCCATCGAGAAACACCTCTGCTCGATCCCCCTAAATCAGAGGCGCGATCTGGCCGGCGTGAGCCGGGGCAGGGCGGATATCATTCCTGCCGGGGCCGTAATCCTCTCCGAATTCGTGAACCGATTTCCGGTTCCCGGGGTGTACGTTTCCACGAGAGGGCTTCGTTACGGCCTGGTCTTGAGCGAGGCCCGGAAGGTCTGGAGGGCCCAGGGGGAGCCGGTCGGAAACTGACCCGGTTGCAAAAGGCACGTATTTCTCTTGACGAAGCTAATTGAACGAGCTATATTGCCTTACAAAGGCAGTGAAGTCTGCGGAAGGCCTGTCCCCAGGGACTCCCTCCCAGGGATTCGACCCAGATCGTCGGATTCCAAGCCAGTCGCAGACGGAAAAGCCCGAAAAATCGTTTTCGGGCGACCGCTTTCGCCGGGTGTCTTCTCCGAGGAGCAATTCATGAGGATCCGGGTTCCAGGTCACTTTGTTGCCGCGTTGGCAATCCTCGCCGCAGTCCTTTGTCTCCTCCCTGCGAGCACGAAAGTCGCCGTCGCCAGGCCCATCGGATGGGAAGACGTCGGCCCGCCAGATCCAAATCCAAAAGGTGATAACGATGGCGTCGTGCTCAAAGCACCCAGTTTGCGCCCGCCAGGCCCAAACAGAGAGGTGCCGGGAGGGAACTCAGGAGGCGTATGGACGGTGAGAACCGCCCGTTACGATTTCCGCGGTGTGAGGTTGTTCTTTGCGGTAACCCGAGTGAGCTACTGGCCGTTCTGGCTGCGGTAGAGCACTCCAAGCTCTCGCATCTGAGCGACCGTAAATCGGCAGTAGAGGGCCGGTATGGAAGGATTTGTTCCCAAAGACCGACCGAGCAGACATAACCGGACCCTTGGGGATCCCCCGCCCCCGTCGAAAGAAAAGCCAAACGCGGATGGGGATCGCAAGGCCCAGGAGCTCGGCGATCTCTATTTCGCAGCCGATAACTTCGCGGTAGCGCTCGAGTACTACCGCCGCGCCTTGGAGAACGAGGATCGGCGTGGCGAGGGCGCGAATCAGGAATCGCTCCTCAAGACAGGGACCCAGATCGTCGAGTGCCTTCGCCACCGGGGCGATCTGAACGAAGCGGTCGAGGCGCTTCACGACCTCCACCGAAAACTACGCCCACACGTCACGCGCGAGCAGATAGGCCGGCTTTCCTCGCGGCTTGGAATTCTGCTCTTCGAGCGCGGCCGTTATCGCCCGGCGCATCGCGCCGCGTCGCTGGCCTACCGGCTACTTCGTGACACAACACTTAATCTCGACCTGGGCCACACCGAGATGTGCCTCGGCGCGATCGCCCTCCGCACCGGGGAATGGAACTCCGCGCGCGATCACTTCGAAAGCGCCATCGCGACCTACCGGCGCGCCGACTACCAGAGCGGGATGGCCGTCGGCTACAACAACCTCGGGCTTCTCCACAAGAACCAGTGCAGGTTCAAGGAATCAGTCCGCTTCCTCGAGCAGGCACTGCGCATCAGTGAGCGCTCGGGGCATTACCACGACGCCGCGACCTACGTGCACAACCTCGGGCTCGTGCACGACAAGATGGGGGACTGGGATCTGGCCGAGGAGCACTACCGGCGCGGGCTCCAGATGTACACCGAGGTCGGGTATGCGGCGGGACGCGCCCGCGCGCTGGGATGCCTGGGGAACCTGAAGCGCAAGCGCCGGGATTGGGGGCAGGCCGAGGAGCTTATTCGAGAATCCTTGGCGCTCGCGACCGAGCGCGGGTACCCGCGCGAGACGATCCTGGCGCGGGAGGCGCTCGGCGATTACTTCCTCGACCGCGGCGTGCTGCTCGAGGCGCGCAGGGAATTCGAGACCGCCTTCACGATGGCCGACCAGGTCGCGCCGGACTCCGATCTCACGGTCGAGCTGTTGCGCCGCTTGGGCGAGGTGCATCTGGCCGCGCTGGAGCTGGAGCCGGCGGTGCGGTTCGCGGAGCGCGCACTCGTGTCCGCGCGGCGGCTCGGGGACAGGCTCGAGGAGGCATGCTCCTTGAAGCTCATAGGGCTCGCCAGCGCAGAAACAGGCGACCTGGATCAGGCCCGGGGCTACCTCGACCAGGCGAGCGAGGTCCTCCAACAAATCGGCAAGCGCTACGAGCTGGCGAAACTGTGTTTCTCCGCCGGCCTCGCGTGGAGAAAGCGCGCCCGCCGTGGAAAATCCCGCGCGATCCTCGACGAATCGGTCAGCTACCTCCGCCGCGCCGTTGCCGGATTCGAAAGCTTCGGCCTCTCCGAGCTCACGGCCGGCGCGCTCTTGGAGCTCGCCCGGAGCGAAATGCACCGAGGGCTCACCGACGAGGCGGTCATTCACTTAGACCACGCGGCCTCACTCTTCACCGACCGCGAGGACCCCGCCCTGGAACATCAGATCGAGGCGTTTCAGCGCGAGGTCGAGCAGGGGCTCATCGAAGGAACTTCGGCGCAAAGCAACGAGTTCGCCGCTTTCGACGAGATTCGCCGCGTGCTCCGCGTCGAGGAGGGGGAAGGATCGCTCCAGGAGATCTTGGCGATGCTCGTGCGGCGCTCGGGCGCAGCGCGCGGCTGCGTCGTCGCCCCGGCGACGGACGGAAGCGCGACGGTCCTTGCCGCGGCCGGATTCTCCCTACGAGTGGCGCAGGATCTACTCCGCGAGCTCCTGGCGCGCGTCGGCGCCGAGCGGCTTGGCTCGGGCCCGGTGGTATCGAGCCGGGCGGGTGTCGATCCGCGCTTCCGCGATTTCCCCGCGAGCCACGCATTGAGCCCGCGCACGAGCCTCGTGATCATGCCGCTCTCGCTCCCCTCGGGACAGGCAGGCTTCCTGTACCTGGACCGCCCGGCGGACGCGCCCCTCGGGGCGTTCAAGCAGCGCGAGGTGAACCTGATCGCGGCGCTCAGCAACTACATCTCGGTTGCGATCTTGGAAATGCAGCGCCGCGAGCTGGCCCGGGAGAACGTGTCGCTGCGCGGCCGGCTGTTGGGACCGAGCGACGCGACGATTCTGATCGAAGGGGAAACGGGTAGCGGCAAGGGTCTTCTGGCCCGCGCGATCCATGCCTCGAGCAACCGCGCGAACAGACCTTTGATCCAGGTGAACTGCGCGGCGCTTCCCGAGCCCCTCCTGGAATCCGAGCTCTTCGGCCACGTGCAGGGCGCTTTCACGGGTGCCGTTCGTGAGAAGGCGGGCCTCTTCGTCGAGGCGAACGGCGGGACGTTATTCCTCGACGAGGTCGACAAGACGACCATCACGATCCAGGGGAAGCTTCTCCAAGTGCTGGACAACCGGGAGGTCCGGCCGGTCGGGGGGAACAAGTCGACCAAGGTGGATGTGCGCGTGCTCTGCGCGACGAACGTGAATCTGAAGTCCCGAATCGCGAAAGGGGAGTTCCTCGAGGATCTCTACTATCGCCTCAATGACATTTGCTTCCGGGTACCGCCCCTTCGCGAGCGCCCGGAGGATATCCCGCTTTTGGTCGATCACTCCTTGCAGAGGTTTGCGGCGGAGATGGGCAAAGCCATCCACGCCGTCGAGCCGGAGGTGCTGCGCCTCTTCGCGGAGCTGCCTTGGCGCGGAAACGTGCGCGAGCTGGAGAAGGTGATCAAGCGAATGGTGGTTCTGGCGAACGACGGCGAGCCTCTTTCGATGCGGCTTGTTCCCCGCGAGCTCCTCCGCGCGGAAGAGGAGGTCAGCGATTCCCCCGCTACACTCAAGGCGGAGGTAGCCAAGGTGGAGCGCAAGCTGATCGGGCAGGCTCTGGAGCGGAACGGCTGGAACAAGCTCAGGGCTGCGCGGGCGCTTTCATTGAGCTACCCCACCCTGCTACAGAAGATCAAGATCTACCAGCTGGACCGCCGCCTGGTAATTCGGCAAAGGTCTTAATCTTTCGCTATAAAACTTCTTTATCCTGCTAAGTAGCAAAACCCCAAACACCTATCCCAAAGCGCCCTCGGAGCTATTAAACCACCTGTAATATTCCTTGATACTCACGGCCGCGCCCGGCCCGCCTCGGGCCGATACACTGGAACGTAAGCTAGTATGGATAAACATGTTACGTTTCTGTCAACGGAGAAACAGGCCAGGTGAGATTTTTGGCATGCAGGGTGCAATAGCAAGTAGTCGGAGGGGGGGACCTCCAAGGAGCCCGCAGGTCTAGTCAGCGTTTGATGGTGGGTTAGCTGCCCGATCGAGCACCGGCCTTGTTCGAAGCAGCCGTAACCCAATAGAGCTGACAAGGCCGGGGCTCATTTTTTTCCGGAACTAGGGAGATAACGCATCCCTAGTTCCGTTTTTTTCTGGGTTCCGCATCCTTACCTGCTCGCGTATTCAGCGCTAAGGCGACCCAAGGGTCGCTCAGCGAGAGGGGCTGGACGAGGAGTGATCCGGGCCCGAGGCGCCCGCCCCGCGTCTGTTTCCGTTCCGCCACACTGTTACCGATATCCTACCTAGCAACCTCCCGGCCCCGTAAGGCCCGGTAGGGCTCCAACCGCCTCAACCCCAAGCAATTGCTCGCGCGCCCCGCGCCTCCACCACGGTGGCATGTGCCTTGCGGTTCTGGGACGCGACACATAGGGCTGGTTCCCCAACCGAAGGAGGCATTCACCGTGATTCGAAACCTCGCTAGAGCGCTCGTCCTTTCGATCGTTCTGCTCTCGCTCGGCTGCCATAGGGACAACGTCACGGGTGTGCCCGTCGACAGTCCTCCGCACACCGTGGACGGGGTCTACAGCGTGACGGGTGATGGGCAGGTCACCATCTATTGGCGCGCCAACCAAGAGAGCGACATCGCCTATTACAAGGTCTATCGGAACATCGCCGCCACGGGCACGTTTACTTTGGTGGGGTCCACGCCCCAGACCAGCTTCGTGGACACGGGCGTGGCGAACGGCAACACCTACTTCTATGCGGTTTCCGCCGTGGATCGCGCCGGCCAGGAGAGCGCGGAGCTGAGCTTCGAAAACGTGTTCGACACCCCGCGCCCCGAGGGTTTCGGTGTCTCCCTCAACAATACGTTCGTGACCGACCCACAGAGCGGCTGGGATTTCTCCGCGCAGGCGAGACGCTCTTCGCTCGACCTGACGACCGACGTCTATTACGGTGCGCAGAACGGTCACTTCCTGATGTACGCGCCGTCAGACACCAAGATCCAGGATGCGGGATACGTGGCGCTGCGCGACGTCGACTTCGCGCCCCCGGCGGGCTGGTCGGCGGACGGCCAGGTCGAAGCGATCCTTGGCCATAGCTACATCGTTCTGACGCGCGACAACCACTATGCGAAATTCGAGGTGAAATCGCGCGACGGCTCGACCATGGTCATGGATTGGGCCTATCAGATCGATCCCAACAACCCCGAACTGACGAGGCGGGCACCGTAATGAAACAAAGGGCGGCTGGACTCGCAATGGCACTGGCGACGCTCGTCGCGGCGGCTTCCAGCGCCTTCGCGGCGGAGCAGGTCCCGGTGCCCTATCCCACGGGGGAAGAATCCCGGGTGGAGAACGCCGCGCGCTCGCGGCGCCTCGACGTGGACGTCTGGATCAACAAGGACGAAGGCGGAATCTACCGTCCGGGCGAGAGCATGAGGGTCTACTTCCGCGGAAACGCGGATAGCTACATGCTCGTGTTCAACATCGACACGGACGGGTACATCCATCTGGTCTATCCGTACGGACCGGGGGATACGCCCTCCGTCGAGGGCGGGAGAACCTACATGATCCCGTCGCGCAGCGACCCCTACGATCTCGTCGCCGACGGGCCGCCTGGAATCGAGTACGTCGTCGCGGTGGGAAGCCCGTATCCATTCCAGGATTTGCCCTGGTACCTTTCCGCAGACGCCGACGGTGGCCGTCCCGAAGGCGACTACGACGGTGAAGACGATACCGAATCGGGACGCATTGTCGGCGACCCCTACGTCGGAATCGATCGCATCCTGCATCGGATCGCCGCCCCGGGCCGAGAGGACCTTCTCGCGACGAACGAGACCTATTTCTATATCGGCCGTCGGGTAGAATACCCGCGGTACGTCTGCGCGGATTGCCACTACCACCCTTACTACTTCGATCCGTACGTCACCGCGTGCTCCGCCTTCGACATTCGCATCGACGCGACCTGGGCTCACTACGCGCCCCTCCGGATCGGCGCCGTGCGCCCGCGCTACATCTACCGTGTGCGCCCTCAAGCGCCGACGCGATATCGCCAGTGGAAGCAGCAGTGGTCCTCGCTTGATGGGCGGGCCACCCTACGCACCCGTTTCTTGCCCGAGCGCGATGTCCGTTATCGCCGTGAGCGCGAGCCGCGGATCCGCCCGACGAGGCCCGAGTTCCGCGACCTGCGCCGCTATCGCGAAGGGCGCTTCTGGAGAGGCCGCGACGAGATCTTGAGGCTGAGAGAGCGTCGGGACCGGGTGGGCCCGCCTCCCGACCGTAGCGCGAGGCAGCGGCAGGAGGATCGCCCGGGCGGTCGAGACGTGAGGGATCGAGAGCGCCGGCCTCCCGAGGATCGCGGATACAGGGATCGCGGGCGCCCTCGTCCACCCGCGGACGGTGGCGATTCCCCTGGGACTCCCCCTGACGATCGGCGCGGCAGGGATCGCGAGCGCGCCCGGCCGCCCGAGGAGGACCGCGGTGCGAAGGAGCGCCGGCCGCCGGACCGCCAGGAAGAGCGCGGAGATCGCGGAGGGTCGAAACGGGATGGCCAGGATCGAGGCGACCGGAACCGTGGCCGCGACGATCGCGACCGAGGCGACCACGGGAAGAACGACGACAACGGCGACAACGGGCGTCGGGGAGACGAGCGACCCAACCGGCGCTGAGGGTGATTGACCGGGGAGCAGATTCGCCGGTACACTTGAGTAGTGCGATTTCCGTCGCCCCGGCCCAGTCGGACGTTCCCGTTCCTCCTGGCAATCTCCTTAACGTTCCTCGTCCAAACGGCTTCGGCCGTGCCTCCCGTTCCGGGGAAACACGGCTATCCGGGACCCAAGGAAGGCTTTTCCCCCGGGCGCCTGAGGCATGACTTCGCGCTCCTGCCGGGGCGCGGGGAACGTAGTCCCGCAGAGACCCAAGCCGACTACAGGGTGCTCGCGCTTCGGGTGGCCTTCAGCGACACCCCGATTGAATCCTCCGCGGCCTACTACAACCGGCTCCTTTTCTTCATGAACCAATACTGGAACCAGGTCTCAGGGGGGAAGGTGACGCTCCAGCCAACCCTGTGGGATTCGGTTTTCACACTGCCCCAGACGATGGCCTACTACGGGGACGACGACCGATTTCAGGAGAGGGTCGTCTTCATGATCCGCGACTTGGTCGCGCTCGCCGATTCCACGGTCGACTTCCGCCCTTACGAGAGCATCGTGGTGTTCCACGCCGGCAAGGGGCAGGAAGCTGACGTCCTGGACAACAGCAGAGGGCAGCTCTGGTCGGCGTTCCTGACCCCGGAGGATTTCAAGGCCGTTCTCACCGACTCGACCGGAGGTGTCGGGATTAAGACGAACGACGCGATCACGCCCGGGAACTTCTATCGGGTCAAGGAAGTGGTGGAGCTACCGGAGTCGGAGAGTCAGGATGGCTACGTCTTCGGGATGACCGGGGTCACCTGTCACGAGTTCGGGCATCAGCTCGGGCTTCCCGATCTCTACGACACCACCGGCGACTTGAACGGCTTCTCCCAGGGGCTGGGATCCTGGGACATCATGGCCGCGGGCGTCTGGAACGCGAACGGATTTGTCCCCTGCGAGCCGAGCGCCTGGAGCAAGGCGTCCCTGGACTTCATCAGGCCGGCGCTGGTCAGCTCCAACCAGGCCGTTACGCTCTCGCAGGTCGAGCGCGCCGTCGGCGTGAACCCCAGGCTCATCCAGATTCCCGTAACGCAGACCGAGTACTTTCTCCTCGAGAATCGAAGGCAGGACCTGGATGGGAACGGCGCCTTCACCTTCGATGACGTGAACGGTGACGGTGCGTTCGATTTCTACACCGACAGCTATCAAGGGGCGGAGTTCGACTTCTTCCTGCCCGGTGACGGAGCGGGGTCCGGGATCCTCGCCTACCACGTCGACCAATCGAAGATCGACTCGGGACTCCAGCTCAACGTCGTGAACGGGGACCGCGACCGCAAGGGAATCGACCTCGTCGAAGCGGACGGCATCCAGGATCTCGACGATCCGCCGAGCGGGTTCAACGGGGGCAGCCCGGACGACGTATTTCGCGCGGGGTGGCGCGACCGATGGACCCCAGACACCACGCCTTCCACGGAGGCGTACGGCCACGTCCGCACCGGGATCTCGGTCGCGAACATCAGCGCCCCCGAAAGCCTCATGACGTTCAACGTCTCCTTCCAGGGGCTGAAGCCGGGTTGGCCGGTCGTGATCGGAGGGCGCGCGAGAAACGGCGGGGTACCGCCCCTCGCCTATGACCTGGACGGTGATCAGAAGCCTGAGCTGATCGTTCCCGTCCAACGCCTCAACAATACGGGCGCGCTCTATATCTTCAAATCGGACGGCACCGATTTTCGCGATTCCGATTTGAATCCCGCCACCCGCAACGCCTTTCTCACGACCCCATCCGCGGTCACCGCGACCCCTTGCGTCGGCGACATTGACGGCGACGGGATCCCCGAGATCGTCTTTCAGACCCTGGACGGCGCCATCTACGCCGTGCACGCGGACAGCACGGAGCTGGCGGACGGGGACAATAATCCCGCGACGTTCGGGATCCTGGTGCCCGGGAGCGGCGCCGGGGGAGGTGGCCAGGCGATCCTCGCGGACCTGAACGGCGACGGCGGGATGGAGATCATTACGGGTAGGCCGTCCAACGCGCTGGCGGGGACGTTCCTCAAAGTCTATCGGGACTCCTCGGGAACGATTACGACGTATTTGGTGCCGATGGGCGGGTCGACGGCGACGCCCGCGGCCGCGGCTGACTTGAATGGTGACGGCTTGCCCGAGGTGATCGTTACAACCAGGGCCGCCGGCGGTGGGGGGGACGCAACGGCGAGCGGGTTGGCCATCGTGAATTGGGAGATTCTTCGCGACCCGCTCCTCCCAAGGGATCCCGATCAATTCTTCGCGTACATGATCCGAGGCGGGCGGTTTTCCGCGCCCGTGATCGTGGACTTAAACCGAGACGGCATCCCCGAGGTGGTGGTGGCCGACCGATTCGGCTCGATCCACGCGCTTCATGTCGCGTTCGCGCCGCATATCCCGGGGGACCTTCCTTCCACCTACATCACCACAACGGAGCTTCCCGGCTGGCCGACGGCTAGCCTCTCGGCCGGGACCTTGTCGGAGGTCTCGGTCGGCGACCTAGAACATGACGGATACCCGGAGGTGTTTCACATGGGAGGCGACTGCCTTGTCGCCGGGGTCCATTACAGCGGCTCCCAGCGAAGCGGCTACCCGCTCTCGCCGCAGGACGCTCTGGCGCCCGTGGACTCGACCGGGTTCTGGCCCCCGCTCATCGCGGACGTGGACCGGGACGGGGTTCTCGACGTGATCCCGATCCTGCCGGACGGAACCCGTCCGGCCTTTCGCGCG
>Ga0209470_1002546_pt1 | contig 12908 bp, 9 predicted proteins | sample GraSoiAngelo_125_FD_185882 | JGI IMG/M metagenome (GOLD analysis project Ga0209470, IMG submission 185882) | Grasslands soil microbial communities from the Angelo Coastal Reserve, California, USA - 14_0927_05_40cm (SPAdes) (version 2) | ecosystem: Environmental > Terrestrial > Soil > Grasslands ... | reverse complement strand
GGGGGAGGACACGAAGGAGGGCCGACTCCTCGCGGGTCGGTACCGTCTGACAAAGCGCATCGACGAAGGTGGCGCGGGCGAGGTGTGGCAGGCTCGCGACGAGCGGCTCGACCGCGATGTCGCCATCAAGATCCTGGGGCCGACCGCCGACGAAGCGTTCCGTGAGCGCTTTGCCGACGAGGCACGGCGCGCCGCCTCCGTCCTACATCCGAACGTCGTCACGGTGTTCGACGAGGGCCGCGACGGCGTCGACGCGTTCATGGTGATGGAGCTCGTGCGCGGGCGAACGCTGCGTGATGTCGTTGCGGACCGCGGACCGCTCCGCCCGCACGAGGCCGCGCGTCTGGTGGCGCAGATCGCGGCCGCGCTCGACGCGGCACATGAAGCGGGCGTCATCCACTGCGACGTGAAGCCCGCGAACGTCATCGTCGACCAGCAGGGCACCGCAAAGCTCGCCGACTTCGGCATCGCGCGCGCGGCGCGCGGGCCGCGCGAGCACGAACTCATCGGCACGGCCAGGTACATCGCACCAGAGCGTATCGAGGGCCGCGCTCCGACCGAACGCAGTGATGTCTACAGCCTCGGCCTCGTCGCGTACGAGCTCATCGCCGGTCGACCACCGAACGCCGAGATGGAGACCGAGGATCTACTGCGCGTCCGCCTGGATGGTCGGCCGCCGTCGCTGCGCTCGGCGCGCGTCGGCATCAGCGAGGAGATCGACCGCGTCGTTGCGAAGGCGCTCGCGCGAGATCCGCAGGGTCGGTACGCGAGCGCGGGAGCGTTCGCACGCGATCTGCTCGCGGCCTCACAGCGTGACGACGCGACAGGCGTCCTCCCGCCGGTGACGCGACCGCTTCGCGCCGGCGGTCGCCGCGAGTTCCATGTCGACACGACGATGGCGCTCCTTGCGATCGTGGCCGTGCTCGTCGCGACGCTCGCGATCTTCGCATCCTTCCAGGGTCGCGCCGGCGATGTGCGGCCCACCGGCGGCCCCTCGGCGTCCGCCGCCGGGCACGTCGCACCGAACGTCGTCGGGAAGAGTGTCGATGAGGCAGCGCGGCTTCTGATCGCGGCCGGCTACCGGTCTCCGGTGCCGTGGCAGGTGGACCCGGCGGCGCAGGGTCAGGCCTGCACGGTCGCGCGGCAGGAGCCACAGCCGGGGACGGCCGTGCAGCAGGGCGCGACCGCGCGCCTCTTCCTCGTCGGCGGCAAGGACTGCAGCGGGAAGTCACAGGACTGACGCGCATGGCGACCGGTGTGAAGACGGATACAGGTCGCGTCCGTGACGGGAACGAAGATCGCTACCTCGTCCGCGAAGAGCGTGGCGTCACGCTGCTCGCCGTCGCGGACGGCGTCGGCGGATCGAGCGGTGGTGAGATCGCCGCCGACGCCGCGATGGTCGAGCTTGGGCTCCGCTTCTTCGGTGCACCGCCGGATCGCGCGACGAGCGATGCTCTCGCGGAGGCGATGCGCGATGCCAATGCCGCGGTGCTGCGGGCGGCGATCTCCTCGGGCCATCGCGATGCGGCGACCACGATCGTCGCGGCGGCGGTGCGCGCCGATCAGGCGATCATCGCCAACCTCGGCGACAGCCGTGCCTACCTGATCCGCGACGGCGTGAGCCGGCAGCTCACCGAAGATCATTCCGGTGAGGCGGCGCACGCGATCACGCGCTTCGCCGGTGACGTTCGCGGCATCCAGCCCGACATCTTCGTCGAGACTTTGCGTCCGGCAGACCGTCTCCTGCTCTGCAGCGACGGTCTCACGCGACACGTCACGCCAGAGGAGATCGCGAAGGTCGCGAGCGGTGAGGATGTGCGCACGGCGGCGAACGCGCTCGTCGACCTCGCGAACGCCCGCGGCGGTCAGGACAACATCACCGTCCTGCTGCATGCGCCGGGTCGCTCGGCTACGGTCACCAGCGCCGCGGGCCGCGCGGCCGCGTTCGTCGTGTTCGCGCTCCTGATCCTCGTCACGGTCGGCGGCGCCATCGCGGTCCTTTTCGCGGCGAGCTCCGTGCCTCCGGCCACGTCGGCACGTCCAAGTCCCGTGACCGCTTCGCCAACGGCGACCGAGACCGCGACGCCCTCTCCGGCGCCGTCGCCGTCGGCGTCGCCGTCGCTGGAACCGTCGCCGAGCGCGAGCCCCTAGAACCCGAGCCGGTCGAGCAGCCGTCGCGCGGGCGGCAAGCCGATCGCCACGGCGACGGCGAGGAGCAGCACGGCCGTCTCGATGATCCATGCTCCCGCGACCGTCGCCGACGTCAGCGCACTGGCGCTCACCGGCGTCGGACACGAGTCGGTGGGATAGAACGTCGGGTCGTACTGCCAGGTGGGCAGGATCGCGTAGAGGCTCCCGAGCTCGCCGGGGATGGGCAGGCCGGAGACGTACGGATAGAAGATGACGAAGGCCGCCGCGGCCACCCCGAGGAAAACGAGCACGGCCTTTCGCCGGCGCTCCCACAGCACGGCGAGCATCGCCGCCAGGCAGAGCAGATAGAAGGGCAGCACGGTGAAGAAGTGATAGAAGAACAGCACGCGTGAGATCGGGATCCAGGCGAGGTACTGCGCGAGCATCGCGAGCGACAGCACGCCGAGCGAGTGCGACCGCGCGCGTACTGCAAGCGCGACGGTGAGCGCGGCAGCCGGCAGCGCCGCCCAGAAGAGCACGATGTTGCCCGCGTCATAGATGTACCCATTCGTGCCTCCGCTGCTCGCGCCGAAGTACCAGTAGACGGGTTTGAGATCCAGCGGCCAGCTCCACCACGGCGAGCCCGCGCAGTGCGGCGCGGTGAGCGAGCTGTGATACCAGTACATCTGCTGCGTCAGCTCCCACAGATTCCAACCATACGGCGCCGTCGCTCCACCGAACCAGCTGACGTAGCTCGCAAGGTAGATGACCAGCGGGATCACGGCGAACGAGGCGAAGAGCAAGGCGGCGTTGCGGCCGCGGCCCGCGAGCAGGTCGAGCGGTCCGCCGGTCCCAGGCCGTCCGCGTTCATACGCGAACGCGGTGACGCCGACGGCGAGCACGAAGACGCCACCCAGCGTGTAGGCCGCGGCCCACTTCGAGGCGAGGCCGAGCCCGAGCATTGCTCCAGCGATCACGATATCGAGCGCGGCGGAACGCCTCGGCGTATGCGCGGCGACGATGAAGTACCACCCCGCGACGATGAAGGTCGCCACGTAGATGTCGTTCATGCCGATGCGCGCCTGCGCGAACATCGATCCGCACAGCAGCACCGCCGCGCCGACGAGCCACGCGACGACGGGCGAGGCGAAGAGGCGGCGCGCGAGCAGCACGAGGAAGAACGCGAGGATCGCGCCGAGCACCGCGCCGGGCAGGCGCCAGGCCAGCGCGTGACGTCCTGTTTCGATGCGCTCGGCGCCGTCTGTGCCGGCGACGAGAAGCTTGTCCTCATCGTTATCGACACCGAGAAGCGATCCGGACACGGGTATCGACGCGAACGGCGACGCACCGTGGACCTCGACGACCACGACGCGGCCCTCCGCGAGGGCGTAGAGGAACTGCGTGCGCGGCACGAGCGCAAGGGCGGTGGCGCCGGACGAGAACGTGCCGGTGCGCGCGTTGCCCAGCGTCACCGAATCCCGCTGCCCGTTCGGTAGCTCGTAGACATCCAGCGCCGGCGCGTCGGTGCGTGCCACGAAGAGCCGGTTCGGCCCCTGCGCATACGCGATCGCGCGGCCCGGACCACCACCGGGCAGCTGCCGCGTCTCGGATCCCGTCGCCGGATCGACGACGTGCACGTCGCCACGCGCGTCGAGAACATAGAGCTCCGTACCGTCGGTGTTCGACGTCGCGGCCACGCCGCCAAGCCGCGAGACGATCGGCGCCGCGTCGACCGCCGTGTAGATGGCGGTGCCGGACGCGGACAGAGCGACGACACGGCCGCTCGACATGAAGAGGGCGGTGACCGGTCCGCTCATGGGCAGCGTCGTCCGGGCGATGGCGCTGTTGCTGGGTGACTCCTTCAGCGGATCCTGGAAGAGCTCGGTATCGGTGACCCAGAAAACGCGGTCGCGGTCGAGGACGATGCGCCGGACCCCGAGCGCACCTTTCGCGACGTCCCGGGGCGCCGCGCCGTCGCGCCCGCTGACGCTGATGAAGCCATCAGACGTGGCGTACGCGCGCGTGCCATCCGGACCGACGGCGAACGCGACGACGTTCGGGCGCAGCGGCTCGCGACCGACGACCCGGTCATCCCCGAACGCGAGGATCCCGAGCGCCATCATCTCCTTCGCGAGATGAGGGTGCGTCCACTCGTACGGATCGCGCTGCGCGAGGAGCTCGAACGCGGTGCGCGCGTGATAGACCTCGTCGAAGTACATGTCCCGCGGGTGATCGATGCGATAGCCGCGCGTCACCAGGACCGCGAGCGCGACGAGCAGCGCGATCGAAAGATCGCGGCGCGTCGGCGCGTGTCCCGCCGCGAGCGCCGACGGCAGGCTCCACGCGGTGCGCGGCTCCGCCGCCGGCGATGGTGCCGGCGGAAGGGAGACCTCCAGTGACGGCTCGAGCCGTGCCTCGCCGCGGAGGAGCCGCCATGCGACCAGCGCGGCGGTGCCGAGCATGAAGAGCGCGAGCACGATCTGTCCCGTACGCGAGAAGAGCGACGCCTCGAGCCACGGCGGCGACCTGAGGTCGTTCTGCGCGTAGCGCGTGAACGCGAAGTACAGCGTCAGCGCGAAGCCGAGCGAGAACACGACGTAAGGCCAGAGGAGGCGCGCGCGTACCGCGGCCAGCGGAAGCAGCAACACCAACGCGGGGAACAGGTACCGCTCGTGGGCGCGCGTGGGCAGGAAGTAGAAGGCGCAGGCCGCGAGCGTGCCCGCCGCGAGGAACGTCGCGGTGTCGCGGCGCCACCACAGCGGCACGCACGAGCCGACCAGGCCCGCGACGAGGAGGAGCGTTCCGAGGCCGACGAACGCGGCATCGGGCTGCCAGAAATCGGCGACGATCGACCAGACGTTGAACGCGAAGAGCGAGGTGTACGGATAGGTCTCGGATGCCTTCTTCACGAGATCGATGAGCTCCGCGGGCCCGGCCCCGAACGGCGCGCCCAGTGCGAGAGCCGTGATGACGCCGGCGAGCGCGACGCGCCCCAGTGGCTGCCAGCGTCCGTAGCGGATCAGCTCGATGAGCACGGCGGCGGCGAGCACCACCACGCCGATGCCGAACTGCGGCTTCACCATCGCGGCGAGCGCCGCGAGCCCACCGGCCGTGGCCCAGCGGCCGCGTCCCGCGGTGACGAGGGCCGCGAAGAGGGGCAGCGAACCCACGGCGTCGATCTGCCCCCAGTACGGGCCGGCGAAGATCGCAGCCGGCGAGAGCGACCAAAGACCTGCTGCGAGGATCGCGCTCGTGCGACCCGCGTGACGCCACACCAGCGTCGCCCCTCCGACGGCGATCGCGATGTCGGCCGGGATGCTCGCGGCCTTCACCGCGAGACGGAGCAGCTCACCATCGAACAACGCGCCGAACAGCCAGAGGACGTAGAGATACGCCGGCGGGTAATCGCTGAAGTAGTCCGGCGCATAGAACCCGCTCGGTCCGACCTGGACGAGATGCTCGGCCCACGCCTGGAAGGTGCCGACGTCGCTGGGGAACCCGGGGGACCGCAGCGTCAGCAGGCGCAGCGCGACGCCGACGGTGATGAGGCCCGCCATGGCGAGGCGCGCGCGGCGGTCATCGCGCACGGTCGGCTCTGGATCCGGTCACTGCCAGTAGTCGAACCGCGTGATCGCGATCATCGCGTACAGATTGATCGCGATCGACACCGTCACCACCGCGACGAAGAGCCACGATGGGCGCGCGCGCCATGCGGAACGGCCGCGCGCATCCCCGACGAGCGCGAGCGCGACGAGGAACGGCTGCGCGTCCATCGAAAAGCGATAGCCGAACTGCTGGAAGCCGACGGTGCCGTGGAAGATGTCGGGGACGAGCGCAAGCAGCGCCGCGAACGCAACGGCCGCGGTGGCGGCGTCACGACGCACGCCGCGGAGACTCGCGAAGAGCCACAGGAATGCCGGCGTCGTCAGGAAGAGCGCCGTGCCGATACCCCGTGGCCGCAGGAAGAACGGTGTCCCCTCCACGAGGTCGGGTGGCTCGAGGAAGATCGCGTAGACGTGGCGCGGCAGATAGAACGGCGAAAAGAGGCCCCGCGTGAAGAAGACGTCGCCCTGCGTGAGCTGCACGTATCCCGCGTCGAACACCGATCCCCATCGCAGCAGGTTCCAACCGACGTACACGAGCGCGAACGGCGCGCCGCCGATCACGACGCCGCCCAGCGCTCCCAGATACGGCGTGCCCGCGCGACGCGCGAGGAGCAGCGCGAGCGCCGGTGCCGCGGCGGCGACAGGGAGGCGAGCCAGCGCCGCGAGTCCGATACAGACGCCGACGATCCACGCGCGCTCGCCGCGAGCGGCGAACAGCAGCGCGGCGCAGATGAACGGCATCGCGACCGCGTGCGCCGCGAACCACGCGCGTCCATCCACGCTCGAGAAGAACAGCGTGGTCCCGAAGGCCGAGAGGGCCGTTCCGGTGATCGCGACGAAACGCGGCGCGCCGAACGCGCGCAGCGCCAGATACAGGATCCCAGCTGAGACACCGCCCGCGATGCGCGAAACGAGCACCTGCGCGAACGCGGTCGGCAGCACCGTCGCAAGCGGCATCGCGAGCACCGCCGGGAGCGGTGGATAGACGACGCACCAGCGCTCCACGCCGCACGGCACGAGCTCGTTGAGCCACGGCGGCGCTTCGCTCACCCACCACTGCCCCTGCAGGAGCGACTGCGCGAGACGTCCGTAATAGTCGTAATCGGTGACAAGTCCGAGCCCGGCGACGAGGTACGCCACGGCGCCTGAGGCCGCGAGCGCGATCGCGATCCTGCGGTCGCTCCAGGTCATCCCGACGCAACACGCTAACCTTGCGCTGCGTTGTCCGCACGACTCAGCAGCCTCTCGTTCTTCTTTCCGGCGCTCAACGAGGAAGATCACGTGGAGGCCGTGGTGCGTGACGCGCTGACGGTGTTGCCGCGTTTCGCCGACGACATCGAGGTCACGGTGATCGACGACGGCAGCACCGACAGGACCGGGAAGATCGCCGACGACCTCTCGAAGGCCGACCCGCGCGTGCACGTCGTCCACCACGGCGCGCGCCGCGGCTACGGCGGCGCGGTGCGCTCCGGCCTGCTGTCGGGGACGAAGGAGTTCATCTTCTTCACCGACGGCGATCGGCAGTTCGACATCGCGGACCTCGGGCGCCTGACGGCCGCCATCGACGGGGTCGATGTCGTGTTGGGCTATCGCCTGAAGCGTCGGGATCCGCCGCGAACGCGTTTCGTCGCATGGGTCTACAACCGCGTGATCCGCGTCATGTTCTTCGGAGGTTTCCGCGACGTGGACTGCGCGTTCAAGCTCTTCCGTCGCGAAGTGTTCGAGCGCGTTCCGCTGGGGAGCGTCCGCTCGAACGGCGCCTTCTTCTCAGCGGAGATGCTCATCACGCTGAGGCGCGCTGGCATCCGTATGCGGGAGGTCGGCGTACCGCATTACCCACGCAGCGCCGGTAAGGCGAAGGGCCAGCAGCCGAAGGTGATCCTGCGCGCGATCCGCGACCTCTTGCGCCTGCGCCTCCGGCTCTGGGGACTTCCCGCTTAGCTGGAGCTCGAACCCGGCGGATCGTCGGGAAGGGTCTGGATGAACTCCTTGAACACCGCGATGTTCTCGTCGTCCTCGCTCTCCGCGGAGATCGCGGAGCGATCGAGCACCGTGTCCGACACGAGGATGCGCGCCTCGCAGCGCACCGCGAGAGCGATGGCATCAGACGGCCGGCAGTCGATCTCGACCTCGCGCTCGCCGAACTGCAGGAACAGGCTGCCGTGGAACACACCGCCTCCGCTGTCGTCGGCGACGAGATCCTTCACGACGATGCGCGTGATCTCGACGCCGAGCTTGGTGAGCACATCCATCATCAGGTCGTGAGTGAGCGGACGCTCGCTCGCGATACCGGCGATGCGCGTCGCGATGCTGTGTGCCTGGTCGGGTCCGATCCAGATCGGAAGAAGGCGGTTGCTCTCCTTCGCTTGAAGCAGCACAACGTGCTGACCAGTGAGGACATGCACTCGGACCGACTCGACCGTGCAGGGGACGAGCATCGCCTTAGGCTACCTCCACCCGGTCCGCGTTCGCCTGTTTGCGTGTCAACCGAAACGAACGCGGCGTGCCGCATCGGCGCGCCGGAAGAATACGAGCAACACCAATCCCGCGACGAATCCGAAGATGTGCGCGAAATACGCGATCTGCTGGGTGGCGGCGTGACCGGTGAGGCGCAGCTCGGCAACACCCTCGATGACCTGGAGCACGATGAACATCCCGATGACGATGAGCGCGGGCAGCTCGACGATCGTGATGAACAGCCCGAGGAACACCAGCGTCGACACGCGCGCGGTCGGATACATGATGAGGTAGGCGGCGAGCACGCCCGCGATCGCGCCGGACGCGCCGACCATCGGCGAGGGCGAGACGAGTCCCTGCCCGATCGCCGCGACGACGCCGCACAGCAGGTAGAAGACCAGGTATTGGGCGCTGCCGAACCGGTCTTCGACGTTGTCGCCGAAGATCCAGAGATAGAGCATGTTCCCAAGCACGTGTAGCCAGCCGCCGTGCAGGAACATGTGCGACACGAGGGGCACGAACGTCGCTGCTCCAAGATCGCCTGACGAGATGCGCCGCGTGAACTCGAGCCAGTCGAACGAGTAGCGGTCGAAGAACGCCTCCATCGCTCCCGGTTGCCGAGTGAGATACACGATGTAGAGCCAGACGGCGAGGTTCACCGCGAGGAGGAGGCGGTTGACGATCGGTGCGCTGCGTACGGGATTCGCATCCCGCAGCGGGATCAACGCACGATGCTCGTGGCGACGATCTTCGTCCCGTGAAGTGTGTAGGCGACCTTCAGCGACTCGGAGACGTAGAAGCTCGCGGCCGGCGGCAGTCCGGGTGGCAGCGCGAACCGCGCCAACTCGCGGCCCTCGCGCGTGAGCTGGACGATGAGCTTGCCGCCCGAGTCGAGCACGTAGATCGATCCCTGCGTGTCGATGGCCTGGACGCCGTTCGCGCGCGGCGCCGTTCCCTCCCAGCGAGGGACGAAGTCGATGCGCGAGGTGGTCGTGACGAGCGGGTTGCGGCGGAATCGTTGCAGGTCCCCGGCGGAGGTCACGATCCAGACATCGCCGTCGACAGCGAGCGCTCGGGCTGTGTTCGGCGCGAGCGGCGTCGCGAGATACCCGATGGCCGGGCCGAAGCGAACGCCGTCGTTCGACTCGTGCTTCCACAGCTGGCCGGTCTCGCCGTCGAGGACGTACAGGTTGCTGGCGAACACCGCGAGGGCGGCTGGCGTCTTCCACTTCTCACGCTCGGCGGGGGTCACGTCGGCGACCTGATCGCCCTCGGCACGCCACAGCTTGCCCGCGTCGTCGAGCGAGTAGACCGCGAAGTCCTCGAGCGCGATCTGCACCGGCGAGCCAACGCCTTTGACGCCGCGCTGGAGCACCGGCCCCTGCTGGATCGGATCGCCGAACACGCGCCAGAGCCGTCCGGAGCCGGGGTCGGTGACGTACAGACCGTTCACGTTCCCGACGACCTGCGCGAGCTTCGTTCCGGTCCCGAACCGCGCGAGATCGAGGATCACGCCGTCGAGACGGTCGGAGAGGGCCGCGATATCCGCGCGCAGGGCAGCGATCTTCTCCGGATCCGCGAATGTCGAGCGGCTCGCTTCGTCGAGTTTCGCGGTCGCGCTGGCCATGCGCTCGCGCGCGCCGTCGGGATCCGGCGGCTTGCGATCGGCCAGACGGTGTGCCGACGCGATGAAGTCCTCCGCGTTGGCGACGGCGAGCTGGTACTCGCGACCGGCCCGGGTCGACTCGTAGTCGCGATAGGCGAGTGCGCCCACGCCGGTCGCCGCGACGAGGAGCAGCACGGCGAGCGTCGTCATGGCGCGACGCTGCCGGCGCGAACGCGAGCGTGCCGTGTCGGGGTGACGGGGCAGCGCCGCACCGCGGCGCGGCATGAGCTCGAGACCGACGGCGACGCTCTTTGTCGCCGCCGAGGTCACCGGCGTCGTCGCGCCGCGCAGCAGCCGCCGGGCGTTCTGCCCGATACGGTTCACCACGTCCAGCCTCATCCGGATCCCATCCGCCACGGCGACCTCGGCCGGCCGTACGATCGGCGCCGGCTCTGGCGCGAGACGGGCGGCCGCGCTCGTGGACTGCGCGACCTCGATGAAGATCACCGCGTCGCTCCCGACCACGCCGTCCGCGACCGCGCGATTGTGGATGTGCTCGGCAGCCGACCGCGGATGAAGCGTGACCGCCGCGCTCTTGAGCGCCTCGGCGCCGAGCCCGTCGACGAGTGCGGCGCTCGCGAGGATGACCGTGTCGCCCGCCTCGATCGACTGGCGCCACACCTTTGGCAGCACGTCGGCGTCCGTGCCGAGCGACGTGGCCTCGCGTGTCGTGGTGCGGTGGACGAAGTCGGCGAGCTCGCCGGGCTCGTCGCCGGGGAGGAAGAGCCGTGCGCGACGGACGAGGAACACCTGCGCGCCGCCGACGCGCGAGGTGTAGAGCTCGTTGTTCACGATCACGGCGCACGCGCACTGCAGCGTCGTCGACCCGCGGTTCTCGCGAAGCCGCTGCGTCGCGCGGCGGTTCGCCTGCCGCAGCGCGCGTCGCAGCGAGACCTCGATCCCCGCGGAAAGGTCGTAGTAGTACTCCTGACGCGTGAGCTCGGCGACCTCGCGGGCGAGCTTTTCCGCGGGTCCGGGCGGCGACGCTTCGAACAGCAGGTAGAGCCGGCCCTTGGTACGAAGGGTCGCCCCGGTCTCAGGCTCGCTGACGAGGATCACGTCGGCGCGGCTTGCTCGCACGTCCGCCGTGCTGCCGACCGTCGTGACGAAGCTCAGCTGTGGCATCGGTCGCGAGTCTCCCAGACCCGCCGCTTCACGGCGAGGGAACGCATCGAAGACGCGCGATGCGGCTCGCGGGCGCGCGGTCCGCGAGCGCCACCAGAAGCTCGCGCTCGCGGAGTCGGATCTCTCCCGCCCACTGCGCGGTCGGCACCAGCACCACCAGCGTGTCGCCGTCGGCCCGCACGGCACGCGTTGACACCGCGTCCGCGCCGAGCACCATCGTTGCGGCCGCGTGCCAAGCGCGAACAGCGTCGGCGCGCGCGACGCCCCGCTCGATCCCCAGCGTCCGCAGCGCACTCTGGATCGCGTGGGCGATCGGCCTCATCCGACCTCGCCCCGCCGCACTGGCACCACCGCCGCGCGCTCCCGCAGCACGTCGGGCAGGGCCGTGACGATCGCCGCGGTGAGCAGCGTCTGCGCGTCCTGCGGGATCGCGTTCGCCAGCGCCTCCCGCCGCGCGGGGTCGAGCTCCGAGAGCACGTCGTCGAGCAGGAAGACCGGCTGCTCCCCGACGCGCGATGCGAGCCACGCCGCCTCCGCGATCTTGAGCGAGAGCACCGCACTCCGATGCTCCCCGCGCGACGCGAAGGCCGGCAACATACGGCCGTCAGAGGTGACGACAAGATCGTCGCGCTGAGGCCCGACGAGCGATGTTCCCTGCCAGCGCTCGCGTTCGCGTTTCTCGCGCACCAGACGCGCGTACGCGTTCGCGCGCTCCTCCAGCGTGGCGCCCTCCACCTGTCCCGCGTACGCGAGGGTGAGTCCCTCGGCGCCGGTGAAGAGTTCGGTCGCGCTGACGAACGGCGCCGAAAGCTCGGTCGCGAGCCGCGACCGTCGGAGCGAGATCGCAGCCGAGAGTCGAATGAGCTCGGCGTCCCAGAAAGCGATCTCCGCTTCGGGCAGCTCGAGCTCCTCGCGCGCGACGCGCAGGAGCGCGTTGCGCTGTTCGAGCACGTGTTGCAGCTCACGCATCTCGCGCCGATGCGCACGGTCGATCTGACCCAGCATCGCGTCAAGGAAGCGGCGACGCGCGCTCGGGGCGGCGCCCAGCAGCTCGACGTCCTCAGGAAAGAACGCGACGACGACGAGCTCGCCGGCCGCATCTTCCGACCGCTTCGGGGCACCGTCGAGCAGGTACCGTCGCGGCCGCCGGCGCTCCCCGTCGGGTGGCGCGAAGAGCAGCGTTTCGATGCGGCGGTGGTCTTCGACGCGATCGACTTCGGTGCGAACCCGCGCTGTGTTCGCGCCCCAACGGACCATCTCCGTGTCATCACGAGCGCGTGGCGAGTCGCCGCGCGCGATGAGATGGATCGCCTCCAGGAGGTTGGTCTTACCGGCCCCATTCGGTCCGACAAAAGCGGTGGCCCCACTCACGAGGGGGAGCTCGACCTGTGCGTAGCTGCGGAAGTCCTCGAGCGCGAGTGTGGCGACGCGCACTCGCTAGGCCGGGATGCGGAGCGGCATCACCACGTGAAGGTAGTCGGGATCGCCGACGATCTTGATGACACCTGGCGCGAGCGGCCCGCCGAGCTCAAGCGCGACCTCGGACGCGGTCAGACTGCCGAGCGCGTCGTAGATGAACCGTGAGTTGAACGCGATGGTGGTGTTCTGTCCCTCGACGGTCGCCTCCACCTTCGCCGTCTGGTCCCCGACCTCGGCGGCGTTCGCGCTGATCACGAGCGGCGGATGATCCGCCGGGTTCACCTGGAACCGAAGCATGTTCGCCGAGTCGCGCGCGAACAGGGAGGCGAGCCGCGTTGCCTGCAGCAGCTCCTCCCGCTGCGCCACGAGCCGCGTGGCCGGTTTGCCCTGTGGGATCACCTGGCGGTAGTTCGGGAACTGGCCCTCGATCACACGCGACACGAGGTCTACCTCCGGCGTGTGGAAGATCACCTGGCTGCCGTTCGGGGTCACGAAGATATCGACCG
>Ga0209470_1002537_pt1 | contig 12924 bp, 13 predicted proteins | sample GraSoiAngelo_125_FD_185882 | JGI IMG/M metagenome (GOLD analysis project Ga0209470, IMG submission 185882) | Grasslands soil microbial communities from the Angelo Coastal Reserve, California, USA - 14_0927_05_40cm (SPAdes) (version 2) | ecosystem: Environmental > Terrestrial > Soil > Grasslands ... | reverse complement strand
TCCTGCTCTTTGCGGTTTTCTGGGAACTCGTCATCATTCCGATGTTCTTCCTCATCGGGATCTGGGGTGGGCCGAACCGCCGATACGCGGCCTTTAAGTTCTTCATCTTCACGCAAGTCGGGTTCGTCATTATGCTGCTGTCGATCTTCACACTCTACTTTAACAGCGCGGGCGTGAATGCTGCCGTTTACGGAACGAACGCGAACACCCTCGACATGACGGCGTTCCTGCACGCGGCGCTCAGGCATCAGACTGGCGCGCTCGCCACCTACCTCACCGTTGGCCTACAGATTCCGATCTTCGCGGCCTTCTTGATTGGCTTCCTCGTGAAGCTCCCCTCCTTCCCCTTCCATACCTGGCTTCCGGACGCTCACGTCGAGGCCCCGACCGGAGGCTCCGTCCTCCTCGCGGGCGTCCTCCTGAAGATGGGCGGGTACGGGCTCTTCCGCATCAACCTTGGGATCCTCCCCGATGCCGCAAAGAGCCTGTGGTGGGTCCTCGCGGTGCTCGGGACGATATCGATGGTGTACGCGGCGTTTGTTTGTCTCGCCCAGGTCGATCTCAAACGGTTGATCGCCTACAGCTCGATAGGCCACATGGGCTTCGTCCTCTTGGGCGCCTCGAGCCTCACGGTGATCGGCGTCCAGGGCGGGATCTTCCAGTTGTTCAACCATGGCATCATCACGGCAATCCTATTCATGCTCGCCGGCTCGGTCAAGCATGCCACCGGCACTCGGGACATCCCCGAGCTCCAAGGCCTCGCGAAGGTGATGCCACAATTCTCCCTCGTGCTCGCCATCGGATTCTTCGCATCGCTCGGCCTGCCCAGCCTCAATTCGTTCTGGTCCGAGTTCATGGTCTTCCTCGGGGCGTACGAATCCCCGAATCTCGTCGAGATGCGTGCGCTGATCATCATCCCGTTGATCTCGATCGTCGTGACGGCGGCGTATTACGTCTACACGCTTCAGCGCATCCTCTTCGGCGACGTACCGGAGAAGCTCGGTCACCCTCACGACCTACTTCCATGGGAACGGGTCCCATACGCCGTCCTCGTGGCCCTGGTCTTCCTCGTCGGCTTTCTACCCTTTTTGTTTCTCGGGATGATCAACGCGTACACGAGCGGTTCGTTCCCGTGGTTGGGAGGACTCTAGATGTTGATCGATTTCCCGATCCTGACATACATCGTCCTCGTGCCCGCGGTCGGGGCGGTGTTCACATACATCTCCGGATCGGACCGCGCCGCTCGAGCGGTTGCCCTTGCGTTTTCCCTCATCGTCCTCGGCCTGTCCACGATCCTGCTCACGGGATTCCTGTGGACGAACGTGATTTCGCTTCCGACGATGACGACAGCGGGGAACCACACCTACTTCGCAGTCGAGGAGAGCCCGTGGGTCCCGTCCCTCAACGTGAACTATATCCTCGGGGCGGACGAGCTCTCCGTGGTCCTCGTCTTCTTGAACGCCCTCCTGACGCCCCTCGCCTTGGCGATCGGGTGGGACGAGCACCACCGTCTGCCGGCGTTCTTCGCGATGTTCCTGTTCATGGAGACGACAATCAACGGCGTCTTCCTGTCGCTCGACCTGTTCCAGTTCTTCGTCTTCTGGGAGGTCGGCCTGATCCCGATGTACTTCCTCATCGCGGTCTGGGGCGGGCCGCGCAAGAAGTACGCCGCGATCAAGTTCTTCATGTACACCTTCCTCGCGAGCCTCCCGCTGCTCGTAGCCATCTTCGCGTTCTACTTCTACTCGAATCCGCACACGTTCGACATGCGAGCGATCATCGCGACGACGCCGATCCCGGCGGGAACGATCGGGGACCTGACGTTCGTCGCCCTCTTGATTGCGTTCGGCACGAAACTGCCGACCTGGCCGCTGCATACGTGGCTGCCGGACGCCCACGTCGAGGCGCCCACCGGAGGCTCCGTGATCCTCGCGGGGATCCTCCTTAAGCTCGGCGGCTACGGGCTGATCCGCTTCAATGTTCAGATGATTCCGCAGGCCGCGATCGACATGTACTGGCTCCTCGCTCTGGCCGGGGTCATCTCGATCCTGTACGGAGCGGTCGTGTGCCTCGCGCAGGACGACCTGAAGCGACTCGTCGCCTTCTCCAGCGTGAGCCACATGGGGTTCGTGACCCTCGGGATTGCCGCGGGGGTGTACGGCTTCACGGTGAGCGGCCGCGGCGCGGTCCTCGGCTTCTCGGGCGCGATCTTCCAGATGTTTGCCCACGGCCTCGTGTCCGCCGCGCTGTTCATGGTCGCCGGCTCGCTCGGCCACAAGATCGGCACCCGGAACATCTCCGAGCTCGGCGGGATCGCGAAGCGGGCGCCGCGCATGGCGACGTTCATGATGATCTCCTTCATGGCGTCCCTCGGCCTCCCGGGCCTGGTCGGGTTCGTCGCGGAATTCAGCGTCTTCATCGGCGTCTACGCGGCGTTCGGATTGCTCGTCTTCGTCCCGATTCTGACGGTCGTCTTCACGGCGGCGTACTACATCTGGGCGATGCAGCGCGCGATCTTCGGGCCTCTCAATCCGAAATGGGAGACGATGCCGGACCTGCATCGGTTCGAGGTTGCGCCGCTCGCGGTCCTCGTGGCGTCGTTTGCCGTCTTCGGGATCGCGCCGGTCCTCTTCCTCTCCTTCCTTTCGAACTGGGCCCAGGGGATTCTCGGGGGCCTCTAACGTGTCTAGCTATGGCGTCTTCCTCCCGGAAGCGATCCTCGTCGCCACCGCGCTGGCCTCGGCGGTCCTCGGTTTCGCGTGGCGAAAGCGGCCTGACCTGCTCTGGGCGTTCTCAGTCATCGGCACGGGCCTCGCGATCTTCGTCACCCTCGACATGATGGGCCTCGGGATCGGGCGGGCCCTGAACCTCGCGGTCTGGCCGTCCCCCGTCGGCACGCAGGGTAATTTCGCCGTCGAACTCAAGATGAAAGTCGACACCTTCGCCCTGTTTTTCCAGTTGATGTTCGAGTTCGTCGCGTTCCTGGCGATCCTCGCGTCCCGAGGGTTCATCAAGCCGGAGGAGCCGCACCAGGGGGAGTACTACGCCCTCATGCTCCTCGCAGTCGTCGGGATGATGTTCACCGCGGCCGCCACGGACCTCTTCGTCCTGTTCCTCGCGTTCGAGACGTCGAGCTTGAGCACCTTCGCCCTCGTCGCGTTCCGGAAGCGGGACAAGCAAGCGACCGAGGCGGCGGTGAAGTTCTTCATCATCGGCGCGGTCAGCTCCGGCATCATCCTGTTCGGCATCTCCCTGATCTACGGGATTGCCGGCACCACGTCGATCAAGACCGCGACGACGGACCTGTTCGTCCTCAAGGACGGTCTGGACCTCGCGGCGTTTCCCGCGATCGAACCCCCGCTGATCATCGCCCTCGTACTGCTGATCGCGGGCTTCGGATTCAAGGTCGCGGTCGTGCCGTTCCACATGTGGGCGCCCGATGTGTACCAAGGCTCGCCGACGACGATCAGCGTCCTTCTGACGTCGGCCTCGAAGAACGTCGGTATCGTCGCGCTGTTCCGCGTCTTTCTCATCGGTCTCCTGAACGTCCAGGTCGACTGGGTCGCGACCCTGGCGATCCTCGCGATCGTCACGCAAACGGTCGGGAACGTCGTCGCGATCCCTCAACGGTCGATCAAGCGGATGCTCGCCTACTCCAGCATCGCCCAGGCCGGATACATCCTGATCGCCCTGGCCGTCGGCGCGATCGCCCTCCAGTCGAGTCCGCCCCACACCGACAACGCGGCGTACGTGGCGGCGTTCGGGCTCGTCGGCGGCATGCTTCACGTGTTCGTCTACGGCGCGATGAAGGCGGGATCGTTCCTCGTCGTCGCCGGCACGGAGTCCCGCGGGATCCCGGACGACATCGAGGCCTACAAAGGGCTGAGCCGGCGCATGCCGTTCATGGCCTTCTCGATGCTCGTCTTCCTCCTCAGCCTCGCGGGCATCCCTCCCCTCGGCGGGTTCTTCTCGAAGTTCGTCTTGTTCTCGAGCGCCGTGAACGCGTCTGCGTTCAACCAATGGTACTTGGCCCTCGCTGTTGCCGGGGTCTTGAACAGTGCGCTTTCCCTCTACTATTACGCGCGGGTGATCTGGTACATGTACATTCTCGAGCCGGAGGTCGGCACGGCGAAGGAGGCGGTCCCCCGGTCGATCGAGGCGGCCGTCTTCGTCGCGCTGGCGATTGTCATGTTGACGGCGATCCTCGCCGTGTTCTTCCTCGGATACTTGTCGGACGCAGCCCGGTCATTCTTCGGATTCTGAGCGAAGGCGAGGACCGGTTCGCGCACGCCTCCTCTCCGAAGGCTTTTATCTCCCGCCCGGACCATGAGGAGACGAATGGCCTCTCCATCATCGGGTTCGCGGATCATCCTCCATGTGGACATGGACGCATTCTACGCCGCGGTCGAGGTCCGCGAGAATCCGGCGCTCGAAGGGAAACCCGTGGTCGTGGGAGCCGACCCGAGAGAGCATCGTCGCGGCGTCGTCTTGACCGCGAGCTACGAGGCCCGCCGGTTCGGCGTCCGATCGGCGATGTCGTGCGTCGAGGCCGCGCGACGCTGTCCAGAGGCCGTGTTCGTGCCGCCGCATTTCGAGCTGTACGGCCGAGTCAGCGGGGAGATCATGGACACGCTCCGCACCTTCGCTGATCGACTTCAGCCCTCCGGGATCGAGGAAGGGTACCTCGACGTCACGATCCGGAGTGGCGGCAATTTCTCTCGTGCCCACGAACTCGCCCGCGAAATCAAAGCCGCGGTCCGCAGCCAGCACCGCCTTTCCTGCACGATCGGAATCGCACCGACGAAAGCGGTCGCGAAGATTGCCTCGGATTTCGAGAAGCCCGACGGGTTGACGGTGGTGGCACGAGACGACGTGGCCGCATTTCTCGCTCCGATCTCCGTTCAGAAGATTCTCGGCGTCGGCCCGAAGACCGCGGACCGGCTGAAAGAACTCGGACTCGAGCTCATCGAAGATCTTCAGCGGTACAACCGGCAGGACCTCATCGAGCAGCTCGGCGCGTTCGGGGAGTACCTGCAAGACGTCGCGATGGGCCACGACGCCGAAGAGGTCGTCGAGCCGACAGGTCCGCCGGAGTCGATTAGCACGGAGACCACCTTCGAGAAGGATCTGGACGCATACGACGACGTCTGGCCGGAGCTCGAAGCCCTTGCAAGGTCCTTACACGAACAACTCCTTCATGAGAAATTTGCGTACCGCACGGTCACGCTCAAGGCGAAGTACTCGAACTTCGAGATCCACACACGCTCGAAGAGCCTGAAGATCCACACGACGGACCTCGAACCGATCCTCATTCTGAGCCAGTCGATGCTCAAAGAGGTCCTTGCCTCGGGGAGGAAGGTGCGGCTCATCGGAGTGCGGTTGTCAAACCTACTCGAGCGGGCCGCGCCCCAGACGACGTTGTCGAAATGGACCGCCGTGCGGGAGCCGCTCACCGAGTCGTGAACGGCCCGGAAACGATGACTTCCACCGGGACTTCCTCGAGGGTCCGCGGAAGCGCCGCGAGGATTCTTGGATTGTCGTCGTTCACATAAATGCAGATGCAGTCTCGGCCTTCCTTTCGGCCAATTCCGACGCCGACGACCCCGGGCATGCTCATGAGGCGCGCCTCGTGCCTGCGTTTCACGGTCTTGACCTTGACCATCGGCTCCTCCCGAGCGCGTACGGACATACGCACGTCGCGAGCGGCGTCAGCTCCGCAGTCATGTCGGCCCTAGGGCAATGGACGATTGCAGTACGGGCAGACCGTGGCGTCGAACCGAATCTGCCGACCGCATTCCGGACAGAACCGGAGCCCCATTCCGAAGGCCCCGGGACCCGTCGCGGCATATCGAGCGGCGATGTAGATGATCGCGGAGATAAGGATTCCGAGCAGGATGACCAAACCGGCGTCCGGGCGAAATTGAGGCGTAGGTGCTCCCCAATCATAGGACAGGATGACACTGAGCCCGATGATGAAGAAGACAATGGTCATTACGGCTGCGGCTTTGCGTTCCCTCTCTCCTGGGATCGCCCCCTCACGACTCGCCGGTTGGGCCCCGCTCACGCGAATTCCCCGTCGCGCCATGCGGGCACGACGATTTGCGATATCGCATTCAACGAGAAATCTTTGCCGGAGGTCAAGGGGGAGGAGGACGGATGAATCCGTCTTGCATGAGGAATTTCGTTTCCTCGCGGGCCCTTCTAATCAACTCGAGGGCTCCTTGATAGAGGGCGTCTCGGGTCTTCGTCTCCCGCGCGATTCCCTGCTCCATCGCCTTGAGGGCCACCGCGGTCGCCTCCCGGGCGAACACGTCGATCTCATCCATCGTGGGCACGATGTGCGTCTCGTCGAGGCCCTTTTCCTCTGCGACCTTCGCGAGCTCCTCCGCCGCCGCGATGCACATCTCGTCCGTGATCGTCCGCGCGCGGACGTCCAGGGTGCCACGGAAAATCCCGGGGAAACCCAAAGAGTTGTTCACCTGGTTCGGGAAATCGGACCGACCTGTGGCGATGACACGGGCTCCGGCCTCGGCGGCCTCCCATGGCCAGATTTCCGGCACGGGGTTCGCGATCACGAAGAGGATGGCGTCGTCCGCCATCGAAGCGACCCAATCCTTCTGGATCACGCCGGGTCCAGGCTTCGATGCGGCGATTGCGACGTCCGCGTCTCGCATCGCCTCCGCGATGCCACCCTCCCGATCGCCTCCGTTCGTCTTCAGCGCGAGTTCCCATTTCTCCGCGTAATCGTTCGCCGCGACCTCGATATCCTCTCGATGACGACAGACGATTCCTTTCGAGTCGACGAGGATGATGTGCTCCGGGCTCGCGCCCGCGGCGATCAGGAGCTTCGCGGTCCGGATGTTCGACGCCCCGGCACCGATGAGCGTGATTGCGACGTCCGGCATCTTCTTGCCGACGACCTTCAGGGCGTTGATGAGGCCGGCGACGTTGATCGTCGCGGTCCCTTGCTGGTCGTCGTGCCACACCGCGATCTCACACTCCTTCCGCAGACGTTGGAGGATATGGAAACATTTCGGTTGCGCGATGTCCTCGAGGTTCACGCCACCGAACGAGGGGGTGATGAGCTTGACCGTCTCGATGATCTTCTCCGGGTCCTTCGTCGCGAGGGGGATCGGGAATGCGTCGACGCCGCCGAGGTATTTGAACAACAGGGACTTGCCCTCCATCACCGGCAATCCGGCTTCGGGCCCGATGTCCCCGAGGCCGAGGACGCGAGTGCCGTCCGTGACGATCGCGACTTGATTCCACTTGTTCGTCAGGGTCCAAACCTTGCTCGGGTCCGCCGCGATGTCGAGGCAGGGTTGCGCGACCCCGGGCGTGTACCAGATCGCGAAATCGTTGAAGCTCCGCACCGGCACGCGGGGCACGATCTCGATCTTGCCTTGATAGTACGGGTGGTACTTCGCAGACTGTTCCTTCGGGAGGTTCGCGCGCTTCAAGTTCTCCTCGACTTCCTCGAGCGTCGGCGGCTTCACCTCCTTGCCACCCGCGCGCTTCTTCGTGGCTACCATCGAAGCACCAGAAAGGAGTTGGGCGAAGAGACGAGATGGCTTCCTTAAACTTTTGGTCCTTGCTTCGCTCTGGGAGACCCAACGGCCGTGCCCGGAGGGACGAGGACTATGAACCGGACGATGTCCAGAGTCCCGAGGGCCGAGTTAGGGCACGATCGTCATCGTGTTTTGGCCACGCGACGGGCACGGAGCGTCGGCGGGGCCATCGGACGCGGCTTCCACTGAATGGCCAGAATTCCCCCGACCAAGCTCAGCATGAACCCGACCGGAAACAGAACTCCGAGCAATCCGCCGCCGATCAACAGGCTAGGAACGGAGGACAAGACGACGATGAGCCCCCACAGCATGTGGCGTCGCGGCGTCATCCACAACCCGAGTGCGCCAACCAAAATGAGCGTGCCTGAGATGAGGCCAATGGACACCAACACGGCAGGCGCAAGAACGGCGAGTTTTGGAATATATACGCCTGCAACGCCGCTGGCCAGGACCACAAGCCCGCCGGCCAGGGACAACAAAATTGCGCGAACGGGCTTCATGCGATGAGGTTGCGAGATCCCGAAATCCCCTTCGCAAGCACTATCGCTCGGTACGTATTGGAAGCTGTCGGCGGCGTCACGGACGAAATCGAGGACACGTGAGTTCAGAAAGGGTCTTCACACAGGTCCTCCCCCGAACCTTTATCCCGACCGGTCGACTCGGGTCGCTGTGCTCACCGCCGTCGTGGACCGTTCGGGGCAAGGGGGCACCCGAAAGGTCAAAGCCGCGTTCGAGGAGGTGGCCGCGCGGTACGCGGAGCATGGTCTTCACGTCGCTTGGCCCGTGTCCGCTGAAATCGTCTCGATGGCGATCATGGGCGCGACGAAGTCGAAGGATTCTGCTCACACCCTGTTCGTCTCCGTCCGAGCCGTCGAATCGGGCCTGCTCGATGGGCTCATCGCCCACGAAATGGGCCACATGCTACGCACCGAATCGGGCCATCCCTCTCACAGCGCCGAGGTCTTCCGCGCGCTGTCGCGCGAAGTCCGCATCCCCCGGGCCGCCGAAGGCGCGTTCGGTCAGGCATTCAACCACATCCAAGACATCTACGCCGATGACCTCGCGTTCCTCGTCTTCGCGACGGACGGCGACGATCGCGCGTACGACTTCTTCTCGGGCTGGATCGAGGGGAACGCGACGATGCGCGGAAGGAACCGCTGGAAGAACGTCGGCCTCGCGGCAACGAACGGGTTCGCCCTGGGCAATCTCGTGCGCCACGGTCGCCTTTCGAAAGACGATCCGCTGTGGGATCGAGCGCGCGAGTTCGACCGGGAGGCCGGGCTCGACGTCGTCGGCCCGCTCGCGAATTTCTACGCGAACCTACCGGAGAATCCGTCGCCCGGGGCATTCATCGGTCAAGTGAATTCGCTTGCGACGGTGATGACGCAGGCCGCGTCCTCGTAGGTGCCGCAACGTTTAATACATGCCCTCTGCTGCATCGATATCTCTAGAGGTATCGTCGTGGCCGAGGAACTCGAGACCGCTCAGATCCCCCCGCACATCATGGCGGCAATGCGCGAGCGCATGAAGATGGCGCAGCGCATGTCCCGTATCAAACACAAGATCGTCGTGATGTCCGGGAAAGGCGGCGTCGGGAAGTCCACAGTATCCGCGAACCTTGCGTGTGTCCTGGCGGAGGACGCCATGGTCGGCCTCGTCGACGCGGACGTCACCGGGCCCGACATCCCGATGCTCATGGGGGTCCAGGACGCGCAGGTCAAGGCCACGGACACTGGGATGGAACCGACGCTCGGCCCCGCGGGCGTCAAGGTCATCTCGATGGCCCAGTTGATCGACCGCGACACGGCCGTCGTCTGGCGCGGTCCGCTGAAGATCAAGGCGCTCAAGCAGATGCTTTCCGACGTCGAGTGGGGAGACTTGGACTACCTGGTGATCGATCTCCCGCCGGGGACGAGCGACGAGCCCCTCAGCGTCGCCCAGGAAATCCCCGACGCGGACGGGGCGGTCGTCGTCACGACGCCCCAGCAGGTGTCCCTCCTGGACGTTCGCAAGTCGATTGCTTTCGCGAAGGCCGTCAAGATGGACATCCTCGGCGTAATCGAGAACATGAGCGGTTTCGTCTGTCCGCATTGCGGCAAGCAGACGGACATCTTCAAGGTCGGCGGAGGCGAGGACGCCGCGAAAGAGCTCGGCCTTCCGTTCCTGGGCCGGGTGCCGCTCGACCCGCGCATCGTGGTCGGTGGTGATTCGGGCAAGCCGTTCGTACTCGAGCACCCGGACTCCGAGGCAGCGAAGGCATTCCGGGCGATTGTGAGGAACTTGAAACCCCATCTCAAGGAATTCAAGCCCCGGCCCACCGGACCTCTGGCGAAGTGACGACGTCGTCCGGATTTCGTTAGGGCCATCAGCTCGCAGCTACGCTCGCGCGCGCCGAGTTCACGACCACCGCGCGACGAGTGCCTCGATCTGGGGTCGCGGGACCGCGCCGACGATTCCGTCGACGGGCTGCCCGTTTTTGAAGAGGAGCATTGTCGGGATCGATGTGATTCGGAATTGCTCCGCCGTCCGCGGGCTTTCATCGACGTTCAGCTTTCCGAGACGAAGGGTCGCCGCGTGCGCGCTCGCAACCTGCTCGAGGATCGGCGCGACCCGGTGGCACGGGCCGCACCATTCGGCCCAGAAGTCGACGAGGAGGAGACCCGGTTTCTGGATTTCCGAGTCGAAGGTCGCGTCCGTGAGCCGAATCGGCCCGGAAAAGGCGACAGTGACGGGCTTCGACGCAGAGGCGGCCATGAGCTCGCGGAGCTTCCGGGCGCGGATCGCGGCGAGCTCGGGGTCATCCACGGAAGCGAGCACCTCGGCAGCACGATAAAAGGGTTTGTCGCGGCCTAGCGGGAGACCTTCGCCACCGGCCCGAATTCCTCGGCCAGTGGGCCCAGCAGGCGGACTTCGCGTCGGACGAGGGCGATCTCGCGCTCGTTGAAGGCGGTCGGGTCGAACGGGACGAGGAGGATTGCCTCCCGCATCGCGACGGACTCGTTCAGGTCATGCAGTAGCGCGAGGACGGACCCGAAATCGTTGTGGGACACCAGGTACTCGAGGCCATCTAGCAAGACGACAGGGTGCTCGCTGACCTCGATGAAGTGTTCCACCGCGAGGGCGACTTTCTCGGGGGGACTCGGCCGCACCGCGTTCTTCTCTGTCGCCACGCGGCTCAGCCAGAGGATCGGCGTACGCTCGAGGCCGTATTCCGTCATCACCGCCTTGGGCGCGCGCCGCGTGATGCACAATCCCTGCGTGCCGTGGGTGACGAAGTCCTTGAAGATCTCGAACGCCTGGCTCGCATCCCGCTCGAGGACCGCGTAGGTGTACCCGCGATCGAGGCTGTACGTCGGCTTCGTCAGCAGGTGCGCCTCCGCCTCCGGGACGATGAGCTCTTGCAAGAACGACTGCTCTCGGACGGCAAAGGCGATCAGTCCGACGAGGGCCATCTCGACGATGAACCCCGGGGCCCGGAGGTCCACCCCGAAGTTCGGCAGGAGGATCTCGAACAGCAGCTCGCCGACGGCGAAGCCGGAAATCCCGAAGATGACCAGGAACGTGTCCCGGCGGACCTCTTGGCCCGGGTTCGTCCGCCGCATGTGGATGATGAACCGGTACGGCGCGTACAGGATCAGCGTCGCGACCGCAAAGCCGTTGATGAATAGAAAATATGGCTCGAACGAGATGATTGTCGGATTCACTTGGACGACCTGAACGGGCGAAACGAGGATCGTGACGATCGTCACGACCATGATGAAGACGTAGAACACGTACGAATTCGGGAATTCGTTCGTCATGTAATGGAAGAAGTCCTTGCGCGACGTGATTCCGGCGGTCGTCGCGACGACGATGAACGCGCCGATCGTGATGCCGAAGAGGTAGTCGAACGTCGCCTGGACGCGCTTCGAGAGAACGATCCCCTCTTGGATCGAACCTTGCAGCCCTTGCCCCGGTTCCGTGATGTAGATGCTGATGAGGACATTCGCGACGACGGCGCAGACGAGGAGGGAAATCGCGAACAGGAGGACGTGCTTCTGAAACGCCCGATGCGTCTTTTGGCGGGCGACCGCGACGATGATCAGGCCCGACAGGAATAGCGCACTCGCTGCGCTGAGGTACGTGACAACGCTCGTTGCATCCGCCAGGCACGCTCACCCGCAGAGAATGTGCGATGGGTTCCCCTGGACTCTATTTAAGCCGTCTTCGCTCGTTATCGGAACCGATTCCGCAACCAACTCACGCTGGTTCCTGGAAATAAGAATCACGCCGGAGAACCGACGAGCCCTCTTCATATGGCCCTGCGACCACACTTCTTCGATCGGCATGCCGAGTCAACCGTCCATCCCCCTCGGGATCAACCCCGACGACCTCGACCTGCTCTCTCGGACCGTCGTCCGTCTGGGCGGGTACGCGGAGGGCCTGTTCGACTTCCATGACTTCGGCTTCGACAAAAACTCCTTGCGGGATCATATTTCGAGCGTCCACGCGACGCTGAAGCGTCTCAAGGACGTTTCGCCGCCGGGAGGCTTGCCGCTCCGGCCCCCGAACATCCCGCCGGGGGCGTTCTGGGAGGATCAAGGCGAGGTCTGGAACTACCTCCAGAGCTTGCGTTTCGCGGCCGGCGCGACGATGGTCACGGAACAGTACAGCGCTTTCATGACACCGGAGAATGTGCAGCGTAGCATGACCGCGAAGATCTTCCGGGAATGCGTCATTGGAATCTTGGACGACCTGATCGACAAGGGGAACTACTCGTATCTGGAAGCAAAAGAGCTCCACCACATGGTCCTGAGCTCCATGCTCGACCCAGATTTCGAGCCGACCAGCTTCACGAAGCGACTCGTCACGATGTTGCGCCAGGAACACATCCCGTTGTTCGACCTGATCAGCAGCACCGTTCGCGGATTCAACATCCTCTGGAACCTGGCGCCCCACGGCCACGACTACTTCTACCAGATGGAGATCATGGACGAACGGGTGGCCCTGGGCCAGGCCCTCTCGATGTTCGAAAAAGAGCCGAACTTCTCGATGGTCCGGATGGAGAGGATTGGGGAGAACTTCTACGCGCCGGACGACTCGATGAAGTGGTGGGAGCGGCTAGCAAGCCACATTTCCGCAGCGAGTCGGCACAATCTGATCGACATGGCATTCACGGATCGAGTGTACGATCTACCCCGGATGAAGAACTTCCTTGCGGGCTGGTACTATTACGACTCGGCGATCACCCTGCTGGACCACATCGTGAGCATCCACCACGACCTCCGGAATGGAATCGCGAACCTCTCCCTCATCGCAATGCGAGAGAACGAGCTCCGTGGGCTGGCCTCGATTCGGAACTACAATCCGCACCTGA
>Ga0209470_1002536_pt1 | contig 12929 bp, 16 predicted proteins | sample GraSoiAngelo_125_FD_185882 | JGI IMG/M metagenome (GOLD analysis project Ga0209470, IMG submission 185882) | Grasslands soil microbial communities from the Angelo Coastal Reserve, California, USA - 14_0927_05_40cm (SPAdes) (version 2) | ecosystem: Environmental > Terrestrial > Soil > Grasslands ... | reverse complement strand
TGGCCAGCGGTTCCTGGTCAATGTCGCCGCGGACGAGGGCGCGGCCTCGCCTATCACGCTCATCTACAATTGGAAACCCAAACAATGACCTTGACCACATTGACCGGCAACGCTTGAGGCTGCGCGCTATCGCGCTTGCGCTTCGCGGCTTGAAGAGGCTGTTCCAATTCTGATAGGCTCCCGCCTTCGATTTTCATTCCCGCGCTGAGGAACAAAAATGACGGAAGTGCTCGCATCGGAAATCATGGCTGCGGCCGGAGCCAGAGAACTGCGTGACGGCGAAGTTGTCGTCGTCGGGCTCGGACTGCCCCAAGTGGCCTGCGTGCTGGCCCAACGGACGCATGCGCCGCGGCTCAGCGCACTTTTGGAAATCGGCGTCATGAACATGAGTCCGATCGACACCGCAGTGGGTTTGGCGGATCCGCGAATTTGGTATCGAGCGACGTGCTGGAGCGGCTTTCTGGATGTAATGGGGATGAATGTCCATCGCGGGGTCGTCGATGTCGGATTCTTGGGAGCGCTGGAAATCGACCGTTTCGGCAACATCAACACGACGCTGGTCAAGGATGATTCCGGAAAAGTCCGCTATGTCAACGGCAGCGCGGGCGGAAACGACATTGCATCGCACGCGAAGCGCGTCATCATGATCATGCGCCACGAAAAGCGCAAGCTGCCGGAAGCGGTCGCTCACCTGACCAGCCCGGGATTCGTCGGCGGCCGCAGCCGGCGGGAATTGGGCCTGCGCGGCGGCGGTCCACATCGCGTGATCACCGACATGGCGGTAATGGGATTCGATGCGAATACGCATTCCGCCACGCTCGTTTCACTGCATCCGCAGGCTCGTTTGGAAGATGTCGTGGAGAACACGGGCTTTCCTTTAAACATTCCGAGGGAGGTCCCGCCCACTCCTCTTCCTACCCAGGAAGAGCTTCGTTTGTTGCGGGAAGAGATCGATCCTAGGGGCGTTTATTTAAGGTAACTTTCCGAGGAACACTCCGTGATCTATGACATTGAATTGAATTCTGCCGCACACTATCCCGTGTCGGGAATCGTCGAATTATCTCCGTTAATCGAGCAAGCGGGCTTTGGCGCGTTCTGGAAGGGCGAGTCCAACAGCACTGATCCACTGGTCCTTCTTTCCGGAATCGCAGCGCGCACACGGAAGCTGAATCTGGGAACGGCTATCTATCACATCTACGGCCGGAGCGCTGTCACACTTGGAATTCAGTCGGCCACGCTTCAGGATCTTTCCGGAGGAAGGCTTCTCCTGGGTCTCGGTGTGGCCAATAAGACGATTGCGGCCTGGCACGGAGGCACATTCGACCGCCCTTTGCGCCGCGCGCGCGAGTACATTGAAATCGTTCGGAAGACTGCCGCGGGAGAACGGGTCGAGTATCAGGGGGCAATCTACTCGACAGGTCAACGCTTCCAACTTTCATGGAAGCCGAGTCACCCGGCGTTTCCCATTTATTTAGCCGGTCTGGGACCGCAGATGACGCGGCTCGTCGGACAAATCTCCGATGGCGTCTTCATCAACATGGCAACGCCTGCGACGATTCGCGAGATCGCGTCGCGCGTCCATGCCGGGGCTGCCGAAGCCGGGCGCGATCCCCGGCAGGTGAAGATCATCGCGAAAGTACGCGTCTCGCTAAACAGCGATCGCGCCGTGGCTCGCTCGCGCTTGCGACAGGTGCTGACCTTCTACAACATTGCGGACCACTATCGAGACATGTTGAAGGCCTCCGGTTTCGAGGCGGAGGTCAACGCGATCCAGGAAGCATTTAAAGCGGGCGGCTTCAAAGCGGCCAGCACGCTGATGACCGACGCTTATATGGATAAGCTGCCGGTGGTTCCGGCGACATCGGTCAGAGAAATCAAGGAAAGGCTCCAGCCGTTTGTGGAAGCCGGCGTGGATCGGCTGATTGTTCCCTATGTTCCGGTTACCGAGCCTGTCATCGAAGACGCCCGCCGTTTTATCGAAGCCTGGGGAAATTCGGGGTCAGACGGGTGAATTCCCTATTTGGACGTGAAAAATAGGGAATTCACCCGTCTGACCCCGAATTTCCCTTCTTAGGAGGATTTTCTATGTGTGATTTTGCTGCGGATGCCGATGCGGCTCGTCAACTGCTCGTAGGCCGCGTCTTGACGGTCGAACGAGTCCGGCAACTCAATGCGAAGGACTACTTCTATCAGATGCTCAAAGACAACCCGGAGATGCTCAAAATTTATCCGGGAATTGAAAACGAGTTGTTGAAGGGCGCGATCGATTGCCACATCCATGCGTATCCCGATTTCGTTCAGCGGTCCCAGGACATGATTCAGATCGCAATCGACGCCTCGAAGGCCGGGATGCGTGCCTTGGCATTCAAGGATCATTGGAACGTGAGCGCCAATGCCGCATTCCTCGCGCAACGCCATATCGATTATCTCGTCGAAAAGGGAGAACTAACGCATCGCGTCGAGATTTACGGCGGAGCGGGAACGTGTTTGGGAATGAATCCCGAAGCAATCCGCATCGCGCTTCAGTATCCCAACTTCAAAATGATCTGGTTTCCGACGTTCACGTCTTTGGGATTTTGGCGCGGCGCGGGACATCCGGAGCGAGGCGGCGTTCGTCTGGTGAGTGAGTCCGGAGAGGTATTACCCGAAGTCGTTCAAATCATGGAAATGGCTGCCGCCAAGAAAGTCGGGATCGGGTTTGGACATACGGACTTCAAAGAACTGCTGCCGCTCGCCAAAAAAGCGCGCGAACTCGGCGTCCGTGCCACGCTCGATCATCCTTTGCTGGAACTCAACAAACTTCTGTTGGATGAAATGAAGCAGCTCGCGGAACTCGGCGTTTACGTGGGGACTTATTGCCAGCCGATGATTCCGAGCTTGTATCAGCCGGTGGCCGATCCGATGGAAACAATTCGCACGATCAAGGAAATCGGCCCCAAACGATGTATCATCGGTAGCGACTTCGGCCAGGTCCTTCATATGGACAGCATCGACGGCATGAGAGTCTTCATCCGCGCACTGCTCGCTTTCGGAATCAAACCGGATGAGGTCAAAGTCATGCTGCACGACAATCCGGCCAAGCTCATGTGGCTGGATTAAGGGCCGACCGGCCCGCGTTCGCCGGCAAACAGGAAATCACTTTTCCTGATCAAGAAAAGCAAAATCCTCATCGGGAATTCGCTTTCTGATTGTTACAACGCAAGGAACCATGATCGTACGTAAACAGGGTAACGACGAACTCATCCTGATCGGACAGACCGATCATTCCCGATTAGTCGGGCAGCTTGCTGCCCGTTGGGGAAACGACACGTTTGCCGCTCCCCAGCCGTATGCCTCGGTGGTACGGGCGGCGGCTTTCCACGATTACGGCTGGCTGCGGTACGAAACCAGTCCACTGCTCCATCCCGAGACCGGGGAGCCGTATCAATTTTTGCAGGTGCCGCTGGGCACAATGCAACTCGAGGCTTATCAGTGGAGTCTGGATTGGCTTGCCGGCATCGACCGGTATGCGGGGTTGATCATCAATATGCATCGGACGGGTCTGTGGAAAAACCGGTACGGCACGATCACGCATCCGGGTGGTTACAATCTGCGCGATCTGACTCCCGAGGTCCGGCAGTTCATTGAGCGGAACGAGGCGTGGCAAGGGCGGGAGCGCGCATCGTGGGACGCGAATCCCGTTTCGATCAACTACAGGTTGATGCAAGTATGGGACCTGCTCGGCCTTTACTTCTGTTGCCACGAACCCTACGAGGATTACATTGAGCCGGTCCCGGTCAGCTATTCAGAGAAAAGAGAAACCCGCGTGACCTTGATCCCGCTGGGGCCGTACCACGTTAAGGTGGATCCATATCCATTCAATGCCCGGCCCTGCAACATTCAACTCGCCTTCAAGCGGCTGCCCAAAGCCTCATTCGAAGACGCCGAGGAATTCCACCGCGCCTACTTCCAGGCAGAAAACGATCTGTTCCGTTTCGAGCTGCTTTAGCAGGCTGTTGAAAAACCCATTCGAAACGGCGAATGCACTGTGGGGCGGCCGTATCTCGTTGATTCGCAGAAGAACAGGCGCTCATATACAAGGTGTGAATGAATTGGCAATGCTGAGAAATGCGCAGAATATTCCCCTCCTGGCAGAGGAGGGGTGGACGCGCCATCAATAAATTGGATCCGTTCCGGAATCGGAGCGGCCGGGGTGGTCAGTTCGGCGAAGCTATTCAGGCTGCACATTTCGCCGGACTGACCATATTACAGCTTCGCGATTACAGCTTCGCGCCCGTCTGCGGCTTCTTCGGTGGCTTCGCGACATTTATTGATGCCGCAGCCTTCCTCTCCTCTGCGCGGAGGGGCATACCCGAACTCAACTTCTAGCCAATTCGTTCACACCTCTCATAGAGCGCCGCTACAGCCACGACACGGCTCGTTGTTTAGCCCAGTCTTCATGAGTTTACGCGACGTTGAAGCTAGTGCTGGACTGGCGCGGGTGACCCGAACGTACACTTTTCTTATGCGTGTCACCATTACGATTGTGCTCGTAATTGTTTGCAGTTGCTGGCATCCGGCCTCTGCGACAGCCCAGTCGGCTGAAAAGTACGGCTATGAATTTACGGCGGGCCTGTGGCCTTTGAGTCCATCGGGCAACGTGCTGTCACACGGAACGACCACGGATTTGCGATCGGATCTCGGTATTGAAGCCAGGGTACATCCGATGATCAAAGCGTTGATAAAAACGGCGGAGAGGCACGGGTTCACGTTTGAATTCGTTCCGTATCGCCTCAATGGCGACAACACGATCACGCGGACCTTCCATTTCAGCGGGCGGGATTATCCGACAGAGGATAAGATCCATTCGGAAGCAAGCGTCAATTACATTTTTGGCGGCTATCAATATGATCTCGTAAATGCACCACGAGGGTATTTGGAGCTCGTCGCGGGAGTCGCATATTTCGGTGCGACTGTTCGCGTCGAAAGCCAGCAGGTTGGAACGGGAACCGAGCAACGCAGAGTACCGTTACCGATGATTGGCGGAAAGTTCCGTATCTTTCCTTTTCGCCGAGATACTTTCAGCTTTGATGGTGAAGTAAAAGGAATGTCTTACGGTTCTTTCGGACGATACATTCATACCAACGTGAATGCATCTGTTGCCGTGTCGCCACATGTGCGTCTCCAGGGCGGCTTCAATCTCGTAAATGGGGATGCCCATGACGAAGCCGGCACTAAAGGGTTCAAATTACGATTTGCCGGACCGATCTTTTCCGTTCAGCTTCACGACTGAAGCGATAAAAAGCGCCGGGCGGCTGCCACGTTGTAAGTTCGACCGACATTCGCGTCGCCGGCTTCCAGCGCAAATCCTCCAAGATTGCGCTCATGATACGGTTCCAACGGACGTCGGCTTTTACCGGCACCAGGTCGTTGCGATCTTAACATCAGTTTGAACTGTAGCGGCGGTCTTATGACCGCCGCTACAGTTCTCAGAGACGCGAGTACCCCGCTCACGCCAAAGGTGCTAAATTCGCGGTGTGGGGGACCAATTTTCACACACTTAGAGCGATTGATAGACTTTGGGTGGAAGTCGTATTTGAAAGTTTCCGTCGACAACCCATCCAGGGTGAGGACTTCGCTTATTTAGCCGAAACGGCGCCGGAGTATTCGGAGTTGGCCAGTTCTCGCTTGATGCTGAGTGATCGTTCGAGATCCAAGATTTCCTCTTCCTGGGCGCGCTGGACCAGTCGCTGCAAATAGATCAACCCTTTTGCCGCAAAATAGATCACTTCAGCTGTAAAAGTCGCGGTGGCTGCAACCACATATCCCATCCCCAGAACTTCGTAAATACTCATTCAATCTTCTCCTTAGCATGCCGGGTCGCGTGTCGCTGAAGATGTCGCATCGCGATTCCCTCAGTGATAGACGTCTAAACCTGGAGTGTCGCTCGAAAGCGGCTGTCTTATATCGGACGTTTGTCCAGACGTCAAATAAAAACTGCTACGGACCACAAAAAAATATCGGAAGTAGTTGCTTCAAAAGCACGTCGAGTCCATCCGGACAGCGATGCCCGTTCCGGTACGGCAAGGAACTCAGCCTTGCTCTCGGTATGAATCTTGGGCAAGCGCGTCTAGATCAATGACAGTCGTTGTGGAGGGGGGCCTGGTGCAGCTGGGCCTTCGATGCAGGGAATCGCTCTTAGATATTTCGTAGATGGTTCGCAGGTCATTGTCCGTCATGTTTTGAAAATTCGGCCACGGCATCACTTGGAGAAGGTTACCGTTTAACGGAGCCGGAACACAGGTTGAGTCGGGAACCCCTGACAGGTGGGGTGGAGGTGATCAAAATCCACACCCGTTCTCATGATCTGACGAAACTCTTCAAACGTGTCGCCTCCGAAAGGCAGACCAGTCTTATCCGGTGTTAAGTTACGGGAGATAATGTTCGCAGAACCGGCCACCAGAGGGCCGAAATTCCTGCTGCCGCCCAAATACGTTGCTGGGTTGATGTGCTTCGGCTCGCCAAAGAATGGGTTTCTGCCTGGAAGGAATTGGTTGTTCCCAGGCCCGGCGTTGTGAGCGTTGCAGACGTCCGGCCTATTAAAAAGATAGCTGCCTAATCCCACCAGCGCCCGGTTCTTCCTGGCCACGTTCAGCGGGCCTGAGGCTATATCGAAACCCTGCTGAATTTTGATTCATCGTTATCAACATCCTTGTCTTTTGCTTTGTTACGGGCGCGGACCTGATCAAGATTCCACCAAGGACGATCACAACAACGGTGGCAACCATTCCGACGATTTTGGCAAGTTGTTTTGTCATCGCAGTCCTCCTTTCGTCATTCGATTTTTGTGCGCACGACTCTGCTCCTCGACCTTGTACTGCATCAAGAAGTATTCATGTCGCAGCGGAACGATTGGGCCGGCTGGACGGCGCAGAATTCAAGCGTCTGACTTACTGAGGAATCGATTCGACGGGATACTGCCGCGCAACATCGAAGAACATCTCCAGCCCGCACTAGCGGGAACAGGAAAATATCGTTACAGGGTCAACCCCGTAGCGACTCAAGTACTCCCGGAGAATTTCCGGCTTACCAGCCGAAAGTGCTGGAGACTACGCGCGCCGGCTACCTGCGCGAAGGAAGTGAATCGCCGGTCCTAAGATTCCATACGAGTCAGGCGGCAGCCTTGATTGATAAAGCGTTGCGGTATGGGCCACCTCTCCGCTGAGACTCGCCACACTGAAACGCGCATTCATGAAGACGCGCGTACAGAACGTCAGACGAACACTCTTTTAACGTAGAAGATTTGCTTTATCCGGCATTCGCCAGTCGCTACGCTGCGTCGGACGTCTTGGATTTCCCGTCGGTTGGTCTACTGATCGGCTGTTCCCCGTCAAGCGACCTCTTGTTCGCTCCGGATTCGCACTTGGCTCGCTGCTTCAACTGCCACCATAAATGAGAGCAGTCGTCACAGTCTTGAAGATGGCGCAACTCGTTGGGTTTAAGGACGGCGAGGCGGTAAGCGAAAGCCCTAATCAAGTCAGGTGATAGATGTTGCCATATCATACGACATCCACTCCCGGAGGGCCTTGCACGAAAGATTCCAGTTTGGCCTGGGACTTAACTTGCTGAAAAACCACATTCAACGGGAGCGAGGGCAGATCGCAGTGGCAGAGGGCTGCCACCGAGAGAAGGGAAAAAATCACTTTCGAGTGGGAAAAAGTCCTACACGATCAATGGTAAAAAGAGACTGCCCCGTGGGCGATTGGCTGATCGCGCCGTGGGTATAAAACAAACCTGGACGCCAATGGTTCACCATCCGCCCAAACGAGCAAATCTCCTTCGTCGGCCGCCTGGACTGCCACGACTTGAACGCGCCTTCCGCAATTAGTCTCTGCGCTACGGGGAGTGCGTACCATAATGCGTCACCTCGTATAGAGTATTGGTTCAGGATTATCCGATCAGACGACGAAACCTTTGTGAACACGCTAATTGTTCGGCCATAACGATGCGCAAGTGAGTGAAGTCCTGCGCGTGTCGATACGACTTGAACGTTTGCACGGCCCATTCAAAAAACCGAACGTGCTGTTGATTGAAGCCCGCCACTGCTGCTCATTCACGAATTCGATCGCTCGAAAAGCAGCAGCGGCGTCTGGTCCTGCGTTTTTTCCGGCACGAGAATTCGCCAAGCTGAGCGGCGTCGGACGTGCACGCGGACAGCCTGAAGCTCTCCGGCTTTGATCCTCTGCAATACGGTTTGCTGGCTCACTCCCAGCATCTGGGCTGCTCCTTTTAGCGGCCGCCATCCATCGGCTGAATCTGCAACCGAGAGCCGCCGCCGATCTTCTTCGGTGACTCGCACGCGCCAGGGCGCTCCCGGGGTCATTTGCGAACCGCGCAGCAGACCCACTTCAACCCAGCGCGTGACAGTGCTGCGGTGGATTCCAAGAAGGCGCGCCGCCTCATCGGCGGTATGGATGTCTTTGCTCTGCTGCTTCTGACCTGCCGTTCCACTTTCAATACCGTAGCTATGGCGCAGATTGCTGACGCGATACGCCGTGAAGACCAGTCCCTTGGCGGTTCGTAGTCCTTTCCGATTCAAGATGCGTGCCATCTGTGCATCCGAGAATTCGGCGGCCATTTGTCGGATCAGTTCTACCAACTCCGGATCGGCGACATAACGGTTGACTCCTTTTCGGCCTCGCAGGACCTCAATCGTCGTCGCTTGACCTCCAATCCAGTGCACTTCGGCTTGGATCTTGGCGGCATCCTTCGGCGCGTTGACGACCACGGTCTCGATTAAACACCGAACAATCCGCTTTCGCTCTTGCGCTGGTGTTGTAGGCGCATGCCACAGCCGCGGCAGTTGCTCGGCATAGCTCTTCAGGGTTTGCTGCTCTTCTTCCGTCAGCGGCCGATCCATGGTTTCTATCTGCGCCTTGGTTCTCGACTCGATTTCTTCCAGTCCCTGAAGAGCGTTCTCAAATCGCCGTTCCAGTTCCCGACCCACGAGCCGATTGGCTGGATCTACAGCCTCATACTGCCGGCGCGCCAGATCGACCTCATAGCGCGCCCGCTCGACTCGCTGCTGCCAATGCGCTCGTTCCGCTTCGCAGGCGCGCGCATGATCGGCCGCGGCTTCCATCATCGCTTCCATGCCGACGGGTTGGAGAGCTTCCAAGACTAGTTCTTCCACGCCGCGTTCCAGCAGCCGGCCCGCGAAGTCCTGGCACACAGGCAAAAATAGAGGCGTACTTGCATCGCCTCGTATACGCCTGTTAACCCTGCGCCATCGCACCTTCTATCGGCGCTATCCATCCCAAGTTCCGAAACGGCTGCGCTAAGAACTGGCCGGTTGACAATCGTTTCTGTCGGCGTATCCTTAAAAAGAGCGACACTCAAGTCGCCAAATTTCAAATGTTTGGAAGCTCCTGTCCTGACCGGTAGAGGATTGATCTTAAATCCCTGCCGCCAAGCCCGAGAAGTTCCCTTACAGATTAGGAAAATAAATGAAGAAAATGTTTGTTGGAAATCTGTCTTTTCAAACAACGGAAAGCGATATCCGAGGCGCGTTTGAACGATTCGGGTCCGTTGAATCGGTGACTATTATCACCGATCGCGATACTGGCCGTTCGAAAGGTTTCGGTTTTGTGGAGATGAGCGAAGAAGACGCCAATAAGGCGATCACGGGGTTGAGCGGTTCCGATCTCGACGGTCGAGCTCTGACGGTCAATGAAGCGAAACCAATGGTCAAGAGAGATTTTGGCGGTGGCGGCCCTCGTGGGGGTGGTGGCGGAGGCCGCCGCGACCGGTACTAGCTTACGCAATACGCTTCCTCCGCAATATGATCAAACATGAGCGGGGGCATCCAGCGTGATCGTTTGTCCATTCACAAACGATCAGGCTGGAATAGAAAGCGTAACGCTGAATGTTGTCCCCACTGAAGAGTCCGTGGAGGCGTTTTCGACACTGGCGTCCGTCGGAAAGCAGCCGTTGTGGAGGGTGAAACCGGCCCAAATTGTGCGGAATCCTTGAAAGGGTTTCCTGGAACATCGTTGTCCCAGCAGCCTGTCGGACATGACACGAACAGGAAGGCGCTCGAAAACGGATTATTGACCCTTGCGAAGGCAATTCGCTGAAGGAGATTTCTGAGAGGGACCGATTTGAGGGCAACACATTTGCTTTGGGACAAAGTCTAAGGTCGGTGAGCCTTGGATTGGAGAGTTTAATTGAATTCGACAGCAAAAACGATTTTGTTCTGGGTCTCGATCCTGGCGGCGGCAGTATTGCTTTATAACGTCGTGCAGCACACTGCATCGGGACGGGAGCAGGTTTTCCCATTTAGCCGATTCCTTCAGGAGGTCGAGCGCGGCAATGTGAAAGAAGTGACGATTGCCGAATCCGACGTGAAGGGCAAGCTCGCGAATAGCGAAAGCTTCAAGACCGTCCTGCCGATGGAGTATCCGGAACTGATCAACATGCTCCGCAACAAGCAGGTCGTCATTACGGGCGAAAAGCCAACTCAAAGCCTGTGGCTGACAGCCTTGGTTTCCTGGGGGCCATTCCTCTTCTTAATCGGGTTTTGGGTCTTTTTTATGCGTCGGATGCAGAGCGGCGGCAACAACGCCCTGTCGTTCGGCAAGAGCCGGGCGAGGCTGCTCACGGCACATCAAAAGAAAGTCACATTTAAAGATGTTGCCGGCGTAGAGGAAGCCAAAGAAGAGCTGCAGGAAATCATCGAGTTTCTAAAGGAACCCCAGAAGTTCCAGAAGCTTGGCGGAAGGATTCCGAGAGGTGTATTGCTGCTCGGCCCCCCGGGTACCGGAAAAACACTTCTCGCGCGCGCAATCGCAGGCGAGGCCAATGTTCCGTTCTTCTCGATCAGCGGATCGGATTTCGTTGAAATGTTCGTCGGCGTGGGTGCCTCGCGCGTTCGCGATCTGTTCGAGCAAGGCAAGAAGAACGCCCCGTGCATCCTCTTTATAGATGAAATCGACGCAGTCGGACGGCATCGCGGCGCAGGCCTCGGCGGCGGACATGACGAGCGCGAGCAGACACTGAACCAACTGCTTGTCGAGATGGACGGCTTTGAATCCAACGAAGGCGTTATCCTGATTGCTGCAACCAACCGGCCGGATGTTCTCGACCCGGCATTGTTGCGCCCCGGCCGTTTTGACCGGCGCGTGATTGTTGGCCGACCCGACGTCAGAGGGCGCGAAGGAATCCTTACGGTTCACGTTCGAAAGATCCCGTTGGCTGAAGACGTCGATATCGCGGTGATCGCCAGAAGCACGCCGGGATTTTCGGGCGCAGATCTCGCCAATCTGGTCAACGAAGCCGCGCTGAATGCAGCGGGCATGAATCAGAAGACGGTCACGCACGAAGACTTCGAAAGCGCTAAGGATAAGGTGCTGATGGGTGTTGCGCGCAAATCGCTCATCATCAGCGAGCATGAAAAGCGAGTCACGGCCTATCACGAGGCCGGTCATGCGATGGTTGCCACGATGGTTGAAGGCGCGGATCCACTTCACAAAGTAACCATCATTCCGCGCGGCATGGCGTTGGGTGTGACCCAGCAGCTGCCTGTCGACGATCGTCATACGTATCCAAGGTTGTACCTCGAAGGTCAGCTCGCGATCATGATGGGCGGCCGGCTCGCCGAGGAGCTGTTCCTACAGACCATGACGACCGGCGCCGGCAACGATATCGAGCAGGCAACCGAGCTTGCGCGAAAGATGGTTTGTCAGTTCGGCATGTCATCGCTTGGACCGATGACTTTCGGCAAGCAGGAAGAGCAGATATTCCTCGGGCGTGAAATCGCGCAGCATCGTGATTACAGCGAGCACACAGCGGTTGCAATCGATGAAGAGGTTCGAAAGTTCGTTCTTCACGGCTACGACCAGGCGAAAAGTATCCTTTCCGAAAATCGGGAAGCGCTGATTCGGATTGCGGAAGCGCTGCTGGAACGCGAATCTCTCGGTGCGGCTGAGATTAAATTGCTGATCGCTGGACAGCCGCTTGAAGAACGGCGTTCTCCAAAAGTCGAACCCAAAAACGAGAAGCCGAGTCCGGTGCCGTCAAAAGGCGTTGTGCGCCCGACCCCTGGTATTTCGCCGCACGAGAAGCCTTCACCGGCGTAACGAAGAGGAAAGGAAGCTGTGAGCATCATTACTGATCGCGATACAGGCCGCTCGGAAGGCTTTGGTTTTGTAACGATGTCAGAAGAGGATGCGGACAAAGCGATCGCGCAATTGAATGGGTCGCAGCTTGACGGCCGCGCCCTGACCGTTAACGAAGCTAAACCTATGGTGAAGAGAGACTTCGGTGGCGGTGGCCGGAATCGCGGCGGACGCAACAGATACTAAGATTTAACAGACCTGATCCGGACAATGATTCGATATCGATAGAAGAAGGAGTCTTTCCATGAAAAAAGCAAAAGGCGAAATCTCAAAGCCGGATTTAAAAGTCTGGTGCGAATCATGTTGTCTTCGGATTGCCCCCTTAGAAGAACGAACAGTGGTTCTGGACAAGGCGTATCACCCACGGTGCTACTCTAAGCTCTCCGCAAAAGCGTGACGGCAGGACTGTTTTCTTGCAGGTTCCAAAATGCCTCGGTGGTCATAGACGGGCGAGGCATTTTGGTTCCCAGTCCGGATTTCGGTAAAACGGCAGCGGCATGAATCGCCGCACGGTCCTCAAATTGGCGGCTAGTCTGGGTTCTTGGCGCGCGAACCGTTCGAGCGTATCTTTTCAAGGTATCCATCCACGACGTGGCATACGGCCGCGAGTGCCTCCACGCGAACGGGTTCGGCGCATCTGCGATCGATCCGTGAGTACGGATGCCTGGCATGCCAAAAGGAACGCGTTTTTTCTCAGATGCCTGCGGAGACCTCATCATTTACCAGGGAGAAAGAATTTATTAGCTTCGTTTTGAAGCTCCTCAATCGTGATTT
>Ga0209470_1002535_pt1 | contig 12929 bp, 21 predicted proteins | sample GraSoiAngelo_125_FD_185882 | JGI IMG/M metagenome (GOLD analysis project Ga0209470, IMG submission 185882) | Grasslands soil microbial communities from the Angelo Coastal Reserve, California, USA - 14_0927_05_40cm (SPAdes) (version 2) | ecosystem: Environmental > Terrestrial > Soil > Grasslands ... | reverse complement strand
GTCGGACCTCCGGCTGGCGCAGACTGGCTCAGGGCTGGCCCTCCAGCCGGTGCAGAATTCGATCTGACACGTGTCCTTGTCATAGAGCCCGACGGTACATCGAGCTCGCCTTCTTCGGTCGAGGGGAAGCTCTGTGACGAGCGAAAACGGGCCGACTGTAACGTGACCTCAGACCTTCCATCGCTTGCCGTTGCGCGACTGTCGATCGAGCGTTCCGTCGTGCTCGTGCTTTCGTTTCCTGTCGAGGCGTCACCCGAGCGCTCATTCGCATTGCGAGTAGACGGTCTCGCGAGCGGGGGAGTGCCCATTGCGCCGCTCGACATCCGCTTTGAGCCGGCTACCGCCTGGGTCATGTTCTGGGGGCTGTGATAACGGCGCTCGCTAACTCGCGTCTTCGGCGCGGGCTGACACTACGTGACTGGTGGCATTCCCTTCGAGGTAGACGCGGCAATCCGTCGAAGACGAAGCCGTGACGTAGCGGCCGAGCCGGCGCGGCATGAACGGCAGCGATCGGCCAGGTGTGGGGCTGGAGCGTGCCGCTCAAGGTGCCGGTGCCTGGTCTTGCCCCGGCCGGGTAGACACCTGAGTTAAGCCGCTGCGCGGCGATCCCAGTACCGCTCCTCGTACTCGACCGGACTCTGCATGTCGATGGCCGAGTGCCGGCGCTGGCGATTGTAGACGGCTTCGAGCCAGTGCACCGTCGCCGTCCGCCCGCGTGACGCGGTAGTTGCCGAGAACGTCGCCGACCCCAACGATCGCGCCAAGACGCAGCTCGGGCCTCGCGGAGGTGAGCGACCATCGTCGCCGCCTCGGCGTCGGAGATGCGGTCTACTACAAACCGCAGCACGCCGGCGTTACGACAGAAGTGGCTCGGACTTCTTGTCGGGCACCATCAGCGAGGGTGACTCCTCCTCGCGGTTGGCTTCCATCAACGCGCGGAGAATCTTCTCCATCACCGTGATCTCGGTGTTCATCGCCGTCAGGCTGTCGAGGGTGCCGGCCCACTGCTCCTCGTTGCTCGAGTCGCCGTTCGAGAGGACCGTGAGATGCCGAGCGGTCTTCAGGATGGCGTCCGACGCAAGCTTCAGGTGGACGGCAAGCTCGGTGAATGTCTCGCGGTCGATGATCATGATGTGCAGCTCTCTGGCGAGACCGGGTAGCGAAACCGGTGCCATGATTGGGGCGATGCCACGGCCGCGGACGCGCCCCGCACCATGCCGCGGGGCGGCGCAGACGGGCGCGCCCGTGCCCCGCGCCGTTCCCTTCACTTCCCGTGAGCTTGGCGCGCTCGCCGCGCGCGGCCTGGGAGCGGCGGGCGGGGGGGCGGCGCGGCAGATGACATGCCGTCCGCCGGTGGCGGAGGTCGGAAGCGAGCCAGGCGGCGACCGTGCAAACGTGCGTCGGCGGGCGCGTGGTGACGCAGCCGCGCAAGGAGCGCCAGAGCTTTCGGTTCAAGTCGAAGACATCCAGGCACCCGTTGTCCATGGACGAACTGATCGCCTTGATAGACAGCGCGACCGGCCACCTCGGTGGTGATGTGCGGGGGCTCACGAGCGCGTACCGGGAACTACAACGACGGCTGCGATCCCGAGCACGTCGTCGAGTTCGTGACCGTCTCTTCGGACTTCTACCCGGAGCTGCGCGCCTACTACACCGAGGAGGCGAAGGAGTGGCCGGCGCGCCTCGAAGGCTGGGCGACTGTGACGACACGCCCATGCTGTCGCATAGCATGCCCAACTTGACACAGGTGCGTGCCGAAACCGTATCCGCGTCCGCCCCTTCCCGTCCCGCTCGTCGCTGCCGGTTCCGCAGCTTCTCGGCTGGCTAGCGTCATCGCACGCACCCGGCGGAGCCAGGGAACGGTTCTTGCGGGGGTGCGGTCACGTGGGATTGTTTGGCGTGCAGACGTGGCGACGATTTGCTGCCTGCTCTCGCGGCTGCGCCGGGCCGTGCATGCACGAGTGGCACCCCGGGATGCACTACGGCCCGTACGCTACGTGCGAGGAGGCGCTCTCTGTGGCGAGTGGGTTGATCCGAGGCGGCCAGCACGACGACGCTGAAGCCAGCGTCATCCTCCAAGGTGGCGCGGTGATTGCGGTCGTATCGGCTCGTCATAGCTAGTCTGACTTCCGCGCCGCGTTCGCCAGCCAGTAAATCGGTCGGATGCCCGCCGTAGTCGGGGTACGAGGGTGACGGGTTCGCCGCGAAACCTGCTCTCACTCTCTACAACTCTACAACGATCACCATCGAGGCGACCGACCCTCCCAACGACGTGCTCGCGCTCCTCGACCACCACCTCCTCGCCCTCGGCGGCACCTACGGCGACCCCGAGGCCGGCGACCCCATCCAGTGCGACGAGTTTCGCATCGAGCACGACCAGGGCGACGTGGAGATCGTCGTCTACAACCGCGCCATCCTGCTGTTCGGGACCGAGAGCGAGGCGGCGCGGATTCACCGGGCGTGCTACCGTGAGTCCTGGCACGCGCGGGTTACGGCTCACTGCGAGGGTTCCCCAGGCCGGTCTGAGAACGGGCCGAAAACTCCAGCCTTTAGCATGTTCTTGAAGACCTCTTGAGCCGGCTGAAACGTGATGTACATCACATGGATACCGTCCGCGTCCGTGTTGAGACCAATGGTGAATTGTTCGTCTGTGTTTCTCCATACTCCATCCAGGTCTCGCAGCTCGTACTTGCCGTAGACCTCGTTGATCGATGCGCGGACTGCATCGACGGTCAGAGTCGTTGGATAAGCCACTGTCGCTGCGTAGTATCTCCCGCCCTTGATGTCGGTAAGAACATACTCCGGGTCTACCTTGCTGCCGTCATTCGGTTGCAACAGCACGACTGCATCATCGGCAGAGTGTCCGAAAATCTTGGTATTGAGGAGCCGAATCTTGGGGCTCGATTCGTGCAGTGCGGTGGGACTGCTGGGCGCCCTTCCACGCAGGTGTGTACAGGACGTGACGACAAGGGGAGCCAGCAAGCAGATAGCCAACGCCGATGCTCTCATAGGAGCCAGCGGCCCCGGCAATGAATGCCGTGCGACCGTGTTGGAAGCGCCCACTGGGTTCATAGGTTTAGGGGCTGATCGCCCGCACGTAGTGCCATGTGAAGAAGAGAGCGAGTCCGTGGAGTGCCGTAGGGACATCGAGCAAAGACAAATCGTGTAGGCAATCTGCCGACCATTTGCTGGAGAGGGCGGCGACCACCACGTCGCCAAGCGCCGACCATTGACTGGAGAGCGCGGCAACCATCACGTCGCCAAGCAGAAGTACACCTCCCACGAAGAGGGCAAGGTTGCGCAACCGCGCGGCGTCACCGCCGAACGTCAAACTGCAACCGATGACGCCCGAGAGGATGCCGGTCACGAACAACCATCCAATCGGCGTCGCGACCATGAGTGTCCACACCGAACCGAGATCGGGTGCGAAGGACAGGGCGACCCCTGAAATGCCGAGTCCCAGGATGAGGGGCGGTTGCCACCAAACAATGGCGACTCGACGCCTTGGACCAACCCGGAGCGCGCCGACTACTAGGCCCACGAGCACACACAGCGCCGCCAGCGCCAGGATGAGAGTAGGAGGCTTCATCTCAAATGGAGTATCGGCAGGGCTACTGTACAGGATTAGCCGGCTCCCATTCGCACGTCAGGTGTCGAACCCTTGTCGTCTCGCGACCAGAACAGGTTCGTAGCGAACCCCGAGGACGCGGAGTGTCTTCCCGCGATCACCATCAGGCGGCCGACCTACCCGCCGACTTGCTCGCCCTTCTGAACGGGCATCTCCTCGACCTTGGCGGCACCTCCGGCGATCCGAACGCGGGCGAGTCGCTGCATGCGTGTGCTAACTAACTGCGTGCCGCTCCGATTTGCTTGGTCAACTACTGCATCCCGCGCACCATCAGGAGGAAGACGACCTGAGCGGGAAAAGTCACAGCATCGAGGAGGATGGCGCCGGAAAAGGCGGCTACACGCAGAGCGTTCGTGGATATATCTGGGCAGAGCGATGGGGGGGCATACATGTAGGCAGAACGCAGGCTGGAAGAGGTCGCCGGGTCCCGAGACCAGACCGTGACGAATCTATAGTCGCCCGCTATTAGAAGACGCCCGGCTGCTCGGTCAACTGCGGATGCCGCTTCGTCCCTGGACGGATAGCGTTTGGAGACGCTGACCTCCAGTTGGGTCTTCTGTACGTCTTGGGGAGGGGTGCCACGAACGACGCAAGCCTGGACCGGAAAGTATTCGCCGCCGTCGGCAACCCACCGGAGCAGGGTGAGGTCACAGGTGGTCCAGTGCCTATACCGGCGTACCTTCTCGGTTTGGAGCAACCCATGGCAAAGCGAGGAGTACGTGATCGCCAGGACATTGTCCCCTCGGCCCGCACTCTCGTACTCGATACCGACGGTCGTGCGCTGCCCTACTACGCTTACGAGGCTGAGTGTCGCACATCCGACGGTCGCCGTGATGCAGAAGAGCGACACGACAACAACAAGGCAGTTCATTCGTTGCTGCATTCGCGGCTGTTCCGGCTTGAGAGCCACTTCAGGCGCTTGGTCTGGGTGGCCGTCTGCGCCCATTCTTGGCCTTCTTCTTCGGGCCGCCGACTGCGCCAAGTAACCTCTGGACCGCCTCCTCCACCTGTTCCCGAACCATGTCGCGGATCACAGTGACCAGACTCTTCCGGCGCGGCATCCTACGTCCTTCGTCCCGACCCTCTCGATAATCGCCAATGCGAGAATGGTAGCGGTGGAGGCTATTGGCGAATATGAGCCCCAGCCCGTCAAAGGCAACCGCAGTGCTCGGGAGGTAGGACGGTCGCAGCGAGGGCGTCCGGCGGCTCCTGCGGGCGAATGGCGGGCATTCTCAGCGAAGCGTCGTGACGACGAGAGAAGTCGGCGCAGCGGCTCGGCTCCGACGAGGCGTCCTGGCGAAGTCAGTGCTTCCCGCCTCGACGCTCGGCTTGTTTGTTTCCAGCGTTTTGCTCTGCCTCGCACTCCGCAGCGATCTTCACCATCTCGGCTTGAAACTCCTTGTACTGCCCCATGGCCGACTCTTGCGCCTTCTTTCCGATATTCTCCTGCCACTGAGGGCCGACCTTCTTCGCTGCTTCGATGGCTCTCTGGCCCGCTGAAGACTTGTAGAATGCGAGTAGGGCGTCAACGTCTGCCTCGCTCAGATGTTCGGCCATCAAGTCTGCGTAGAAGTTGGTAGCCTCTGCCGCCGTGAAGGGGGGCAGGCTCGCCTCATAGAAGCGCTGGGAGGCGGCAACCATCCGCGTGTAGTAGGGATCGTTGTCTGCAAGGTTCAAGGCCGTACGATATTGCTCTAGCGCTTTCGAGGCGAGTTCCAGTGTCTGCTTCTTGTACACCTGAAGCTGCTGTTCAGCGATTTCCTCGCGCCCCTGAAGTGTCATGAGTTCGCCAAGCTTCGCCCTCTTAGAGGCATCGTCACCAAACAGGGGACGCGGTGATGTGAGCACGACCAAGGCATAGATCAGCAGCGGTGAGTTGGAAAGTATCTTGCGCATGCAGCATTCCTTCCTTTTAGCCTGTCCCTACGTAAACCACTTGCCCTAATCCAGAACACAATCCCCAAGAGAATCGTGACGATACCCATCGTAGCGAAGCCCCAAAGGACGGTGGACGGATGGGCATTCCACTCCCTCGGGTTATTGAGCCACCATCGCATCACTTCACTCATCTGTGCCCGCTTACCTCGGCCTGAAAGGTCACGGCGTGGCCTGATCCAGGGACCACCACGAATTCGTTGACCGCCAGGTTATTCATCGTGATTCTCGGGTCACTGTCTGGGGGATCGGGTACGGGACTTCACAAGTCACTCGTTGTTCTGGCGTGCCGTGCCGCAGCGCCAGCATTCGGTGAATTGGGGCTCAAGCTCTTCGCCGCAACTTGAGCAACGCCACGGTACCCCTAAGGTATCGGGAGGACGCTCCCGACGTTCGTACTCCGCGATCAACAGGAGTGCTCTATCGAGTTGACTGTCATCGAGCACCCAGACAGAGGGACACGTGTCTGATGTCACGGGTAGTTCGCCACGTGCGCTGAAGAGTGCTTCCCCCCGTATCTCGGCCTCGATGCCCTGCGACGCCAGCAACCCCTTGAGGAAGTGGGCTTCAGTTGGGTGTCGTGCAACGTAGACCCTCCTCAAGCTCCACCTCCTGGGGCAACTTGGGTTGTGGGCGTCAGGCCGCCCTCTTCTTCGCCCGCGTCTTCCGCCCGAGCTTCTCCTCAATCGCCTCGACCACGAACTCCATGACCGCGATGTCATTCGTCACGCAGTGCAGCTTGAGCCGGCGGTGAAGCTCTTTCGGGATGCGCGTCGCCAACTGCGTCCACACCTCCTCGGCCTTCGCCATCTATGCCGCCTTCTTCTTCGACCCAGGTGGCCGCCCGGGACCACGCCGACGCCCGCGACGGCGGCGAACAGTCTTTGCCTTCGGGGCTGCGGGTGTCACCACGGCCTTCTTCGTGTGCGCCATCTTCTCCGCGACCGCCTTCGGTGGGCGACCGGGACCACCGGGGCGCCACGTGCCACGAGTCCTACGACGGCGACGGCGACCATTCTTCGGCTTCGTGGTCGGTGTCGAAATGCCGCCGAGCAACGACTGGATGGCGTTCCCGACCTCCTCCTGCACCAACCCCCGAATGACCGTCACAAAACTCTTCCGCCTCGGCATGACTGCCTCCTTCGGTGGTTGGGGATACTAGACAGCGGGCGACAGAGCAAAGGGCGCGCAGGTGGGCGACGACGGCGGGGGTAGGGGTCTTGCGGAGCGGGGGATTTTCGTGGTCGTAACGTGTGGGAGAGGGCCTGCGTTCTTTTGAAGGGGTCGTCGTGGGAGAGAACGGCCGAACGCCTCAGTTGTTGCTCGCCGCTACGCTCATCGCCCTGCTCCCGACTTTGCCGGCGTCGGCCCACCGGGTCCACATCACCTGCATCGACGGAGCTCTCGGCGCGGTCGAACAGAGCCGGGGCCACACGATGCGCGGCGTTCCCATCTGCGACGTGGACGGGAAGTGTGACAACGCCTGCACGTTCGCGCTCTGTCTCGCGCACTGCTTCAAAGGGAGCCCGTGCATTACCTGCCCGCAGCACATCCCGGTGCCATCGCGCGTGAGACGTGTCGTGCGGGATCGGGTCATCCACACGACCTACGTCCTTCGCTGCCTTCCACATCCGAACGAGATGCCCTGCACGACCACAGGCACGACGATCTCAGCGACGACGCAATGAACTACGCGCCGGAGTCTTCTATGTTCTACCGGTTCGCCCTGATCGTGGTCGTCGGCGGGTTCCTTCTCGTTCCCGCCGTGCCTACCTGGGCGCGCCGCGTGGATTGCGTCGATGGGCAGACGCCGCCCCGACAAGCGGTCCAGTGCGATGTTGATGGTGAGGTCAACGGGGTCTGCACCTTCCTGCGATGTCGGCCGTGTCGGTTGTGTGTTCCTCCCATCCCGGTCTTCTTCTGCAACAACAAGCATCCTATCGTGGTGCCGGTGGGTAGGTATCGCATCCATGGAGGATTACGGTTGCATTGCCTCTCAGCGACGACCAGCACGATGCCCGCGCCTGGGTAGCCGCCCGTGTGATCCAGAGGCTGACCGGCTCGGGGACGAGGAGCCTCCTACGGTAGCCCGCAGAGGGACGGAAAAGACCCGTGCAGGGATTTTGGTGGGATCCGGGGGGCATGATATTGGCGATTTTCGGAACAGGTTTTTTGGAGCACGGGTGAGACAGAAGCGCTCGGGAACCACGCGAGCCCGAACAACCTTATGCATGAGGGCGAGCGGCGAACCCTGTGAACTAACTAAATGGTAGAAGTGCAGACGGACTCCCCGCCGATCGTCCGCCTGGAGGGCCTCCGGATGAGCTTCGGCGCGAACGAGGTGCTCAAGGGCATCGACCTCGAGGTTCCGGCGGGCCGCGTTCTCGGCTACCTCGGGCCGAACGGCGCAGGCAAGTCGACCACCGTCAAGATCCTCATCGGCATGCTGACGGGATTTCGAGGTTCGGTCACGGTCTGCGGCTTCGACGTCGCCAAGGAAGCGCTCGAGGTGAAGCGGCGCATCGGGTACGTTCCGGAGGCCGGGGCGCTGTACGAGGCCTTGACGCCTCTCGAGTATCTCTCCCTGGTTGGGGGTCTCCACGGTCTCGGGGAGAAGGAGCTGACCGAGAAGGCGTTCGCGCTCCTGAAGCTCTTTGGCCTGCGCGATCAGGGAGAGGTCCGGATGACGACCTTCTCCAAGGGGATGAAGCAGAAGGTCCTGATCATCGCCGGCCTGATCCACAACCCGGAGCTCGTCTTTCTCGACGAGCCGATGTCGGGGCTGGACGCCAACGCCACCGTCATTCTGAAGGAGCTGATCACCAGCCTCGCGAAGGCCGGAAAGACCGTCTTCTACTGCTCGCATCTGATGGACGTCGTCGAGCGAGTCTGCGACCGGATCACGATCATCGACGGCGGGAGGATCATCGCCGACGGCACCTTCGAGGAGCTGAAAGCCAGGGTGGCGGATGCGTCGCTGGAGAAGATATTCACCCAGCTCACCCGCAAGGAGGGTCAGGACGGCGTGGCCGCGGATTTCCTGAGGGTCATCCAGGGATAGAGGCGGCCGTTCCCGCGCAGATGATCCCCTTCCTGCTCGCGATGTTCGACCGAGTCGCCTGGGCCGTCCGAATGACCGGGGCCGACTACGGCCAGTTCCGGACGATCCTGGCGGCCAAGCTGACGCTCGACAACCGGCGCCAGACGCTCGCTCGGTTCAGTCAGCAGGAGACGAGCCAACCAAAGGGACTCCTCGCATCCCTCGGGTTCTTCGTCTTCATGGGAGCATTCGTTTCCTTCGTCTTGCTGGCACGCGTATCGCCGCTCGTGGCGTTCACCGTCATCTTCACGTTCATCATGTTCATGCTGGCGATGTCGCTCATCGCGGATTTCAGCGCCGTCCTCCTGGATACCGTGGATCTGATCGTCCTCGGACCCCGGCCCGTTTCCGGGCGAACGATCCTGGTCGCCCGGCTGGCTCACATCTGCACCTACCTCGGGCTGCTCGGAATCAGCTTGTCGGCCGCGACCATGGTCGTCGGCGCGTTCCAGCTGCATCCGCTCTTCCCCCTCCCGTTTCTGGCGATTCTCTCTGCGGCCATCGCGCTCGTCGTCGTCTTCGTGAGCGTGTTTTATCTCGTGGCCCTGCGCTTCACCGATGGGGAACGCTTCCGCGACATCGTCCTCGTCTTCCAGATCGGCATGTCCGTGTTCGCGATCGGCGCATATCAAATCCTTCCGCGGGTCGTCGACTTCAACGTCCTCGAGCGAGTGGGCCTGTCCGGCGCGTGGTGGGCCGTTCTCTATCCGCCGGTCTGGTTCGCCGCGCCGTTCGAGCTGCTCTTCGGCCACTCTTTCCCTCGCGCGTGGATCCTGACGGCCGCAGCGCTCGTCCTGCCGGTCGTCGGTCTCTGGTTCGTCGTTCGGGTGCTGTCTCCGAACTTCGGCCGAATGCTCGTGAAGCTTCAGGAACAGTCCCCGCAAGCCGAGGGCCTAGCGACACGGATCGGGCGTCGCGGTGGGTTGAAGTCGCTCCTCGGACGCGCGACGACGGGTTCGGCGGAGGAGCGGCTGGGATTCGATCTATCCTGGATCCTCGCAGCCCGGGACCGACCGTTCAAGCTGCGCACCTACCCCTCGATCGTGTTCTGCCTCTTGTTCCCCGTCATCATGCTCTCCCAAACCGATAGAGGCCTTGCGGGGGTTACTGACCGGATGCTTCAACCCGGCGGCTACCTGCTGGGGCTGTACGCGACCGCGCTCCTGCTCCCGATGGTCCTGAGCCAGATCGGCTTCTCGGCCGAGTTCGAGGCGGGTTGGATTTACCACGCTCTCCCCGTCGCCGTACCCGGCCGGGTGCTCCGGGGGAGCACCAAGACCGTTCTGCTTCGCTTCGGGCTGTTGCTCTTCGGCATCGCCGCCGGCGTGCTGTTCGCACTCGTCGGATGGGATATCGTCCCGCACGCGATCCTGGCCGCCTGCCAGACGTGGACGATCACAGTGATCTCGTCCCTCGTCGATGCGCCGCGGCTTCCCTTCTCCGAGAGCCTCACGATGACACGGTCGGCCGGCGCGTTCGGGCGCAATCTACTCATGCTGCTTCTCCCCGCGGGCGTCGGATTCGTCCACTACGGTCTCGCGAGAATACCTCACGCCGTGCCGGTGGCGATCGTGCCGGCCTTCGTTCTGGCCCTCTGGATGACGAGACGCTACGAAGCCCTCGATTGGGCGACGTTCGAGAAGTCAGGCGCGTAGCCTGCGTCTCCGACGGCCCCGCGCATCACGCCTACTGCCCGCCGGTCAGCAGCGCCAGCAGTCTCGGATTCGGGAGCGCCAGCCCGCCCCACACGAACGCCGTCTCGTAAACTGGGAAGAGGGCATGCGTCGCGAGCGAATCCCGGTGAAGGTCGTTTAAGTCCGCCGCTGGCCAGGCTGGGCGCCGAGGACGCGGTCGGCCTCGCGCAGCAACAGCTCGATGAGGGAGCCGAGCCAGGAGAGCACCTCGGCCGCGCCGTCGAGCGGCAGCGCCTCGATTTCGTCCGCGAGCCGACGTAGCTGCCCCGCGATGGCGAGACGGGCCGCTTCCAGGCTGGCGCGAATCTCTTTCGGGCTATCGACGTACATGCCGGTCTCGCTCCCACGGCGTGCTGGAGTTCATCATCGAATCCGGGGGATCAGTCAGTCTCGAAAAAGAAATCCTGTGGGAGGCGTATGGCTTGGACGTGTGCCCCACCCGCAACGTGCTCGACGGCTCAGGGATGACAGCGGTGGCCTGAAAGGTGCAGCATCTCACCGAACAGAAATGCGGTCTTACCCGGCAGAGAATAACACTCATAGCTCGCGTCGATACTGGGCGGGTGGATGGCCGGGCCGATGTAATAGCAGATGAGCTTGCGGCTTGCGGGCTCGAACTGCCCGGCCACCTCGACCTCGGTAATAAGGTACGTGTCGGTGAACAAGCCGTGCCGTCCGGGGCATCCAGGGCCACGGCAATGGAACGGGCCTGCGGCTACCGCACCTGGGAGTACGGGCGGGGGCACTCGCGCCACAGCGCGAAAGATACCCGACATGCCCGCGTCTGACGTGATGGTCCCTTCCCACCTAACGCAGGATGCATGAGCCAGCGCTGGGCCGAGCATCATCAGAACGAGTAGGGCGAGCGTACTCACCGGACCTCGATTCCCCTAATAACCATAGCTCAGGTTAGAGGACACTACCCGGTGCCGGGGTTGCTTGCGGGCCACCTACGCCGATGCTCTTTCGGCTGGACGGGGGGGACGGGCGGCGGGGGCCTGCCGGTTGGGTCGCGCACTCCCACGCCCAACGGCTTGCTGGGCACCCACCTCGCAAGCCATCACGGGAACGTAGCGACGGTGAAGGACGACCGCAGACCATCCTCCGAGGTCGTGCCGCCGGCGATGATGCGATCGCCGCGATCGATTGCCACAGCCCAGGCGGTGTCCGCGCTGCTGTTGGCGATCTGGTAGCGCGCGAGTTCCCTTCCATCCGGGTCAACTCTGATCACGAGGAAATCGCCGCCGGTGATCGAGTCTTGAACAAATCCAACAACTGCCGCATTGCCAGCCGAGTCGAGCGCGACCGCCGAGGCCCTACCGTCGACGTGACTCGTGCCGTCGATTGTGACGCGCCACAGCTCGCGGCCGTCACTGCTACCGAGCTTGACCGCGGCGAAGGTCGCGAGCGTACTGCCGGGATCAGCTACCTGTCCGACCGCGATCACGTCGCCGTTGACATCGACGGCGATGTCCGCCGCTCCGTTGTCGGGGCCTGAGATTGTCTGACGCCAGAGTTCCAGACCGCTCCTCCCGGCGAGTTTGGCGACGGTGAAATCTGATGGAGCCGACGTTCTTGGGTTCGATCCGGTCACGCCCGACACGATGACGTCCCCGGTCGGATCCACCTGCACGGCAGACGCGAGACCCGACGCGTTGACCGCTGCGGATGTCAGATCGTATCTCCAAATCCGACGGCCGTCCCCTCCTGCGAGCTTCACCACGGTCAGGTTGGTAATGGCCGGGTCCTCGTGCGGTCCGCTCGTGGGGGAGTTCGTTTGCCCAGCCGCAATGACGTCGCCGGCGGTGTCGACCACGACGGCGAAGGCAGCGTTCACCCCGAGAACACCTCCGCCGCGTATGACACTGCGCCATTTTTCGGCGCCACTGGCTCTTGCCAGCTTGAGTACGATCCAGTCCGGTCCCTCTTCGCCGCCCCCAGCCGCGAGCCCCGCCGTCGAGAACGCTCCGGACGCCACGACATCGCCCCTAGCATCCGTTGCCGCAGCGTAGGCGATGCCCCGCCTGAGGCGGTGTCGCCAGCGGACAGCACCGTTTTCGCCAGCAAGCTTGATCACGGCGAACCTGGGACCCCGCGTGAAGCCAGCGAGGACAGCATTGCCTTGAGCGTCTATTACGATCCGGCGCGCTTCACCGAGGAATAGCCGCTGCCAGAGGGTCGTTCCGGTTGGACCGCTGAGTTTCATCACGCCGACATTCGCTGAACGACGACCGGGCCGGTCGACGATAAGTGATCCTGCGACCACGACATCCCCGGTGTGCGTGACGGCCATGGTGTGCGCTTCGTTGTCGCCGGGCCCGTTGATATCCCGCTCCCAGCCGAGGGCAAAGTTGGTGAGCACGGTCGATGCGAGCAGGGCCGCGACGACGACAATCCGAACGAAACGCCTGTGCGGGTTCCTCACGGCTGATCTCATCGGAGAGAGCCCCTTTACCAAGGTGTTGAACCGCGGGGCAAGCGGTCGAGTATACGATCAAGCTGCCTGTGGTTCGATTGACGTTGGGCACCCCTACGGACGTAGGGGTCTCCTACGGAACTCCTACGGACGTCG
>Ga0209470_1002529_pt1 | contig 12959 bp, 8 predicted proteins | sample GraSoiAngelo_125_FD_185882 | JGI IMG/M metagenome (GOLD analysis project Ga0209470, IMG submission 185882) | Grasslands soil microbial communities from the Angelo Coastal Reserve, California, USA - 14_0927_05_40cm (SPAdes) (version 2) | ecosystem: Environmental > Terrestrial > Soil > Grasslands ... | reverse complement strand
CCCCCTTCCCGAGGTAGGTCCCGATTCCCAAAGCAATCGCGACCGTCGCCGCCCACGCGAGCGGCAGGCGCACCTTCCACCACAAGCGGGTGAGAGGCTTCACGTCGCCCGCTCGAAACGGCGGAAGCTCGCGGTCCGGCGGTGCTGCCAGTGCGAGTAGCTCGCCGGCGCGGGTGATCAACGCGCGCTCTTCGTCGAGCCGGCCGCGGCAGGCAGGGCACTGGGCGAGGTGTGCGTCGACGCCCTGCACCTCCGCCGGCGACAGCTCGCCGTCGAGATAGGCGTGCAGTGTGCCGTCATCCACGTGCGACATGCTCACCTGCCTTTCCCGCCTCGTAGGCTTGCACCAACCGCCGGCGCGCCCGCGACAGCGTTGTCCCGATCGCGCCGCGCGCCAGTCCGGTTTGGGCGGCGATTTCATCGTACGATAGTCCCGAGTCCCACAGCAGGAGCACCTCCCGGTCGCGCGGCGAGAGCTCATCGAGCGCGGCCCGGACGCGCGCGCGGTCGCTCTCGACCTCGATCGCCTCATCGGAGGCGAGCGTGCTCTCCTGCGGCTCGGCGGTGAGGAGCGTGAGGTGCCGTCGCTCACGCGCCGCGCGTCGCGCATCGTCCCGCGCCATGTTTGCCGCCACGATGAAGAGCCACCCCCGCGCGTTCTCCGGTTTGTGCACCAGCGCTCGGGCGAACGCCTCCTGAGCGAGGTCTTCGGCGCGCTCGGCGTCCCACACCTTGCGGTACAGGAACCGCACGAGCGCGCGGTACGTAGTGCGGTAGACCTCCGCGAGATCCTGGGGCGCGGAGCTCCCCATTGGCGTCATTGCCTGAAGTCGCTCACGAGTGTGGCGAGCTCGCCCGACGCCCATTCAGTCTTGCCGCCGGCTTGAATCTTGATGCTCGTGCGGCGTCCGGCGACCAGAACCGCGGGCTCGAGCGTGGCGGCCTGCACTAGCTCGGGGAGCGCTCGGAGCAGCGCAAAGTACGCGTCGCTGAACGCCGCGACATTCACGACGCGCAGTGAGTCGCCGTGGGCGATGTCGGTCCACACGCTGTCACGCCACACGAAGAGCCTGCCACCGATCCGCTGGGAGCGATCGGGCCGTCCGCCCGGCACGGCGGCGAGCGAATCGGCCGCTCGGCCCATCCCGGTCACCACAATCGCGTCGAGGCTGAGTGAACCGGCGAGCTTCCGCGCTTCCCGGGAACGCTCGACCGCGTCCGCCCCCGCCTGAGCCTCCGGCGCCGGCGCGCGGAATTCGCGCATCTGTCGGTTATTCGCCACTTGATTCGGCTCCTGGACCAAATAGGACGTGTACTCGGTCAGAATGCCGTAGCGCAACGCGAGCCGCTTCAGCTCGCTCACGATCTCCGGATTCGGACCGTGGAGTCGGATTTCGCTCGAGAGGGTCCCGGCCTTCCTGGCGGCCCACAGCTGCTGAACGTAGTCAGCGCCCGACTGCTCACTGCCGAACCGGGCGGCCGTCGAGAAACGCTCTTCATGCCCGCCGCGCCGCCCGATCACCGTCACGGATCTCTCCTCTCTCCCCGCTCCCCGATAGCGCCCGAACACCACCAGCTCGTCTCCCCCGAACAGATCCGGCAGACGTTGCGGCTGGAGGTCGTACAGCTCGACGCCGTCCGCCCGCACGGCCAAGTCCGTGAGCACCGGGGACGCGACCTTGGCGGCGAGCGAGCCCACTGCCTGCTCGATGTCGCCGCCCGGCTGGATGTACTCGGTCACGCCCCGGGCGCGCTCGGTCAGGCGGTCGAGCAGGTACGTATTGACGTCATACCCGATCCCGAACGCAAAGACGCGAAACGGCCCGCGGCCACGCTCGGCCTGATCGGCGATGCGCTCGGGGTTGGTCTCGCCTACGGTCGCCATCCCGTCCGTCAGAAACACCACCACGCCCAGCCCACCCTCGGCGGGCGGTTCGGCGAATGCCTCTGTCAGGGCGCCCGCGATGTTGGTACCGCCGTCGGTGTCGAGGCGGCGGACCCATTCCTGGGCGGCGCGCACGTTATCAGCCGACACGTCCGTCCAACCGGCGGTGTAGCGACGTACGCCGCTTCCGAACGTGACCACCCGGAACCGGTCACCCGAGCGCAGCGTGCCGAGCAGCTGCACCAGCGCCGTCTTGGCCTGGTCGAGTTTGTCGCCCGACATCGAGCCCGACACGTCGAGCACGGCGACGAGATCGCGGCGTACCGCCGCTGTCTCGGCGCGGCCCGGTGCCAGCAGGAGCATGAAAAACCCGTCTTCGCCCAGCGGCTGGCTGGTGATGAGCGACATCCCCACCAGGTTGCGGGCGAGCGGCAGGAACAGCTCGAGATCCCCTCGCGGGGTCGTATCGGCGAGGGTGAGCTCGATGCGGTTGTCGCTGCGGTTCGTGCTCAGTCGATGCGTGGGGGAATACGGATCGCCGAATCGAGCGGCGCTGTCCACCTGCATCCGGAAGCTCGAAGACGCGGCCGCACCGGCCCCGGTACCGGCGGTGTACCGGAACCGCCACGCGTCGCCCACACGATCGAGCATCTGGGTGTAGCGCAGTGTGATTTTGCGGGTCTCGCCCGGGCCGATCGGGAACACGCGTGCGCGCAACAGCCCGTGTCCCGCGAGCTCGATCAGGGCGGGATCGCGCTTGCGGCGCACGATTTCCTCGTAGATCGCGCGCGCCTGTGCGGCGTCCATCGGCTCGCCCTTGAGCTCGCGATCGCCTTGCCAGAGGGAGAAATCGCTGAACACCGCCTCCCCCGGCAGCGGATAGAGATAGTTGCCCTCGTCGAGCAGGGCGCCCGCGTTCCGGAACCACTCTTCCACCGTGACGCGCGCGACCCGTCCAACCACCGCGACCTGGACCGCGCTGCGCACCTTTTCGATCCCGCTGCGCGGGGCGGTGGGGGTGAGGACCGGTCGGATCGGCTCGATCCAGCCCTGCGCCGCCGCGGCAGTGATCGGCAGGACGGCACAGCAGACGGCTCCGAAGAGGCGACGTGCGGACAACATGGCAACGAATCCTGTGAAAGACGCCAGGAGAGACGCTTGACGCCCAATGCCTTGCACAGGGGGCCCGGCGTGCCCATTTTTGGGGCGCCGCAGCGCCCTCCGCGTAAGGCTGCCGCGCCCTACAGGATGGGGAATAGTGCCGCGCTACACCTATCGCCGCCTCGCGAAGTTGCCCAGCACCGCAGACCAGCTGCGTCGCCACACCGTTCTCAATCTCCCGGGCATGCTGCACGGCCTGAGCTTCGAGCATACGGTCATGGAGCCAGGGGCGGCCGTCCCCATCTCATCGGAGGACGAGACCGGACTTCTCATCTTCACGATCGCGGGCCGCGGAGTGATGGTACTGGACGGGGATCGGATCGAGGTCTCGGCGAACGATCTCGTGCACATTCCGGCGGGCGTGCCGTACGGGATGCATACGCTGGGAGGAACCGACTGGGTCTACGTGGTGCTGCAAGCGCCGGTCGCATAAGAGGGGGCAGGGAGCAGGGAGCTCCCTTTTTAGCCCACCGCGCACGCGTTCGGCCCGAACTCCAGTATCTCCGCGTCCGCGTCGGTGACGTCCACGAGCCCGAGATTCGCGAGCTTGATCGTGCGATACGCCTCGGGCGGCGTCGTGGTGCGCGCGGTCACCCAGGCGAGGAAGGCGCGCCGGTCAAGGATGGCTGCCGCTTCGTTCGTCGCGGCGATCACGTCGAACCGCGCGGCGACGCTCCGGTCGGCGCGCCGCTCGGTCTCACTTGCATAATGCGCCGGTAAGACGAGCAGGTCACCCGCCCACTCGCGCCGTACCCGTTCCAGGCTGTCCCACAGCCGCGCCGCCCAGGCGTCGCGCTGTCCACCCAGATCGGGGCGCCCCACCGACTTCACGAACAGAAAGTCGCCGGTCAGGGCGAGTGCCTCGTCGGCAACGAGCGCTGTGCTGCCCAGCGTGTGTCCCGGGACGTGAGCGGCGACCAGCGTCGCGCGCCCGAACGCGATCGTGTCGCCCTCCGTGAGGGACTGGTGAGTAAATCGGCCCTCGGCGCCGTCGTACGGTGAGCGAGCGTCGTCGGGGTGCACGAAATATGGGACCTGCCAGCGCGCGGCGGCGGCGCGGGCGCCGCTCAAATAGTCGGCGTGCATGTGGGTGTCGATCACCGCGGCGGCCGTGGCCCCGAGCTCCTTGATCACCTGCTCGTATGGCTGCAGGTGGCGGCCCGGGTCGACGACGACGGCGTCCCCGTCGCTCACGAGCACGTAGGATAGCGCGCCCTTTCCGACGCGATCGATTTGGACCACGTGCTCGAGCGCGCGGGTCGGAGACAAGCGTCGCGGGAGGTAGACCGTTTCCCATGACGCCATGCCGCCCGCCACCGAGTACGCGTCGAACCCGCGCTCGCGCAGGAAGCGAGTGGCCTGGGTACTCGAGTTGCCGTGCCCACAGATGACGGCGACAGGGGCGGCGGCGTCGAGACCCAGCGGCTCGAGGGTCGCGAGCTGGTATAACTGCGATGCCGCGAGGGCGCGGAATTTGAGGGTGGCGCCGAGGGTCACGCGTCCCTGGGCGACCCGCTCCGCCGAGCGGATGTCGAGCAGCTGCAAGTGTTCGCCTTGATCGAGGCGACGGGCGAGATCGGCCGCGGGGATGAGCGGAACGGACGGCTCCGGCATGCGCATCAGTGTCGTCGGGGTGGTGCAAAAACGCAACGGCCCCGTGTTTGGAGGGCTCCCGTTTTGAGAGCCCGTGAATATATTGTGAACGCGTTCACAAGCGCTGTTCCGTCATTCGTCCCGGAGGGAGTCTGCAATGCGGTTCACCCTGTTCACCACGCTCGCCGCGTTCGCGATCGTCGCTTGCGGCGGCGACAAGAAGTCGGCGGCGTCTCAGGCCGAGGCTGCCACACCCACGCCGGCCGCTGTGCCGGCCGCCGAGCCCGCTGGCGCGGTGGTCGAAGTGAAGATGACCGGCAACGGTACCAGCATAGCCGCGTTCGAGCCCAACAAGGTCAGCGTCAAAGCCGGCACAACGGTACGGTTCATCAACGTGTCGGGCGGTCCCCACAACATCGCCTTCTACGCCGATTCGATCCCGAAGGACGGTGCGGCCGCCTTGAAAAAGGGGATGCCCAACGCGATGGGCGACCTCATGGGGGCGTTCCTGACGCAGCCGAATGAAAAGTACGATGTGTCGTTTACCGGGGCACCGGCCGGCGTCTACAAGGGCTATTGCCTGCCGCACGTCGCCCTTGGCATGCACATCGCGATCACGGTGCAGTAACCTCCGCGACGCTAGTGCCGCAGTGAAACGGCCCCGATACGCTCGGGGCCGTTTGACTTTCAGGACGGTGGCCGGGATGTTCTGCGGTTCAGGTACCGTGTCGACCTTCTTTGAGCGCGTGATCCATCTGTCGACCCTCGGCTGCAAGGGCGCCACATGATCGTGGTGCGCGCCCTCGGCCCAGCAGAGGTGAGCGTGAACGGCGCGGTCGCGCCGGCCAAGCTCCTGTGGAAGAAGAACCTCGCGCTACTGATGTACCTGGCCAGGTCGCCGAAAGGCGTGCGAACGCGCGAGCATCTCACCGGACTGTTGTGGGGGGATAAGCCGGACGAGAAGGCACGCCACTCCTTGAACGAAGCGGTGCATGTGCTCCGCCTCTGTGTGGGCGACCATGGCTTCCAGTCCGACACGGCGCAGGTGCGGCTCGCCCCCGGCACCGTCGAGCTCGACACCGACACGTTCGAGCGGCTGGCAGTGGCGGGCGACTACGCTGGTGCGGCCGCGCTGATCAATGGGGCCTTCCTTGAAGGTTTCAGCGTTCGGGGTGCCTCGGAGTTCGACGATTGGCTGGCCGCGGAGCGCCAGCACTGGTGCCGCCGATCCGTGGACGTGCTGGTACGCCGCGCCGAGCAGCTCCTCGCGGCCGGCAATGTGGCGGCGGCGTATGACACGGTGCAGCGCGCGCGGGAGCTGGATTGGCGGCCCGAAACCGCGGTCCGGTGCGCGCTGCGGACACTCGCCCTCGCCGGAGACCGGGCTGGGGCGCTAGCCCTGTTCAAGGCGTTCGCGTCGCGACTGAAGCGGGATTTGGGCGCGGAGCCGGACGCCGAGACCCGCGCGCTCGCCGAGCGGGTGCGGCTGGAGCGAGCCTGGCGGCTCCCGAAGGCCGGGCGCGATGCGGACGCGCGCGGGTCAGCGTCGCGGCGCGCCCCGTTGGTGGGGCGCGCGCTCGAGCTCGCTCGACTGACGGACGCGTGGACGGCGTGCCGGGCCAAGGGGCAGGCGACGGTCGTCGTCATCGAGGGCGACGCCGGCGCCGGGAAGACCCGGCTCGCCGAAGAACTCGCGGCCCGGGCTCGGCTCGACGGCGCAGTGGTCGCGGCTGTGCGCGCAGTCGCAGCCGACCAGGGCGACCCATGGAGCGGGGTGTTCGGGATCGCGCGCGGCGGGTTGCTCGATGCTCCAGGGGTCGCCGGGGCTCCACCTGCCGCGCTGGCGCGGCTCCGCGGCACGGCGCCGGCCGGTGCGCCCGGGCGCGCCCTCGCGGAAGTGCTGCATGCGGTGGTGGACGAGCAGCCGGTTGTCGTGTTCGTGGATGACGCGCATTGCCTCGACCAGGAGTCGCTGCTCGCGCTCGGGGGGGTCATGCGAGACCTGGCGCGCTCGCCTGTGGCATTCCTCATGACGGTGGCGCTGCACCCCGCCGCTCCCGGGGTGGACGAGGTCCGCGCCCGCGTCGGCCGCGAGCTCGCCGGCACGGTCATACGGCTTGGCGGGCTCGAGAGCGACGATGTGCGCGAGCTGGGGCGCTGGGCGCTACCGTCGTACGACGACGAGCAATTGGGCCGCCTGGCACGTCGGGTCATGGCGGACTCCGCGGGCATTCCCCTCCTCGTAGTCTCGTTGCTGCACGCGGTGGCAGCCGGTTTCGAGCCGAGTGATGCACAGCCACCGTGGCCGAAGCCCACGGAAACGTTCGAGCAAACGTTGCCGGGCGAGCTTCCGGACAACGTCGTGGCGGCGATCCGGATCAACTTCCGTCGCCTGTCAGCGGAGGCACAGCGTGTGCTGGTAGCAGCGGCGATGCTGGCGGGCCGGGTCGCCGGAGCGACGCTCGGGCGGGCCGCGGGCGTCGTCGGAGACGCGCTCCCGCAGGCGTTGGACGAGCTTGAGTGGCAAGGCTGGCTCGCCGCGGAGCCGCGGGGCTATGTGTTCGTCGCGCGGATCGTCAGAAACGTGATCGACCGTGACATGGTCACGCCGGGACAGCGGCAGCGGATACTCGAGCTGGCAGGCCGGTCCGCTTGACCGGCCCTTGACCGGGGCGGGGAAGTCTTGGCCCGTTTGCAATCGAGGAGGATCAAATGAAACGGTATGTGACTCTCGCGGCGCTGGCGGCCCTCGCCGCGTGCGACGCGCCTGGCGGGCTCGAGGCGCCGCCCGCGCCGTCCGCCGAGCGGTTGGGGCGGCCGGACATCATCGTACACGCGGGCAGCTCGATCCAGGCGGCGGTGGACGCTGCGGGTCCGGGCACGGTTATCCAGATCGAAGCGGGGACGTATGCGGAGGCCATTCACATTTCGGTTCCCCATCTTGCGCTCGTCGGCCAACGGGGGCGGGATGGCGCTGGCGTAGTGATCGAGAATCCGGGCGGACAGGACAATGGCATCGGCGTGGACCAAGGCAGCGACGGCTTCGTGCTGCTCAACGTCACCGTCCGCGGGTTCGGCGAGAACGGCGTCCTGCTGAGCGGCGTGAACGGATTCCTGATCTCCGGAGTCACGGCCCAGGACAACGGGGAATACGGTCTGTTCCCGGTGCACTCATCCCACGGGGTGATCGAGGGCTGCAGCGCTTCCGGGCACAACGACACCGGGATTTACGTCGGGCAATCGCACGACGTCATCGTTCGCCACAGCGTCGCCTTCGGGAACGTGAACGGCATCGAGGTCGAGAACTCGCAGCGCGTGCGCGGCGTCGCCAACGAGACGTACGACAACGTCGTGGGCATCCTCGTGGTGGTGCTGCCGGGTCTCGACGTGAAGACCACGAGCGACGTGCTCGTCGCCGGCAACCGGGTCCACGACAACAATCACCCCAACTTCGCCCCGCCCGGCGACCTGGCGTCGTTCGTACCGAGCGGCTCGGGGATCCTGATCGTCGGCGCGGATCGCGCGACGGTCGAAGGCAACGCGGTTTCAGGCAACCAGTTCACAGGGATCGCCGTGGGCAGCACGCTGTTGCTCGGCGCGCTCGCCGGCCTGCCGCCGGAGGCGTTCGCCGACATCGAGCCAAACCCGGACCATGCGGTGATCCGGAACAACCGGGTCACGGGCAACGGGACCGCGTCGCCGATCCCGTTCCTCCCCGCGGTGGACTTGTTGTGGGACGGCTCGGGTGTGGGAGATTGCTGGGGCCGCAATCGGTTCTCCACCAGCTACCCTGATCCGTTGCCGGCGTGCGCGCGTTGACCAGGTCCAGAGCGTCCCGCGTTCTCACCTCACGGCGTCGCCTGACACAGCCGCTGGACCTCGGGCTGCACGACCTGATCGACGTAGCCGATCAGCGTCTCGAATGATTTACAGGCACGGGTCGCGATGGTGCCGCCTCGCTGCGCCGTCGCGACCCGCGCGATGTCGAGCCGCAACGGCCAGAGCGAGGCGACCAGCTCGAGCGGCACGCTGAGAACGGCGTAGCGCCGCGTCGCGCCATCCCACAGCGCCAGAGCGCGGGTCGTGTCACGGCGTGCCAGGGCATCGCGAGCGTCGAGGTCCGCGGCGAGGCTGGCCGGGAGTGGGCCTCGCTTCCCACCGGCGAGCCGGGCCAGCGCGGCGGCGTGGCGGGAGCGCTCCACCCCGAGGCGCGCGAGCAGCCAGTGGGCGACGGCGTCGGTGTCGGCGGCCGCGCCGAGGCGCGTCCGAACGCGCTCGACGGCGCCCTGCCAGTCGCCCAACGCCGGCAGCCCGGTCGCGCGGGCGAGCAGGACCCACAGGTCCCGCTCCCGTCCGGCCGAGCCTCCGGTCGCCCGCCCGAGTCGCAGGCGGGCGCTGTCTGCCCACCCCGCCGCCAGATCGGCGGCGACGCCCATGCGGAGGATCTGGGCCCGCTCCGCGTCCGTGGCGCCGCGTCGCTCGAGGCAGCGCAGCACGACGCGCCCGGGCCCGGTGCGCTGCGCCGGGGTTCCAAATTCGGCCGCCTGGAAGGCGAGGTACTCGAGCGCCAGGAAGCTGTGCCGGCACACGGTGCGCAGCAGCGCCAGCTGGGCCGGAGCGGAGCCGAGGATGAGTGTGTCGGCGATGCCCACTGCTTCGGCCACGACTGACGTTGAGTCGATACGCAAGTAGCGGTGAATCAGGTCCGCCGTCTCGCGCCGGTCGCCTCCCTGGTGCGCCAGCGAGATCAAGTGCGCGATGGCCGGCGCGAACCGCGGATCGAGATCGAGGACGCGGTTGAACGCGACCCCGGCCTCGCCAACCGTCTCGTCGAACAGGCCGGCGAAGTGATAGTAGAACTCGCCGAGCACGTACCACGCCTGGGGGTAGCTCGGTGCCTGCTCGGTGGCGCGCTTGAATCGATCGAGCGCCGCCAGGCCGTCGCCTTCGGCGAGCAGCCGGGTGAACCCGTCGAGCAGCAGGCTGTCGGCCGGGGAAAGTCCTCCCTGGTGCACCAGCGCCCCTCGCAGCGCCGTGCCGAAACCCTGTTCCGTCGGGTCCACCTGCGCGGCGACGAGCGCGAGCCGCAACCGCCCGATCGCGAATCCGGAGTCCGCACGAATGACACGGGTGTACTCGTCGCGCGCGGTGCGGTAGTCGCCGCGGCGGAACGCCGCTTCGGCGTTCAAGTACGCGGCCAGCGCCTCAGGGCCGCCGTTCGGGAGCGTGGCGTCCGCGCCAGGCGTGAACTCGGGGTACAGCCCGGTCCACACGCGGTCCATCATCTCCGACTCCTCGGCGCCGACTCGTCCCTGCGCCTTCGCGCTGCGTCGGGCCCGGCCGCCCTCGTAGAGTGTCGCCTGGAGTGTGACCGTGGGCCCCACGTACGCGACGCTTCCCTGCACGAAGAACTTCGCCCCCAGGCGACAGGCGAGGGCCTGCGCCTCTTCGTTCGAGGGGTGTTCGCTCGCGATCTGCGCGACCACCCGGCCGAAGGAGACGACCTCGCTGAGGTGCTCCACGGGGCGGAATCGGGAGATGAAGTACTCCGGGAGCTGCGTCGCCGGATACGGTGGCGTGCCCAAGACGGCGAACGGCATCACCGCGAGGCGTGCCGGTGCATCGCGTGGCAACCGGCAGGCCCCGTGCGGGGCGAGCAGGAGACGAAGGGCTACGGCGCTCCCCACCGCCACGACTCCGGCCGCCGCCCATGGGCGCCACGGCCGGACCTCGGCGCGCGCGAGCGCGGCGAGCCATGCCGCGGCCGTGGCCGGTCGATCGTCCGGCTGCTCCGCGAGCGGGTCCGCGAGCGCGGTGGCGAGACCAGCGGACAGGTCCGGCCGCGCAGTGCGCAGCGCGCGCACCAGCGCGGTCCGATCGGCCTTGAACGCCGGCGGCCCGCCGCCGAGCGCCTCGAACGCGACCGCCGCGAGGCTGTGGAGATCGGCGCGCCCGTCCACCCGCGCGCTCGCGGCCTGCTCGGGTGCCATGTAGCCGGGCGTGCCGATCGCTGCTCCGGGCTGCGTGAGTGATGTCTCCGCCGCGCCCTCCACCCGGGCGATGCCGAAATCGGCGAGCAACGCCCGGCCGCTGTCCTCGTCGAGCAGGATGTTGGAGGGCTTCACGTCCCGGTGCACGATCCCGCGCCGGTGGGCGTACCCCAGCGCGTCGCCGATCTCACGCACCATCCGGAGGATCTGGTCGGTCGGGACGCGCGCGTCGTTCCGGAGGCGCTCCTCGAAGGTGTCGCCCCGGACGAACGTCATGATGAGGAAGCTGATCCCCTCGCGCGTGTCGAAGTCGTAGACGCGCACGATGTTGGGGTGATCGAGCGACGCGCCGAGGGTCGCCTCGCGGCGGAACCGCTCATGCCGCATCGTGCTCGCCGCGACGTCGGGGGGTAGCACCTTCACGGCCACGATGTGGCCGAGCGTGCGGTGGCGGGCGCGGAACACCGCGCCCATGCCGCCCACGCCGGCGAGGCTGAGCACCTCGTAACGGTCGCCGACTGCGCGCTGCACGGCGTCGAGGTCAGGCGTCTGCATGAGAGCAGGGAATGTACCTGCGCTTGCCCGCGGCCGCAGCGTGCCCGATACTCGGGGGCGCCATGCCCCCGGTCTCTTGTCGCGTGCTCGGTCCCGTGCGTGTCACCGTCGCCGGCGCAGACGCGCCCGCCGAGCTGCTATGGCGGAAACATGTCGCACTGCTCGTGTATCTGGCCCGGAGTCCACGGAAAAGTCGCACCCGCGAGCACCTGATCAGCCTGCTGTGGAGCGACCGGGACGAGCGGCAGGCCCGCCACTCGTTGAGTGAGGCGCTGCGCGTGCTGCGGCGCGCGCTTGGGGACGAGCGGCTGGTGGCCGACGTGGATCAGGTCCGGCTGGCGCCGGACGCCGTGACGCTCGACTGCGACCGGTTCGCCGACCTGTGCGAACGGCGCGAGTGGGCGAACGCGACCGCGCTCGTGGACGGCGAGTTCCTCGAGGGACTCGCGATCCCGGAGGCCAACGATTTCGAGAGCTGGCTCGCGGCGGAGCGGGCGCTGTGGCGGTCCCAAGCGCTCGACGCTCTGGTGCGGGGAGTCGCCGCGGATCTGGCGCGCGGTGACGCGGTGTCGGCGGCTCGAATGGGCCTCCGCGCAGTCGCCCTCGACCGCACGTCCGAGCCGGCGGCCCGCGCCGCGCTGCGCGCGTTGACGCTGGCGGGAGACCGCGCGGAGGCGCTGCGCGTGGCCGACGAGCTGGCGCGCGCCCTGCACGACATGCTCGGCGCGGAGGTGAGCGAGGAAACCGCGCGCCTCGTCGACCGGGTCCGCGACACTCGCGTCGGGCGCCGCGTGGTCGCCGCTCCACCCGACACTCGCCCGCGGCCGCCGCTGGTGGGTCGCCGCGACGAGCTGGCGATGCTCACAGCAGCGTGGCAGCGGGCGTGCAAGGGGCGTGGGCAGGTGGTGATCGTCGAGGGCGAGCCCGGGGAGGGGAAGACCCGGCTCATCGAGGAGCTGGTCGCGCACGTGCGACTGGACGAGGCGAGCGTCGCCACGGCTCGTGCCGTGCCCGCCGATCAGAGAACGGAGTGGAGCGTGCTGTCGGGCCTGCTCGCGGGAGGGCTGGGCGACGCGCCGGGGCTTGCGGGAGCACCACCGGGAGCGCTGGCCGGGCTGGCGATGCTCGATAGTGACCTGCAAACGAGGTTCCGTGCTGCGGCCCCGGCGATCCCGATCGGGGAGGCGCTCGGCGCTGCCGTGGGCGCCATCGCGGCGGAGCAGCCCCTCCTCATCGCGCTCGATGACGTCCAGTGGTCGGACGCGGCCACGCTTGCGGCGCTCCCCGCGCTGGCCCGCGACACGGCGGCGCGAGCGGTGCTCCTGCTCCTCGGTCTTTCCCGCGGTTCACCTGACAGCGAGCGGCTGGATGAGCTGCGCGCCCGGCTGGGCCGCGATCTCGAAGGCGCCGTGGTTCGCCTGGGACGGTTCGACGCTGCGGCCTTGGGGGAGCTCGTGCGCTGGGCGCTTCCCCGATACGACGCGGACGACGCTGAGCGCCTCACCCGCCGCGTGGAGCGCGACACGGGTGGACTCCCCCTCCTCGCGGTCGCCATGCTCGAGGCCGTCGTGGCCGGATTCATCCCGGCACCCGACGCGGCGGCGTGGCCGTCACGCCAGCGGACGCTCGTCGACTCGCTTCCGGGTGATCTCCCGCCCGCGGTGATCGGCGGGATCTGCCTGCGGTTTCGCGCGCTCCCGGCGGCCGCCCAGCAGGTGTTGGGCGCGGCGGCAGCGCTCGACCAGCGGCTGAGCGCGGAGCGGTTGGCGCGCGCC
>Ga0209470_1002528_pt1 | contig 12960 bp, 16 predicted proteins | sample GraSoiAngelo_125_FD_185882 | JGI IMG/M metagenome (GOLD analysis project Ga0209470, IMG submission 185882) | Grasslands soil microbial communities from the Angelo Coastal Reserve, California, USA - 14_0927_05_40cm (SPAdes) (version 2) | ecosystem: Environmental > Terrestrial > Soil > Grasslands ... | reverse complement strand
GGCTGTCACCTTCAATCCGGCCGACGTCGCCGACAACATGAAGAAGTTCGGCGGCTACATCCCCGGTATCCGGCCGGGGCCGAGGACGGCGGAGTACATCGACCGCATCCTCACGCGCATCACGTTGACGGGCGCGCTCTACGTGGCCGCGGTCTGCGTGCTGCCGACCATCCTGATCAGCCGCTACAACGTGCCCTTCTACTTCGGCGGCACGGCCCTCCTGATCGTCGTCGGCGTCGCGCTCGACACGGTGTCGGCGATGGAGACGCACATGATCACCCGCAGCTACGAGGGCTTCATGAAGGGCGGCCGCATCCGGGGGCGGCGGTAGGGCGGGCGTGCTGAGGCACCTCGTTATGGGAACGCCGGGCGCAGGCAAGGGGACGCAAGCGAAGCTGCTGGCGAGCCGCTTCGGCGCGTGCCACGTCTCGACCGGCGACCTGCTGCGCGAGGCGGCGCGCCGCGGCTCGCAACTCGGGCTCGAGGCCAAGCGCTCCATGGAGCAGGGCCGGCTGGTCCCCGACGAGGTCGTGGTCGACCTCGTCGCCGAGCGCCTCGACGCCGCCGACTGCCAGGGCGGCTTCCTCCTCGACGGTTTCCCGCGCACGCTGGCGCAGGCGCGGGCGCTCGACGCGCTGCTCGCGCGCCGCGGCCAGCCGCTCGGCGGCGTCCTCCTGATCACCCTGCCGCGCGAGGCCGCGCTCGAGCGCCTCGCCGGCCGGCGCGTGTGCGAGCAGTGCGGCGCCATGTTCCACCTGCGCTTCGGTCCACCCGCGCAGGCGGACCGCTGCGATCGCTGCGGCGGCCGGCTCATGCAGCGCGCCGACGACCGCGAGGAGACCGTGCGCCACCGCATGGAGGTCTACGGGCGCGAGACCGCGCCCGTGCTCGAGCACTACCGGGCCGCCGGGCTCCTGCGCGAGGTCGACGGCGCCGGCAGCCCCGAGGACGTCTTCCGGCGCCTGGCGGCGAGCGTGTGATGATCCTGCTCAAGTCGAAGGACGACATCGAGCACATGCGGCGGGCGAACGTGATCGTCGCCGAGATCCTGGCCGCGGTGCGAGGGCACGTCCGGCCGGGCGTCGCCACCGCCGAGCTCGACGCGCTCGCCGAGGAGCTGACGCTCAGGCGCGGCGCGCGGCCGGCGTTCAAGGGCTACACGGTGGCCGGCCGCGTCTTCCCCGCCTCGATCTGCATCTCGATCAACGACGAGGTGGTGCACGGCATCCCGTCGCGCAAGCGCACGCTGCGCGAAGGAGACATCGTGGGACTCGACTTCGGGGTCTGCTACCGCGGCTACTACGGCGACGCGGCCCTGACCGTGCCGGTCGGGCGCGTGACGGCCGAGGCGGAGCGGCTGATGGAGGTCACCCGGGCGGCGCTCGTGGCCGGCATCGAGGCGGCCCAGGCCGGCGGCCACGTGGCCGACATCTCGGGCGCCATCCAGGACACGGCCGAGGCGGCGGGCTACTCGCTGGTGCGCGACTTCGTCGGCCACGGCATCGGACGCAGCCTGCACGAGGATCCGCAGGTGCCGAACTACCGCACCGGCGCGCGGGGCGTGCGCCTCGAGGAGGGCCTCGTGGTCGCCATAGAGCCGATGGTGTGCGCCGGGCGCCCCGAGGTCTACGTCAAGGAGGACGGCTGGACGGCGGCGACGCGCGACGGGCGGCTCTCGGCGCACTTCGAGCACTCCGTTGCGGTGACCGGCAACGGCCCGTATATTTTGAGTTTACCCTGAAGGCCCGACGCGACATGCAAGGCGACGCGATCGCCGTCAGCGGGACCGTCTCGCGGCTCATGCCGAACGCGCTCGTGCGCGTGCTGCTCGACAACGGCCACCAGGTGCTGGCCCACGTCTCGGGCGCGCTGCGCATGCGGTATCTTCGCATCGCGCCGGGCGACAAGGTGACGGTCGAGATCTCGCCGCTCGACCTCTCGCGGGGCCGGATCACGGCGCGCACGAGGTAGGACGCGAGCGTGAGCGAGGTCCCGAGCGAAGTGAGGGATTCAAAATGAAGGTGCGGGCTTCGATCAGGACGATCTGCAAGAAGTGCAAGGTGATCCGCCGCGCGGGCGTGGTGCGCGTGCTGTGCACCAACCCGCGCCACAAGCAGCGGCAGGGGTAGGGGATGGCGCGACTCGCCGGAGTGGATCTGCCGCGCAACAAGCGCATGGAGATCGCCCTCACGTACATCCACGGCATCGGCCGGAGCGCGGCGCTCAAGCTGTGCGCCGAGGCGCGCGTCGATCCCGGGCGCAAGACCGACGACCTGACCGACGAGGAGACGACGCGGCTGCGCCGCGCGATCGACGCCGGCTACAAGGTCGAGGGCGACCTGCGCCGTGACGTCGCGGCGAGCATCAAGCGCATGGTCGACCTCGGCTGCTACCGCGGGCTGCGCCACCGGCGGAACCTGCCGGTGCGGGGCCAGCGGACGCACACCAACGCGCGCACGCGCAAGGGGCCGCGGCGCGCCATCGCGGGCAAGAAGCCGCCGCCCCAGAAGGGATGAGGGTTCGGGATGGCGAAGCAGAAGGAGGCGCCCGCCGCCGAGAAGCCGGCCGCGGCCGCGCCCGAGGCGGCGTCGGCGCGCCGCAAGAAAGCGAAGCGCATGGTGGCGGAGGGAGTGGTGCACATCCACTCCACCTTCAACAACACCATCATCAGCATCAGCGACGCGCAGGGCAACGTGGTGGCATGGTCGAGCGCGGGAGCGGTCGGCTTCAAGGGCTCGCGCAAGGGCACGCCCTTCGCCGCCCAGGTGGCGGCCGAGGCCGCGGCGCGCAAGGCCGGCGAGCTCGGCATGCGCCAGGTGCAGGTCTTCGTGAAGGGGCCGGGGGCGGGGCGTGAGGCCGCGCTGCGCAGCCTCCAGGCGGCGGGATTCACGGTGAACCTGATCAAGGACGTCACCCCCATCCCGCACAACGGCTGCCGGCCGCCCAAGCGGCGGCGGGTCTGAGGAGTCGACGTGGCACGATACACGGGGGCCGTCTGCCGGCACTGCCGGCGCGAGGGGTTGAAGCTCTTCCTGAAGGGCGAGCGCTGCTACACCGACCGCTGCGCCATCGAGCGGCGCAACTATCCGCCCGGCGAGCACGGCCAGGCGCGCCCGAAGTTCAGCGAGTACTCCATCCAGCTGCGCGAGAAGCAGAAGCTGCGCCGCATCTACGGCGTGCTCGAGGCGCAGTTCCGTCGCTACTTCACGCTTGCCGACCGGACGCGCGGCGTGACCGGCGAGACGCTGCTCCAGCTCCTCGAGCGCCGGCTCGACAACATCGTCTACCGGCTCGGCTTCTCCACCTCGCGCGCCGAGGCGCGGCAGCTCGTGCGCCACGGACACTTCCGGGTGAATGGCAAGAAGGTCGACGTGCCCTCCTACCTGGTGAAGCGCGGGGACGTCGTCTCCGTGCGCGAGCGCAGCCGCAAGGTCGCCCGCATCCAGGAGGCGCTCGAGCTGGCGCAGCGGCGCGGCGTGCCCGAATGGCTCGAGGTCGAACCCCAGGCGTTCAGCGGCACGGTGAAGGCGTTCCCGGTGCGGGCCGACCTGACGATGCCCATCAACGAGAAGCTGGTCGTCGAGCTCTACTCCAAGTGACGCGAGCAGAGGAAGGTGTCATGGAATTCGAAGCACTCGAAACGGAGAGCGCGGATACCCTCGCCCAGGACTGGCGCGAGCTGATCAAGCCGAAGCGGCTCGAGGTCGACGAGAAGAGCCTCACGCCCACCTATGGCAAGTTCTTCGGGGAGCCCTTCGAGCGCGGCTACGGCACGACGATCGGCAACGCGCTTCGCCGCGTGCTGCTCTCCTCGCTGCAGGGCGCGTCCATCGTCGCCCTGCGCGTGAAGGGCGTGTTGCACGAGTTCTCCACCGTCCCGGGCGTGACCGAGGACGTGACCGACATCGTGCTCAACCTGAAGGAGGTGCGAGTCAAGCTGCACGACAGCGCGGTCGAGGAGACGGCGCGCATCCAGGCCAAGGGGCCGCGCGAGGTCACGGCGGGCGACATCCAGGCCGGCCCGCGGGTCGAGATCCTGAACCCGCACCAGCACATCGCCACCCTCGCCAAGGACGCCGAGCTCGACGCCGAGCTCGTCATCCGCATGGGCCGCGGCTACGTGCCTGCCGAGCGCAACAAGCGCGAGGACGATGCGGTCGGCACCATCCCCATCGACGCGATCTTCTCGCCCATCACCAAGGTGAACTTCACGGTCACCAACGCACGCGTCGGGCAGCGGACCGACTACGACCGCCTGGTGCTGGAGGTGCACACCGACGGGAGCGTGCGGCCGGAGGACGCGGTCGCCCACGCGGCGCGCATCTTCCAGCAGCAGCTCGGCATCTTCGTGAACTTCGAGGAGGAGCCGTCGGCGGCGACGGGCGAGGGCGGCGAGCGGGGCGAGGCGCCGCAGAACGAGGCCCTCTACCGCCCGGTCGACGACCTCGAGCTCTCGGTGCGCTCGGCCAATTGCCTGCAGAACGCGGACATCAAGTACATCGGCGAGCTGGTGCAGAAGACCGAGCAAGAGATGCTCAAGACCAAGAACTTCGGCCGTAAATCGCTGAACGAGATCAAGGAGTTCCTGCACGAGATGGGGCTCTCGCTCGGCATGCGGGTCGAGAACTTCCCCTCGCGCGAGGAGCTCGATCGCCGCCGCATACAGCGGGAGAGGGAGACGTCCTAGGACATGCGCCACCGCGTTGCCGGCGTGAAGCTCGGGCGCACGGCGGCCCACCGCCGTGCGCTCTTCCGCAACCTGGTGACCGCGCTCCTCGAGCACGAGGTGGTGCGCACCACCGACGCCAAGGCGAAGGAGCTGCGCCGCTGGGGCGACCGCATGGTCACCCTCGGCAAGCAGGGGACGCTGCACGCCCGCCGGCGCGCCGCCGCGCTCATCCGGCGGCGCAGCGTCGTGAAGAAGCTCTTCGACGAGATCGCGCCGCGCTTTGCCTCCCGCGCGGGCGGCTACACACGCGTCGTCAAGCTGGGCGCGCGCCACGGGGATGCGGCGGCGCTCTCGGTGGTCGAGCTGGTCGAGCGCGCGGGGGCGAAGGCCGAGAAGCCGCCCGCGAAGAAGCCGGCCCGCCGGCGCGCCCCGGCCAAGGGCAAGGAGGCCGCCCCGGCGCGCCGTCGCCGGGCCGCGGCAGGTTGACCCGGCCCCCCGGCGGCGCGGGAGGCCGAGCGCGAGAGCGCTCGGGCTGGCCGACGGGGTCAGGGGGCATCGGAGCAGCGCAGCGCGCGCCGCGCGCGAGCAGCGGACGGGCCCCCGGGAGAGCTGTGCGGGAGGCCGAGCGCGAGAGCGCTCGGGCTGGGCCGACGGGGTCCGGGGGCATCGGAGCAGCAGCGCAGCGCGCGTCGCGCGCGAGCAGCGGACGGGCCCCCGGGAGAGCTGTGCGGGAGGCCGAGCGCGAGAGCGCTCGAGCCGGCCGACGGGGTCCGGGGGCATCGGAAGGGCGCAGGGCGCCGCGCCCGAGCACTGGACGGGCCCCCGGGAGAGTTGACCGCCCGTGCGGTGGCGCATACAAGGAGCGCCATGCCGGCTCCCCGCGTCCCGGACCCGCACCCCGGCGGCTGTCTTTGGCGCTCGGGGGGCGGGGATGAAGCGCCACGTTGAAGGGCTCGTCCGCCAGGCGCTGAGCGCGGCGATCGCCGCGGGCGAGCTCGGCGCGCAGGAGCCGCCGGCCTTCGCCGTCGAGGTGCCGGGCGATCCCAGGTTCGGTGACCTCTCGACCAACGCCGCGCTCGTCCTGGCGCGCGCCGAGGGCCGCCCGCCGCAAGCCATCGCCCGCCTGCTGGCCGGCCACCTCGAGGCCGCGGCGCCTGGCGGTTGGCTCAAGGGGCCGCCGGAGGTCGCGGGCCCCGGCTTCATCAACATACGCCTCGCGCCGGCCTTCTGGCAGCGGATCCTCGCCGAGGCGCTGGCCGCTGGCGAGGCCTACGGGCGCTCGGCGGCGGGCGCCGGGCGCCGCGCGCAGGTCGAGTTCGTGAGCGCCAACCCGACCGGCCCGCTCACCGTCGGCCACGGGCGCAACGCGGTGATCGGCGACACGCTCGCGCGCCTGCTCGTGGCGACCGGCTGGCGGGTCGAGCGCGAGTACTACTTCAACAACGCCGGGCGGCAGATGAAGGTGCTGGCGGAGTCGGTGCGGGCCCGCTACCTGGAGCTCATCGGCGGGCCCGCCGGCTTCCCCGAGGACGGCTACCGGGGCGACTACGTCCGCGACATCGCGCGCGGCCTGGTCGAGCGCCACGGTGCGGCGCTCGCCCGAGACGACGGGGCCGCGTTCCGCGCCGCCGCCGAGCAATCGATCTTCGCCGCCATCCGCGCCACGCAGGAGCGCCTCGGGATCGCCTTCGATCACTACTTCAACGAAGACTCGCTCTACCGCTCGGGGGCGATCGAGCGCACCCTGGCGGCGCTCGAGGCGCGCGGCCTGGTCGAACGGCGCGAGGGGGCGGTGTGGCTCCGCGGCGTGGCGGTCGGCCTCGAGCAGGACCGCGTGCTGGTCAAGAGCTCGGGCGAGCCCGCCTACCGGCTGCCCGACATCGCGTATCATCTGGACAAGCTCGCGCGCGGCTTCGACGCCGTCATCGACGTGCTCGGCGCCGACCACATCGCGGAGCACCAGGAGGTGGCGGCGGCGCTGCGCGCGCTGGGGGCCGACGCGGCGCGCATCCGCCCGGTCATCTACCAGTTCGTGACCCTCACCCGGCACGGCGAGCAGGTGAAGATGTCCACGCGCCGGGCGGAGTACGTGACCCTCGACGAGCTGCTCGACGAGGTGGGGGTGGACGCGGCACGCTTTTTCTTCCTCATGCGCAAGTCCGACAGCCACCTCGAGTTCGACCTGGACCTCGCCAAGCAGCAGAGCACCGACAATCCCGTCTTCTACGTGCAGTACGCGTACGCCCGCATCGCGAGCGTGCTGCGCCAGGCGGCGGAGAGCGGCATCCCGCTCGCCGCCGAGCCGGACCTGTCGCCGCTCGGCGATCCCGAGGTGGAGGTGGTGCGCGCGGTCGCGAGCTACCCCGACGTGGTCGAGACGGCGGCGCGCGACCTGGAGCCCCACCGCGTCGTCTTCCACGCCCTCGACCTGGCCGGCGCCTTCCACCGCTACTATAATCGGCAGCGCATCCTGACCGAGGACCGCGCGCTGACGCAGGCTCGGCTCGCGCTGGTGTGCGCCGTCCAGCAGGTGCTGCGCGGCGCGCTCGGGCTGGCCGGCGTGACGGCGCCCGAGCGGATGTGAAGGAGGGGGGATGGCGAGAGAGGCGCGCGGCGGGCTCGGGCTGGGAGATCGGCTGGTCATCCTCGTCGCCTGGATCGCCACCTGCGGCGTCGTGTACCTCCTCGGCTTCTACGTCGGGAAGGGCTCGCAGGCGCGCAGCCTGGGCGAGCAGCAGGTGATGCGCCTGGCCGTCACCTCCGCGCCGCCGCCCGGGGGGCAGCATCCGAAGGCGGAGCCCGAGTTCGCCTTCTACGACAAGCTGATGGGCGAGCATGGCCCCGAGCGGGCGCCCGAGCCGGAAAGGGTGCGCGAGGAGGCGAAGCCGGCCCCGCCGGCAGAGCCCGGGCTCCCGCGACAGGCCGCGGCGGCGACGCCCCCGCTGGCGCCGGTGGTGGCGAAGCCCGCGCGGCACGCTCCGATGGCGCTCGCGGCCAAGCCGCGCCCGCGGCCGTTCCACCTGACGGCGAACGTTCCCGAGAAGCTTGTCGCGCCGAAGCTGCCGGCCCCGGTGCACGCCGCTCCGCCCGAGCCGCCGCGCAGCGCGAGGGCGCTCCCGCCGCCCCCCGCGGGCGGCTTCACGGTGCTCGCCAACCCGACCCGCGGCCGCGACGAGGCCGATCACCTCGTGAAGCAGCTCCGCGGCCGCGGCTACGACGCCAACCTGGTACGCGTGGTGCGCGACGGCGACACCTGGTACCGCGTGCAGGTCGGCCGCTTCACCACCTCCGAGCAGGCGACCGAGATGATGCACCGCCTGCGCGAGCACGAAGGTATCGAGCACGCCTTCGTGGCCTCGGAATGAAGCGCGCAGCGCGCACAGAGGCGGCCGAAGCGCGCACGCTGCGCGCCGGGGCCACCTGGCCCGCGCGCGGCGACCTCGCGACGCTCGCGCGCGAGGGAAACCTGATCCCCGTCTGCCGCGAGATCCTGGCCGACCTGGAGACGCCGGTGTCGGCGTTCCTGAAGATCCATCGCGGGCCGTACGGCTTCCTCCTGGAGAGCGTCGAGGGCGGCGAGAAGTGGGGGCGCTACAGCTTCCTCGGCACCGAGCCGGCGCGCGTCTGGCGCAGCCGCGGGCGCACGCTCGAGATCGAGACGCCGGGCCGCCCGCCGGTGCGCCACACGGTGGACGACCCGTTCGAGGCGCTCCGGCGGCTGCTCGCGGAGTACCGCCCCGTGGCCGTCCCCGGCCTGCCGCGCTTCGCGGGCGGCGCCGTCGGCTACATCGGCTACGAGATGGCGCGTGCCTTCGAGCGGCTGCCCGAGCGCGCCACCGACGACCTCGGGCTGCCGGACGCCTGCCTGCTCCTCGCCGAGAGTCTCCTCGTCTTCGACAACGTGGCGCAGAAGATCAAGGTCGTGTCGCACGTGCACGTGCGCGAGGGCGAGTCGCTCGAGGCGGCGTACGATGCCGCGGTGGCGCGCATCGACGCGCTGGTCGCCCGCCTCGCGGTGCCGCCGATCGAGCCCGCGCCGGTCGACGCGGCGTCCGGCGAGGTGTGCTCGAACCTGACCCAGGCCGCCTACGAGAAGATCGTCGCACGCGCCAAGGAGTACATCCGCGCCGGCGATGTCATCCAGGTCGTGCTGGCGCAGCGCTTCGAGCTGCCGCTCGCGGCGGCGCCCTTCAACGTCTACCGCTGCCTCCGCACCGTGAACCCCTCACCCTACATGTTCTACCTGGCGCTCGGCGACCACGCGCTCGCCGGCGCCTCGCCCGAGGTGATGGTGCGGGTCGAGGGCGGCGAGGTGACGGTGCGTCCGATCGCCGGCACGCGCCCGCGCGGCACGGTCGAGCGCGAGGACGCGGCGCTCGCCGCCGAGCTGGCGGCCGACCCCAAGGAGCGCGCCGAGCACGTCATGCTCCTCGACCTGGGGCGGAACGACGTGGGGCGCGTCGCCGCGACCGGCACGGTGCAGGTGACCGAGAGCTTCGTGATCGAGCGCTATTCGCACGTCATGCACCTGGTCTCCAACGTGCGCGGCACGCTGGCGCCCGGGAGCGACTGCTTCGACGCCTTCCGCGCCACCTTCCCGGCCGGCACGCTGAGCGGCGCGCCCAAGATCCGCGCCATGGAGATCATCGAGGAGCTCGAGCCGGTCCGGCGCGGCGTGTACGGCGGCGCGGTCGGCTACTTCGCGTTCTCGGGCGCGATGGATACGGCGATAACCATTCGGTTCGTCCTGTTCCGCGGCGGGCGCGTTTACGTCCAGGCGGGCGCCGGCATCGTCGCCGACTCCGATCCCGAGGCGGAGCACCGGGAGTGCCTGAACAAGTCGCGCGCCATGCTGCAGGCGGTGCGCCTGGCGGAGGCGCTGTGACGGCGATGCCGCGCCTCCTCATGATCGACAACTACGACTCCTTCACCTACAACCTCGTCCAGTACCTGGGCGAGCTCGGCGCCGCGGTCGACGTACGCCGCAACGACGCCGTCACGCTGGAGGAGGTGGGGGCGCTCCGCCCCGACGGCGTCGTGATCTCGCCCGGGCCGTGCACGCCGCGCGAGGCGGGCGTCTCGGTGCCGTTGATCGAGCGCTTCGCGGGCGAGATCCCCATCCTCGGCGTCTGCCTCGGGCACCAGGCGATCGGCGCCGCCTTCGGCGGCGCGATCGTGCGCGCCGGGCGCATCATGCACGGGAAGACCTCGCCCATCCTGCACGACGGGCGCGGGCTGTTCGCGGGCGTTCCGCAAGGCTTCGCGGCGACGCGCTATCACTCGCTGGTGATCGACCCCGCGACGCTGCCGGCCGAGCTCGAGCGCTCGGCGTGGACCGCCGAGGACGAGATCATGGGCGTCCGGCACCGCGCGCTGTTCGTCGAGGGCGTGCAGTTCCACCCCGAGTCGATCCTCACCACCGAGGGCAAGCGGCTGCTCGGCAACTTCCTCGCTCGCCTGCGCGGCGGCCGGCCAGCGCGCGCCGCCTGAAGGGAAGGGGCGGTGCCGCTCCGCAAGGCGATCGCGCGCGTGGTCCACGGCCACGACCTCTCCGAGGCCGAGATGGCGGCGTGCATGGAGGAGGTGCTCTCGGGCGAGGCTAGCCCGGCGCAGGTAGCCGGCCTGCTGGTCGCGCTCCGCATGAAGGGTGAGGTGGTCGCCGAGCTGGCAGGCGCGGCGCGTGTGTTGCGCGCCCATGCCGTGCCCATCCCTGACGTGCCGGCCGACGCGATCGACACCTGCGGCACCGGCGGCGACGGCGCCGGCACGCTCAACGTCTCGACCGCCGCCGGCCTGGTCGCCGCGGCCGCCGGCGTCCCGGTCGCCAAGCACGGCAACCGCGCCGTGTCGGGCGGGGTGGGTGGCGCGGACGCCCTCGAGGCGCTCGGGGTCGGGCTCACGCTCTCGCCCCCGGCGCTCTCGGCGTGTCTCGGCACGGTGGGCTTCGCCTTCCTCTACGCGCCGGCGCTGCAGCCGGCGCTGCGGCACGCGGCCGCACCACGCCGCGAGCTCGGCATCCGCACGCTCTTCAACCTGCTCGGCCCGCTCGCCAACCCCGCCCGCGTACGGCGCCAGGTGATCGGCGTGTTCGACCGGCGCTGGCTCGAGCCGGTGGCGCAGGTCCTCGCTCGTCTCGGGACCGAGCGCGCGTGGGTCGTGCATGGCGCGGGCGGCCTCGACGAGCTGGCGCTCGAGGGCGAGAGCGCGGTGGCCGAGCTCGCCGGGGGCGCGGTCCGCCTGCGCACGGTGACCGCGGCCGAGGCGGGGCTCGGGCCGGCGCCGATCGCTGCGCTGCGCGTCGGCTCGGTGGCGGAGGCGGCCGAGCGGCTGCGCGCCATCCTCGGGGGCGAGCGCGGGCCGGGGCGGGACGTCGTGTGCCTGAACGCCGCGGCGGCGCTCGTGGTGGCAGGCCGCGCGGCGGACCTGCGCGAGGGGGCGGCGTTCGCGGCGGCGGCGATCGATCGGGGGCGCGCATCCGCGCTCCTCGAGCGGCTGGTCGCGTTCACGACCGCGCGGGCGGACCGGGTCACGTGATGACCCTGCTCGACGACATCCTCGCAGCCAAGCGCGATGAGGTGGCGGCGCACCGTCAGGCGACGCCGCCGTCGGCCCTCCGCGAGCGGCCGCTCTACGCCGAGCCGCGGCGCGGCTTCCGCGCCGCGCTCGCCGCCCGCCCGGCGCCGGCCGTCGTCGCGGAGCTGAAGCGCGCCTCCCCCTCGCGCGGCGAGATGCGCCGGGCGTACGACCCCGCCGCCATCGCGCGCGCCTACGCCGCGGCCGGGGCGGCGGCGCTCTCGGTGCTGACCGACGGCCCGTTCTTCGGGGGCGCGCTCGAGCACCTGGTCGCGGCGCGTGCGGCCTCGGGGCTGCCCTGCCTGCGCAAGGACTTCCTGATCGACCCGTACCAGATCGACGAGGCGCGCGCCTTCGGCGCCGACGCGGTGCTGCTGATCGTCGCAGCGGTCGGGGCAGGGCAGGGCGCCGACCTGATGGCGGCGGCTGCGGCCGCTGGCCTCGAGGTCCTGGTCGAGGTGCACACCGAGGCCGAGCTCGGGCGCGCGGCGGCGCTCGGCGCCACGCTCGTCGGTATCAACAACCGCGACCTCGCCACCTTCGCCGTCTCCCTCGCGACGCTCGAGCGCCTCGCGCCGCGCGCGCCGGCGGGGGCGCTCGTGGTGGCGGAGAGCGGGCTCCGCTCGGCAGCCGACGTGCGCCGCATGACGGCGGCCGGCGCGCACGCCGTTCTGGTCGGGGAGGCGTTCATGGAGCGGCCCGACCCGGGCGCGGCCCTCGCGGAGTGGCTCCGGTGCCCGTGAAGGTGAAGATCTGCGGCGTGTGCACGGTCGAGGACGCGCGCGCCGCCGTCGCCGCCGGCGCCGACTTCGTGGGGCTCAACTTCCACCCGAGAAGCCCGCGCTCCGTGACCCCCGAGGCTGCGGGCGACATCGCGCAGGCGGTGCCCGGCGGCACGCTGGTGGGCGTCTTCGTCGACGCGCCCCGCACTCGGGTCGAGGAGATCGCGGCGCGGGTCGGCCTCTCCGCGCTCCAGTTCCACGGCGACGAGGACGCCGAATACTGCCGTGGCTGGGGCTGGCGGACGATCAAGGCGATCCGCGCCCGTCCGGGCACGGACCTGGCCGCGCTCGCCGCGCGCTACCCGACCGACTACCTCTTGCTCGACAGCTTCGTCGCCGGCCAGCCGGGCGGCACGGGGGTCGCGCTCGATCCCGCGGCTGCGGCCGGGCTGCCCGTGGCGCGCCTCTTCGTGGCCGGCGGGCTCCACCCCGACACGGTGGCCCAGGTCGTGCGCGCCCTGCGCCCCTTCGGCGTCGACGTCGCGTCCGGGGTGGAGGCCCGCCCCGGGAGGAAGGACCATGCCAAGATCGAGGAGTTCATCCGCCGCGCCAAGGCTGCCTAGGCACCCCGCGCGGCCCGACAGCCCGAGGGCGCTCCCCGACGCCGCCGGTCACTTCGGTCAGTACGGCGGCCGTTACGTCTCGGAGACGCTGATGCCGGCGCTCATCGAGCTGGAGCGCGCCTACCTGCGGCTCCGGCGCGAGGCGGCGTTCCGGCGCGAGCTTGCAACCTGGCTGCGCGAGTACGCGGGCCGGCCGACGCCGCTCTACTTCGCGCGCCGTCTCTCGCGCCGCCTGGGCGGCGCGCGCATCTATCTGAAGCGCGAGGACCTCCTCCACACCGGCGCGCACAAGATCAACAACACGATCGGCCAGGCGCTCCTCGCGCGCCGGCTCAAGAAGACCCGTCTCATCGCCGAGACGGGCGCGGGGCAG
>Ga0209470_1002526_pt1 | contig 12961 bp, 9 predicted proteins | sample GraSoiAngelo_125_FD_185882 | JGI IMG/M metagenome (GOLD analysis project Ga0209470, IMG submission 185882) | Grasslands soil microbial communities from the Angelo Coastal Reserve, California, USA - 14_0927_05_40cm (SPAdes) (version 2) | ecosystem: Environmental > Terrestrial > Soil > Grasslands ... | reverse complement strand
GTCGGCATCCCGGCACCGAACGTTGATCGCCAACAGGGTGTGGCCTTCGAAGTTGATGTCTGCCAGGGTGTTCTCGTCCACGACCACGAACGCGATGGTCGGCAGCTCCTCCAAGCGCCTCGCTTCCTCTATTGTCATCGGGGGTCGGCGTCGCCATGGATCGGGATCTTCAGGGTCCTCGTCCTGCCCGCCCCAATAGCGCCCGACCCAGAACGTCTTGGGCCCGAGTGACCCGAGCATGTCTGAGATGCCCTTGTTGAATCCGCTGATCAACGCCCCGATGACCATTACGACGGTGACGCCGATGGCAACGCCCAGGATCGTGAGGGCCGCCCGCATCTTGTGGGCCCGCAGCGAAGCCAGGGCGATGCCGACGCCTTCGAACAGGGCGGTCACGCGTTACTCCTGGCGCAGCGCCGCAATGGGGTCGAGGCGCGCGGCCCGGCTGGCGGGGTAAACGCCGGCGATCACGCCGACGCCCGCGCCCATGATGACGCCCAGCACCACCGACGCCGGTGACACCGAGGCGGGGAGCGGGCTCACGGCGTTGATCAGCAGGGTGAGTCCGATCCCGGCGACGATGCCGAACGCCGCGCCGACGGTGGCGAGAGCGGCCGATTCGGCGAGGAACTGCCGCAACACGTCTCGGCGGCGGGCGCCGAGCGACTTCCGCAGGCCGATCTCGCGGGTGCGCTCCGCCACGGACATCAGCATGATGTTCATGATCACGATCCCGCCGATCACGAGCGACACGATCACTACGCCCGGGAGGACCACGACGAGAATGCGGCTGATCCCGGCCCAAAATCGCTGCACTCCCTCGGACGTGTCGAGCACGAAATTATTGTCCTGGTTGGGGCGCAGGTGGCGGCGGCTGCGCATGACTCCCTCCGCCACCTCCATGGCCTCGCGCATCTCGACTTCGGACCGTGCCTTTACGAGAAGGGCGTCCACCACGCCGGGTGGGTTCACGAGGCTCTGGGCAGGTGCGAAGGCGGGCACGACCACGAAGCGGTCGAGCGGGAATCCCAGGACGCTGCCCTGCTTCTCGACCACGCCGATCACCCGATAGCCGATGCCGCCGATCCGCACGGTGCGCTCCAGCGGTGCCCGATCGACGAACAGCCGCTTGGCCACCGCGTCGCCCAGGACGGCCACCGGGACGCCCGAGCGATTCTCCTGGGCGGTGAAAGGCCGTCCGATGGCGATCCGCAGGTTCTTGATTTCGAAATACCGCTCGCTTGCGGCGACGAGCTGGATGTCCCGCGCTTCTTTGCCGCCGTAGAAGACGGAGCCGTTATCGTCCGACTGCCAGGCCGTGACGACGGGCATGGTCAGCGCCGCCGTCACCGCCTCCGCGTCGCTGAACTTGATGCGAGGGCGGCGCCGCCACGCACGCCACACCGAGTCCGGCACGTTCGCCGCGAACATCGGCCGGCGCCGCAGCTGAAAGGTGTTCACCCCGTACAGCGTCTGGGCGAACTTCTCGGTCATATAGCGGTTCACGCCGTTCACGATCGACCAGGCAGCGATGAGCGAGGCGACGCCGATGAACACACCGAGCAGCGAGAACCCGCTCTTCAACTTTTGTGCGCGGATGGTTTGGAGGGCGAGCCGGAACGCTTCGAAGACCGGCATCTAGGCCGCCTGGCGCTGATCCGTGGCGATCAATCCGTCCCGTAAGGTCACGACGCGGGCTGCGTGCGCCGCGATGTCGTGCTCGTGCGTCACCATCACGATCGTCTGGCCCTGCCCGTGCAGCGCCGCGAACACCTGCATGATCTCGCCGCTCGTCGTGGAATCGAGGTTTCCGGTGGGCTCGTCCGCGAGCAGGATGGAGGGCTCGTTGACGAGTGCCCGCGCGATGGCCACGCGCTGGCGCTGCCCGCCCGACAGCTCGTTCGGCCGGTGCTGCATCCGGTCGGCGAGCCCCACGCGCTCGAGCGCATGCACCGCCTGGGCGCGCCGCTCGCGCGCGCCGTGCCCGGCATAAATGAGGGGCAGCTCCACGTTGTGCAGCGCCGTCGCGCGGGGCAGCAGGTTGAAGGTCTGGAACACGAACCCGATCTCTTTGTTGCGGATGCGGGCCAGCGCGTCGTCGTCCAGGTCGGAGACCTTCTGGGCGTTGAGCCAGTACTCACCCGACGTGGGCGTGTCGAGGCAGCCGATCAGGTTCATGAGCGTCGACTTGCCGGACCCCGACGGCCCCATGACGGCCACGTACTCGTTCTTCTTGATCTGCAGGCTCACGCCCTGCAGCGCGCGTACCACCTCGCCCCCCATGTCGTAGGCGCGCGTGAGCTTGTGCGTCAGGATGACGATGTCGGGAAGCGGCGTGTCGCCGGTGCGGAACGCCTGGAGTGGGGGCGCGGTCATGACGGGGTCTTCTGTTTCGCGGAGTCGGCCGACTGCTTCATGGCGCGCACCCGCGCGCCTTCCTTGAGATCGCGGATCGCCTGATAGGGTCCGGCGACGATCGTCTCGCCGGGCTTCAGGCCCTCCGTCACTTCGAAGTACTCGTCTCCGGCGACGCCGACCTTGACCTGCCGGAAGTTCGCCACGCCGTCCTTCACCACGAACACGCCCTCCGTCTCCTTCTTCTTTCGGGCGGCGGCCGTATCCGCCGGTCGTCTCTCGGTCGCCCCCGTCTTGTTCTCGCGCACCGTCAGCGCGATGATCGGGATCGACAGTGCTTGCTTGCGCGTATCGGTGACGATCCGCGCCGTGGCGGACAAGTCGGGGCGGATGTCGGTGGGCGGCTTGTCGAGCGTGATCTCGACTTCGTAGTCCACGGCCCGGTCGTTCTGCCCGGTCGCCGTCGAGGTGGCGTCGCGGACGCTCGAATCGGATACCTTGGTCACGCGACCGATGAAGGCCGTGTCGGGGAACGCGTCGATCGAGACCTCGACGGAGTCGCCGAGGTGGACGCGTACCACGTCCGTCTCGTCCACCTTCACCTTGGCCTGGATGACGGACAGGTCGGAGACGGTCAGCAGCAGGCCGATGTCCTTCGAGAAGGTGCTCGGCACCGCTACCTCACCCTCCTCCACCGCCAGCCGCGTCACCCGGCCCGTCATCGGGGCGACGAGCGTGGTTTTGCGGAGATTGTCGCGCGCCGACTGCACCGCGGCGCGCGCCTGATCCACCTGGTGCTGCGCCGCATTCAGGTTGGCTTCGGCGATGTCGAATGCCGTCTGCGCCTGCTCGAGCTGCTCCGTGGAGATCAAGTTGGGGCTCTGCGTGTGGAGCTCTTTGGTGCGCCGCAGGGCGCGCTCGGACTGGTCTTGGTTGGCCTTGGCCTGCACCGCCGCCGCCTGCGCCGAGGCCATGGTGGCCGACGCCTGCTGCAGGTTCGCCTCGTAGATCGTCGGGTCGATCTGGATCAGGAACTGGCCCTGCTTCACGAAGTCGCCTTCGCGCACCGCGATCTTCGTGATGCGTCCCGTGATGTCGGCCGAGACGTCCACCTTCTTCTTGGGCTGGATCTTGCCGCTCGCGGTCACGGCGGCGACGAGGTCGCGCCGGCCCGTAGTCTCGAACCGCACTTCCTGCCCGCGGTCCCGCCGCGCGGCGGCGCTGATCGCCACGATCGCGACGATGAGGACCAAGGCACCCGCACCCACCAGCACTTTGCTTCGTTTGGACATGGCGGTCGGATCCTCCGGTTACCGCAGCGGCCGGCCGACCGCCGCTTCGAGCGCGGCCAGCGCCTTGTGATAGTCGTATCCGGCGTTGATATAGTCGGTCTCGGCCCGCAGCGCCGCCACCTGGGCGTCCAGCAGCTCGAAGAACGTCCCCGAGCCGACGCGGTAGCGCTCCGTGGCCAGCTGCAGCTGCTCCCGCGCTGCCGTGCGGTTCGTGTCCTGAATGGCGATCGTCTGAAACGCCGTCTGGAGCGTCAGGTACGCCTGACTGACGTCGGTTTGCACCTGCAGTCCACGGGCCCGCACCGATTCCTGCAGATCCTGTTGCTGGGCCTTGGCCTGCGACACCTGCAGCGGTTGCTGGAAGTTACCCCACAACGGGATCGATACGGTGAGCCGCGCCTGGAACGGCTGCGGCGTGAAGTGGAACGGATAGCGGTTGTTCTGGTCCCGGAGCGCCTGCTCCTCGGGGGCCGTGTTGGTCAGCACGGCGCAGTTGAGCGCGGTCTGTCCCGTGTTCAACCACGCGGCGTTCTCGTACGCGCACGCCAAGGAGTCCGTTTGCGCGCTCTGCCGGATCGCCGCGATCGTCGGATTGATGTCGGACAGCTTCTGCGTGAACCCGGACCAGCCGGCCGACAGCGATACCGACGGACCCCAGCTGGAGGTGGCTGCCTTCACGCCCCACCCGGCGGCGCGCTCGCGCTCGCGCAGCGCCTTGAGCGAGGGGTTCTGCTGCTCGGCCATGCCGAGCAGGTCGCTCAGCCGCCAGGTCGGGGTCTGGACGGTGAACGTGTCGGTGAGCTGTACCGTTCCGAGGTCTACCGGCGCCGACACGCCGATCTGTTGGAATAGCCGCAGCTTCTCGACCTGCACGACCGTGCGCGCGCGCAGCAGCGACACCTCGGCCGCACCTCGGGCCACCTGCGCCTGCCGTACATCAATCAATGACGCGCGACCTACGTCGTAGCGCGCCTGCGCCAGCTTCAGGAACTGCTCGTCATGATCCAATTGCTGTCGCGCCACTTCGGCGTTGTCCCGCGCCTGCAGCACCGTCAGGTACTGCTGGGTCACCGCGGTCACGAGGTTCGATTCGGCGCCGCGCGCGTCCGCGTCAGCCGCGTTGAGCTGCGCCTTCTTGAGCCCCGGTTGGCTGATCGTTTGCCCGTTCAGGGTCCAGTCGAGCAGAAAGCTGTAGCTCGAGGACCAGGTCGAGACGCTCTGCGAGAAGCTCGAGGTGAGGAAGTTCTGCTCGCCGGGGCCCGCGTAGCCCACGCCGCCCGACGCGGTGACGCTGGGGAGCCACAGGCTCGACCAGGCGTTCCGGACACCCCACGCCGCCGGCGACCGGTCGTGGATCGTCTGCCGGTAGGCGGGGTTGTGCTCTCGGGCGAGCGCGATCGCGTCGGAGAGAGAGAGGGTCGCGGGGACGGGTTGTTGGCAGAAGGCGATGGCTGGGCAGACGAAGAGCCCGACGGACAAGAGCAGAGGCTTCATGAGCTTCCTCATACGCGACGCGCCCGCCGCAAGTTTCGGGACGCGACGAATCTAACCTCAGGATGCGGGCGCCCGCTCGGCGACGAGCCGTCGGGAGGGCACTTCGATCTTCGCGAGGCGGCCGTCGGCGCCGAGCCAGAGGTGCACCAGGCGGTTCTCCCCCCCCGTCACCGTGATGTGCTGCAGCGCCGCAGGGTCGCGGTTCAGCGTGGTGGACTGGACGCCAAGGTCCTGCACCGTGAGGAGCTCCCGCCGGCCGGCGCGAGGGAACACGGCCGTCACCGTCACCGGGCGGGGGCGGCCCTGCCAGGCGACCGGAAGGTAGAGGGCGAACACCGAATCGTCGACCACCGCCGCGGGAGGTGGAGCGGGGAACTCGCGGGCCCGCTCGGTGCGGCGACCCAGGAGCCGGACCACGAACCGCCCGCGAGTGAGCTGGCCGAGGATCCGCATGGGCTCGCGGGGATCGGCGACGGTGTATTCCAGGCTGACCGGGTTCGAATCGGGGCCGAGCTCGACGATGGGGTCGAGCACTACAACCGGGCGGGTGCGGTCATAGCGGATGGTGGTCGCGAGCGTCCAGCGGGTCACACCGGCGCCGGTGCGCACCGCCGTAACGCGGAACGCCTCACGCGCGACCTCGACCGTGTCCTCCCGAACGATCAGCGTGCCCTCGTCCACCGGGGTCTGGAACGCGAGCAGCGCCAGCAGGACGGCGGTCACGGGACGGGTACGCCGAGCACTCGCGTCGCCACGCGGTCGTAAATCATCTTATATAGCCGCTCGCCCTTCTCTCGAGTCGCGATCGAGGGCCGGCCGAGCGACCCCGGGGAGCGCTTGGGGAGGGAGCCGGCGCTCGTGCGCAGGTAGCGAGTGCGCTGCTTCTCCGGGAGCACGAAGTCCTGGGCGCGCTCCATGCGCACGAGCGGCGGGGCGAGGTAGAGGAGCAGGGACGTGTCGAGCTCGCTGCCGTGCATGGGTCCGTCGGCGTCTTCGAGGTCGTCCGAGAAGTCGAGGGCGAACACGTCGACGGTGAACACGCGGGCCTGGCGCGTGCGCAGGGTGGAGAGCGCCTCCTGGTGCGGGTCGTGGCCGTGGGCGGTGAGGATGATGAAGCTTTCGACACCGGCTTCCTCCCAGGATCCGAGCAGATCGTTCATCCAGCGGTGCAGCGTCTTGCGGCGCACGGAGGCGTTGCCGGGGAAGGGCCGCTTGGTGGCGGTGTTGACCCCATATTCGATTGTCGGAGCGCGGAGGATCTCGAGCGCCCCGGACAGGTCGTCGGCCAGGCGCTCGACGATGATGGTGTCACAACCAAGCGGGAGGTGGGGGCCGTGCTGCTCGCACGTTCCCACCGGTACGAGGAGGCGGGCATCGCGCTCAAGAATGAAGCGCACCTCGTCGGGGACGAGGGTCTTGAGGTGCAGCGGCGCGCTCACGTCGCGCTCGCGGGCTGCGCCGCGGCCATCGCCGCCGCCGAGTGGCTGCACGGGAGCGGGGCGGCCTGGGCGTGGGCGGCGGGCGCGGCGGGGGTCGCGGCCACGCTGCTCGCCCTGGTCCGGATGCCCTCCCCCCGCCGGCGCCCGTCCCTCCGGCTCGTGGCTCCCGCCGCGGTGGCCCTCGCCTGCCTCATCGTCGGTGCCACGCTGGTGCGCGGCGTGCTGCAGGTGCAGCGGATCGAATGCTGCTGGCCCGAGGTGCGCGCGGGCAGGCTCCCGCGGGATTCCTCCGCCCTGAAGGGGACGCTGGCCGCCGCCGTCGCCGAGGCGCGGCGGCTGGCGGAGCGCGGCATGACGGCCGCGCTCTTACCCCGCCAGGCCGCGTTCGAGCGCGTGCGTGACGCCGTGCGGTCCGGCTCGCGGACGCCGGGCGTGGAGCGTGGCGTCGTGATCCTCGCCCCCAACGGCGAGGCCGTCGCCTGGGCGGGCCGCCACCGATTCGTTCCCGCGCGGGATACTGCGGAGCTGCGCGCCGTCATCACACCATTCTACGTGTCGCTCGAGGCCCGGCGCCAGACGCTGGACGGCGGGAGCGCGGTGGGGAGCGTGCTGCTCGATGCGGTCCCGGCGGCGCCCGATCGAGGTCGCGCGGTGAGCGCGCAGTTCGAGGCCGCCTACGGGGTGGCGCTGCGGTTCTTTACGCCCGGTCTCGCGCCGCGAGAACCGGACGTGTTCGACTACTGCCCGATCTCCTGCGAGCGCGGCGACACCCTGTTCAGCGTCCAGCCGGTGCCGCCGTCCCAGGGCGACGCGAAGCTCGCCGCGTTGCGCGGCGCGACGCAGGGCGGGGGCGCGGCGCTCGCGGTGGCGCTCGTGCTGCTCGCCCTGGTCGCGCCGGCGGGGCGCTGGCGCTGGCTCGTCGTGCTCGCAGCGGCCTGGTGCGCGGCGCGCGCGCCGCTGGGCTCGTCGTTGCGCACGGCGGAGCTGTTCTCGCCCGCCGCCTTCTACCGCCCCGCGCTGGGCGTGTTCAGCGCGTCGGCCGGCTCGCTCATCGCGGCTGGGGTGGTGGCCCTGTGCGCCGCGAGCGCGCTGTGGCGGCGAGGGCTCGCGCGGCGCTGGTGGACCGTCGTCGGCGCGGCCGCGCTGGTGCTCGGGGCGCCGTACCTCGTCCGCTACCTCGGCCGCGGCATCGCGCCGCCGGCGGGCGGCGTGGGGTTTGCGTTGTGGATGTCGTGGGAGACAGCGGTCGCGACCGCCGCGATGGCACTCATCCTCGCCGCCGCGGCGCTGGTGCGTGGCACGAGCGAGCCGCAACGCGTGCCCTGGACCCTCCCGGCGGCGTGCGTGTGGGCGGCGGGCGCAGCGCTGGCGGGGCTGTGGTTGTGGAGTCCCTACGGGGCCTGGCCCGAGTGGTACACCTTCGTGTGGCTCCCCGCCTTGGTAGGTGTGCTCGTGCCGGCGCCGCGCCGATGGGCCGTCCTCGGGATCGCGACGGTGGCCGGGACCGCGGCCGCACTCGTCACCTGGGGCGCGGCGGTGGAAGGTCGCCTCGGCCTCGCCGAGCGGGACGCTCAGGGACTGGGTCGCGCACCCGACCCCCGCGCCGTGTCGCTGCTCGAGCGCCTGGGAACCGCGCCGCCCGCGCCGCCGCCTCGCACCGCTGGAGAACTGTACGCCTGGTGGCTCGACTCGCCGCTTGCCATTGACGATTACCCGGCGAGTCTTGCGGTGTGGACGCGTGCCGGCGAGCCCCAGGCGGAGATCCGCCTGGCGAGCGTGGACCTACGGTCGTCGTTGGTGGCGGCCCTCGTCCGCTCCCCTGAGACGGCGCGCGGCCCGCGCGTCGAGCGGCTGGATCGGAGCCCGGGCGTTCACTACGTCCTCGTGCTGCCGCTCGGAGGGGCGGGCGCCGACGTGCTCACCGTGGGCGTGGGACCACGCACCAGGCTCATTCCCGCGGCGCGGGTCGCGCGCTTCCTCCAGGGGGCGCCGCGCGTCCAGCCCCCTTACTCCATCACCCTCTCGCCGCCCGCGCCGCCGCCGGCCGCCGCCAGCGCCCGGGTGATCTGGACGCGTACGGGCTGGTCGACCCGGGGGGAACGCCGCCTCGAGCTGCCGGACGGCGTGCACCACGTCCATCTGACGGTCGACCTGCGGGATCCGTGGGCCTTGCTGGTGCGCGGCGTCCTGGTGGTCGTCGTGGATGCGGGCGTCCTGGCCGCTTGCTGGATCGTGAGTCTGCTCCTGGCCGGCGCGTGGCGACCGCGGCTGCCGCCCATCATCACCGCGCTGCGCACCAGCTATCGCGTGCGACTCGCCGCCGCCCTCAGTGCCTTCGTCGTACTCCCGGTGCTGTTGTTCGCGGTGTGGAGCTTCGCCCGGTTGGGCGACGAGGCTCGGCGCGCGGGCGACCTCCTCATCAGCCAGACGTTGCGCGATGCGGCGGCCACCGCTGGCGCGCTGGTCTCCGACCGGCCTGCCGCGGTGGCGCAATCCATCGCGGAGCTGGGCGATCGGCTCGATGCGGACTTGTGGTTGTTCCGCGACGGTGCACTGGCCGGCACCAGCGCGCCGGTCCTCGGCGAGCTCGGCCTGGTCGATCCGTTTCTCGCCCCGGACGCGTTCGTGCGGCTCGCGCTCCGGGACGAGCTCGAGCTCACCGATGACGGCCGCACGGCCGGCCGCTCCATTCGCGTCGGCTACCTGGTCGTGCGCTCGGAGTCACCCGAGGTCCAGGAAATCCTGGCCGCCCCCCAGCTGCTCGACGACGAGCGCGTGCAGCAGCAGCAGGAAGACCTCGCGCTCGTGCTCATCTTCGCGACGCTGGCCGGGCTCGTGGTGGCCGTATATCTCGCGGGCCTCGCCGCGCGCGGACTCGCGCGTCCGGTCGCCGCGCTGCGCGATGCCGCCGGCGCGGTCGGGCGCGGTGCGCCGCTGCCCTCGTTCCCGCCCGGGGCGCCGCGCGAGTTCGAGCCCGTGATCTCGGCGTTCGAGCGCATGGCGGCCGACGTGACACGGAGCCAGGGCGCGCTCGAGGAGGCGCGGCGGCGTACGGCGCAGGTGCTCGCCAACGTGGCTACCGGCGTCATCGCCCTGGACGACGGGCTCCGGGTCACGATGGCGAACCCGCGCGCCGCGGAGCTCTTGGGCGCGGCCCTCACGCCCGGTGATTTGCTCCCACGGGCGGCGCCGGCGGAGTGGCTCGTGGTCTGGAACGCGGTGCGGGAGTTTCTCGACGGCACGACCGAGGGCATCGTGGAGCGCGAGTTCGCCGTGGGGGGCCGCCAGATCCGCGTGCAGCTCGCATCCCTGGGACCGGCGCCCGACGGCTGCGTCGTGGCGCTCGACGACGCGACCGCCCTCACCCGCGCGGCCCGCGTGCTCGCCTGGGGCGAGATGGCGCGTCAGGTGGCGCACGAGATCAAGAATCCCCTCACCCCGATCCGCCTCGGCATCCAGCACCTGCAACGCGCGCGCGAGAAAAAGGACGGCCGGGACTTCGACGCGACGCTCGCGGAGACGGCGGGGCGGATCCTGGCCGAAATCGACCGGCTGGACGCGATCGCGCGCGCGTTCTCGCGCTTCGCGTCCCCAGCGGCGGAGGCGCTCCCGCTCGAGCCCGTCGACGTTCATGCCGTGGCGCGCGAAGTCGTGCAGCTGTACACGCTGGGCGGTGCGGAAGCCGCCGCCACGGTCGCGCTCGCGGGTGAGCCCGGCGGGCTCGCCTCCGCCCGGCGAGACGAAGTGAAGGAAGTCCTCATCAACCTGCTCGAGAACGCGCGCAACGCCGGCGCCCGGCACGTGACGGTGCGCATCTCGGACGGCGGATATGGGCTCGCGGTGGAGGACGACGGCCGGGGGATCGCCGCCGATGTGCTGCCGCGCGTCTTCGATCCGGCGTTTTCCACGACGTCGAGCGGGTCCGGCCTGGGTCTCGCCATCGCCCGGCGGCTGGTCGAGAGCTGGGGCGGGACCATCGGCCTGACGAGCGCGCCGGGACGCGGGACGACCGTTGCAATCCGCTTCCAGGGGTCGCCTTCCCGCTCTCGCGCGTGACGCGGCTCACGCCCGCCTGTGGCGTAAACGCCGATCATTCACAATCTTGGTGCCCGGCTGAGCCCTCACTCCACGGGGAGCATCGTGCGCACATTCGTCCTGGGCTTCGGGCTGGTGGTCCTGCTAGGCGGCGCGGCGGCGCCGGCTGCGGCGCAGTGGCTCGTGACCGACGCACGTCGCATCGGCATGGGCGGCCTGAGCCTGGGCCGCTCCGGGAGCACCGCGCGGTACAACCCAGCCTATCGCGCCGTGGCCGAGAAAGCGGCCCTACACGGGCAGCCCAAGGTGACGATCCCGATTCCGCTCGGGATCATTCAGTTTCTCCATGACCACCCGCACCTCTCCAGTGACCCGGCCTTCGACTACAAGTCGCGGGGATTCAATCCGATTCTCGTGGCGAACACGATCCTCAATTTGCCGCTGTACCTCGAAGTGAAACAGGCGCCGACGCCGACCAACGACGTGGCCTTCACCATCGGGCAGGACTCCCTGCGGGTCAACCTCGGCGCGACGTCGCAGCTCGTCCCGGAGGATCAGTTCGGCATCAGCGGCTCGAGTCGCCCGCTCGACCCGGGGTTCGGATACAAGGGGTTCCGCGTGGGCGTGATGGGCTGGCTGCACGACGATGCGGAGCTTCAGCTGGGGGACAAACTGCTCGCTTTCCTGCGCGACTCGGTGCCGGCCCGACACAATACGCTCTATAGCGCCGATGTGCATGGCCTCGTGGCGGGTGGCTTCGCCCCGACCGTCAGCTACGCGGGTCGTATCGCGGGAGACACGGCGCGCGGGTTCTATGCGGGCGGCGCGCTCCACTACTACGTGGGCGTCGGCTACGGGCGGACCGACGGCCTGGTCGGCGACTCGACGAGCGACACGCTGTTCGCTGGTTCGAATCCGGTGAATCCCATCGGGCGGACGTTGACGCAGTACTCGAAGCCGGGCAACACGCTCGGCCACGGGATCGGCGGCGACATCGGTGTCGCGTGGGTCTCCGGGCCGATCGAGATCGGCTTCGGCGTGAACGACATCGGCGCGACCATCACATGGCCCGACACGCGGCTGGACAGTGCGTTCTACAATCATTCGGGCTACTCGAAACCCGTGGCGAACCACGTGGAGACGAAAACCAAGTTGCCCGTGTCCTACATCGCGAATCTGGCATACTCGGTTGGTAACACGACGCTCGGAGCCGACGTGTTGAACACCGGGCGCGGCAGCGTCGTGCACGTGGGGGGCGAGCAGCGGCTCGGCCTGTTCGCGGTGCGGGGCGGCGTGGCGCGCGACCAGCGGAAACGGATCGAGTTCGGGTTCGGTGGGGGGGTGCGTTTCGGCGGGCTGGGCCTCGATGTGGGATTCTGGACGCACACCAACTCGCTGTCGAACGAGCGCGGCATCACGATGGCGACGTCGCTCTCGATCTATTAGGAGGCAGGATGCGCGCGAAGTGGCTGTGTCTAGTGGCGCTTACGGTGGCGGCGGCCGGCTGCGGGGAAGGGCGGGCGATCTTCGATATCGACGTCTTCAGCTTCCTCAGCGGCGCCAAGGCGGACACGCTGCCGTACGTCGGGCCGCTGCCTCCCGGCGTGCCGGACACCATTCCGGTGCAGACCGTTCAGTCTCTCGGCCTCGGCAGCTCGTCCGTGGTGGACACCGTTCGGTTCATCGGCTCGGTTGATTTCGTGAACGCCAGCGGCACCGGCAGCGTGACATTCGCGGTGTATTTCGACAGCCTGAAGACCACGGTGTATACCGGGACGCCGTGGTTCAGCGTGAGCGGCCCCGTCACGCCCGGGGCGACGACGACGAGCCCCTTCGACGTCGACATCATCGATCCGGCCATGAAGCGGCTGTTCCTCGCCTCGACGGTGTACGTGGGCATCCGAGCATCCGCTACCGGCACGATTTCGGGAACGGCCAAACTCTCCGCGCTGCGGGCGAGGGTCGTCATACAGGACAAGATCTTCTAACAGATAGAGAAGCGTCGAGCAGGGACGTCACGCAGGGGCGTTGCACGAAGGCGTCGCGCAAGTACTCATTTGCGCGGCGTCTTTTTTCTTATATTTGACGGGTGAGCACGTACCAGCGGAGACAAGCCGTCGTCGTGGACGTGGGCGGCGTCAAAGTGGGCGGCACCCACCCGATCGTCGTCCAGTCGATGACCAACACCGATACCGCCGACGTGGACGCCACCGCGGCGCAGGTACGGGCGCTGCACCAGGCGGGGAGCGAGCTGGTGCGGGTCACGGTCAACAACGAGGCGGCGGCCGAGGCGGTGCCGGACATCGTGGCCGGCGTGGCGGTGCCGGTGATCGGCGACTTCCACTA
>Ga0209470_1002525_pt1 | contig 12962 bp, 11 predicted proteins | sample GraSoiAngelo_125_FD_185882 | JGI IMG/M metagenome (GOLD analysis project Ga0209470, IMG submission 185882) | Grasslands soil microbial communities from the Angelo Coastal Reserve, California, USA - 14_0927_05_40cm (SPAdes) (version 2) | ecosystem: Environmental > Terrestrial > Soil > Grasslands ... | reverse complement strand
CTTCCCCATCAAAGCGAATCGACGCCGCTCAATCTCGAGCATGTGTTCAAACCATGTCTTCACCCAACCGCCAACAGCGACATAACCGCGCACCTGCGCCTGCTCCGCCTGGCTCTCTGGAACTAAGGGCGCAAATCCACCGCCATTGCTGATTCCCAAGATATAGATCTGGTTTGTATCGATGAAGTCGTAATTTTTTAACGCGCGAAATGCCGCACGATAACTGTCGAGCTCCGATTCGAAATCGTTTTCGGCACAATTGCCTTCGCTGTCGCCAACGCCTTGTTTGTCCACGCGAAACAAAGAGAAACCAGGGAGCTGAGCGAGACCTTGGAAAACGATTCCTGTGGCATCTTTGGTTCCACGCGGCGCCTCGACTGAATCGCAGCTGAGCCAGCCGGCAACGAAGATCACGGGCAACTTTCCCCGTGTGGTACGCGGCTTCGTGATAATTGTCCGCAATCGCTCGCCGCGTGGCGCTACGACCGAATCGTAAATCACATCGACACTGGAATAGGTTTCGCGCGGCGCTTTTGCTTTTCTGGGAAGCTCGTCGGCCGAAACCGTTGCTCCACCGCCAACCAAAATAATGAGGACGCCGGCAAGACCGCGCAATAGCGAAAGACTCATGTGCTTCATTTGCTTCTTTCGCTCGCTTACTTTCTCCCTTTACGCAAAGCGGAAGATCGTCGAAAAATTGGCTGTCGATGACGGAATTGCGCGCTTGGGCGTTGAATTATGCAGATTTCCGGCAATGAACAGCGAACTGGACAACATTTCCGCACGAGCGTCGTTATGCGTCGCGTGAAATGCGGACTCGCAGTGCCCGTAAACCCCGATCAATAACAGCACCGCTACGCTGACGTTCCGGCCAGGCCCAGCCGCTCGGCGTCTGACTTGAGCGCGTTGACGACTTCGGCAATCACATTGTCGAGCGGCATGCCCAACTCGTCCGCGCCGCGCAGGATGTCATCGCGATTGACCGCGCGAGCGAATGCCTTGTCTTTCATCTTCTTTTTCACAGCCGCAACATCGACATCGTGGATGTTCTTGGTTGGGCGGACGCGCGCCACGGCGATGACGAATCCGCTCAATTCATCCACTGCGTAGAGCGTTTGTTCGAGCGGCGTCTCACGCGCGACGTTGGCATAGTTCGCATGGGAAAGAATCGCACGGCACACATCTTCGCTCCAGTCATGCTCACGCAGCCACGCAACTGCAACAAAGGGGTGGCCCTCAGTTGGGCTTTGCTCCTGATTTGGATAACGCTCGTAATCCATATCGTGGAGCAGACCAACCGCTTCCCATAAATCAGCATTCGCGCCGCGCAGTTGCGCGAAGTGTCGCATCGAATCAGCAACCGCGTAGCAATGTTTCCTCAAACTTTCCGACTGAACCCATTCGTGCAGGACCCTTATTGCGCGAGAAGCGAGCGTTTCACTCATCATACATAATTTGCGGCTTCGCCGGTCTTTAACATCGAGCGACGAAACGCTCGATCCACCTATATTGGGGCCCGATTCAGAATCACTCAATCCCGAGATTTTCCGCGAGGGACACGGCGGTGCTAGTGAATGGACACGGCGTCGCCAGGTTTTATTTTTGTCGCGAGACGGACAATATCCCAATTGGCAAGGCGAATACAGCCGTGGCTCGCCGATCGGCCGATAGAGTCCGGTTCATTCGTGCCGTGGATTCCAATTCCTTTTTTATTAAGCGCGATCCACATCACCCCGACCGGATTGTTCGGACCGCGAGGAAGCAGGTGGAAATTGCCGCTGCGTTTACCGTGTTGGAGCATTTCCTTGTCCCAGCGAAACGTCGGCATTTTCGTGATTCTGCTGACTTTCCACTCGCCGATGGGCGACGCAGTATGACCGGAACCGATTGTGACTGGATACGCAGCAGTGAGTTTATCGCCTTCATGCACTTCAAGCATATTTGTCTTGGTGTCGATTTTCACTGCAATGGGCGGTGCAGCCGGTTCAGTAGTGTTCGACTCTTTTTTTTTACCTGTGTTTCCATTTTGCTGCTCCGGTTGATCTTCCACGTCATTTGCTGGCTTCGAAGCAACATCGCTACCAGGTTTTATGTCTTTCACTGAAGCAAGCTCAAAAGGTTCAACGTTTGGAACCATGATCTGGTCTCCTGGTTTCAGTGTCTTCATCTTGCCAGGATTGAGTTGCTCCAGGAAATGAACGTCGCTGTGAAACTTCTCTGCGATGGCTTCAGCGGCGTCGCGGTAGGGCAAAAACTTTAGCTTGGCCTGCGCTGCCACGTCGCTCGGCGACGGACCAACGCTCTGTAGATCGGCATCGGTAATCGTGTAGGGAACGAACACCGGGTCTACGCTGGCAAGATCGAGACCATTGATGTTAGGCGCGATGTTGCCTTTCGATTTGACCTGTGGAGGTGGCTGTTGCGGTTGTTCTCCACGAGAAATCCGGTAGAGCGCCAGCGCCTTCCAAGTGAAATCACCATAGTGTCCATCCAGCTTGCCGGGACTAAAGTTTGCGCGATCAAGAAAGATCTGGAGACGGACGGCGGCTTCGACGGCGGTCTTTTTGGTAGTGCTCTCTCCACTGGGTTTCTTTCTCGCCGCCGCCGGCAGGATGGCGCTGGAAATTAACACGGCGACAACTACGAAGCGAAGAACAGCGTTCACCCAAGAATTGATCGTAGCAACCATTCATCCCGGCCGTGGACACATTGCAACGATTGCATACGCGGCTTTTCACGTTTGCAGGTTAGAAAGTGATGTGCTAGTGGCACATCGGCGATCGACCTGTCATCTTTAGCCGGATCATTTCAACCCGCGACCAAATTCATGTTCCAGATTAATCGATTCATGCGCGCTCTAACTAGGTTCCTCGCAGCAATCGTTTCCGTTCTGCTTTCAATCAGCGCATTTGCTGGTCGCCCGGACGGCGTTCTCGATGAAAGGCATGCCGCTGTTCGAGCGGTCATGGCCGTTCAACGTGAGGCCACGCCGGACCTGATGCGGCAATCAGAAATCTTGGGAACTGCAGTTGGGGTTGATGCTGCCGGTGTTTCTGTGTTGACAGTTTACGTCGATCGAGATGCGGAGAACGCGAGCGAAGTGATTCGCAATGTCCCACGAGAATTTCGCGGCGTAGGTGTGCAGGTTCATCTGATGGAGCAAATCCACGCGATGGGTTATACGGGGACGCAAACGCCGCCCATCTCGCTCGGCACATCTGGAGGGTGGGCTTATGATCGTGCAAACGGGTACTGCTGCGGCGGCACGCTTGGGTCGCTGGTGTGGATTGGCGGTGCGCAGTACATTTTGGGCGCCTGTCACGTACTGGAAGGGGACATCGTTCTCGGAGGCAACAACAGAATCGCCAAAACGGGCGACCTTATCATTCAGCCGGGGTTGATTGATCTGGGTTGCAGAAGGTATCTTGGTCAAACCGTGGGAACGCTCGTGAAAAGGCGTTCGCTATCCAGGAGCAATGTCGATTGTGCGATCGCGCAAGTTTTTCCGGGGATGGTTCGAACGGATGGTGCGATCCTCGACATCGGAACGATCTCGCGTGATATTGCTTCCGCCGCGCTGAATCAGGGTGTGAAGAAAAGTGGACGATCGACTGGCTTGACGAGCAGCTCGATTTCCGGGTTGAATGCAACTGTCAAAGTAGCCTTCACTAATGAATGTCGGGGTGGGACCTATTACAAAACTTTTACCGGCCAGATTGTCGTTCACAACCCTTCGATGGCGTTCATGAAAGCGGGTGATTCAGGATCGCTGCTCGTTGAAGACGAGCCAACGAATCCGCGCGCGATTGGTTTACTCTTTGCGGGGAATAGCACGTCTGCCTTCGCGAATCCGATTAGCCAGGTGCTCAACTTTCTCGGCGCGACGATGGTGGGGCAGTGACGATGCGCTTGCAAAATTGACACGGCGTCTCTCTGGGCTGATAGATTTTTTGTGTTGCGATTCAATCTCTAAAGAATGCAATCGTGTCGAAGATGGCTGCAACCTGCTCTATACTTGGCTCTGATCGCGCCAATTTTCCTCTCCGGTTGCGGACAAAACATGGCTCAAGATAGTTCGCTCTCTCCGAAGCGGGACATTAATGCCGTGCTGGCTGCTCACGATAAACAGCTGCTCGCGATACCAGACGTGGTTGGCGTGTATGTTAGTGTTCTCCCAGACGGCCGGACGCCTTGTCTGAAAGTGATGTTGGCGCGCAAAAGGCCCGAGTCAGCCCGAAAAATTCCGCGTTCGATAGAAGGCTATCCTGTCGTTGTAGAAGTCACGGGAGAGATCCGGGCGCTCGATAACCCGCCAGGCGAGCGGGGACATCGTCCGTAAACCTTTGAACAAAACGCGCCTTTACTGTTCCACCTGAGAGGCAGAACAGAAAGGCGCGATGGAGACAAACGAGCTTAGCTCTTACTCTTCCTCAAGGATCACGCGATCAACCATCATGTTGGTGCCTGTGCCGACGTAATGAACTCGGACTGGGACACCCACTTTGACTCTTGTTCTAACAGTATCTTCATCGAGGACCTTGCCGCTCCGCGTCACATAAGTGACCGTTTTGCCGAAGCGGTATGTCCGCGGTCCGCTGCTTTCCCTGAGTACGATTGCACTCCCCGGAGTGTATTCTGTGATTGTCCCCGTTCCTTCAGTAGTCGTGGTCGTGGTGGTTGTGGTCCGCTGCGGCTGCTGTTGCACCTCTTCCGTCTTCATAAGCGGCTGCCGCGTGGTCTGTCCCCACACAAACGATGCCACTACTGCCAAGGCAATGCTCAAGAGCATTTTTTTCATGATTTCCCCCTTCTTTGTTGAGTTGCGGCGCTGATAAACGCTCTCTCTTCCCGTTTGAATTAAGCGGGCCCAAAGAACACGCCGCTGTACTGGATTCGGATGCGGCCTCGGCAGCGGACGCTTAAAAAGTCTTTCATGCTTCTTGAAGTGGCTTCTGCTTGGAGAAGTCTTCATCTTCGCATCCTTTCATGAATTCTGGATTGGCATATCGGGGAATCCATGCTCGAGCGAGACATTTCATTGTCGGGTCTTTAAAACAAAACGCGCCTTTGCTGTTCCACCTGAGAGGCAGAACAGAAAGGCGCGATGGAGACAAACGAGCTTAGCTCTTAGTCTTCCTCAAGGATCACGCGATCAACCATTATGTTAGTGCCCGTGCCGACGTAATGAACTCGGACTGGGACACCCACCTTGACTCTTGTTCTAACAGTATCTTCATCGAGGACCTTGCCGCTCCGCGTCACATAAGTGACCGTCTTGCCGAAGCGGTACGTCCGCGGTCCGCTGCTTTCCCTGAGTACGATTGCACTCCCCGGAGTGTACTCCGTGATCGTGCCGTTGCCTTCAGTCGTGGTCGTCGTTGTGGTGGTCTCCGAGACCTGCGCCCATGCGAACGGCGCCACAACTACCAGTACCATGCTTAAAAGCATTTTTTTCATGATCTCCCTTTCTTGTTGAGTTGCGATGGCAACAAGTCTCCTGTGTTCCGGTTCAGTTTTTGGCCGGCGAAGAGCTTGCCGCCATATTGAATTCGCATGCGCGTTGCCGGGCGGATGTCTTGATGAGCTTTTTTACGGCGCTTGAAGAGATCTCTTGCTCTGCGAATTTGGCCTGAGCGGATCACATGAAATTCTGGATCGGCACGTCGGGTTTTCAGTACACAGAGTGGAAAGGAAATTTTTATCCGGAGGATTTGCCGGCGGCGAAGATGTTGCCGTTTTATGCGGAGCGATTTTCGACCACCGAGGTCAATTACACCTTTCATCGTATTCCAGCCGCCAAAACGATCGATAATTGGAAGCAACTGACCCCGGACAATTTCCGGTTTGCGCTCAAAGCCCCGCAAAAGATCACGCATTGGTCGAAGCTGCGTGATTGCGCCGATACGCTCGATTATTTTTGCAAAGTCATTTCCGGTCTCGGCGACCGACTCGGGCCGGTTTTGTTTCAATTGCCGCCGACTTTCAAAAAGGACGCTGACGTTTTGAGTTCGTTTCTGCGCGAGTTGCCGTCAACACGCGCGGCATTCGAGTTTCGACACGAGTCATGGTTCAACGACGAAATCTACGAACTTCTTAAATCACGGAACATCGCGCTCTGCATTGCCGACACCGAGACAATCGAAACACCAAAGACGATCACCGCCAATTACGGCTATCTCCGGCTTCGTCGTGAAGATTATCAGGGGATTGATGTCGAACGCTGGGCCAAGTTTGTGCGCGAGCAAGAAGCCGACTGGCAGCACGTCTTCGTCTATTTCAAACACGAAGAAAGCGGCATCGGCCCGAAGTTGGCTCAGCAGATGATGCAACTGCTCCGCAAGACTTGAATTATTTGGTCGGACTGGAGTTCGTTTGGCGTCTCGATTTCAGCAAAGGCCGCGTAGAGAAGTCACTTGCTGCCCGTAACCCGAACCTGCTATTTGCCGCCCGTTCGAATTACGACTGCTGAAATGTCGTTCACGTTGACGAATGCGTCGAAAAATTCTGCGCCGGTCAAATGAGAAAGATGGACGATATTCTCGTTAACTTGTTCGACTTTACCCCCGATCTTGTCACCGGCTTGCAGATGCAACTCGACAGTTTTACCGGTGTTCTCCTGAAGGATGCTGAGAACGGTCTGAGCGGACAAGCTGGAACAGACAGATGCGACGATAAATCCGAGAAGAAATAAGCAACGTTTCATGAGCAACATGTTCTGTCCGATTACGCTGCGACTTAACCAGCAAATAATGATGTAAGGCGTATTATCCGGCGTGGCCCTTTGGCCGGAGCGCTCCAGGGCAAGGGCATTCCTTGCCGAAATGATTGAAATTGGCAGGCGAAGCGCTGTGCATTGTCGCGGTGCTTGTGTCAAGCACCGAAGTTTGTAAATAGGCGCTTGGCACAAGCGCCTCTACAAATCCATGGCTTCGATCGCCGAAAATCTTGAGCGGGTGCGCGAACAGATCGCCCGCGCGGCCGCAAAAGCCGGCCGCGCGGCTGATGAAATCGAGCTGGTCGCAATCACGAAAACGCATCCGGCCGAGAAAGTGCGCGAGGCGATTGGCGCGGGACACACTTTGTTCGGCGAAAGCCGGGTCCAGGAAGCGCGCGTCAAAATTCCAGAGCTACCGTCGAGCCTCCGGTGGCATTTTGTAGGGCATCTTCAGAAAAACAAAATCCGTCACGCGCTTCCGCTTTTCGAAATGATCCACAGCGTCGATTCACTCGCGCTAGCGCAAGATATGAACCGCATCGCAGAAGAGGAGGGGATGCATCCCCGCGTCTTGCTCGAAGTCAATGTGGCAGGCGAGGGGAGTAAGTTTGGATTTAAGCCCGATAACCTCCGCGAACAAATGGAGGAGCTGCTCGCGCTACCACGGTTGTCGATCCTGGGTCTGATGACGATTCCACCCCTCGCTGAAGAAGCTGAAGCGTCGCGGAAATATTTTGTTCAATTGCGTGCGCTCCGCGATCGCCTGCAAGCCGAGTTCCGAGTCGATCTCGCACAACTCTCGGTGGGTATGACGCAAGATTTTCCGATTGCGGTCGAGGAAGGTGCCACGCTGGTCCGCGTCGGCACGGCAATTTTTGGCGAACGATCAAAAAAGCAGAAGAAGAAAGCCAAGGATGAACACGGATTTTCACGGATCTCTGAACTCTGAAACCTGAATCCTTTCCCTTATCCGTGTTAATCCGTGGCTGAAAGATTGTTCTTAAGATCGATAGCCTGCTAAGATCGATATGTGCGCTTGGAACCGACGAACATCCAGCAAATCGGAAACGAGCTGGCGATTCATTGGAGCGACGGAGTGGAGTCGTATTTCGGACTTGAGCTTCTGCGACGCGCGTGTCCGTGCGCGGCGTGCGGAGGCGAGCCGGACCTGCTCGGCAACATCGCGCGCCCGCACTTGATTTACTCCGAGAAGAGCTTCCAACTCGCCGGTTTCGATCTGGTAGGCGGCTACGCATTGCAGCCACGCTGGGCCGATGGTCACAGCACCGGGATTTACAGCTTTACGTACTTGCGACGCTTGGGCCAAGCTTCAGGATGAAGGCAGACGATAAGCTTGGAATCTCATGAGCTGGACGGCAAAGATCGCGATTGTTCTCATCTGCTTTTCATTGTGCGGAGCCGGCACTTTCGTTGCCTCGACTGCGCATGAAAAAAGTGAGCTGCAAAAAGCGACCACGATTCCAGTGAGAAATCGCGAGATTATTCGGCGCGTTTGGATTGAGGTTTGAATGTAGGGGCGGCCGTCAGCTGCAGTTGAAGAATGCGGGCGACATGCCCCGCCACTACAGCGGAATTGTTACACGCAGAAGACTTGTTCGCGCGCTAAGCGGTTCCAATAGCCGATCCTGCAATTCAGCTGGAATAAGAAGAAATTCGCCGGGCGCAAAATCGACGACGGCGCACCGAAGCGAGCCAGTCAGGCAGCAGGCAATTGCAAATTGTCCGCGCGGCGTGATCTCACGCGAAGAATCGATATTCCATTTTTGAATTTCAAACAGTGGATGTTTTAGGAGCAGCTCGCCTTTTGGCCGGAGCAATTGCGGCTTGCAATCGCTGAAGTCGACGCACTCGAGCGCTTGATCGGCGTGCAACTGCCGCGGCCTACCTTTGTCTTCCACCCGGTCCCAATCAAAAACGCGATACGTGGTGTCGCTGTTTTGCTGGATTTCGATGAGAAGATTGCCCGCGCCAACCGCGTGCAGGCGACCAGCAGGAAGGAACATTGCGTCGCCCTCCTTGACCCGAATTGTGTGAACGTGCGCCGCGACCGTTCCTGCGCGCAACGCTTCTTCGAATTGTTCGCGCGTCATCGCCTTGTTTAGTCCAACAAAAAGTTCAGCGCCGGCGTCAGCCGCTGCTACGTACCAAAATTCCGTTTTCGGCTCGCCGCTTAATTCAATCGCGGTTTTATCTGTTGGATGAACCTGCAACGAGAGTTTCTCGTGCGCATCAAGCAGCTTTAGCAGAAGGGGAAACCGTGGAGCGTCGGGAACATCGCCGAAAATCTCTTGTCGATGTTGCGTCCAAAGTTCGTGCAATGTTTTCCCGCACAGCGGCCCATCGCGCACGACGCTCTGCGCCTCGGGACGATCCACGATCTCCCACGATTCGCCGATCCGTTTATTTGCCGGCAATTTTTTCCCGAAGTCGGTTTCCAAACGTCGGCCACCCCAAATACGTTGCATGAAAATGGGCGCGAAAGTTAGGGGAGATTTCATTACAGATTGCAAATTGTAGATTGCAGATTGGCCTGATCAAATTGTAGGCCGTCTCTGCGAGACGGCAGACGACAGCGTAAGTTAGGTTGGCGTCTGACACAGGTGCCCTACAACGATGCGATCTTTTCTCAAATACTGGCTGCCGTTGCTGACCTGGCTTTGTGTCATTTTTGTAGGCTCAACCGACCTGATGTCAGCGGAACAGACTTCGCGTTTTCTTGTTCCGTTGTTGCGCTGGTTGAAACCGGACATTTCCACCGAGGCGTTAGCGCAAGTCCATTTTTTTGTCCGCAAGCTCGGGCACATCAGTGAATACGCGATCTTCGCCTTACTTCTCTGGCGGGCGTTGCGCAGCGGAACGAATCTGCAAATGAAGCTGCCGATCCTGTTTGTCGCGGCATGGATTCTCTGCGGAGTTTTTGCGGCCACCGACGAATTTCATCAATCTTTTGTGTCTTCGCGCACAGCCTCGCCGATTGATGTGATGACCGACGTCTGCGGGGCACTGATTGGGCTGGCGGTCTGTTTGGTGCTCGCGCGGAAAAATCTGCACAAGATTTGAATCAGGAAGTCAGGAAATCAGGAAAAGAGTTTCTTGAAATCGGCAATCCGCAATCGACATTCGGCAATCCTTCATGCGGGGGCATAGCTCAGTTGGTAGAGCGCCAGCTTTGCAAGCTGGAAGTCAGGGGTTCGAATCCCCTTGCCTCCAAAGCCTGGAAGGCGTGGGGCAACATCCAACAAGTAGGGAACATTATCGGATGCACTAGCGGGAGCGTAATCCCCTTGCCTCCAAAGCCTGGAAGGCGTGGGGTAACGTCCAACAAGTAGGGAACATTATCGGATGCACTAGCGGGAGCGTAATCCCCTTGCCTCCACGTCAATTTACGATTCAGCGATTTAGTGAATTAATTTGCATCAATCGCTAAATCACTAAATGATTCAATTCCCCAAATTTTTCCGGGCCTGTAGCTCAGTTGGTTAGAGCATGCGCTTGATAAGCGCAGGGTCACTGGTTCGAGCCCAGTCAGGCCCATTCTTATTTTCGATTTTGGATTTTCGATTGCTCAGCACACCCGGCCTGCATGCCGTTTTTCGGTGTCCCCGCCACAACCCAGTTTAGAAATCAAAAAGTTCGTGATCGCGAGGGGGCGCGATCACCAGCACGCGAGGCGCGTGCGCTACCCAGATTCATGATCCCCATGATCCGCGGTTTGGATCTCCGCACAGCTAGGATAGCTAACGTCTAAAAAGGAAATGCCGGATGTCGATCTTGCAATCCTCATCCGGCATTGTCGATGTGCAGCAGCAAAGACTGAATTGTGCGTTACCGTCGCTTCTTTGAGCTCTGGTTTCTTTCGATTCCAAAGTCTTTACGGCCTGTCCGCAGATGATCAATTGATTCACCCGCGGGGTTAGCCGTCGACCTTCCAGCTCCAGTTTTTATTCGGCTATCCATTGCTGAACAGCTTTCCAAAAAAACTGGGGCTTGGATACTCCTTAGAAAGGAGGTGATCCAGCCGCAGGTTCCCCTACGGCTACCTTGTTACGACTTCATCCCAGTTACCGCTCATAGCGTAGAAGGCTGCCTCCCTTGCGGGTTAGCGCGCCGGCTTCGGCTACAAGCGACTTCCATGATGTGACGGGCGGTGTGTACAAGGCCCGGGAACGTATTCACGGCGCCGTAGCTGATGCGCCATTACTAGCGATTCCGGCTTCATGGAGTCGAGTTGCAGACTCCAATCCGAACTGGGCCCAGTTTTACTAGATTTCCTCCACCTCGCGGTCTCGGATCGTTCTGTACTGGGCATTGTAGTACGTGTGCAGCCCTGGCCGTAAGGGCCATACTGACTTGACGTCGTCCCCACCTTCCTCCCCGTTTCACAGGGCAGTCTGAACAGAGTGCTCGAGGCTCACGCCTCGGTGGCAACAGTTCACAGGGGTTGCGCTCGTTGCGGGACTTAACCCAACATCTCACGACACGAGCTGACGACAGCCATGCAGCACCTGTGCAAATTGTCCCTTTCGGGACTCACTGGCTTTCACCAGCTTAGAGATGCATGTCAAGGCCAGGTAAGGTTCTTCGCGTTGCATCGAATTAAGCCACATACTCCACCGCTTGTGCGGGCCCCCGTCAATTTCTTTGAGTTTTAATCTTGCGACCGTACTCCCCAGGCGGCACGTTTAACGCGTTAGCTCCGGCGCAGAAGGGGTCGAATCCTCCCACACCAAACGTGCACCGTTTACTGCCAGGACTACCGGGGTATCTAATCCCGTTTGCTCCCCTGGCCTTCGTGCCTCAGTGTCAGGAACTGTCCAGAGACCCGCCTTCGCCACTGGTCTTCCTTACGATCTCTACGCATTTCACTGCTACACCGTAAATTCCAGTCTCCTCTCCAGTCCTCAAGCACGGCAGTATCGAATGCAGTTTCGGAGTTAAGCTCCGAAATTTCACACCCGACTTACCGCGCCACCTACGCACCCTTTACGCCCAATGAATCCGAACAACGCTTGAGACCTCTGTATTACCGCGGCTGCTGGCACAGAGTTAGCCGTCTCTTCCTCTTCTGGTACTATCAACGCCGGTACAGTTAATACCTGCGCCTTGTTCCCAAATGACAGGAGTTTACAACCCGAAGACCTTCATCCTCCACGCGGCGTCGCTCCTTCAGGGTTTCCCCCATTGAGAAAAATTCTCGACTGCTGCCACCCGTAGGTGTCTGGGCCGTGTCTCAGTCCCAGTGTGACTGGTCGTCCTCTCAGACCAGCTACCCGTCAATGCCTTGGTGAGCCGTTACCTCACCAACAAGCTGATAGGCCGCGGGCTCCTCAAAAAGCGGTAGCTTGCGCCACCTTTGATTTCGGGAAGATGTCTCCCCTGATCACATGCGGTATTAATTCGCCTTTCGGCGAGCTATCCCCCACTTCTCGGTAGATTGCCCACGTGTTACGCACCCGTTCGCCACTGAAATTTTTTCGGTATTGCTACCAAAAAAATTCCCGTCCGACTTGCATGTCTTATCCACGCCGCCAGCGTTCGTTCTGAGCCAGAATCAAACTCTCCGTTAAAAACGGTTCGGCTCCTTTTTTAAGGGAAACCGAAAAGTTTGCGTCAGACACCGCTACGGTGCTGACAAAATCTGACCATTCGTAATCTGTCCCGGCCCGTGGGCCGACACAGGTTCGTCCGATCTTTCAACTAAGATTCCCTTGGCTGTTGCCAACTTCGGGAAAATTTTTAATCAAAGAAACTTAACGAATAACGCACAATTCAATTTTTGCTGACTTTGCTCATTTCGGATTTCCACGTCGTGTGTGCTGTTTGAAATCCGAAACCAAACTGTCAAAGATCCACCGTTCTCGCTCTGGTACACGGCAAAACCCGACCCTGTCATCTAAACTGACACGATCGGCTCGACCCTGAGCCAGGAAGAACTCCAACCTCACGCTTGAGGCTGGACCGCTTATCGCGGGACTCAAAGAATATGCGAATCCCGCATTTGGTCAATCAAGATTTTGCATTTTCTGACAAAATCTTGCTCAATCAGAGCCTGCCCTGAGCGCAGTCGAACGGGTCAATCAAAAATCCTCGCCCAAAAGCGCCTTTTTTAGATCAGGGAGCGGTCGCCGCGGCGATCTTCGGGATTAAAGATTAAGCTGCCGCAGGTGACGCCGGCTTCAGCTTTTTGAAGCTCAGACAAATCAATCGTCCGCACGCGAAAGCCCCG
>Ga0209470_1002524_pt1 | contig 12965 bp, 16 predicted proteins | sample GraSoiAngelo_125_FD_185882 | JGI IMG/M metagenome (GOLD analysis project Ga0209470, IMG submission 185882) | Grasslands soil microbial communities from the Angelo Coastal Reserve, California, USA - 14_0927_05_40cm (SPAdes) (version 2) | ecosystem: Environmental > Terrestrial > Soil > Grasslands ... | reverse complement strand
CGATCGGCTGGTTGCGTCGCGGGCGGAAATGCTCCGAGCCTTTTTACAATCTCGGTGATGGCTTCGGGGGACGCTGAGTCACCGGCGAAAATATTCTGTCCGCTCCGAGGATCTGCATGTCGATCGAACAAGAGCCCGACTGTCTTAGCGGTAGCGATCGCCGTTTTTCCGCCGCCGTTGCGAATTAATTCGGTAATCGTCGGAAGGGCGATGTACTTTCCGCCGCTCAGCTCGTCACCTTTACGAACGACCCGCGCATTTTCTACATCGATGGACCTCTTTGCGTCAATCTCCGGCCGGTAATCGTGATTAGCCAGGACGCCGCTGCGATTTGCATAAACGCCGGTGTTGATTGCCGTGCCATTAACAATTGTGGCGCTTGGAAAGACCGAGTGATGATTTCGAAAAGTGACGCCGCGCTGCGCCAGTTTCCAGAGCGCGGGTGTGGTTTGTTCGCTGACGAAATCCGGCCGCATCCCGTCCCAAACCACGACCACCACATGTTCCCCTCGGCGAATCGGTCCCTGGACAGATCGATCTTGCGTCGACGAAGCAGCGCCGCCGATTGATCCCAAGCCTAATAAAGCCGCGAGAACCGCTGAAAAGACAAAGCGCGCGCCAAAGATTCGCATTCGCCATCATAATTAAATTCAGTCATGACGCGATTGAACTTTCGTCTCCCGCTTGTGTCTCACCGGAGATGAAAGTGGCCGTTTTCGCTCTTGGACTACTGCCGCTCGTCTGCGGCGCGGCTGAGCCACCGCTTTTTCCGAGCGCTGAGGGGACTACCTGGAACTACGACCTGGTGCAGGAAAAACCGATCGAGAGTTTCGACTTAACCGAGCCAAAGGCAGAAAAGCATCTTGGGGTCACCTATCGTCTCGGCGGCATCGAGAAGATCGACAATAAAGATTTGCGGCGCCTTGAAATCTATCGCGACCAAACTCTCGAAAGCGTCGATCTCGTCGCCATCGAAGAACGCGGGATCATTTGTCCGGCACGGGCAGACTCTCAAGGCACGATCACAAGATTAATTCCCCCGCAACTCATGCTGTCCACGCCATTGAAAACAGGAGCCGGCTGGAACTTCGATGGGACGATCGCCAACACAAAAGTAAAACAACACTACGAAATTACCGGCGAGGAAGAAGTCGACGTGCCGGCCGGGAAATTTCACGCCTGGCGCATTCATTGCGAGCAAACTTCGCCCGCACCGGCGACGATCGATCGCTGGTTTGTTCCCGGAAGCGGTTTCGTGAAAGTCGAGACGGTGGTGAAAGCGCCGTCGGGAGGCGTGTTGGAGAAAAGCTCATTGAAGCTGAAGGGGCCGCCTAGGATCACATCCGCGCCGCAAAAATATGCGACGCCTCAGCCTAAGAAACTTTCAGCCGGAGTCTCCAGCAAAGCTACTGGAGAATTGAAAAGCGGATTCAAGGCAGACACTCCGGCGATTTATGCGCAGTGGCACGGACACGGGCTGCCGGATCACGCCAAGATTCGCGCCGTCTTTATCGCCAAGAACGTTGCTGATGTTTCGGCCGATTACCAGCTCGATGAATCGAGTACCGTCGCACCGGCTCCGAATGCGCATGGCGTGTTTACGCTTTCAAAGCCCGAAGGCGGCTGGACGCCCGGCAATTATCGAGTGGAATTTTACGTCGATGACGCGCTGGCAGAGACGGCGAAGTTCAAGATCTCGAAATAGGCCGATCTTGCCAGATTCTTGAATCCAAACCGGCCGGTCACCTCGTCTCATCAGCAAGAGTACTATGATGAATAATAAGACTACGATCGCTTTCTTGGCCGGCCTGGTTCTGGTCGCTGCCGGCTGCCGCTGGGGCGGTATTATGGGCAACGGTCACATTGTGACTGACACACGTTCGGTCAGCGATTTCTCAGAAATTGAGGCCGACGGCGGATTTCAGATCGAGTGGCGCAGCGGCCCACCCTCTCTCAGCATCACGACTGATGAAAATCTTTTGCGCTATATCGACAACCAGAACATCGACCATCGGCTGCGGCTGCACTCGCATGGAAATATTTGGTCAAGCCACGGAATTAAAGTTGCCATCTCCAGCTCAACTCGCGCTGGGGCAAAACTGACCGGCGCCGCGCGGCTGACCGCGAAACAACTTTCCGGGCACAGTTTTGGAATCGAATCGACCGGCGCGGCCAAGGTTCTTCTCGATGGCACTGTTGACGGCCTCGTGACCGATATGACCGGCGCCAGCAGGTTGGAAGCGGAATCGCTCCAAACCAAAACCGCCGAGATTTCGTCAACCGGCGCATCGCACGCCGAAGTCGCCGTCAGCGAGTCGCTGAAGGTCTCGATCACCGGCGCAGGCAAAGTCATTTATTCCGGCAATCCGCCGGTAGTAGAAAAACATATCAGCGGCGCCGGATCTATTCGTCACAAGGAGTAACTCATGTCGCTTGTGCTTGTCCTGTGGTTGGCATTTCTAACTCCGTTTCGCACTTAAACCGCCAACGCGCGATGTGGTAAGGTCATCGCGTCATGCAAAACTTCATCTGCGTTCAATGCGGAACGCAGTTTGCGAAAACAACTGAGCCGCCGGCCCAGTGCGCGATTTGCGAAGACGAAAGGCAATTTGTTCGCCACCAAGGGCAACAGTGGACGACGCTCGGAAAGTTAAAGACCGATCACCACAACCGGCTTGAGGAGGAAGGGCCGCACCTTCTCGGTATCGGCACGGAACCGGAATTCGCCATCGGCCAGCGCGCGCTTCTGCTACAATCGCCCCACGGAAATCTGCTCTGGGATTGCATTTCGTTGCTCGACGATAAAACCGTCGCCGAAGTGAAAGCGCGCGGCGGCATCCGCGCGATCGCTATTTCGCATCCGCACTTTTACTCGTCGATGATCGAATGGGCGGAATGTTTCGACGCGCAGATATTCCTGCACGCGGAAGATCGACAATGGATCATGCGTAAGAGTGCGCGGGTTGAATTCTGGAATGGAACAACGCTCGCGTTTTGGGACAACATTGCTCTCGTTCACTGCAGCGGACACTTCGAAGGTGGCTCGGTGCTGCATTGGCCGGCCGGCGCCAATGGCCAAGGCGCGCTGCTGACCGGCGATATCATTCAAGTCGTGCAGGATCGCCGCTATGTCAGCTTCATGCGCAGCTATCCGAATCTAATCCCGCTCGGGCCAGCCGCAATTCGCCGCATCACCGATGCGATCGAACCATTTTCGTTCGATCAAATTTACGGCGGATGGTGGAAGGCCAACGTTTTGTCCGACGCCAAAACAGCCGTCGCGCGCTCGGCCGAACGCTATCTTCGCGCGATCAGCAAGTAAGCGATCATCGCGCCGCCAATCGGCAATCCAATCAAAGTACGCAGATCGTGCCGCAGAAACGCGTTCAACAAATCGCCGATGAGATTGGCGATCAGAATACCGAGCGCGAGCTGACGGCCCCATCGCGTGCGCGTCGCTAATCCAATCGCAGCCGAGGCGCATGCCGAACCGACAACGAGCATGAGCAAGATCGATAATCTGCCGATTTTTTGGAACTCAGCGTGCGCCTCCGAATTAAGGCGCCAAATCGGCTCGAGCGCGCTGCCAGGAAAAAGCAGCGCGATAATCGTGAGCAAGCAAACTGCCGCGCCAAATGCAAAGAACGCGGATAGCAATTTGATTCCAAGAGGAACGCGCGGTTGAGCCATCATTGGCGCGCAAATCGGTCCAAGCGCTCAACCGTTCCGATAATGTCTTCCTCAGTGGTCCGCGGATTGATCGTACACAAACGCAGGGAAACAGCACCACGCAACTCAGTCGATGTTAACAAGGCGTAGCCATCTTTCATCATTTCATCGACAAGTCGCGTTTGGAGTTCGTCACTGTTTCCAAAGCGAAAACAAACCGTCGCCATCTGCGCGGGCGAAAGAATTTGCCATCCTTTGCGCGCGCGAAGCTCTCGCTCGGCGAGCTCGGCCAGCTCAAATCCACGCGTGATCGCTTTCCGAAACGCGGCCAGGCCGAAAGTTTGCAGCGACAGCCAAACTTTGAGCGCGCGAAAACTTCGGGTCAGCTGAACGCCGTAATCGCACGGATTGAATTCTTCGAGACCGCGATGCACGTCACGCAAATAATCGGGCTTAATTTGAAACGCCGATTTTAACAGCGCGGCGTCGCGCGCTAAAACGCAGCCGCACTCAAAAGATTGGAACAGCCACTTGTGCGGATCGAGCGAAATGGAATCTGCACGCTCGAGACCACGCAACATCTCTCGCCCGCGTTCAGACAGGACCGCGGCCGCGCCGAAAGCGCCGTCGATGTGGAGCCAGAGTTTTTCTTCTGCGGCGAGGTCCGCCAATTCAGGAAGTGGATCGACGGCGCCAGTGTTAGTGGTGCCGGCATTAGCAATCACACAGAATGGGCGCAAACCTTTCGCGCGATCATTGGCAATCGCTGCGCGCAAGCTTTGGATCGACAATCGAAAATTGTTATCGCTCTCCAGTTTGCGCATCTGGTCTGGCAAAAATCCGATGACGCGCAGCGCACGTTCCACCGAGGAATGCGTTTGATCGGAGAAATAAACCGTGGCGCCGGCGACGCGGTCTTGCAGCACAGAATGCCGCGCCGCGACCAGCGCGGTGAGATTTGCCATCGAACCGCCGCTCACGAACAAACCGCCGGCGGCGGTGGGAAATCCGCAAATTCGGCAAAGCCAGCGAACGACTCCCAACTCGCCCGCGGCGGCGGCCGATCCGCCCAACCAGGTGCCGTTGAAAATATTAAAACCGGCCGCGAGCGCGTCCGCCATTGTGCTGACGAAATTGTTCGGGCCCGGCACAAACGCGAAGAACCGTGGATGATCGACGTGCAAGTTGTTCGGAAAAACATCGCGCTCGAGTTGCGCGAGGAGTTCGTTCGGATCGCAGGCGGTTTCCGGCGGATTTTGATCGAACAACGAAACCAACTGCGCCGGATCGCGCTTCGCGCCGACCGGCCCGTCTTGCACGTTGGCAAAATGTTCGGCGAGAAGATCGACAACTCGGTAACCAAACTCTCGCATCTCCTCGCGCGACAGCGCGATGCGAGAGTGGTCGGCCGACGAATCGTTCATGGCCCTGCTTCTATTTCATCGCTCAGTCTCGTTGGCAAGATCGACGGCGTGCAAGATTAGAAGCCCGCTTTATCGTTCGTCATGTTGGCTCGCTATCGAATCGCTCTCGGCATTTTCATTGCGGGTCTGGTCTTGAGCGCAATCAGCGCGTTGCCGCTACAATGGGAATTGTCGATCCTTGATCGCTGGTTTGGCGCCCGAACACTTAGCGTCCCACCTTCTGACTACACTGGCCTTGGCGATTTCATTTCAAGCGTTCACTCGGGAATTACCCAAACGTATGCGCGATTTCCATTCTTCGGTTACGGAACGGATTGGCTCGGCTTCAGCCATTTCGTCATCGCAAGTTTCTTTATTCTGCCATTTATCGATCCAATCAGATATCGCGCCGTCTTGCAGATCGGACTCGCTGCATGTGGTGGAGTAATCGTTCTCGCGCTCATTTGCGGACCAATTCGCGGTATTCCATTTTTCTGGACGGTGATCGACTGCAGCTTTGGAGTCTTTGGCGCCATTCCGCTGCTCTATTGCCTTCGGTTGACGGCTAAGCTCGACAGCAACTGATCATTCGACGCCGATCCGCCATGCATCTCTACGAAACGCATCTCCCGGTCGCAGACACAAGCGTCGCCGACCGCTTCTATCGCGAAATCGTCGGTCTGTCTTTTGCCTATCGCGATCCGACGCGCGACATCGTTTTCCTCTGGGTCGATGCGAAGCCAAAGGCGATGATTGGGCTGTGGGGACCGAATACCGTTTACGGCAAGCAAAATGCAATCGCGCAAAGGTGTCACGTCGCCTTCGCCGTTTCACTGGACGAATTATTCGCCGCGATTGAGAAATTAAATGCGAACAACATTGAAATTCTCGGGTTCGACGGCAAGACGAGCCGCGGACCGACCGTGATCGGTTGGATGCCGTCAGCGCAGATTTATTTTCGCGATCCGGACGGACACATGCTCGAATTCATCAGCATTTTGCCCGGTCCACCAATCCCGAAGTTCAATGGAAAGTACTCGGAATGGAAAAAGCTGAGCCACCAACGTTAAACGGTCTTGTCGAGACCGCGCTTTTCGTAGAGGACGTGGGGCGCGCCAGCGATTTCTACGAAACGGTTCTAGGTCTGAGCAAAGTGAAAGCGAGCGATACAGGCTGTGTGTTCCGCACAGGCAATCAGCGCTATCTGCTCATCGTCAGTCGCAAGGCAGCGCAAACGCCTAATAGAGCAACGAGTGGCGATGTCTTGCCACCCGTCGCTCTTCCCCAACATGACGGCCGCGGACCTGGACACATCGCATTCGGAATTCGCAAAGACGCACTCGATTTCTGGCGAGCGCGCCTGGCCAAACATGATGTCGATCTTTTGAGCGAGATAAGTTGGGAAAGCGGCGCGCGCAGTTTGTATTTCCGCGACCCGAACGGTCACATGATCGAGCTCGCCACACCCGGAATTTGGGAAGCGCCATAGGGTTACTAGTTCACGCTGCCCGGCATGACGTCGCTGACCATTCCACATTTGCCCGAAACGATTTTCACTCCAATTTTTGGCAACGAATCCGAGAGGTTCGGGCAACGAAATAATCGATGAGCGCAGACACTCTTTGTTGGACTGACATTCCGGTCACAAATCTTGATCGGGCGATCAAATTTTATTCCGCTGTTCTTGGCAAAGAGGTCCGGAAGTTATCGGAAGGCGAAATGGATTATGGCCTTTTACCGCACCAAGAACAAAATGCCTCCGGTTGTCTTTGCATCCGCGCCGATAGTGGAGGCGTCGATAACAGACCGTCGGCAAATGGACCGCTGATTTATCTTTCGGTCGAAGGCCGTTTGGATAAAGCGGTTGAGGCTGCGCGAGCCAATGGCGGAAAAGTGTTACGGGCAAGGCAACAAATCGGGGAGCACGGATTTCGCGCTGTGGTTATCGATTCCGAAGGCAACCGCATCGCCCTGCATTCAACGATGGCATAAGCGACGCACCGAAATCGACATACAACCGGCAGCTTGCTCAGAATCGTGTACTAATTGATGGGAGATCCTCGAAACATCGCGCACGCCAAGAAAGTTACGCAAGAGAAGCATCACAAGGGCGACGCCCCTGATTCAAAGCAGCCAGGGAAGAAGGCGCAACCGGCCAACAAAGGTCAACCTGTCGCCGAAAAAAGTTCCGCCGCTAAGACTGCGGAAATTGCCAAGCCAGAACAAAAGCCGGACGCGGCAAAACTGGAGAAGTCGCTTGCCGTTCTCGCGAAGCTCAAGGAATTGGAGTTCCACTCGCGCAGCAACATCGAAAAGCTCGCTGAACTCAGCTTGACGATCGAGGACGAACTTAAGCAGAAAGCTTTCGTTGAATCTGTCGGAGACGTTTACTCCGCGCAGGAAGCTTTTCACTCCAAGATCGCGGCACTCATTGAAGCTTACCAAGCAGAGTGTGACCGTTTAAAACCGGCGGGATAAGAGTCAGAGGTAGGGGCGGTTCACCGAACCGCCCGCGGGCGATTGGGGTCAATCGCCCCTACCTAAACAAATTTGTAAATCAAGCCGAGCAATCCGCTGGCGAGCACGACCGGGATGACGTCGACCCTGTAACGAAGCATTGCGACAAAAGCCGCTGCGCAAAGCGCGATCGCAAACCAGTCGATAACTCCGGTGCCCGGAAAGAAAACGTGGAGCCCAAACCAAACAGCGAGGTTCAGGATCACGCCAACGATCGCAGCAGTTATGGTCGAGAGGGCGCTGGTGAGTTTCTCGTTTCCCCGCAGTTGCTCAATGTGCGGGCCGCCGACAAAGATCCAAAGAAAACACGGAGTGAACGTTGCCCAGGTTGTGAGTAGCGCGCCCAAAGTCGCCGCGAGCAGCGGTGGCAAACCTTCCGGATGCTGCCATGCGCCGATAAATCCAACGAATTGCAAAACCATGATCAACGGTCCGGGCGTTGTCTCGGCGAGCCCGAGTCCGTCCATCATCTGACCCGGTTTGAGCCAGCCGTAATGAAAGAGAGCTTGTTGCGCGACGTATGGGAGCACGGCGTAGGCACCGCCGAAAGTGATGACGGCGGCTTTGCTGAAGAACAATCCCTCCTTGAAAAGCGTGCTGTCCCAGCCGCGAAAAACCCCGGCGAGAATCGTCGGCGCAAGCCATAACACCAGACAGATAAACGAAATCACAACGGCGCGATGTAAATTGGGTCGCGTGTGCGGCGGCGATTCCTGTTCATCGCTGATTACCGACAATCTCGAGCCCGCTTCCTCACTCGCGCGTACTTCAAATTTGCTTTTCCAGAATAAGCCGCCCAAAAATCCGATCACGCCTGCACCCAGCACGATCGCCGGAAATGGAAGTTTGAAAAAATAGATCCCGATGAATGCCAGCGCGGCCAGCGCCCACATTACCTCGTTTTTGAGCGCTTTCCGACCGATTCGAATCACCGCGACGAGAACGATCGCGGTCACGGCCGGCTTCAATCCGTAAAAAATCGGGGCGATCCAGGGCAGATTTCCAAACGCCGCGTAAATGTAGCTGAGCGTCCAAAGCACAAAGATTGATGGAATGACGAACAACGCACCCGCGACGATGCCTCCCCTGATTTTGTGCAAGAGCCAGCCGATATAGATCGCCAGTTGTTGCGCTTCAGGGCCGGGAAGCAGCATGCAGAAGTTCAGCGCGTGCAAAAAGCGTGACTGGCTAATCCATCTTTTCTTCTCGACCAGCTCGGTTTGCATGATCGCGATCTGGCCGGTCGGTCCGCCAAACGAGATGAATCCGAGTTTCAGCCAGAACCGAAACGCTTCACCGAACGACGGCGCGCGCTGTCGACCCGCCACGCCGTAGTCACCTGGCGAAGGCGGGTCTTGCGAGGCGCCAACGTCGTTCATACTCGTCGAACAAATGCATGAAGCGCGTCAAAGCACTGGAACCCGCGCCGCAAAATTTCCTGATCGGAAATTCCCTCGCGCGCCCAACCTTTAAGCACGCGATCAATTCCGATGCACTCTGCGCGCTCGAATTTGTCGTCATCGAGATCCGCATCGTGAATCATCTCGCTCATCTTGCGGAGCATCTTGTCCTGGATCCGAAATCGTTTCAGAAGCGTTTCGAATGTGCAGTCGTCACCCTGATGAGAAAAATCAGCCTCGAGCATGTCGAACGACACAACGCGACCATTCGCCGGAATTTTTTTCGCAAAAATAAACTTCGCTTTGGGATCGATGAACTTCCGGATCAGCCAGGCGGAACCGACGCGATCGATCTCCGGGCGCGGGCGAGTGACCCAAGTCCTACCGCGGTAATCTCGCGTCACAACTCTTGGAACCGACGCTTCGCCTGGTTGCGTCCCTTCCATTTTGCGCAAGAGCATTTCCACATCTTGGGCCCGCGGGCAGTTGAAGAAGTCAGTTTGCCGGATCTCGCGAAACTGTTTCCGGACCCGGTCGAGTTTGTCGCCAAATGTCGGCGAGCTCCGAGTTTTGCGGCGATGACTCAAGGCCCGAAGCAACTCGCGGAGTGTCGCGTACTCTTTCGCCCGCGCGGTATTGAACAGCTCAATCAGTTTTTCGTTTGGTAACCCTTCAATTTCACGCGCGCGCACCAGCGTGGCGTCGCCGCCGACCGATCGGACTTCTTGTGTGAGCCATTGGAAAGATTCGTAACGCGCTGGTTCATCGGGCAGGACGTAGGTGGAAGTTTGAATTTGAATGGCGCCGGACTTCTTGAGTTTGCGCCAAATGGCGACGCGCTCGGCCTTGTGGGTGGCGGGGAGCCGGAGAAGAAGGAGAAGCCAGGTCAGTTTTTTCTTTACCCGCATCTGTGCATATACCTATACTCTATCGTTATAGATATAACAAGATGAAATCATCTTCGCGAGTCTTGCTGATCAGCAATTCCACCGTTCACGGCCGTGGCTATCTCGATCACGTGCAACAGCAGATCGAAACGTTTCTATGCGATGCCAGAAAGGTCCTCTTTTTCCCCTTCGCGTTGTACGACCGCGACGATTACGCGGCAAAGGCGAAAGCGCGCTTTTCGGCAATGGGTTACGCACTCGAGTCCGTTCATGCAACCGACAATCCGCAAAATGCGATTGAGCAAACGGATTCGATTTTCATCGGTGGCGGTAACAGTTTCCGTTTGTTGAAAGCGCTGCAAGATCTCGAATTGCTCGAACCGATCGGCCGCGAAGTGAAAAACGGAGCGTCTTACATCGGCAGCAGTGCCGGCTCCAACGTCGCGGGGCCAACGATCAAAACGACCAAGGACATGCCAATTGTCCAGCCGGGCTCGTTCGATTCGTTAGGCCTGGTCCCGTTTCAAATCAGTCCGCACTATCTCGATCCAGATCCGAATTCCACCCACATGGGCGAGACCCAGGAGGAACGCATTCTGCAGTTTCTCGAGGAAAATGAAACGCCGGTCGTCGGCATTCGCGAAGAAGCGTGGCTGCTGATCGAAAATGGTACCGTCACGCTGAAAGGCAAAACCGGCGCGAGAATTTTCCGTCGCGGCCAGGCGCCGGTCGAAGTCACGCCCGGCGCTGAAATCTCCAAGTTGGTCGGAGGACCTGATGCAGGCTGAAGGAACGCTCTTGTTACGCCGCACCGATGTCGAAGAGCTGCTGAGCTTACGCGACTGCATCGACGCGGTGGAAGAAATCTTCCGGCAGCAAGGCAATGGGGAAGTTCCACCTTCGGGAATTCTTGGAGTGAAGGCGCCGAACGGCGGCTTGCATGTAAAAGCGACACTTCTGCCGCGCGGACAGAGTTACATTGTCGCGAAACTCAACACCAACTTTCCGGTCAATCGAACGCAATCCAGCTTGCCGACCATTCAAGGTCTGATTGCCGTCTACGATGCGGAGAACGGTCGCCCCCTCGCCGTTTTCGATTCCATCGAGATCACGATCAAACGCACGGCCGCCGCGTCGGCCGTCGCGGCAAAATACCTCGCACGAAAGAATTCAGCTATCGCCACGATTTGCGGCTGCGGAGAACAAGGACGAGCGCAGCTTCGTGCGATCCAATCGGTTGTGCCTTCGAAGAAAATTTACGCGTTCGATTTAAATGAGCGCACGCTGACCGAACTCGCAAACCAACTTTCGGCCGAACTAAAGATCGACATTGAACCAACGCGCGATTTACCGAGCGCAATTCAGAAGAGTGATGTTTGCGTCACATGCACAACGGCCAGCGAATTTTTCGTCCGCAAACAAGATGTCGCGCCCGGAACATTCATAGCCGCGGTCGGCGCAGACGACGCATACAAGCAGGAGATCGATCCGGCGTTAATCGCTTCGACCAAAGTCGTCGCCGACAGCCTGGACCAAAGTTGCGCGATCGGTGACACGCATCACGCGATCGCCCAAGGTTTGATGCGGAAAGAAGACGTTTACGCGGAGTTGGGCGAAATCGTTGCCGGGAAAAAATCGGGACGTACGACCGACGACGAAATCATCATCTTTGACAGCACCGGGGTGGCAATGGAAGACGCCGTGGCCGCCGCGGCGGTGTATGAAAAAGCGCGTGCAAGCAACATCGGAACTTATTTCGAGTTCGCGGCCTGGTATCATGAAATGGATCACGCGAGAAAAAGTTAAAGTCGATCGAGTGGCGTGTCCGTGGTTGATCAAGAAGTTTGTCGATCCCGAAGCGGAATTCGTTTTTCTGCCGCACGACACAGATTGGGCGAAAATCGACAACGGCACCGTGTTCGATGTTCCGCATTGCGAGCTCGGGCATCACGGCGAGGACGTTTCATTCAATTCGATCCTGAAAAAATATAAGCTTACGGATCGAGCGCTGATGTTGCTGGGCGAAATCGTGCGCGCGGCCGATTCGCACCCGAGCGATCCGCATCCCGCCGGCGAAGGTCTGCGTTGGATCGCACACGGTTTCAGCGCCCTCAGTCTGAGCGATCACGAAATTCTCAAACGCGAGTTCGTTGTCTATGATGCGCTTTACGCGGAATGTAAAAAGCGTGTCGTCGGAGAGTAACAATGTTCGGCATTCATGACTTCGGATTGTTTCTAGCTGCCGGCATTTTGCTCAACCTGACTCCCGGTCCGGACACGGTCTACATTTTGGGACGGAGCATCGCGCAAGGGCGCGACGCCGGAGTCGCTTCCGCGCTCGGCATTTGCGTCGGCAGTATTTTTCATACCTGCGCGGCTGCGCTCGGACTTTCGGCAATTCTCGCCACCTCAGCGCTGGCTTTCGGCGCAATCAAGTTGTTCGGTGGCGCGTATCTGATTTTTCTTGGGATCAAAATGATTCTCGATCGACGCAAGCATTTGACTTTGCCGTCCCAATTTCGACGGCGCACGACCACGGCCGCATTTCAACAAGGGATTTTGACCAATGTCCTGAATCCCAAAGTAGCGTTGTTCTTTCTCGCTTTTCTTCCACAGTTCATCGACCCGGCGTCGAACACAAAGGTGCTGGCGTTTCTAATGCTCGGCTTCACCTTTGTGACCACTGGCACAATCTGGTGCCTCCTCCTGGCGTGGTTCGCTTCCGCTTTCAGCGAACGGTTGCGAACGAGCGAAACGGTCGCGCAATGGCTCAATCGAACAGCCGGCGCGCTTTTTGTTTTCCTCGGTCTGCGTCTCGCGACCGCGAAGTGACGATGTTCGCCACGGTGAATCCGTCCGGTGGCGGATCGATCTTGTCGGGCGATGTCCTGCGATCGGCCCGATCAGTTTTCTGCGCGTCAATGCCTTTCGATATTCGAACAATTCTTGAGACCGATCGGTCGAAGTTAAATAACCATGAATACACCAAAGTTGTTCACAATCGCAGCGGTCAGTGCCGGACTCGCCTTCGGCGTTGTCGCACAAGCGAAAGAAAAAGAAGAAGAGCAAAGCATCAGCAGCTCTGATGT
>Ga0209470_1002522_pt1 | contig 12973 bp, 12 predicted proteins | sample GraSoiAngelo_125_FD_185882 | JGI IMG/M metagenome (GOLD analysis project Ga0209470, IMG submission 185882) | Grasslands soil microbial communities from the Angelo Coastal Reserve, California, USA - 14_0927_05_40cm (SPAdes) (version 2) | ecosystem: Environmental > Terrestrial > Soil > Grasslands ... | reverse complement strand
AGAGCGGTGATACTAGCTCTGCGTGGCGTTCATCGCGAGTCTCGCTGCGACCGCCGCTACTCCCGCCCCGGCGTGTGCGCCGGGGCGGTGACGTTTCCGGGCAGACACTCAACTTCCGAAGTACCAACGCACCAACGCCGTCGCGTTCGTCCCCAGGTCATGACCTTTCGTGTCCGCGGCGGTGAAAGTCGCGGGGCCGGTTTGCGTCCATTGGGGCGTCCCGCTGTGGAGGTAGCCGAACCCGACCTCGCCGCCGATGCTCAGATGCGAGAAGAGATGCTCCCCGCCGACCACCGCGCTGGCGTACCAGCTGGTCTGCGTCTCCGTGAGCGAGGAGGCCGACGACGCGTCGGTGACATTAGCTCGCGTCCACGCAAGGCCGAAGCGCGGCCCGTAGTACAGGATGGTCGCCCCATCACCCGGCTGCTGCGTCCCGAGGACCCCGACGCCGAGCAGCAGCACGCGGGTCGATCCGGACAGGCTGTTCGCGGGGGCCGTGGGATCGTTCGCGACTTCGTTAAACGAGCTGGACCGCCACCCGATTTGCGGCTCCAGGCGGAGGTGACGGCCGAGTTTCAGGGGAACGAACACGTTCAAGAAGCCGGCGAGCTGTCCGGCGGGGCTCGCGATAGTGAAGGCCATTCCAACGCCGGCCTTGGGGGAGTACACCTGGCCCGCGGCAGACGCTCGGCAGACGCTCAGGATCCCCAGCGCAACTCCAATGGCTCGCATGATCGCCTCGCAGCAGAAGTGAGGGGTGGTGTTCGTACCTTCACGAAGCGCCCCCCGCTCGTAGGCCGCAAGTCGGGTGGCGCGCCCATCGACTCACTCGAGGGCTGGGAGCCCCCTCCAGACCACCGGCCGAATGTCCCGCGAGCGCTCCGCGGCGAAGGCCTGCGCGGCGCGCAGCAACGCCTCGTACTCGCCCCGCCACTCGGCCGGCATGTTCGCGCGGAAATGGGCGGCCGTCATCACCGTTCCACTCGGGCGATCGGCGGCGCCGTGACCCACGGCCACGACGTCCCCGAGGAAACAGGTCGAACTCCCCGTGTCCATCACATTCGCCACGCGGCACTCGAAGTGTGCGTAGCAGTCGTCGAGCACCGGCACGCCCAGCGTGCCGGTGCGGTGCGGGACGTCGGCCAGCTTGTCGCGCGCGCGCCCGCTCGTGAAGCCGAGGCGGTGGATCAGCTCGTACTGGTCGTCGCGCAACAGGTGCAGTACGTAGCGGCCGGTCTCGAAGATCAGGTCGTGGCTGTAGTTGAACTTGTGGACGTAGACCGACACGCGCGGAATCGCAGGCACGATCGACGCGCGGACCGCACTGTCGGCGATCATGCCGTTGCGCTTCCCGCCGCGCTCGGACGTGATCGCCACGACCGGGGAGGTCAAGTTGCGCAGCAGCTGGTAGATCTGGTCGGGCTGCAGGATTGGCATGGCCCCATATTTACGGCCGCGCCGGAGCGGCGGGCAAGGCAGTGCCCGCAGCCGCCCCGCCAATCATTTATACTACAGCATGACGTCGCTGCTGTCGCACCTCCGCACGCATCTCGCACGTACCCGCCTCCTCGGGGAGCCCGGGGTCGCGCTGGTGGCGGTTTCCGGCGGCGCCGACTCCGTGGCGCTGCTGGACCTGCTGCACACCCTCGCCCCTGAGCTCGGCCTCTCGCTCGTCGTCGCCCACGTCGATCACGGTATTCGGTCGGACAGCGGGACGGTCGCACGGGCGGTCGGCGAGCTGGCGGAGCGTTACGAGCTGCCGTTCGAGGTCGGTGAGCTGAGCCTCGGTCCCGACGCTACGGAGACCGTCGCCCGACGGGCCCGCTACGCTTGGCTGGGCGAGGTGCAGCGGCGCCACGGTGCCCGCTACCTGGTGACCGCGCATCACCGGGACGATCAGGTGGAGACGATTCTGCTCCGGCTCCTGAAAGGGAGCGCGCCGGCGGGCCTCGCCGGTATTCCCGCGCGCGGGCGTGGCGGGCTCGTGCGGCCGCTGCTTCCCTTCACGAAGACGCGGCTCGTGACGCACGTCACCGAGCTGGGTCTCCCCGTGCACGACGATCCCTCGAACCGCGATCCGCGACACCTGCGCAGCTGGGTGCGCACCGTACTCCTGCCGCTCGTTGGCGAGCGCCTGGGGGCGCGCGTGGGCCACGATCTGCTGCGCGCCGGGCGAGCCGCCGCGCGCGAGCGGCGCGCCTGGGACGGCGTGCTCGACCATCTGCCCGATCTCGGACTGCGCATCGAGCCGCACCGCATCGAAGTTGCCCGGGGGGGGCTGGCTCGCTATGATGACGTCCTGTCGGCGGCGCTGCTGCGGGCCGCGGCGCGACGTAGCGGTCTCGTGCTGGGCGTGCGGCGCGCGCGCCAGCTGGTCGAATTGACGCGCCGGCCCTCCGGGCGGCGGCTGTCACTCGGGGTCGGCTGGATGGCCGAGGTGGCGTTCGATCGCTTGCGGGTGACCCGCGCGGTCGGAGAAGCCACGGTCGAGGTCATCCCGACGGGTGAGCGGGGGAGCGCGGTGTTCGGGGAGTTCCGGGTGGCGTGGACGCCCGATCCGGCGCCGGCCCGGCTGCCGCGGGCTGAATGGACGACCTGGATCGCGGGAGCCAACTGGGAGGTGCGGCCGCCGCGTCCGGGCGACCGGCTGGTGCCCCTGGGCGGCATCGGGCGGCGGCCGCTGCGGCGGATGTTGATGGAAGCGCGCGTGCCGCGCAGCGACCGGCCCGGCTACCCGGTCGTCGCCCGCGGCGAAACCATTCTGTGGGTCCCCGGAATCTGCCGGAGTGCTGACGATCTCCCGCGGCCCGGAACCCGGGCGGTACGGGTGGATGTTACCAAGCACGGCGGGCCTCAAGCAGACCGGGGGGCGTGAGCTCAAGCGGATCGTCTTCGACGAGGAGACGATCGCGCGTCGGGTCCGCGAGCTTGGCCAGGAGATCACCGCGGCGTACCCCGATGGTGAGCTGCTGGTGCTCGGTCTCCTCAAGGGAAGCTTCATTTTCCTGAGCGATCTCGTGCGCCGCATCGAGCGGCCGCTCCAGGTGGACTTCCTGGTGGCGGCGAGCTATGGCGCCGACACGATTTCGAGTGGGAATGTCCGGCTGCTGTACGATCCGGAAACTGAGCTGCGGGGTAAGCACATCCTCCTGGTGGAGGATATCGTCGATACGGGAAAGACCCTCAACCGGATGGTGGCGCTCCTGCGCGAGCGCGCGCCGCGGAGCCTGGAGATCTGTGCGTTATTGCATAAGCATCTGGCCGAACATCTCGAGCTCGAGCCGGCGTTCGTCGGGTTCGACGCGCCGCGAGTGTTCCTCGTGGGGTACGGGCTCGATCACGCCGAAAACTTCCGGCACCTGCCGTACGTAGCGAGTCTGACCTGATGGCCAACCGCATCCCGCCGCCGCGCGAATTCAGCTGGGCCCGCACGCTCCGCACGCTCTCGTTCTGGGCGCTGCTGATCGTGGGCTCCATCGCGCTGGTTCAGTTCGCCGCGAACCGGCGGCCGGAGACGGTGGACATCTCCTACACCCAGTTCACCGAGCAGCTCGACAAGGGCAACGTCGACACCGTCGAGATCACCGAGCGACAGCAGGTGAAGGGGAGCTTCAAGACCCCCGTGCCGGTCCGCGGGCGGAACTTCGACCACTTCACGAGCCTCCTGCCGTTCGAGTCGAACGACACCTGGGTCGCCACGCTGCGCACCAAGGGCGTCGACGTGCGGGCGCGCGAGGAGAAGCAGTCGTTCGGCGTGTTCCTCTTCAGCTTTCTGCCCTACCTGCTCATTTTCGGCCTGCTGATCTTCATGCTGCGCCAGATGCAGCAGGGGGGCAACCGCGCTTTCGCGTTCGGCAAGTCGAAGGCGAAGCTGCTCGCGGGCGACACGCCCAAGGTGACGTTCGCCGACGTCGCCGGTGCGGACGAAGCGAAGCAGGAGCTCGAAGAGATCATCGACTTCCTGAAAGACCCCCAGAAGTTCCAGCGGCTGGGCGGGCGGCTGCCCAAGGGCGCGCTGCTCGTCGGCCCGCCGGGCACGGGGAAGACGCTGCTCGCCAAGGCGGTAGCGGGCGAGGCGGGCCGGCCGTTCTTCTCGATGTCGGGGTCGGACTTCGTGGAGATGTTCGTCGGGGTGGGCGCCTCGCGCGTGCGCGACCTGTTCGAGCAGGGCAAGGCGCATGCGCCGTGCATCATCTTCATCGACGAGATCGACGCCGTGGGGCGGCACCGCGGAGCGGGGCTGGGCGGCGGGCACGACGAGCGCGAGCAGACGCTCAATCAGCTGCTGGTCGAGATGGACGGCTTCGAATCGAACGACGGGGTCATCCTCCTCGCCGCCACCAACCGGCCCGACATCCTCGACCCGGCGCTGTTGCGGCCCGGGCGCTTCGACCGCCAGATCGTGGTCGACATGCCGGACGTGAAGGGGCGGGAGCAGATCCTGCGCGTGCACACGCGCAAGATTCCCCTGGCGCCCGGGGTGGACCTGGAGCGCATCGCGCGCGGCACGGCCGGCCTCGCCGGCGCCGAGCTTGCGAACATCGTGAACGAGGCCGCGCTGCTCGCCGCGCGCCGCAACAAGGCCGTCGTGGACATGCGGGATCTCGAGGACGCAAAGGACAAGGTGATGCTCGGCCTCGAGCGCCGCAGTCGGGTCCTGTCCGACGAGGAGCGGCGCCTCATCGCTTACCACGAGGCGGGACACGCCCTGGTGTCGCTGAGCGTCCCGGGTTCGGATCCCCTGCACAAGGTCACGATCATTCCGCGCGGCCGCGCGCTCGGAATTACGGCGTACCTCGCCGAGGAGGAGCTCCACAAGTACACCAAGCAGTCCATCCTGTCGCGCCTCGCCATGGCCTATGGGGGACGCGTCGCGGAGGAGCTCGTGTTCGGTCCGGAGAAAGTCACGACCGGCGCGGCGCAGGACATCCAGCACGCGACCGACGTCGCGCGTCGCATGGTGACGCAATACGGCATGAGCGACACGATCGGGCCGATTGCGATCGGCGACCGGGAGGCGGAGATCTTCCTGGGCCGCGAAGTGGTCCAGCGACGGGAGATCTCGGAGCGCACAGCGGAGCTGGTGGATACGGAGGTGAAGCGCATCCTGGGCGATGCCTACGAGCGCGCCAAGGCGGTGCTGATCGAGCGCCGCGACGCGCTCGACCGCCTCGCCGCCGCCTTGCTCGAGCGCGAGACGCTCGACCGCGAAGAGGTCGAGCTGGTCGTGGCCGGCAAGCCGCTGCCGCCGGTGCCACCGCCGCCGCCCGCACCCGCGGCGCCCTCGGCCGAGGGGACCACGCGCGAGAAGACGCCGGCCGCGCGCGGTCCCGTGCTGGGCAGCCCGCCCCCCGAGCCCGCCGGCGCGTGACACTCCAGAGTTAGCTGACTGCGTTCCGCGTCGCTGCCGGGTTGCCCCGGGTGTTAGGATTGAGGGCCATGGAAGCGAAGAACGCGGACCTCTCCGCGCTGCGGATTGACCGCGCGGCTGACCCGGCGGCCCCGACCCCCGGGGCGCGACGCTGGTTGGTGATCGGCCTGCCGGTTGCGGGCGTCGTCGTCCTCGCCGCCGTCTTGTTGGCGACCAGCGGGGTCCTCGGCTCGGCAGTCCCTGTTCGGCTCACGCCAGCGACTATGGTATCGCCGATGCGGTCCGGCGCGGTGCTCGTCGCCAGCGGCTACGTCGTCGCCCAGCGCAAGGCCGCCGTCGCCTCCAAGGGCACGGGCCGGCTCGTCTATCTCGGCGTCGTCGAAGGGGACCGGGTACGGGCTGGCCAGGTGATCGCCCGCGTCGAGGACGCCGACGTCCGGGCCCAGCTGGCGGAGGCCCAGGCCAATCTCGACTTGAGCCGCGCCGACCTGCGCGACGCCGAGCGGGCGCTGGCGCGCGAGCGCATGCTGATGGACAGCAACTCCACCTCCCAGGCAAGTTACGACGCCGCCGAAGCGCGCTACCAGCGCGTGAAGGCCAACATCGCCGTCGCCCAGGCGGCGCTTCAGTCGGCCCAGGTGGCGCTGGAAAACACCGTCATCCGCGCGCCGTTCGATGGCACGGTGCTGACGAAGAACGCCGACGTCGGGGAGGTGGTGGCGCCGCTCGCCGCGAGCGCCTTCTCCAAGAGCGCCGTGGTCACGGTCGCCGACCTGAGGTCGCTCCAGGTCGAAGCCGACGTGGCCGAGTCGAACCTCGAGGCCGTCAGCCCCGGCCAGCCCTGCGAGATCGTGCTCGACGCGTACCCCGACGCGCGCTATCCGGGCTCTGTCGCGATGATCGTGCCGACGGCGGACCGCGCCAAAGCGACGGTGCAGGTCAAGGTCGCCTTCCGCTCCTATGACGCGCGCGTGTTGCCGGAGATGAGCGCCAAGGTTCACTTCCTGCCGCGCCCGTCGCGGGTGGCGGTCGACACTCAGCCTGTCCTCGTGGTACCGGGTACGGCGGTGGTCGAGCGAAACGGCCGCAGCGTGGTTTTCGTCGTGGAGCGTGGCCGGGCGGTGGAGGTGCCGGTCGTCGTCGGTCGGCAGGTTGGGTCGTCGGTGGCCATCCGTGAGGGATTGCATCCCGGCGTTCAGGTAGTCGACAGCGTCGGCGCCCGCCTGCGTGGCGGCGCCAAAGTCACCGTGCAGTAGAGGAGCGTATGCCCAATCCGATCGTCCAGGTTCGCGGTGTGTCGAAGTCCTATCGTCGGGACAGCATGGCGATTCCCGTGCTGCACGACATCTCGCTCGATGTCCCCGAGGGAGAATTCCTGGGCCTGATGGGCCCCTCGGGGTCGGGCAAGACCACGTTGCTGAACCTGATTGCGGGCATCGATCGCCCCGACGCGGGGTCGGTGGCGGTCGCGGGTACGGACGTCACCAAACTGAGCGAATCAGAGGCGGCCCGCTGGCGCGCCACCCACATCGGGTTCGTGTTCCAGTTCTATAACCTGCTGCCGGTGCTCACGGCCTTCGAGAACGTCGAGCTGCCGCTGCTCCTGGCGCCGCTCTCCAAGGCCGAGCGGACGCAGCACGTCGAGACGGCGCTCACGCTGGTCGGCCTCGCCGACCGGATGCGCCACTATCCGCGCCAGCTCTCGGGCGGGCAGGAGCAGCGGGTGGCGATCGCGCGCGCCATCGCCACGGATCCTACGATCCTCGTGGCGGACGAGCCGACCGGAGACCTCGATCGCAAGTCCGCCGAGGAGGTGTTGACGCTGCTCGAGCGGCTGAACAAGGAGTTCAAGAAGACCATCGTGATGGTGACACACGATCCGCACGCCGTCGAGCGGGCGCATACCGTGCGCCACCTCGACAAGGGCGAGCTGCAGTGAGGGGGCGGGCGTGAAACTGCTCAAGATCGTCCTCAAGAATCTGTTCCGGCATCGCCTGCGGACGGTGCTCACGATGCTGGGCATCGCCACGGCGGTGATGGCGTTCGGCCTGATCCGCACCATCGTGGGCGCGTGGAACGCCGGCGTGGCAGGGTCAGCGGCGAACCGGATGATCACGCGGCACAGCGTGTCGTTCATCTTCCCGGTCCCGCTGCCGTACCGCCAGCAAATCGCCCGGGTCCCGGGCGTCACGGCGGTCTCGTGGGCCAACTGGTTCGGCGGTGTGTACGGCGACCCCAACGACTTCAAGAATTTCTGGCCGCGCCTGGCGGTGGACCCGGAAACGTTCTTCGATCTGTACCCCGAGTTCCAGGTGCCGCCCGAGCAGCTCGCCGCGTTCAAGAAGGAGCGCAACGCCTGCGTCATCGGTCGCAAGCTGGCGCAGCAACATGGATTCAAGCTCGGCGACGCGATCACGATGGAAGGCGACATCTTCCCCGGTCGCTGGGAGTGGGTGGTCCGGGGGATCTACACGGGTCGGGACCAGACGGTGGATGAGACCCAGATGTTCTTCCAGTGGATGTACCTGCGCGAGCAGGTGCAGCAGCGGGAACCGGGCCGGCCCGTGGACGCCGGCTGGTACATCCTCCGGGTCGCGTCCCCGGACGCGATGCCGCGGGTCGCGACCGCCGTCGACGACCAGTTCCTGAATTCGCGCGCGCCGACCAAGACCGAGAGCGAGAAGGCGTTCCAACAGAGCTTCGTTGCGATGTCGAGCGCCATCATCACGTCGATGCAGGTGATCTCGGTCGTGATCGTGGGGATCATCCTGCTGGTACTCGCGAACACGATCGTGATGGCGGTGCGGGAGCGGACGCGCGAGTACGCCGTGCTCAAGACGCTGGGCTTCTCCGCGCGCCATCTCGTGGGCCTCATCTTCGGGGAGGCGCTGCTCATCGCCTTGTGCGGAGGCCTGCTCGGCCTGGCGCTCACGTTCCCCATGGTGGCGGGCTTCGGCAAGGCGCTCCCCACGTTCTTCCCGATCATCAATGTCGCGCCGTTGACGATCGCGCTGGCGCTCGGGGCGGCGCTCGTCGCCGGGGCGGTCGCAGCGCTGCTCCCTGCCGCCCGGGTGGTGCGCACGCCGATTGTGACCGGCCTGCGCACGGTGGGATAGAGGACGACCGATGCGCATTCCCTTCTCCTACATCTGGCGCAGCCTCTGGGCCCGCCGCCTCACGACCACCTTGACGCTCGGCGGCGTGGCGTTGGTCGTATTCGTGTTCGCCGGGGTCCTGATGCTCGCGCGGGGGCTCGAGGCGACCCTGGTAGACACCGGCTCGCCCGAAAACGCCATCGTGCTGCGGCGCTCGGCGGGGTCCGAACTGGTGAGCCAGATCGACCGCGGCACCGCCAGCGTGCTCGAGACGCAGCCCGAGGTAGCGCCGGCCAAGGACGGCCGCCCGCTCCTGTCGCGGGAAGGTGTGGTCGTGATCAACCTCTACAAGAAAACGACGAACGGGATGAGCAACGTCGTGGTGCGCGGGGTGTCGCCCCAGGCGTTCGAGCTGCGGCCGGGGTTTCGCGTCACGCAGGGCCGCCCCTTCCAGTTCGGCACCCACGAGATTGTCGTGGGCAAGAACATCGCGGACCGGTTTAAGGGCGTCGCAGTGGGCGCCGAGCTCTCGTTCGGCGGCGACCGCTGGACCGTGGTCGGGATCGCCGACGCCGGCGGTACGGGGTTCGACTCCGAGATCTGGGGGGACGCGGACCAACTGATGCAAGCCTTCGGCCGCCCCGTGTATTCGTCCGTGACGTTTCGCCTGCGCGATCCGGGCGCATTCAACGCCGTCAAGGCGCGACTCCAGGCCGATCCGCGCTCCCAGTCTCTGGAGCTCAAGCGCGAGCAGGACTTCTACCGCGAGCAGTCGCAGGCGATGGCGAAGTTCATCAAGATCCTCGGCCTCGTCGTGACCACCATCTTCAGTGTCGGAGCGATGATCGGCGCGATGATCACGATGTACGCCGCGGTCGCGAGCCGGGTCGTCGAAGTGGGGACCCTGCGCGCCTTGGGGTTCCAGCGCCGCAGCGTGTTGACCGCGTTCCTGGTCGAGTCGGTGCTGCTCGCGACGGCCGGCGGAGCGGCGGGCGTCGGGCTCGCCTCGCTGCTGTCCTTCGCGCGGGTCTCGACCCTCAACTTCGGGAGCTTCTCGGAGATCGGGTTCGGGTTCGCGCTCTCGCCCGGCGTGATCGCGCGCGCGCTGATCTTCGCCGTGGTGATGGGTGTGGTCGGCGGCTTTCTCCCGGCGGTGCGGGCCGCGCGCCTCAACATCGTCAACGCGCTGCGGGCGTCGTAGCCGGCGAGGCCCGTGCGGTGAAGCTCACCCCGCTCGCTGCACACACCCCGGAAGCGGTGCGCGCGGCGCTCGCGGCCCGTGGCTGGGACACACAGCCGGCCTGGTTTGCCGCGACCGGCATGCAAGCCCTCGTCGTCCTCCTGGAAGAGATCACCGAAGCGGAGCGCGAAGCGCTGGTACGTTGGGGTGCGAAGGGCGGCGCCGACGTGCTCACCGGCGATGGCTGGGCGCTGGTGGGCGCCCCCGCCAGCCGGCTCGCGCCGCTCGCACGACCCGACCGCCTGCCGCCGGGGCTCGAGCGCCTCGCGCCGGAGCTGGGCCGCTTCCTCGCGAGCTACGCCGACCCGCCGCGCCGCTGGGCGCTCGGCGGGGGCAGCGCCCTCGATCTCCATCACCCCGTCCTCATCGGCATCGTGAACGTGACGCCCGATTCGTTCTCCGACGGGGGGCACTTCGCGACGGTGGACCGCGCGGTGGCACAGGCGGAGCGGTTAGTGGCCGACGGGTGCGAGCTGCTGGACGTGGGCGGTGAGTCGACGCGCCCGGGTTCCGCCCCCGTGCCGGCGGATGAAGAGATCGGGCGGGTTGCCCCGGTGATCGAGCAGCTCGTGCGCCGGGGCCTGGGCCCCGTTTCGGTGGACACCCGCAAGGCCGCGGTAGCGCGCGCCGCGCTCGCCGCCGGCGCCGCGGTGGTGAACGACGTGTCGGGACTGGCGTTCGATGCGGCGCTCGCGGGCGTCGTGGGCGCGGCGGGGGCCGGGATGATCGTGATGCACATGCGCGGCACGCCCGACACGATGGACTCGCTCGCCGTGTATCGGCACGTGGCGGCGGACGTGGCGGCGGAGCTCGGCGCGGCGGCGGCACGGGCTGAGGCCGGGGGCGTCGCGCGGGAGCTGATCGTCGTGGATCCGGGCTTCGGGTTCGCCAAGACCCCGGAGCAGAACTTCCGCCTGCTCGATGAGCTGGCAACCGTCGTCGGCTTGGGCTATCCTGTAGCCGTGGGTCCGTCGCGCAAACGATTCCTCGGGGCCGCCACCGGGCGCCCGGTCGAAGATCGCGATCGTGCCACGGCGGTGGCGTGTGCCCTCGCGTGGGAGCGGGGCGCCCGCCTGTTCCGGGTGCATGACGCGGCGCTCGCGCGCGAGGCGCTGCGGGTGGCCGGCGCGACGACGAGTCCAAATTGAACCTCGAAGCCTACCAGTTCCTCATCCCCCGGTTCTGGCCGGACGTGGTCGAGATCCTTCTCGTCGCGTTCGTGATCTACCGGTTCCTGCTGTTCCTGGTCGGGACGCGGGCGATGTCCATCGTCGTGGGCGTGATGATCCTGTCGATCGCCTACTTCGGGGCGCTGCTCGCCAAGTTCACCATGATCAGCGCGCTGCTCTCCTACGTGTTCACCTTCGGCGCGTTCGCGGCCGTCGTCGTGTTCCAGCCGGAGCTCCGGAACGCCCTGGCGCGGCTCGGCCAGTCGCGCCTGATGCGTCGCTTCTCGCAGAGCGAGCGCCAGTCGGTGGCGGAGGAGATCGCGGAGGCCATGGACCGGCTGTCGCGCGCCGGCACGGGCGCCATCATCGCCGTGGAAGGCGACATCGGTCTCGAGGAGTTCATCTCGTCGGGGGTGCCGATGGAGGCCAAGGTCTCCGCCGATCTCCTGACCACGATCTTCACGCCTTACTCCCCGCTGCACGACGGCGCCGTGCTGGTGCGCGGCGATCGCATCATCGGCGCCGGGTGCGTGCTGCCCCTCACGCAGTTCAAAGTCGCCGACAAATCGCTCGGCACTCGCCACCGCGCCGCGCTGGGGCTCTCGGAAGAAACCGACGCCACGGTGCTGGTCGTGTCGGAGGAGACCTCGACGATCTCGATCGCGAGTCACGGACTCCTGCACCGTCACCTCACCGCGCCCCAGGTGCGTGATCTCCTGTCCGGCGCCATCTCGCACCTCGAAGGCGGCGAACGAGTTACGGCACCAGCCGGCTGACCCCCCCGATTGTTTCACGCCCGGCTCCGGGCTATTTTTTGCGGTTATGAATTTTGCAGCCCTGCCCGAGCGGCTGGCCCACGTACGGGCCGAGATCGCTCGGCGGCAGGCGACGGCAGGGCGAACCGGATCCGTCACGATCGTCGCCGTCACCAAGGGCTTCGGGCTGGACGCGGTGGAGGCGGCACTCGCCGCCGGGCTCGCCGACGTGGGGGAGAACCGGGTGCAGGAGGCGCTGGAGAAGCTCGACACACCCACCGGTCGGCGGGCGACGTGGCACCTGGTGGGGCACCTGCAGCGCAACAAGGCGAAGCACGTGGTCGGGCGCTTCGCCCTGATCCACTCGGTGGACGCGGTCGAGCTTGCGCAGGAGCTGGACAAGCGTGCGGGGGGGGCGGCGCCCGGCGTGAAGCAGCGCGTGCTGCTGCAGGTGAACGTGGCCGGGGAGGCGCAGAAGAGCGGCAGCGCACCGGGCGAGGCGTCGGTGGTGGCGCACCGCATCGCGGCGCAACCGCACCTCGCGCTCGAAGGATTGATGACGATCGCGCCGTTCACCGACGACCAGGACGTGCAGCGCCAGACGTTCCGTGCGCTGCGCGTGCTGCGGGATGCCTTGCAGGAGGAGGGCTTATGGCTGCCGACGCTCTCGATGGGGATGTCCGCGGACTACGGCGTAGCGGTCGAGGAGGGGGCAACGGTGATCCGCTTGGGTACCGTCCTGTTCGGTCCGCGGGAACGGGCGGCGACGTGAGCGGCGACGCGTTCCACCTCACGCCGCACGACGTCCGCAAGCAGGAGTTCCGCCGCAGCCTGCGGGGCTACGAGCCGCTGGGCGTCGACGACTTCCGCGTGCGCGTCGCGGACGAGCTCGAGCGGATCCTGCGCGAGAAGTCGGTGCTCGAAGAGCGGCTGGCGGCCCTGGGGGAACAGCTGAGTGTGTACCGGGAGCGGGAGCGCGCGATGAACGAGGCGCTCGTCGCGGCGCAGCAGCTCCGCGAAGAGACGCGCGCGGCGGCCCAGCGCGAAGCCCAGGTCATCGTGCGTGAGGCGGAGGCCGAGGCGCGGCGCGTGGTCGAAGAGGCGCGGGCCGCGCAGGGCGAGGTCCAGCGGCAGAGCGCCGACGTCGAGCGCCAGTTTCAGGCGTATGTGGCGGGATTTCGCGCGCTGCTCGAGCGCCAGCTCGCCGAGCTGCGTGCACTGGACGGCCAGCGGGGCGGATGATCGACGAGGCGGTCCGCGCGGTGCGGGCGCGGACGAAAGTCGTTCCCGAGGTCGCGATCATCCTGGGCACGGGGCTCGGGGGGCTCGCGGACGAGATGGCG
>Ga0209470_1002521_pt1 | contig 12973 bp, 10 predicted proteins | sample GraSoiAngelo_125_FD_185882 | JGI IMG/M metagenome (GOLD analysis project Ga0209470, IMG submission 185882) | Grasslands soil microbial communities from the Angelo Coastal Reserve, California, USA - 14_0927_05_40cm (SPAdes) (version 2) | ecosystem: Environmental > Terrestrial > Soil > Grasslands ... | reverse complement strand
TAATTGCAATTGGTGTCCTGATCATTGGACTCGTTCATCAACCCGCATATCAGGCCGCCGGTCAAGGCAAACAGGCGCCCGCCGCAGGTTGGACGACACTCTTCGATGGGAAAAGTCTCGCGGCCTTCAACATGATCGGCGATGCGAATTGGCAGTTGGCCGACGGCATTGTGCAGGCCAACAAAGGCAATGGTTTTCTCGTCACCAAGGGCTCTTATAGCGACTTCGAACTGAAGGCCGAGTTCTGGGTCGACGACGATGCCAACAGCGGCATCTTTATTCGTTGCGAGAATCCGCAGCAAATCACCGCCATGAATGCGTACGAGGTGAATATCTTCGACAAGCGTCCCGACCCCAGCTACGGAACCGGCGCCATTGTCGATGTCGCCAAGCCTTTGGTGGCTCTCAAAGCAGGCGGAAAATGGAATACCTACGAGATCACGGCCCGAGGGCCGCATATGGTCGTAGTGTTGAACGGTACGAAGACCGTCGACGTTCAGCATTCCGGTCATTCCCGAGGTGCGATCGGTCTCCAGTATGGTGCAGGTACAGTGAAATTCCGCAACGTGCAAATCAGGCAGCTATAGACCGATCGTCGACGAGGTTCCCATGAGATCGAAGCGATTACGATATCCACGGATGCTCCCGGTTTGTGTGGCGATATGCCTGGCGGCAGGACAGTGTTTTGCGATCGCCGGCGCCCCGGAGCTTCCCGATCCGGGGAAGCCCCGAATGACTCGCGACGAGCAGAAGCAGCTTGGGCTGCAGGTTGCCGCAGAGGTGTACAAGCAAATGCCTGTCCTGCCTGATTCCAGTCCGGAGACGCAATACATACAAGCGCTCGGCAAACGGCTGGTGAATACCATTCCCGCAGACGGCTCCTGGCCTTTCCAGTTTCACGTCGTCGCCCAGAAGGAGATCAACGCATTTGCGCTGCCCGGAGGGCCGATGTTCGTCAATATCGGCACGATTACGGCGGCAAGTAACGAAGCGGAGCTCGCCGGCGTGATGGCTCATGAAATGGCGCACGTGTACATGCAACATTCCGCGAAGCAGCAGGACAAATCATCGTTGCTGCAGGGCTTGGCAGGTCTCGCCGGAGCTGCCGTCGGCGCGTTGGGAGGCGCCGCGGGGACTGCGGCGCAGACCGGAATCCAGATCGGAGCGGGAACGCTGCTGCTCAAATATTCGCGTGGCGATGAAGCACAAGCCGACGCGGTCGGCGCGATCATTCTGTGGAAAGCGGGAATCAATCCCATAGCGCTGGCGGATTTTTTCCAAAAACTGGCAGCCGAGGGAAATAACGGACCGCAGTTCCTGAGTGACCACCCCAATCCCGGCAACCGAAGAACAGCCATTCAGGCACAAATCAAAGATTGGCCTACCCAACAATATTCAAGCGACAGTGACCAGTTTGCCGGCGTGCGGAAACATGTCACCGGCGTCCAGGCATACGACGCAAAAGAGATCGCGGCCGGAGCGAAGAACGGCCGATGGACCGCTGAGAATAAGAAAAACGGAGCGGTATTTCCGGAAGCCCCCGCAACGGTGGCTGCACCGGAAGGCGCGGCAAGCTTTCCCGCCGTCCCTATCTCGGCGGTGCGGCCGAGTCCGAACTTCCAGATAGCGGACCTTGGAGGTCTGAGAATCGCTCGTCCACAAAATTGGGAGGTTATCGAGAACCGGGAGTCTTCGGCTACTATCGCGCCGCGTGCCGGTGTTTCCGGGGGAGCCGTAGCGTATGGTGTGGTCATTCGTTTGCAGGGCGCGCCGGCTGCGAACATGAGCGCGAGCAAGCTCACGGAGGCGGTTGCTCAGAGCCTGCAGAGCAGCGACAGCAATATGAAGGTGGTTGGACAGATTCAACCTCTCACGATAGGCGGCAGTTCCGCAGGTTCCGTCCAGCTGGAAACTGTTTCTCCGATGGCTGGCGCAGACGGCAAGACGCAGCGCGAGCGGGACTGGTTGGTTGTCGTCGAACGCGGAAGCGATGCGATCTACTTCGTCTTTGTGTCAACCGCAGCGAATTACGAACAGTTCAGGCCATCTTTCGAGAGAATGTTGCGTAGCGTGCAGTTTCGGTAGGTCAGGCGCATGATCTCCCGTCAAAGGTGATCGTGAAGCTGAAGAATGTATACGGCTTGCCTCCGATATGACGCAGCGGCACCCACCACAGCCACCACGTGTCGCCGTGTTCAGACACCGATATCGGCATGCGATGAATCGTGCAGGAACTCGATCGGATGTCAACGGATTTGACGTTTCGAACCCAGGTCGTCAGCCAGCGGGATTGCCGCTCAAAACACTTGGCCCAATCATCTTCTCCCTGTGGCGACGTTGCACGTTCTTCCAGTTCCCGGCACGAATACACCTTTGGCGAGGAAACGAAGATCGCCCCGGATTTTTCCGTTCCCGCCGCTTGGGCAAGCTCATTGCCGGAGGAATCTAGAAACGAAAGTTCCACGGATCTGATGTCCTTCGGGTGTTCGCGATCGGAAACATCCATCGCCATCACGTACAAGGAACCGTGGTTATGTCCAAACCTATAGCCGTAAGCCAAAACGATGATCGCGATCACGAGGAGGCTGGCGCCGGTGATTTTAATCATTTGGTCGACGTCACCTTAGTTATGTTGTTTATTTGATGATACTCGTTTTCATCGCCGGCATGGAGATTCTGGTTTGAATTCTGCCGTTGCCCGCCGCGTCCCTTATTTCTTCCTCGTGACGCTTGCCTTTGTGTTGGCGCTCGTACCATTACGACCCTCGCCCGAAGCGTCTGTGCAGAATCACAATTTCTGGTTGCTAAAGTGGTGGTTGCCCTCGATCGCTCCCCTCTCAATAGCCATCGTGAGGAAGTGGCCTGGCCGAGGACCGGTTCTCATCACAGCAGTCCTGCTCTACTTCGCCGTGTTCCTCGCCCGTCCTGTTTGTGATGAAATACCCCTGTCTATTCAAAGCAATTTCGAGACGAGCCAAACGTTAGAGAGGCGTGCCCAACTCGGCGAGCCGTTCCGGCGTCTCGACGGCCGGTGGTATCAGTGCAAAAGCTGGCTATCGCGACAATTCTTCTTCTAGACGACTACCACCATTTTGAGCAACGAATCGAATCCATCATTTCGGAACCTGACAAGTGGCTGTCCTCGTGGCGACATTCCCTGCAACGTCCACTGCCGTTATCGTCGGGTAATCGGCCGGCACATGTATTGCGCCGAGCTGCAGCGCCGCCGCCGGTCCTCCGAGCAGTAGCAGACCTAGGATCATGAACAACAATCGCAAACGCAAAGACATCAGCCACCTCCACCAAGGTCCAAGCAAAAGGGCGATCCTAGGAGGAGGTCATGTTTCGTGCAAGTCTCGTAAGTGCTATTGAGTGAGAACGACTATGACCCTGCTCCATAATGAGGCGGTGGAGCGGAAACATGGCTTTCAACAGTAATTCCTCGGTCAATCGAGGCAGTGGCTTTATCACCGTCGTTGGAGCCGTGTTCGCCGTTCCGGGCTTCGCGGTCGGAGTTTCGACACTCCGGAAGGCCGTTGCAGGGAATGTAGATGTAAAGCAGATCGTCCTTGGATTCAGCATGGCGTTGATGTTTGCCGGCGCTGGAATCGGGCTGATTGTGTGGAGTCGAGTCAGTGCCAACCTCTCAGCGCGGCGTAACGAGACAATGCTTCAGAATCCCGGCAAACCATGGCTGTGGCGCGACGACTGGGCGCAGGGCTACGCCCGCAGTGAATGGAAATCCAACGCTACAATGATGACCATCATCGGTGCGGCCTTTCTTCTTTTCTCCGTGCCGATGCTGGTGAACTTTCCGGCTTCCCTCCAGCGCGCACACCCACTACAAACGGCAGTTGTTGTCCTTTTCCCGCTGACGGGTGTTATTCTCGTTGGTCAAAGCCTGATCTCGTACCTTCGCAGCCGAAAGTTCAGAGAAGTTCGTCTGACTTTGTCCGCGCTACCCTCCACGCTCGGCGGCAAATTCCAAGGGCGAGTTCAGGCTCAATTCGTGTTTCCATCTTCCGCGACCGTCGATCTCACATTGAGCTGTGTGAATTCCTACGTGTCCGGGTCCGGCGACAACCGCAGCCGTTGGGAGCGGATTCTGTGGCAAGATCTGAAAACTGTCATTGCGTCGAATGACGGGCAAGCAAGCTACATTCCAGTGGAATTCGATATTCCCTACGATGCCAAAGAGACGGATACCCGAAATGCCGACAACGAGATCCTATGGAAGCTCACAACAAAGTCAAAAATGCCTGGACTCGATTTCAGTGCGGTTTTCGTGCTGCCCGTATTCAGAACCGCACTGAGCGACTCATCACTTACCATTAGTGCGATCGAAGCGAGGGACGAAAAGCTGCTCGACGGAGTAAAGCCACGAGAGTCGAAGATCGTTACGGGCGCTTCTTCTCATGGCGGTATTCTTTTCTATTTCGGCCGCGCCAGAAATAAACGTGTCGCTACGCTCTTCAGCCTGTTCGGCGCGCTCTGTCTAGGCGCCGGGTTGCTCTTCGGTATCGCCGGGGGACAAACATTTGGATGGATTATCGGAGCGATCCCGATCACCTTCTCGGGGGGAATTGGAATCCTGCTGCTGGCTTTTGCCGTTTGGCTATGGCTAGGCACAACCACCATCGAGGTTTTGAACCGTGAACTCCACATCCGCTCCACGTGTTTGGGTCTCTCGCGATCGCGCGTGATCCCTGCTTCCACGATTCAAGACTTTCAACTCGCTTCTAATCTTCAGGCGGGCGACCAGGTTTGGTACGACCTTAAACTGAAGCTGGCCGAGGGGCGATCGATCACAGCGGCCAGCGGTTTGGAAAAGAAAGAAGCCGAATGGTTCCGCGCGGAATTGAAGAAAGATCTCCGAATATAGACTCACAGCCTCCGGCGTTTTTCCGCGATCACGTGTACAATCTTCCAATCTTCGCCTCTGAGAAATCGGTTTCGGTACAAAACGCAGGAAGGACTAGACCGATGGGTGAGACACGCGTAGACCTGCTACATCTGCTGGAGGATTTGCGAGATGCGTATCCGGGTTCTCTGGAAGAAACCATACTAACCGAGATTGTGGCGAACTCGCTGGATTCGCGCGCAAGCCGCGTGAGCGTTGCAACCGATGCGGCGCAACCGTCCCTTACGGTTGTCGACAACGGCGCCGGCATGCGGCGGCGGGAGCTCGCCCGGTATCATGACATTGCGGCAAGCGCTAAGAGCCGGGGTGAAGGAATTGGTTTCGCAGGAGTTGGAATTAAGCTCGGACTATTGGTTTGCGAGGAAGTGCTGACCGAAACGCGACGCACTTCCTCGCAAGTCGCTTCACGGTGGCATCTGGCTTCCCGGCACAAGGCTCCTTGGAAGTGGGTGAATCCCGTCCCGGGCCTGCTCGAGGGCGGCGGCACCGCGGTTCGGCTTAAGCTCAGGAATCCGCTTTCACCGCTACTCGATCCCGGTTTTATCGAGGCCGCATTACGGCGCAATTTCGAACCACTGCTGGATCCCGCTTTCGATGCCATCCTGATACCCCTTTACCGGCACAAAATTGAATTCGACATCAATGGAAGGAGTTTAGAGCGCCATGCTCTGCGAGGAGACGAATGCGTGCCGCTCGAAGTGAGGCTGGGGCGGAAACGCAAGCCCTCCGCGGTAGGTGTGCTCCTTCGCGACGCCAACGGATTGCCGGAAGACCGGCGCGGCATAGCCATCAGCACGTACGGCAAAGTGATCAAGAGAGGATGGGATTGGCTTGGCATAACGCCTGCCACTCCTGAATCCGTCGCAGGGGCTTTCGAGGCTCCCGAGCTGGCAAGCTGTCTCACTCTCAATAAATCCGATTTTATTCGCAGCGGCAATCGCGGCGCCACGTACATTGCTTACAGACGGGCGATTCAGGCGGTCGTGTCGCGGCAGCTATCGGAGTGGGGCCACGCTACGGACGCAGCGGGCGACTCACGCCGGCGAGCGGCGCGCCCGCTCGAGCGAGACCTGGAGAACGTGCTTGTGGATCTAGCGGATGATTTCCCGATGCTCGCGTCTCTCGTCGAACATCGCCTCGGCGGCCAACGTAAACTTCCCATGTACCGGTCCAGCGCCGCTCCCGATGCCCATAGTGTGATCGCGGCATCAATCGGCGCGGCTAGACAACGCAATGGATCGGGCGCTTCATCTCATGCCGAGCCAGGCAATGCAGAGCCCTCACCTGCCGGCGAGATTCAGCAATCCGGAGAGGACAAAGATCAGCCTGCCCACACCGATATCGCTCTGCCATCTACAGGTGGTATCCGCCGGCCCGCCCGGTATGGACTTGCCATCCAGTTCGAGTCGCGAAGCGAGGACGCGGAACTGGCGCGCCTGGTCGAGTCTACAGTCTGGATTAATGAAGCCCATCCAGCTTTCCGGCGAGCAGTGGCATCCCGGTCGGAAGGCTATCACCTGGCTCTTGCTGTAGCGATGGCCCTCGGGCCGCTCGCCGTGGCGCCCGCCGAAGAACACAACTTCATCACGGCATTCCTGTCGCGATGGGGCGAAGCCGTCGAGAAGACTGCATCACGCAGGAGTGCACGATGAAACATGGACGCGGCCACCACTTTTCGGTGCCACTGTGGTGACGCGGATCAACGCAGCGCGACAGGACCCAATTGCTCCATCTGTTGCAATATCCAATGCTGACGTTCGCGGACATAGGCGCTCGGTGCGTTCGCTCTCAGGCGATGTGGGTTGGGCAACACGGCCACCAGCGCTGCGGCATCTTCAGTCGTTAGTCGATCCGCCGCTTTGTGAAAGTAGCGTTGAGAGGCAGCTTCGACTCCGTACACACCATCGCCGAATTCCACGATGTTCAGATAAGTTTCCAGGATCCGACGTTTGTCCCAGCACGTCTCCAGCAGAACGGTAAAATAAGCTTCCAGAGATTTTCGAACCCACGTCCGCCCTGGCCACAAGAACAGATTCTTTGCGGTCTGTTGCGTCAAGGTGCTGGCGCCGCGTAGCCTCTTGCTATTTTCGTCATGGTCGATTGCTCGCTGGATGGCTCCCCAGTCGAAACCATGGTGGTGCAAAAAGTTCTGATCTTCCGACGCGATCACCGCAGATGCCATTGGCAGCGCAATGTGGTCTAAATCGACCCATTTGTATTGTGAAGAGTACTTTTGCCCGCTTCTCCACGAGTCGATCCGCCGTTCAATCATCAACGCCGAAGCCGGCGGCGCCACAAAGCGAAATAATATTGTTAGTCCGGCCGACGAGGCGACAAAACCTACCGCGATCGTCAATAAGCTGGCGATGATTCGCCGCATTCGTGTCTTCAACATCTCCCGGAGGTATGAAGTAAGCCTGCCCATCGATAATAAGAAGTATTTCATATACCGTAAAGGCGGAAGCGTTTCTATCGGTAGACTATGAGCGTTCCATACCGAATCTGATCTTTTAATGAGGAAGAGCTCCTTGAGGAAAGATTGGCAAGCCACTCTCTTGCCTTTGGCGCTTCCATGATTTGCGGTTGGCTTGTCATGATCTGCAAAGGGACGAGCCGGCAATTCGCGTTTTTGTCGCCGACTTCCAATCTGAGCATCAAACCTTGCTGAGTGTCGGCAGAAAAATATTGGTCAAATATGAAATTGCCGAGGGAGTAGAAGATGAGCTTGTGCTTGTACGACTCAATACCCTGGACGACGTGAGGGTGGGATCCGATGATGAGATCGGCACCACCATCAATGAGCTTGTGCGCGAGCGATCGCTGAGCGCCGTTTTGTATCAAGCTGTATTCGATACCCCAATGCATCAGCACTACGAGGAAAGCGCCGGGGTGGCCCTTCCGGACGTCGCTTACGAGAGTGACTGCCGCATTCACATCAAAGTAGGACGTGGCGTTGAGGGAAACAAACGAAAACTGCCGGCCATTGATGTGCCTCGTGTAGGCATAGTTTTGATCGACACGCCGGGGGTGACCGAGGGCTCGAATGGACTGGCTCTCGAGATAACGCCTGGTGTCGGCAAATCCGTTTTCTCCAAAGTCATACGTATGATTATTAGCGAGAGAAAGGATCGCAAAATGGTTTTCCGCCAGAGTCCTGCTCGTTTCGGGGGTGAACGAAAAGGCGAGTGAACCTTCCGGAGTGCGAACGTGATCGGAATTGATGGCGCCTTCGAGATTGCCCACAGCGGCGTCCGCATCTCCGAGCGTCTGGGATAGTCTCTGAAACGGATAGCCGGCTCCACGCCTCTCCATGAGGCCCTCGACCGTTCGACCCAGCATGATGTCTCCGACAGCGAAGATGGCTGCCGTCGCCGGACGTGGGACATAGATTTGGGTTATATAGCTGGTTGTCTTCGCGAGTTTTTTCGACGAGTAATCCTGCGAGTTCTTGTGATTGGTAATTTGCGCGCTCGCTCCGAACAAATCCTTCTGTAGCCGCATCTGGACGTACTGTGCCGCAACGGAATCCAGATGCGCCGGCTGGCGCAAAGAAAAAACCTTCTGTGGATCACCGCTCGTCAGAACAGCGAGGGTTTCCGAGTCTTTGACATTGGCATCTTCTACCGGAAGGTAGTGGGAGAAATCGGTACTCTGAACAATCAGAGTGTCTCTGTCCAGGACGGTTTCGAGAAAACTGATGAATGTATCGAGTTCGGGTTTTCTGGCGCTTCCTTTGAAGGCGATGGCCACGACGCGAGCGTGAGGAAAGTAATACTTGATAAACGGCAGGACCGCCTGAATGCCGTGCTCTCGATAGAAAAACCGCGGTGTCGAAACATTTGGCAGTTGTGCAAGCTGTTCGACCAGTAAATGATCCGTCTCAATGTCGCCAAAAACGGTCGCGAAGTTGCTGCCTGCAATGGAAATATCGGTGTCGCCAAGATTGTTATGGTCCGGGCTGATAACGATAACTCGTCTGCAGGAACCGCGAGATGCCAGGGCAAACGTGTTTGCAATCAGGTCTCGCGCCAGCAGGTGGTGGGGAACAGTAATGCCGGAAATGTGCCGTTGCGGCAAAGCACCAACTGCAGCCTTTGAAATCGCGGACAGAAAAATCGATTTGCCGGTAAATTGAGCAGGCGCCGGTTGCGCGTCATCGGCCGCAAGCCAACGCGATGTCAGAAACAGCGCTGCCAGTAACAATCTCATGAGGGCTATTTTGGCAGAAGCGCGCGGTACGAAAAAAGTTTCTCACCGGAGTCCTCCTTTCCCAAGCTTTGCTTGGCGCGATATTCCGGCTGTCCGCTGCGACTTCAAACGCAACGACCGACTGCGAGCAGGTCTGCGATAGCCTGCGGATACCGGATAACGAAAACGTACCGAAAACAGCTGTCTAATTCCTGACAAAGAAGATCGTCCGCCCGTAACATGAGAACGCCGGTGCATCCACGAGGCGGTTCAAGTCCTCGCGAGTGACACCGGACTGGCTTTGAAGCCAAGCCAGATGGTCATCAGAATGAGCCGCCGGATTCGGTATGTAGGCTCTTCCGCTCGCGCGGCTCACTTCGTCGAGGCCTTCTTGAACTGAAGAGGGATGGCTGATGAGGCTGAGCGACCGCCGTCCGTGGAGGTACTCCAGATAGTCCGGCCAGCCCCATTCGGCAGCCAGCAACAGATCGTTCGATCGCATGTTCTCGGCGACACACTGAGCCATCCGTCGGTCGGGCCCCACATCTCTATGGCGCGGTCCAATGGTCGTGACGAAGTTTGTGGCCGCCATAAAAAACAGAGTTCCGAGTATAAAAAGTGATGCGTACCTGTTTCGGAACCACGGCGTAAGGGCACATGCAAAGAATCCCGCAAAAAAGAGGTTTGGAACGAAGAACCACTTCGGATCGAACGGATCCCACCAGACGATAAACGGCAGAAACAAGAGGTACGCGCCAAGAAACCGTAATGATCGCGCGGAAGTTTTCATCGCGGCCAGCATACCCAAGAGCCCAAATCCAACGAGTGCGAGGTCGACAGCGATCCTGCCCAACTGAACATTCAAGCTTATTTGGCTTAGAGGCACAGCGAGCGGTATCGGCAGGATAGACTTCAACGCGCTACCCAACGCGATGTGGAAACGTTGAGCTTCCCATCGGCCCCACATCGGCAGGGTGCCACCTTCGCCATACGTGGTAAACCATCCAGCGAACGACGCTACGCTTGTGATGTCGTGTCGTGCGGCGGCAACAATAATGTAGGTCAGACCTGCAACTATGACTGCCGCGGCCGTATAGATCGCCGCGTATTTCGCATGCTTCATTTGGATGGAAAGCAAGACGAGAGCTGGAATCAGAAATATGCTTGCCTGCCACGTCAGGATGGAGAGCGCCGTCAGCAGGCCCGCAGCCGCTGCGGCCACCGGCGAGCGCGAGTTGAGCGTCAGCGCGGCGCTGGCGCTCGCAAACATGCCGGCCATAGTGATATAGGCTACGTCCGTGCTGAACAGCCAGTTGCTGAAAGAACAGGCAAACAAAAGTGTGCCGGCCAACGCTGCTGTCGTTTGTGCCGTTCGCTTGTATGTCAGGTATGCAAGACCTATCCCGACCGCGCCGCAAATGGCATTCATTGTCTGAAGCACTACGATTGCCCTGCCGGAGTAGCCACCGAACTGGAGTCCACGATAGACTGCGTAACCAATCACCCGGTAGAGCAGGTGATTCTTGTGAAAAAGTTGTCCGGACTCGACGGCAAGGGCCTCAACCACTCCGTTTGTGTCGTACTGAGATGCGAGAAAGGGAAGGTACAGGGCCAGCCCGGCCAGAGTAACCAGAATCACCTGGAACCATGTCTTTTGCACCATGGCACAAAAGATATTTCAAATTGAGCGAATCCTGTATCGCGAGTATCGCGCCCAGCTGGACCATTATTGGAGATCGTGTGGAGAAACAGGATATTTGGGCTGCCGTCGCGCTTCGTTTCGGTCGGAAGCCATGACCGCCTCGAAAATCGGCTCGGTGACCAGCTTCGCCGCCATCTGCACGACTCAACCCGCACCGTCAGTATTCCTAACGGCCGCAGCTTGCCATCACATGGCGGTCATACTTTTTCAAAAACCATTCCGAAGCCTTTGGCTCGAGGACTGATGCCGAGCATCCGAACTCCATTCATCAGCCCGTGCGGCGTCGAGGAAACCACGGGCACTAGGGTTTCGATCTCGAGAGGGACGATCAGGTCGAGCGTTCTCAATGCGCCACAAGAAATGACCAGCGCATCGGCCTTCTTCGATTTCGCATAGGTGTCGGCGCCCAATTTGAACAAAATCTCCTGAGTTGCCCCGCCCTCGGGAATTCGTTCGTAGCCGAGGCCTTTGGCGAAGGTCACATCGAAACCGTGTTCCTGAAGAAAGATCTTCAATCGTTCGGTGACGATATCGGTATAGGCAGTTGCCACGGCCACCCTCTTCGCATTCGCAACGCGCAAGCCGTCAACAAGGCCGTTGCTCTGCGTTGTAGCGGGCAGGCCGGTGGCCTTGGTGATCCTTTGGGTCAGTTCGTCATTGAATTTCGCGCCCTTATAAAAGGTGATCGATGACCCAAAAAACGAGATGACTCTAGCGCCCTGCTTGGCCAGCCTTTCGGCTGCGGGTATCAGCCGTGAAATCGCCTCTTCATAACCGTCGATTGTCATGCCGCCGCTCAGGCCGACGCCGTCGCCGAGGAAACGGACGCCGGCTGGATACAGACGCTTCGCATCGGGCGGAATCGGATAGTTCAAGGGCGGAAAAATTAATCCCAGCGCCGGTTCCTCCGCTGCTGCCAACACGGTTCCGCGAGCTGCTACACACGCGGTCGCAAAACTCGCGATCTTTAAAAAGTCACGGCGTGAACTCACGATCGACTGCCTCCTTACACCAGAATCAGCCCAATTATATCGACGACGGAAATGTCCACGAAAACATTGATTGATCGCGGAAGGCTTTGCACACGCCGAAGTTGTTTGTTCGGGAAGAGTGAAGTAGCGTATTTTTTTGAGCGGATTGGTTCCTAATTTGAATGCGCGGTCGAGTAGTTCGTAGCCATCAACCAAAGGAGGCAGGACAATGAAAACGACATATCTCGTTGTGGTGTTCTTAATCTGGGCGGTGGTATCTGCGGGTCCCGCCATTCACGTGGCGGCGCAGTCCGGAGCATTCGTTCCGGTCACCCAGGAGATGCAGGCCAACCCCGATCCCGCGGACTGGCTCCACATCAGCCGAACGTACAATCAACATCGTTTCAGTCCATTGACGCAAATCAACAAAAGCAACGTCGCTCAATTGCGCATGGCATGGTCACGCGGCCTGCCGGCGGGGACCCAGGAATCGACGCCGATCGTTTATCGCGGCGTCATGTACGTGATGGCTCCAGGCGCCAGCATTCAGGCCCTCGACGCCACTAACGGGGATTTGATTTGGCAGTATGAGCGCAATTATCCGCAGGGTGTCGCGGCCAGGGCAGCTCGAAGCAAAAGCCTCGGTATTTATGAAGACATGCTCTATTTCGGCGCCCCGGACGGATTCCTCGTCGCCCTCGATGCACAGACCGGCAAGCTGCACTGGGAAACAAAGGTCGACAACGGCCAGATCACAGCTGGTGGATTGCTGGTCGCCGACGGCAAGGTGATCTCGAACCGCACCTGTCAGCAAGCGAAGCGCGAGTTTTGTTTCATCGCTGCCCACGACGCCAAGACCGGCAAGGAGGTATGGAAGTTCTATGTCACCGCGGCGCCCGGCGAGCCGGGTGGCGAAACGTGGGGGAAGTTGGCGGTCGAGGAACGGGCCGCCGGCCCGTGGGGTTTGCCTGGCTCCTACGACCCGGTCCGTAAGGTCGTGTATTGGGGTGTGGCCAACCCCAATCCCTACACACGGTTCAAACGTCACGGCAGCTACGATGCGGTCCCGCTCGCCTCTCCGGCAGAGCTCTACAGCAACTCGACTGTGGCGCTCAACGTCGAGACCGGTAAGCTCGTGTGGTACTTCCAGGAATTGCCGGGTGACGATTGGGACGCGGATCACAACCACGA
>Ga0209470_1002518_pt1 | contig 12982 bp, 14 predicted proteins | sample GraSoiAngelo_125_FD_185882 | JGI IMG/M metagenome (GOLD analysis project Ga0209470, IMG submission 185882) | Grasslands soil microbial communities from the Angelo Coastal Reserve, California, USA - 14_0927_05_40cm (SPAdes) (version 2) | ecosystem: Environmental > Terrestrial > Soil > Grasslands ... | reverse complement strand
ATTTTGAAAGGGCAGCACCGCCACCGATTTGTCGATCTTGCGTGCCGAGGCGCGCGGCAAGAGAAAAAATCCCGCAGCGGTAGAAATTATCGCGCCGGCGGCGACGAGGAGAATAATATTGCGGCGCCGATGCGCTCCCGGAACTCTTGGCGTGGCCTGAATTCCTTGCGGCGTCACATCGTAGGCCCAGGCAAGGATGAGTGCAATCGGGAACCCAATCAGCAAAAGCACGATCACAAGACGAAGCGTCCAATTCGGCAACTCCCACGCCGGAAAAACGGCTGATCCTATCTGAATAATGAATCCCGCAGCGATAATATACGCGGCGGCGACGCGATAAACTTTTCGCCGCTGCAACTCCTGGAAGAAACTGCTCATAAACAGTCTGGGCTCGTCATCCCCATCGTCCGACACCGCGTGTTCAAGAGAAGATATGCACAACCTTAGGTCTAAAAAAGCTAAACGGCGATTGGGAGGCAAAGAGCTGAAATGTTGAAATGAATCGAGAAATGAAGATCCGCACCTTTGTACGGGGAGCCTGTGGCAGGTTTGGAAGAGGTCGATTGGCTTGCCCCAGCACTCCACCAAGACGGCGAGAACCGTCACGAGCCGTACTCTACGTTGATGCGCGTGCCCTGAAAAGCACGTTATCATCCGGGTCACAACCGATCTAACCAAACGATGACGCCAACGGCGCCTTTGCAAAAGAACTTCAACGTGTTTGCCACGACACCCTGGTGGCTTATCTCTTTCTCGTTCGGCGTCGCTCGCGTTTACTGTGAATGAAAACCGGCCAAAAAAAGAAACCATGAAGAAACAACCGACAAAGGCCGCCCCGACGGCCTCGCAACTAATCACCAACCAAATCGCAGAACTTAACGATTGGCGGGGCGCGATGCTCGCCCAACTACGCAAATTGATTCACGAGGCCGACCCCGAACTCACCGAGGAATGGAAGTGGAATACCGCAGTGTGGACGCGGAATGGGCTGATTTGCGCCGCAGGCGCTTTCAAGGACCATGTGAAGGTCAACTTTTTCAAGGGAGCTTCTCTGAAAGACCCGACACACCTCTTCAACGCCGGCCTTGAAGCCAAAGCCACCCGAGCGATTGACTTCAGCGAGGGTGCCAACCTGAATGCGGCGCCTTTGAAAGACTTGATTCGAGCCGCCGTCGCCTACAATCTGTCTGCCAAACCGAAAAACTAACCAGCAAAGGGAAGCACCTATTCTATGACACCTGATGCTTTGCTGACTAGCGATACTCAAGTGACGGGCCAGCGACAACAACCATGAAGAAGAGGAACCCCGAAAGCCTTCGGGGGAAGGAAGGAAAAGGAGGAGACTCTCCCTCTCAGCTGATAGATGCGAGAATCAAGGAGCTGAGTGATTGGCGGGGCGAGACGCTCGCTCGGGTCCGAATTCTCATCAAGCAGGCCGACCCCGAAGTGGTCGAGGAGTGGAAGTGGAGAGGGGTTCCGGTGTGGTCGCACGCCGGAATGATCTGCACCGGTGAGACGTACAAGAATGTCGTGAAGATGGCCTTCGCCAAGGGCGCCTCGTTGGAGGACCCTTCAGGCCTCTTCAACTCCAGCCTCGAAGGCAACACCAGGCGTGCCATCGATTTCCATGAGGGCGACAAGATTGATGAAAAGTCGTTGCAGGCGCTCATTCGCGCCGCCGTGGCACTGAACACGTCTTCAGCCGCCCAGCGGCCGGGGGCGCGATGACTAGTTCACAACAGGTTTACGAGATTCGCTCGCGCAAAGATCATCGCAGCGCCGATCGAGGCGATGCGCGCAAGGCAAATCCCGCGGCGATCAGCCAAACGAATCCGGGGAATCGCGTTAGCGGGATTAGAAACAACGCTTGAGGAATGATCAGCTGGAGAGCGCTCAATTCGCCAATGATTCCGAGAGCGAAACCAGATACGACAAGCCATTTTGGAAGCAGTTTCATGATCGCCGCGGGAACCGCCAAGCCGGCGATCAGCAAACCCAGCGGGACCGCGAACCCGACGCCACCGATCGCGAAAGCGAGGTAATACAACGCGCGCAAGACCGCTGTTTCCTGCGCGATGCCGGGATACGCCATGACCCAAAGAATGAGGGCCGAAAGAGCCATGTTAAAGGACGTCATCAGTCCGCCGAACAACGCGATAGAAGGACCAGCCGCGCGCACGCCGAGAAAACGAAGCCGACTTACCATGGTGGCAGTAAAGATGCCGAGAGGTATCGCCGCGCCGAATTGTAGAAATGCGCAAACCAATACTGACTTCGGCTGTGCCTGAAAATAAGTTGCGATCGTCTCAGTCGATTCCCACGGCCTGGGAAAGTGCCGTCCACCGGTGAAACTGATGACCTGATAAAGGCCGGCGTTAAAGAGCAGCGCGTAAGCGATCGCCACGATACCCGGATGTGGTCCACGATGGCTCTTTGAGGATGTGTTAATTGTTTCCATGAATCGTTCATCCTATGAACGATTGCATTGCGCAAGTAATTTCTTTATGCTGCCGGCAACGGTATGAAACTCCGTCGCCCACCACGGCCAACCGGCGCCGCCTTTCTGCTCGCTCAACTCGGCGCGCACGCGGCCGATCGCTTTGCCGAGCGGATTGAAGGCTTGGGTGTTGCTCCGCGGCATGCCGGAATCTTGCGAGTCGTTGCCACGACTCCCGTGTGCAACCAACGCCTCCTGGCGAAAAGACTCGGTGTGCTCCCAAGCCGCATGGTCATTTTGCTCGATGAACTGACCGAAAAGGGCTTGCTTGAACGAAAACGCAGCACCAAGGATCGCCGCCACTCCGAGATTATCCTGACCAGACGCGGACAGCGCATGCTGGAGAAACTTTCCAGATTAGCCGCCGAACATGAAGCTGATCTATGTGCAGCTCTGACCGCGAAAGAGCGCGAGGACCTTGCGGCCTTGGGCCGTAAAATCGTCCATCAACAAGGGCTCACCCCCGACGTGCATCCGGGTTATCGCAAACTGTAAAATCGTTTGCTTTAAATAGCAGCCAACGCGGACAGTAAGATCATAAGCCGCTTCCGATTTCTCAGTTTTCTCCGCCTTTCAGGCCCACGATTTGCGCAATCCGACATCCGCCTTCGACAATTTTGCGCTCATCACTCGTCACTTTTGTACTGTTCGTTGCTCACTTGTTGCGAACGCCAGCGCAATTCAACGCGTCGCGCCTAGCGATATTTACAGTCGGCCGGGGGCCGGACGTACGTTTGGATGCCTCGAAAGTCAGCGCTCGCATCATCCAGCCAATGCTCGAACGTAGGGGCCACGAACGAATCCAACGTTGGCGTTCAGTGTTGGACGTTCGATGTTTCTTCTGCTTCTTCTTCCAGTGACGATTTTCCTCGGCTGCGGATTTGCTGCCAAGTATCGCGAAGGCGGCGGAAATTTCTCCGTGCCGCTGCAATGGATGCTCGGGCTGAAACGACTGAAGCTGGATGCGATTTGGTTGGAATTGTTGCCGGCCACAGAAGATGTGTCAGCCGACGAAGCCAGGATCAAAAATTTCCAAACGCAATTGCGCGCGCATGGATTGGCCAGCCGATACTGTTTGCTTTATCAAAAACCAGCGTCAGACGCGCATGATCTGGATGGGATGCGTTGCATCGGAATCTCAAAACATGAACTCCTCGATCGCCTTCGCGGATCGACTGTTTTGCTCAATCTGGCGTATTCAATTCATCCGCCGCTGCTGTTGAAGTTCGAACGCCGCGTGTTTTGCGATCTCGATCCAAGCGAGATCTTTTACTGGATGACGAAGATGGAGATGGGCCAATCGTATCACCACGAATTCTGGACGATTGGCCTCAATGTGCACGGAAGCGACTGCCAATTGTCGAGGTTGGTACCTGTAGCCGCTTCGCTGCGCGAAGCGCGGGGCTCGAGGTCTTCAATTGATCCGGGTGTCGCTTCTCACAGGGAAGCGGCTACGGAGGCGCGACTGAACTGGAAGACATTCTATCCTCTGGTAGACACTCAATGGATACGCCCGGAACCGCGGCCGCGAACACCGAAGTTTACAACTGTTGGACAGTGGTATTGGGGTGGCGCCGTAGAAGTTGCCGGCGAATTTCCTGATTTATCCAAAAAGCTTGCTTTCGAGCCTTACCTGGGTCTTCCAAGTCGCGTACCTGAGGCGAAGTTCGAACTGGCAATGAACATAAGCGCCCGGGATCCAGAACGAGAACGGTTACAACGGCTCGGCTGGAAAATTGTCGATCCTCACCAAGTCGCGCGGACGCCGAGGTCGTATCGCCGCTACTTGGCCAGCGCGGTCGGTGAATTCACCGCGATCAAAGGCGTTGATGTGGCATGGCGAACCGGCTGGATCAGCGATCGCGCTGCGGCTTTTCTCGCTCTCGGGCGGCCGGTCATTACGGAAGACACTGGCGCCAAGCGTTATCTCCCGGCCAAGAACGGATTCAGTTTTGTGCGAGATGCTGATGAGGCGGAGGCCGCCGTGAAAAATGTGCTGCGGGATTGGCCGCGGCTATCCGCGCAGGCGCGCGATTGTGCCGTGGGAGTTTTCGATTCAGTTAAAAATCTTAGAAACATTTTGAACCTTTAAGAGTTTTTACCCGGCAGACGGGACGTTTGCCGACCCACACAGCCAAGATGGCTACGCTACAAAAAAGTCACTCGATTTGGCATTGCAAAACAATTTTCGGATGATACTCGTTCTCCCGTTATGGCTGACCTAATAAAAGCTGCGGACTTGAAAGACCGCATGAAAAAGATCCCGGAATGGGAGCTGGAGAAGAAACATATCGAGCGCACTTTCGAGTTTGATGATTTTGCCGATGCGATCGATTTCGTAAACGCTGTGGCCGAAGTTGCGGAGGATGAAGAACACCATCCCGATATCGACATCCGCTACAATAAAGTGCGCCTGGTTCTCTCAACGCATAGCAAAGGCGGCTTGACCGAGCTTGATTTTGGTCTGGCCGAGCGAATCGATACGCTGGAGGAATAGCAAGAGTAATTGGTGACCAGTGATCGGTGACGAGTTTTGCCGATCGATTTTTGCTCTGTCGGCGTCAGCTTGGCAGACGCCCTTCGTCAGCATCGATAAATTGAAAGGCCGTCTGAATGTCTGCTCTGTCGGACATGCCTGCCTCGGCTTTCCGGCGTTTTAAAATATCGGATACTTCATCGTTCCATCCGCGCTTTCGCATGAATTCGTTCCAAACATACAGGTCGTCTTCAGATGGTTTGCGCCCCACGCTGAAGCACCATTGCAAAATCTCCTCATCAGTACCGCCCTTCTTCACGCGCTCGACTAATTGATCGTAACTCACTCGGAGAAAACGTACGCATTTCTCGTCAAAGCCTTTCCCAAGGTTGGCGTGATAGTCCGAAGGTAAATCGCCTTTGGCGTGCACCCGGATTTTATCCAGCACCCGGCCAAAATAAAAAAGGCCGCCCACTTTCTCAGACGGGCTGCGAAGAGCAACTTGGGACATCAAATTAAATTGAGCCTGTTTGCGGCTGCTTCAAGCGCCGAAAACAATCCCTCACCTCAGTCCTCTCCCTTTGCGAAAGGGCGAGGCGGAGCCTTTTCGCAATCGTCGAGTTGATTCGCGCACCGAGGCAATGGAATCCGCCTCTCACGCGCACGTGTCATGTTGAGCGAAGCGAAACATCTCTGGCTTTTGACCTTGGTGTGCCGTCGAAGAAATGTGATCAGAGATTCTTCTCCCACGACTGCGGGGTCAGAATGACAAGGAGGGAATGCCGCCGTGGAATCCGCCTCTCCCCGTTTGGGGAGAGGATTGAGGTGAGGGGACTTTTTCGTTTAGCCAAATCTCGATTCAGTGCGTTAATTGCTTGCAATGGATCGGATCGTTGGAATCGAGACCGAATACGGCTGTCTTCTGAGTGAAGACGAACCGCACGTGAACTCAGAGCTGTGGCCGGCGAAGGTCAAAAATTATCTCTTCCGAAAAGCCGATGCCGGTACGATCGATTTGCATTACCGCGACTACGAGGAACCGCCGGGCAACGGAGGATTTCTTCTCAATGGCGGACGCCTTTACCTCGACATGGGTCATATCGAGTACGCGTCGCCGGAATGTTTGCATCTGCACGATCTCGTGACTTATGAGTTAGCTGGCGACGACCTGCTGCAATCGTCACTGGTCGCGCTCGGTGCGGAGGATCGTGTGTCTTTTATCAAGAACAATGTCGATCATCACACGGGAGCCACGTTTGGCTGTCACGAGAATTATTTGATGAAAAGAGAGGCGCAGTTCACGCCTCCAATTCTCGGAACGCTGCTGACGTTTTTAGCGACGCGGCAGATCTTCACCGGATCTGGCCGAGTCGGTCAGTCGAACCCGCTCGCGTTCGATTTCGAGCCGCCGCAATCGGAGCCGCATGTGAATTTTCAGCTCAGTCAGCGCGCCGATCACATCGTGAACGACATTTATCAGTGGGTGCAGTTTAATCGCGCAATCATCAATGCGCGCGACGAACCGCTGGCTGATTACCGAAAATATCGCCGGCTCCATTTGCTCATTGGCGATTCGAACATGAGCCCCTATGCGAATGCGCTAAAGATCGGGACGACTGCCTGTGTTCTGTCATTGCTCGAGGAAGGCCGTTTGCCGCGAAACCTTGTTCTGGCTGATGCGGTACAAAGCACGCGCGACATTTCTCGTGATCCTACGCAGCGATGGACCGTCCGTCTTGAGAATGGCAGAACCATCGGCGCGCTCGAAGTGCAATGGGAATTTCATCAGCTGGCGCAGAAGTACCTGCACAATAGCAGCGCGGAAACTAATTGGTTACTGGAGAACTGGGGATTCGTTCTTGAAGCAATCCCACACAATCGCCATGCGCTTATTGGCGGCGTCGACTGGATTACGAAGAAATGGTTGCTGGAAACATTTGTCGAATCCGAAGGACTGAACTGGGATGATCCGTGGCTGCAGAGTATCGACCTCGAATATCACAACATCGACCCGCGCCGTGGCTTGTTCTTTGGCGTCACGCCTGGCAAACGAATCGCGGAGTGGAACAACAGCGTCCGGCGTCCTAGCGCGACGCACGTTCCTCCCGCTAATACCCGCGCTTCAGGCCGCGCACGGGCAGTGGCTTTTTTCCAGAACTACAATTTCCCTTACGTGATCAACTGGGACTCGATCGCGTGCGACAGCCGCGATTTCCTTGTCATGGGCAATCCGTTCGAGACCTACAACGACGAAGTAGAACGTTTCCTGGCTAAACCGCGCACGACCAATGCCGATACCGATGCCGCTGATCGTTGACGCTTCTGTCACGCGGCGTGACAGGCTCCTTAAGTCGCGACTTCGAGACGTGTTGTATCGAAAGGCAGTTTTGAGTGCGCTCTTGGCGCTGATTTTTCTGGGGTTTTTCGGAACGCTTGGGCTGAGTGCTCAGATGTTTCCCAAAAATTACGACTGGCGCTATCGGGTGATTTCCAATTTGCTCTCACCGCGCGACAATCCCAGCCACTATTGGTTACCGGCTTGCGGGATCATCGTGGCCGCGGTGCTGATGCTGCCATTTGCTGGGTATTTACATCGGAATTTGGAGATCGCCTCGCCGCGCGCTGCCCGCGTCAGCGCCGCAGCTTTAATAGCTGGAATTTTCTCGCTGATTAGCGCCTGCCTTGTTGTGCCACAACACGTGCACGATGTGTTAGGAATCCGGCGCCTGCATGAATTGATCGCGCGTTCGGCCGCGGGATTCATCGCGATCGGCATGTTGAGTGCCTGTTGGTGCGCGTGGAAAGGGTTCAGGAAAAACCTGCTCCAGGGACGCTTGTTTTGGACTTGGTCGTTAGTGACGCTGCCGCCGCTGACCGGGATTTTCCTCAGCGAATGTTTGTTGGTCCTTACGCGATTACACCCTGCTTGGGCGATGCCGATTCGTAGTGTTCTGCGAAATTCCGTCTTCTGGCATCTCGGATTTTGGGAGTGGTCGGGTTCGGCAGCGGTATTCGTATTTTTTTGCGCGGCGGTCTTTTTAATACCGGCCGCGAACGGGCTTGGAAGATCGCGGCCAGGTCACCGCAATCTTTGCAGCGAGGAGGTCTCGTAGTTTTCTTCGTCATGGACAGCCCGTTCGAGTCGTACAACGACGAAGTAGAACATTTTCTCGCAAAACCGCGCACAACAACCAACGCGACAGAACAACAACTATGATTGCGGAATTAGAGGAAAAAACGTTCGTGATGTTTTACGAACTTTCGCCTAATCCTCGTTAGACATTTCACAACCATGGGAGCGATCAAAGACATTTACGACATCGTGGCCGACTTAGCATCACGCGCTACATCCAAGAAGCACAAGAAGGAAATCGAGAGCCTGAATTCGCATATAGCGGAGCTTGAGCGAGAGCATGCGGCCGAGATAGCGAAGGTTAAGGAAAAGCTCGCTGCGGAGATAACTCGCCTCAAGCAGAATCACGCTGCGCAAATAGCGCGCATGCACAAGAGAACGTTCCCAAAGCGCAATTGGGTTAGGAATTATTGAGCCACAGACGAACAGGTCTGACCAAGCGCTGCAGCCAACGCCGGGCGTTTCGATGACTTGCTCGGGGGAGACTTCTTCGCTCCGCGTTTTTGTTACGCGCGTTCCCGCTGGCTGCGGCTGAGCTTCATCTCGTTAGACCTATGAAGCGCAACGTGATTGCGACTGTTGCGGTTTGTATTCGTATCCTCGCTTTCGTTGTCGCGGGCGGATGACATTTCGGCAGTCCGAGCCTGGCGACTAGCCAGCAGTTACATGATGCTACACATAGGCCGCTGCGGCGGCATAAAGCAGCCAATCGCACATCGAAATCTTCTGAGAGTGTCCCGTGGCATACGGCAGAGCTGGCACTCCGCACTTCGCCGTCTGTTTTGAAGCTGACATAACATTGTTGAAAGTAGATGATTGGGCTATCTGATTCCTTCGATGTTCTACGTATACGCGTACTTTGAACCAGGTGGTAAAGTACCTTTTTATATCGGCAAGGGAGTTCACCACCGATCCCGCGTCCATCTGAGTCGATCCCACAATAGTGCGGTTGCACGAAAGATTGCTGTTCTGCGAGGGAATGGGTTCGAGCCCGAAGTGCGCCTGCTCTATTTCGGAACGGACGAGCAGTGTAAGTTGGAGGAGATTAGGCTCATTCGACTGTTTGGCCGCCGAGATTTAGCCGGAGGTCCTCTATTAAACTGTACCGACGGAGGAGACGGAACGACCAAACGGGTGCGTTACAAACGTGAGCTGGAACTGTTGCGCGCTGCGGCGAGACGGCAGTGGAATAACGAGTCCACCCGGGCAAAGAAAATTGCTGGCATTATCGAGTCGTGGCGGAATCCCACGACTCGGGAAAACAGGTTACTGGGTGCAATCAAGGGCGGCGCCACGCTGAGGGACAGAATACTCGCAAATCCGGCGGCGCGTCGCCGACTCAGTGAGCAAATGAAAAGAGCGTGAAGAAGGCCGGCGTTCAGACAACGCGCGACGGCTGCAGCGCAAACGAGGTTTGCTACTGCTAAGGCAAGAGCAGAAATGAGCGCCAAAATCCGCAAAAAACACGAATTGGACGCGGGCTATCGCCAACGGATCTCGGCTCGAGTTAAAGAGCGGCTGAAGGACCCTGCCGTTCGCGAGAGAGTTTTAGAGGCGTGTAGAGATCCGGTGCGTCGCGCCAAAATTTCTGCTTCCAGAAAAGGTCGCAACAACATGTCCGAAGCTCTTCTGGAAAGGGTAAGCCGCGCCAAAAGCAAACTAGCCAAAGATATTTGCATGATCCGCAAACTTCACTTCCGGGGTCTGTCGATGCAAACATTGGCGCGTGAGTATGGAGTGTCGTCTGCGACAATGTCTCGGGCGATCCGTGGAATACGGCGGGCGTATAAAGACGGTGCTCCAAGCTTGGCCGACGTACAGGAAGCTATTACCGGTAATCGAGAACTAGGAGCGCGTAAGCGTCGCCGCCTCAAAGACGGTGATGTCGCAGAATTATTCCGTATGCGTGCCGCTGGAGTTCCGCTGCGACGTATAGCGGTTAAGTTTCAAGTAACTCACCGCACGGTCATGAACATTCTATGGGGGCAAATATATCGAGGGAGCGGGGGATTCCGTCCAAGCGGAAAATCAGTTTGATCCAACGATTTGCATTTTTGGGTCAGTCTTACAGTGGCGGTAGCTTGCTGGGGCAAGCAGATTGTACAGATTTTTCCGGCTTTATTGGCAGTTTTATGGGTCCAAATACTCGTTAGACCTTTATGAACATTCATTTGGCGCGATTGCATGTTGAGCCCCTTCCGGGCAATCCCTATCACGGACGCGCATTTGGGGCTTGGGTGGTTTATTATGCAGTTGTTCCCGATCTGCAGACCTTCGCCGACAAGATAAAAGACCTCGTAGCCGACGAGAAGTGGCACTTGATAAGGATGGCAGAGAGCGGAACGACATCTCGCGAGCGACTCGCATCGAAGCCATGGATATTAGAAGCACTCGATCAGCAGGGGGATTTTGCGATGATTCACGCCGGCCAGTTTTCGGACAATTGATCGCGTGAGGTTTAACCGGACGCTGCAGCCAACGGCTCAGACGGCGTCGTTGCTTCTATATCGAGCTTGGCTAGTCTAGTGTGCTTTCACCAGCTGCCACTTGCGCTCTCCTGAGCCGTCGCTGAGCTTCACCTCGTTAGGCGCCGGTCACTAGCTACCACGTCAAGGCACCGAGATGCTGCTCGTGCCGAAATCACTGCAATCTTTGCAGCGAAGAGATGCCGTAGTTTTCTTGAAGCTCGGGCGCTTCGGCAGCGACTTGTGTCGCATCAAGCTCGATTTGTTTCGGATCTTCTTCGGTCTCGATCTTGATGAAACCTTCGATTGGATGTTTTACCGCTTCCGCCAAATCGTCTAACGATTTGATTCCTCTGCCGTTCACCTTCGTTACGGTCAGATAAGCAAGGTCATCGTAGCCGATTGTGCTGTTGGCAGGCAGGACCTGGCTGAGGATCACGATGCGCCGATTCCTCTCTGGAAAAAGCTCAGATTGGAAATGGTCGAAATAAACCAAGCGCTGAGGCGCTTCTCGTTGCCAGTTCGCTCCCCATTCCTTGAGATATTGACGGGATAGCTCCTGAAAAATAAGACCGCCGAGGACATAGTATCGCGGCGGCTGATCCAGATAATACGGCGGACTCACGTAGTCCTTCGCATCGCGATGTTCAAGAGTTACATTTAGCTGCATCGGCTTGCTGTTACGCTGAATGTGGAAAGGGACAACGTCGCCCGCGTAAGCGTGAGCTGTCAGCAGATTTGTAAATTCGATCTTGCCGTAAAGTGGGTCCACATAGTTGCCATTTTGGTCGATTTCATGATTCCCGACCGCAGTCACGACATCCCCAACCTGAAGTCCGGCCTTCATCGCCGGCGTGCCTGGTTCCACATTCGTAACGTAGACGCCGCCGCCTTTGCCTTTCTCTTCGGCGAACTCGCGCAGTTCTGGATCGCGCGTTGGAAAAAATGAGAATCCAGCGGAAGGAAAACCCCGATATTGCTGGCTTTCGGCCTCTTTCAAAAAGTGCGTGATAATCGGCGCTGGGATCGCGTCCAGCAGCTGTGAGCGGGAATCGTAACGCAGCAACAATCCGGCAAGCTTGTTGTTTTTAACCAGCGGAACTGTGTAACTGTTCTCCCGATACTGCATCGGGATGCTGACGCGGTAGGTCAGGAATTGCCCAACATCGATGGGGTAGGGCATCATTTGAACCGTCGTTACCAAGCCTTCCGTCGCGAGCAGTGCGCCGGTCGGTTCCAATTGCCACGCGGCAAGCCGGTCGCCGACGACTGTATCGGGTGTGATTTCCAGCGGCGTAATTCCGTCGAGGAATGTTTTCTCAGCTGGTTCAAGAAGCGCCAGGTTCGCTTCGTAATCAATTACCTGCACGTTGGCTGCTGTTTTTTCGCCCGACTCGGCTCGCTCGAGTTCGACGTAATTTTGATTTGTAACAAGATCGGCAGTGACGAGGACACGTCCTTTGGACAAGACCGCTCCAAGCGCTCGTTTTGAAAACGGCGCCTTCTTTTGCCAGGGGCGAAAATAATCATAAGACTGGCCGGTCACATTTACGCGAACCAGTGCCAGCTGTTTCTGCTTACTTGCCGACGCCGAGACAGCAGGCTCTTTTTTGGCCAGCGTCCCACCAGCTGCGACAAGAATGATACCAAAAGCAATAAGAGAGCGTTTTAGCATGCTAGATTTTGTTCGCCTGCGCCGGTGCGCCTGACCCCGGTCGTTCTTCAAGATTTTGCTCTTTCGCTACATTGTAACGCGCCTTGATGCGTTCGCGCGCAGCTTCGACCTTGGTACGATCAAGCACCAACGGAGGCCCGTCACCAATCATCCGAATGACTAGCTGGTCCGGCGCGTGCGCAAAAGTCTCTGCCAATTCGTCGAGTGTCCGAACCTTCTTGCCGTTGACTTCATCCACGATCGCACCCCGGTAGGGCGCCAGATAAGTGTTGATCGGATCGGGCAAGATGTTGCTCAACACAATTACGTCGGGATGCTGAAGATAAATTTGCTCCAGAATGAAATATTCGAAAAAATGACGAAGGCGCAGATCCGTTGTGCGATATGCTTCCAGCATGTCCAGGTTTAAGGGTTGAAAAAGCAACCCGCCGTAAAGAACGTAACGCGGCCGCACATCGTAACTGTGACCTTGAACGGAGTACGGCCAGGGCTTGTAGAGTTTGATTGTCGCCGTCGTCGGTTGTTTGTTCCGCAACATATCGAACTTGACCGAATCACCCTTGAACTTTCGCTCGACGACCTCCTCGAACTGTGCGCGCTCGCCCTCTAGCTCGACATTCGCATCACTGGCGATGGGATGGCCGTCGATCGCAAGAAGAACGTCACCCGACCGAAGAATACCGTCCGATGGCCCGCCCGGGATCACGGAGCTCACCAGCACGCCGCGATCGTCGTC
>Ga0209470_1002514_pt1 | contig 12986 bp, 9 predicted proteins | sample GraSoiAngelo_125_FD_185882 | JGI IMG/M metagenome (GOLD analysis project Ga0209470, IMG submission 185882) | Grasslands soil microbial communities from the Angelo Coastal Reserve, California, USA - 14_0927_05_40cm (SPAdes) (version 2) | ecosystem: Environmental > Terrestrial > Soil > Grasslands ... | reverse complement strand
TGAATATCCTGTTTATGAGCCATTAAAACAATGGCTTATATCAGTCACAGCAACGGATCGTGAAGGAGAAGAAGGCCTACCTCTGTTCGACCCGACACAGCCAGAACTGCGAATCACACCTCGTTTTGAGGTCGTCTTCACCCCAAAGGTCAAGCAGACTTTTGACCCAATAACACAATGATTTTTGCAACAGCAGCATCCACCGCGTCCGATATGCAAGTAGCGGAATCGTACACTCGACAGATTCCATCTCGGTTGGTTGCTTATGCAGAACCAAAGTGGCTCAAGCGTCAGCAGTATGTCTACCGGAGAAAGGTTCTACCAATTGAGGGTGGTCGGGTTTTACTACGGCTTACGCAGAATCCAATTGTTGAGGTGGACCCTTCGACTCGCGAATGCGAGGCGCTCGGATGGGATATCAGGATGCCCTGTGACAAAGTCGAGAATCTGTCGAAAGAAATGGCGCGGCGTTTTTTGGATTTATTCAGCAAAGCAGATGCTGGCCGATTGACAGAGGCAGAGCGATCATCCTGGCTGAAGATTCTCGATCACGTGGATTTCGTTGCTTTTTCTATTGATCGAGCTGCTCCCCATTATTTGGAGGGAACGCTGGAGCGCATGGAGCCAGTTTGCATCGTGGAATGGCATGACGGAGAGCGCCAGCGAATTGATTGGCAGGTTGCACGTGCGTTTAGCGCATTGCGGGCGGGCGACCAATTCGGCGCTTACGTGAAGTTGGGTAAAGACAACAGCGTACGTTCTATCGAACGGATCGTTCTTCTCGCCACTGATGGCGAATGAGCGATACGCCTCTTGAGATCGATTGCTGGGATGTAGGGCAGGGCGACTGCACGGTAATCAAACTCCCAAGCGCAAAACTGTTGATTATCGACGTTGGTCCAAGAGGGAGCCCGCTCGTTGATTGGCTAAACGAAAGGCGACACGAGCCGATTCGAATCGAGGCAATTGTTCTTACTCATAATGACGCCGATCATGCTGGCGCGCTTCCTTCGATTATTATGGAGCACAAGAGCCGGATTGAGGGAATCTGGATGCTCCTTGATCGTGAAGTCAATGCACCGCACTTTCAGAAGATTTTCCGTTCGGCACTTGAAGGTGAACATGGAGGATTCTATCGCATACGACGAGTGGAGAATGGCCAAACGCTATGGGAGGATGAAACGCGACAAAGCCGGCTGCATGTAATCTATCCAGGCTTTTCTCAGAATATCCAGGCAACCGATCCCAATGAGACATCGGGTGTGATTGTTCTCGAATCCGGAGAAAATCGACTGGTGGCTTGGCCGGGCGACTTGGAGCTTCGCACGGCTTCGGCAGTTCTCGCATCGAAACCACCGTGGATACTGATCGGGCCACACCACGGCGGACCTTCAGATTATCCGACGAAGGCTGTTAGAAAGCGACAATCGACCGACGACTTAAGAAATCGAATGGTTGAGCTACGAGCAGCCGTCGAAGCCCTGAGAGCATCACGCGCCTACATTTCTGTTGGGACGAAAAATCGATATCACCATCCACGTCCCGGATATTTAAGGCTGCTCGCGAGCCAAGGTGCTCGTGTTGTTTGTTCTCAACTTACATTCTGCTGCGAAAGAGAACGCGTTCACTACAATGCGCATGTTTTACAAGGTTCAGCCCTACTCGGGCTTGGACCTGCGAGAACCGGTACATCATGTCGTGGCTCGATGCGTCTCTTTCTGAGAGATGGAAAGCTAATTCCGGACGAATTCGATCTAGTTCACATCGAACGGGTTTCAGAACTCTTGCGGCCACAATGTCTGCGCGGGGCCGGATGGAGCCGCGGCAATCCGTTGCCGAATTTCACAGCTTAGCGCGACTGCAGGCTCAAAGAAATTGCCTGCTTCCGGTTCACGCAATGATACTTTGGCGATGTGACGACCTGGACCGAGCCTCGGTATGACTTTGATTTTGCTGTGGCCGGAGGCGGTCCTGCTGGTTCATCCGCGGCCATCTCGCTAGGGCAACAAGGTCACTCTGTCGTTCTCTTTGAGCGCGAGACCTTCCCGCGATTCCATATCGGCGAATCGCTGCTATCGACTGCCAACGACGCGTTCGCGGCTTTGGGCGTGACCAAGAAGATCGAGGCAGCATGTTTTCCGAAGAAATGGGGTGCGCGCCTTTACACGCATGATGGTCAGAGTGGACGATACGTTGATTTCGCAAACGCTTGGAAGGTCACGAGGCCGCAAACGTATCAGGTATGCCGCGAGGAATTTGATCGCATTCTGCTGGAACGGGCTCGGGACGTGGGCGTTGACGTTCGAGAAGCATGCAATGTGATTACATGCGAGTTTACATCTGATGCGGCAATCCTCGACGTCGCGTCACGCGGCGATAGTGCGACTGGGCGCGTGCGTGTGCGCGCCTTAGTTGATGCCACAGGTCGCGGAGGAATGATCGCTCGAAAATTCAATCTGCGCAGCGAGGAGCCCCGGCTCGCCAACATAGCGATATACTCCCACTATACGAACGTGCCGCGATTGGAAGGGCCGCGGCCCGACGATATCCGACTTATCGCACGCGACGACGCCGGCTGGTTCTGGCTCATTCCGATTTCAAAAGAATTAACAAGTGTCGGTGTTGTTCTACCAAAGGACCTTTATCGCAGATTGGCGAACGGCGGCTCATCTGAAGAGACGCTCAATCGCACGATCTCCGATACGCCGATTGTCGAAGAGTTAATGCGCAATGCCCGGCGCGAGTGGCCCGTACGCGTTGAGAAGGATTTCTCGTACAGCGCTTCGGCGTATGCTGGCGATCGCTGGATCCTTGCTGGGGACGCCGGATCGTTTCTCGATCCCGTATTCTCGACCGGAGTCTCAATTGCTATGGAATCTGGAATAGAAGCCGCTGACGAGCTCCATCGCGCGCTAGCGAGAAATGACTTCTCGGCGTCCAGCTTCGCGGCGTTCTCTGGTCGTCAGCGAAAAAGGTTCGAGACGTTTCGCCGGTTTGTGGTGGGATTCTACACGCCACAGTTTCGCGATGTCTTTTTCAGCCCGGAGCCCCCGAAGCTCATCTTTCGGTCAGTCGTCACGATGCTTGCGGGTAGGTGGAACGCTGGCTTGTGGACTCGCTTTCTGAACCAGCTGTTCTTTGCCATGATATCGATCCAGAAACGGTTCAACATAACGCCCCCTGTTTTTCGGCGCGACCGAGATGCCGGTTACCCGATCCAAACGCGCTCCGAAGATCCCATTGCGAATGGGGCTCCACCTTTGGCGCCTCCCGTAGGCCAACGATAACAACAGCTACCAGTGGCGCTCTTGCGAATGAGCTTGTATCTCTAAGTCGTAAGACGTTTGCCTTAAATTTCTCCGCGTACAATTGGACGGTCACGTTAACGGACAAGTTTAGGTTCGCTTGCTTCTTCAGCCTCGGGCTCGGGGATTGGTTGTTGCGTCCCGCTTCCGACAAGGCGTTCGAAGAGCGGCGAGGCCATTAGCGTCGTGAGCACTGCCATGATGACGAGCGTCGCGAAAAGTCCCTCCGATATGATTCCGCGCTGAAGCCCGATGTTTATCACGATCAGTTCCATCAATCCACGTGCATTCATTAGTGTGCCTATGCCGAGCGCTTCGTGATTTGGAATCCCGGTGGCCCGTGCGGCTAGCCAGCACGCAACGCCTTTGCCCAGAACAGCTGCGATCAACACCGCGCCACACATTTCCCAGAGGAAGCTTGTATTGAGCAGACCGATCTTTGTATTCAAGCCCGAGTACGTGAAAAAGAGCGGAAGCAGCAAAGCGACGGTAAGCGGCTGAATGCGGCCAACAAGATCGCGCACGACAACCCCGCGCGGCATCGCGGCGCCCATGACAAACGCGCCGAATACTGCGTGCAAACCAATAAGGTCGGTGAACCACGCACCCAAGGCCATGAGCGCGAGTCCTACGACCAACCCGGCTTCGGTGAGTGTTCCGTTTTTTGCGAACCAAACTTTGGCACGAAGCAACAACGGACGCACGATTAGGAGCGCTAAAGCCACGTAGGCGACCCCACCGGCGATGTTCACGAGAGCGTGGCTCCAGTTTTTCTCGAAGCTCGCGAGTACCACTGCGAGCAGACACCACGCTGTTGCATCATCGATAGCCCCGGCACCCAACGCTACAGTTCCCATGGTTGTGCCGGTAAGTTTTTTGAAATGAATGATCCGTGCAAGCATGGGAAACGCGGTGATACACATGGATGCGCCAAGAAAGAGCATTGCCTCCGGGCGCGAAGTCGTTTTTGGAAAGAGCGCCGTGTGATCAAATAGAATCCAAGCCAGGCCGGCGCCCAATACGAAAGGTGTCAGCATTCCCGCCACCGACACGGCGATTGAGCTTGTCAATCTGCGGCGCACGATGTCCACGCGGAATTCCATTCCAACAACAAACATGTAAAGCGCGAGACCTAGTTGCGACGCTGGAAACAAATAACTCTGGGTGTCGCGCATCTTCTGAGTGGCGTCCCACGGAAAAAGCCAATGTTGCGCTTCCGGCCAGAGCAAACCAAAAAGCGATGGTCCGAGAAGCACGCCAGCGACCATTTCCGCCACGACTTGCGGCTGGCCGAGCCGCAAAGCAATCGCGCCGACCAATCGGCAGAATAAAAGAATAACTGCTAGCTGAATAAAAAACTGGATGGCAAGATGAACGTTGTTCATGGACGGATCTATGCAGCCTTGATGTTAGCGGAAGGAGACTGAATCGGACAAGGTCAACATTGTTTTCCCACGGATTCTGCGACTCGGTTGGTAATCAATTGCGCACTTGACGTAACAAGGCGCGGCCAAGAAAACTATCTGTTCATAAAATGGAAGCCCATATTAATCAGCTTCAATCCGATGATATGGATTTTTATGACGTCGTAATCATGGGAGGCGCACTTTCCGGGGGAGCAACCGCAACGCTGTTGTTGCGGCAAAACCCGGGAATTCGGATATTGATTCTGGAGAAATCGACAAAACTCTCGCGGCGCGTCGGCGAAGCAACCGTCGAGGTCAGCGCATATTTCATGGGGCGAGTGCTGGGGTTGACGCAGTATCTCAACGAATCGCACCTGGCGAAGCAAGGATTGAGGTTTTGGTTTACAAACGGCGAAGTAAAGACCCTCGCTGAAGCAAGCGAGCTCGGGCCGCTTTATCAGGTACGCGTGCCGTCGTATCAACTGGATCGTGCCGCGTTTGATGAAGAGGTGTTGCGCCGCGCCGGTGTTGCTGGCGCGGAGATTTTGCGTCCCGCAACAATCACTGATGTCCAGTTGCGGCCTGGAAAGGAACAAACGATTACATTTCGCAATGGCGGCGGCACCAGAACGGTTCGCTCACGCTGGATTGTTGATGCATCGGGGGTGGCTGCAATTTTGGCTCGAAAGGAAGGTTGGTGGAAATCCAACACCGAACATCCAACCGCGGCGGCGTGGTCGAGATGGAAAGGCGTCAAGGACTGGGACAGTCGCGAGTTAGCCGAGAAATATCCCTCGTGGTCGCGCGCTGTTTACGCAACACGCAACACTGCCACCAACCATGTGATCGGCGACGGCTGGTGGAGCTGGTGGATTCCCCTTAAAGGCGGTGACGTGAGCGTCGGCGTGGTCTTTGATCAAAGACTCGTCGACTGGCCGCAGGACGGCGGAAAACTCGGCGAACGGCTCAAGACCTTTCTGATGAAGCATCCAGTCGCGCGCGAGATTCTGGTTGATGCGCGATTTGACGAGGAAGATGTCCACTGGAGGAAAAATCTCGCTTATTATAGCACCACATTTGCCGGGGACGGCTTTGTTCTGGTTGGGGATGCGGCGGCGTTCATGGATCCATTTTACAGTCCAGGAATGGATTGGATTTCGTTCACGACGTCACGTGCAGCCGCGCTCATCAATGCGCAGCGAAGAGGCGAAGCGATGAGACCGTTAGTTGAGCGGCACAATCGCGACTTCGCGTTATGCCATCGTTGCTGGTTCGAGGCCGTTTACAAGGACAAGTACGAATACATGGGCGAATTCGATCTAATGAGCATTGCTCTGATCTTCGACCTTTGCCTTTACTATATAGGTGTGGCATCCCGGCCATACAGGGACGGCGAGAATGCGCTGCTAGTTCCACCGTTTTCCGGTACCGGGACCGGCCCGATTTTTCGTTTTATGCGAGCCTACAACCGCCGTTTTGCTGAGATTGCGCGTCGTCGTCGTAAACGTCGCATGCTGGGCAAAACCAACCGCGCGCACCGGTGTTTGATCCCGGGTTTTAAATTGCATTCCGCCAATCCGAGGCTCTTTGCTCAAGGTTTCGCCAAATGGGCGCGGGTAGAACTTGGTGAGCTGTTTCCTGAAGCGCCGGCTCGGATGACGTTCACGGGAACGCCAGCGGAAATCCCGGCCAACCGGTCGGTTGTTCAACGATCGTCTGAATACCGAGCGGACCCTAACGGGAATCAGGATGACGCAGATAAAGAGCCCTGCCACCAAAGTCGATGACAGCGAAATTCGATGAGAGATATTCCTGACCCAGAACGCCAGCGTTCGATTCAGCTGCGGACTTCGAAAGTAGAATGTCGCCGGAGACGTGAGCCACCGCGACTTCAGCATTCGCGAGTTTAAAACTTCCGATTCCCAGCTCTTTGACCCTTGCGCGACCGAGTCCTCCGTGCAAGCCGCCCGCGCCATTGCCGCCGATCCCCCACAGAGCGGTAAGTGCTGTTCCAGAACGGACTGCTGTTTCCTTATCGACAAGCGTCGTCGACGCGCCAGTGTCCACAATGAATCGCGTGCCGTGTCCGTTCAATGTGCCTTCGACATCGAAATGATGATTCGCATTCAAGCGCAACGGGATTCGTGTAAATCCGCGACTGGACAGGAAACTGGCAAGGCTCTGACTTACGGACGAGTTCGGGCCATTTGGATTGATGTAAAGCATCTGGCGCGCACAATCGACAATCATCCCGAATTTAACCATTTCGTTTATGCCAAGGATGCCGTTGACGTGCGTGAGGTTCGCCGACTCTGCGATGTGCGATCCGGTAGCGGCACCCGCGCGGTCTCTGTTGAAGTCCGAGAGGTCTGTGATCGCAACCGGGACGTTTGTCACTATACAGTTGCCCATGGCAATGCTTTTTACCTTGCTCGCGTCATAGCGTTCCCAGCTACGGCCAAACATGCCGCCGACATTCGAACCGGTTTTTTCCACAGTGAGCCCAAACGTTTTGGCGCTGTTGGTGTCAATGAGGCTGTATGGCGATCCGGTATCGATTAGGAGCGCTCCTCGCCGGTTGTTGATGGAAACCGGAACAAACAAATGATTGCCGAATCGCCGCTCCAGTTTTGCTCCGGCGAACCCTTGCTTTGCGAGAAACCCGACAAGTGTGCCGCCAGCTTGTTGTGCTTGCCCGTGAAATGGTGTCAGCGTTGCGATTAAGAGAATCGAGGAGAACAGCTTTTTCATAACGGGTTATCGCAATTGAGGGGTCCGTATTTTCGGAATTCCGAACGAGACCTTCAAGTCGTTTTCAACGCCGCAAGAATTGGCGCCGTTCGCCAGATTACAGCAACTGATAAGGATCGACGTCGACGGTGACTGTGACGTCTTCGGGGAAGGGCAATTTGTCGACGGTTTCGCGGACGAGGCGGCTCAGACGCATGATGGCTTCGCCGCGGACCAGGTTGTGGAAGCGGAATTGGCCTTGTAATTTTTCCAGCGGCGCGGGGGTCGCGTCGCCCAAAATGAATTCCTGCGGCAGCGCTTCTCTCAAGCGGCGCTGTAATGTTTCCGCTGACAATTTTGCGCGTCCTTCGTGTGCAGAGCGCACCGTGATCAGGACGGCGTGTTTGAATGGCGGAAAATCGCAGCGCTCGCGAAATTCGAGCTCCTGTTGAAAGTAGCCGGCAAAATCGTGGTGCCTTGCAAACTGAATCGACGGACTGAACGGCGTGTAAGTTTGCACGAAGACTTCGCCCGATGTTTCTCCGCGTCCCGCGCGTCCGGCGACCTGTGTGAGAAGCTGGAATGTGCGTTCGCCGGCGCGAAAATCGGGCAAATGCAGAGCGAGATCCGCATTGATGATTCCGACCAGCGTCACATTTGGAAAATGAAGTCCTTTCGCGATCATTTGTGTACCAACCAGGATGTCGATCCTGCCAGTGCGGAAATTCCTCAGAGTTTCGCGATACGCTTCCTTGCGCGTCATCGAGTCTGCATCCATGCGGCGCACCACAGCTTTAGGAAAAATTTGCGACACGGTTGATTCGACCTTCTCCGTGCCGAAGCCCGCGTAAATCAGTGCATCTTTTCCGCAGGCCGGACACTTCTTGGGCACCGCAGCGGTGTGGCCACACAGATGGCAGCTCAACCGTCCCGCGACCGCGGGATGCCGATGAAAGGTGAGCGCGACGCTGCAATTGGGACAGTTGCGCGCTTCGCCACAATTGCTGCACAGGAGCGAAGTGGAGAAACCGCGCCGGTTCAAGAACAGAATGGTCTGTTCTCGTTTTTCGAGCCGATCAGCAATCCCCGCGCGCAATTTCTCAGACAAGATCGTTGCCGACTTTTCTTTCCGCCGCTCCTGGCGAAGATCGACAACGCGCATGAGAGGCATCTGCTTTTCGTCTATCCGCTGAGTCAGTGTAACCAGCCGATATTTTCCAATTAGAGCGTTGTGATAGCTCTCGAGTGACGGCGTGGCGCTTCCCAGGACTGCGACGCATTTCTCAATCTTCGCGCGCACGATCCCGACGTCACGCGCGTGATATCGGGGAGCTTCTTCCTGCTTATATGTCGTCTCGTGTTCTTCATCGACCACAATGAGTCCCAGGTTTTTCAACGGTGCGAAGACTGCGCTGCGTGCGCCGATTACGATGCGTGCGCGACCGGAATGGATTTTGTGCCATTCATCGTGCCGTTCGCCCTCGGATAAATGGCTGTGCAACACGGCGACTGCGTCCTGCACATGGGCGAACCGGCCTTTGAAACGCTCGACCGTTTGTGGCGTTAGCGAAATTTCAGGAACGAGAACAATTGCCGTGCGTCCCCGATCAAGCGCGGCACGAATCGACTGCAGATAAATCTCGGTCTTGCCGGAACCGGTCACGCCGTGGAGCAAAATCGGGCGCGACTCTTCCGGTGAATCGAGCGTTTGTGTGATTTCCTTAAGCGCATGCGTTTGTTCCTGGTTAAGAATCAGGTTCGACGTCGCGATGAATTGTTCGTCAGCATGTGGATCCCTTACGACTGCTTCTTCGCGCAACTCCACCAGACCGCGTTTCACCAGCGCACGAAGCGTCTGGTTATCGAGAGCAGTTTGCCTTAGAAGTTGCGACGCACGGATTGGCGCTTCCAAACGGAGGATCGCCTCCAGAAGTTCTGCCTGCCGGGGCGCGCGTTTTCGCAACTTCTCAAGTTCTTCATTGTCGATCTTGCGCCCGGGCTGGACGAACAATTGCTTTTTCCATCCGACTTCCGCGCGCCGGATGACTTGCGGCAACAAGCTGCGCATCACTGTTTCGATCGGGCAGCAATAATAGGAGCTGATCCATCTGCCCAGCTCAAGCAATTGTTCGCTCAAGATCGGCGCTTCGCCCACGACCGCTTCGATTAGACGGATGCCTTTCGCTTCGCTCTGCTCTGTGACAGCGACCACCGTCGCAAGAGCGGATTTCTCTCGAAACGGCACGCGCACGCGGGAGCCGACTCCGACTCGGTTCATCAAGCCTTCCGGCACGGCATAGTCGAGCTCGCGGTGAATTGCCCGATCAATGATGACGCGAACGTAACTTGGATTCGTCATGGAGACCTCGTTAATTTAATTGCTCGCGAGAGCAGGAGCACGAGATTTGATTCCGAAGTGATACGATTCCTGTTCAAACTGCTCCTCTGCGTAATGCTGGCCCTGGCCGCAGGTTTCGCTTATCTCGCCGTGCGATCAGGCGATCCGGTCTACACGTTTTACGAATGGATGAGCCCGGCGCGGTTTCATCAGTACGATCGCCTCATTCGCGTTGTCGCAGCCGAACATCATCTCGATCCGATGCTTGTGAAAGCGGTCGTTTGGCGTGAGAGCCGCTTCGACCCGAGAAAACATGGGACCCACGGAGAGCGGGGACTCATGCAAGTGAGCGAAAAAGCGGCCAGCGAATGGGCCCGCGAAAACAAGATCACGACTTTCCAAGTTGACCAACTTTTTGACCCGAAAACCAATCTGGAGGCTGGCACATGGTATTTGCATCGTGCCTTTGAACGCTGGGCAGCGCAGTCGGACCCCGCGCCTTTTGCGCTGGCCGAATACAATGCGGGTGCCAGTCGTGCGGAACGGTGGAGCGGCGGAAGCACTACCGACATCCCGGTAAAGCAGTTCCTACACAACATCGACTTTCCCGGAACACGAAAGTACGTCGACTCAATTATCGAGCGCTACCAATTTTATCAGCGGCGAGGGCAAATGTGACGAATCTGAACGCGCACGTCCAGCCGGATTCCGAAAGCCTGCGCGGATACAATTTTTCGGCTTGTGCGGTAAGAATTGTCCACTAAACTCGCGCCTTTCATAGTGACACAATGCTGCAGATGGGTTTTTCCATAAGGGGTGCGATTATTCTTGCTGGTGGCGTTGTGTTGGCACTCGGCGCGTCCAACACAAACTTAACGGGACAAAATCATCTTTCCGGCGTATCGCCTGCGTTCGAGGCAGGCGTTGGGACGCACCAAACGGGTATTGAGCTCCAAACAGCCCCCGGTTTTCCAAGCGCCGCCGAAATGCCGGCACAAGGTGAAATTGAAATTCCGGCACCGACCCGCAGCACCTTTATGGCAAGTTGGCCCAGTGTGAACGGTGCGCTCGGTTACATCTTGGACGTTTCCACGAGCGACTCGTTCAGCAGTTACGTGGATGGTTACCACGACCTGGACGTTGGCAACGTGACCGCTCGAGTTGTGGCAGGCTTGAACCGGGGAACGACTTACTACTATCGGGTGCGCGCTTACGGTGCTACTGGTCCCGCCAGCTACTCCGCAGTAATGAGAATTACGACGGAGCCTACTACCGGACTGATTATCAACCCGACGTTTGACAGCTCCATTACCGGCAATCCAAACGCGGCAGCCATCGAAGCGGTGATTAACCGGGCCATCTCACATCACGAATCGCTCTTTGGCGATCCGATCACAATCCAGATCCGTTTCCGCTATTCGACCAATGGTCCAGACGGTACCCCTCTGGACGCGGGCACTATCGCCCAAAGTGACTTTGTTATTTACCAGATCCCCTGGAGTATTTACATCGACGCGTTGAGAGCGGATGCCAGAACCAGTAACGATAGCGTCGCAAACGCAAGTCTCCCGGCAACAGCGTTATCGCCAAACATCAGACCACGAAGTGCGGGCGGACGGGCAGTTGGATTAGACACACCACCGGCGATGCTCCCTAACGGCACCATCGGCCAAGGCGGACCATACGATGGAATTCTTACACTAAATTCCTCGGCGCCTTATCAGTTCACCCGACCTCCCGGCCCCGGCACTCTGGATGCCCAGCGCTCGACGGAGCACGAAGTGGACGAGATCATTGGTCTTGGTTCCCGCCTTGGCCATAATGGGAACGATGTTCATCCGCAGGACTTGTTCAGTTGGTCGTCGCCTGGCGTCAGAAACATTACCTCCAGCCGTACCCGTTATTTCTCGATCAATGGCGGGGCCACGAATATCGTCAATTTCAATCAGAATCCGGACGGCGATTTCGGTGATTGGCTGAGCGCGGCCTGCCCACAGGCGCATCCATACGTCCAGAACGCATTCGGTTGCGCGGGACAATATTCCGACATCGCAGCGACGTCTCCGGAGGGTATTAATCTTGATGTTGTCGGTTACGACTTGAGGAACGCGCCGGTGCCTGCGGGCAGCGATTTTAACGGCGACGGCCATCCGGATTATGTGCTGCGCAACGTTAGCACGCGGCAAACGGCGATCTGGTATCTAAACAACAATGTTTTCATCAGCGGCGCCTACGGCCCAACTCTTGTAGCTGGCTGGGACTTAAGGGGCGTAGCGGATTTCAATCGCGACGCTCATCCAGATTATGCGCTATTGAACCCTGCTACGGATCAAACGGCAATTTGGTATTTGTCCGGACCAACATTCCTCAGAGGCGCTCATGGGCCGACTCTTCCCAGTGGCTGGGAGTTGGTGGCGACGGCCGACTTCAACGGCAATGGCTACCCGGACTACGTGCTCTATAACAGCGGCACCCGTCGAACCGCGATATGGTATCTCAACAACAGCGTTTTTGTCAGCGGCGCATACGGTCCAACTCTTCCGGCCGGCTGGAGCCTGGTGGGTGGAGCTGATTTTGATCGCAACGGCCACACAGATTATCTCTTGTTCAATTCCATTACCCGCCAAACGGCAATCTGGTATTTATCGGGACCGACATTCGTTACAGGCGCTTATGGGCCGACTCTTCCCAGCGGCTGGGAGTTGGTGGCGACGGCCGACTTCAACGGCAATGGCTACCCGGACTATGTGCTTTACAACGCGAGCACTGACCAAACAGCGATCTGGTACATGAACAACGCCGTTTTTGTCAGCGGCGCTTTTGGTCCGACTCTTCCACCCGGCTGGAGCTTGGTCGCGCCCTGACACAGGCGGCGTCTGGGTTTAGGCGTCTTCATCTTTTGGCGAATGCACGTGCCGCTCTTGCCGTGGCACAGTCCAGCGGTGCATCGCTTGACTATCGACGACGCGCCAATCTGGGTTAACGGTTTTGCTAATGACGAAAGACGAAATCGCTGGCGTGCTGGAGCAAATCGCGACGCTGCTGGAATTGAAGAACGAAAACCCTTTCAAAATCCGGGCCTACACGAATGCCGCGCGTGCGATCGAAACTTTTGGGGGGAATGTCACCGATTTTCAGAATGAAGACGCATTGTCGAAAATTCCAGGAATCGGGAAGAGCATCGCTCTTAAGATCAAGGAACTCGCG
>Ga0209470_1002507_pt1 | contig 13012 bp, 15 predicted proteins | sample GraSoiAngelo_125_FD_185882 | JGI IMG/M metagenome (GOLD analysis project Ga0209470, IMG submission 185882) | Grasslands soil microbial communities from the Angelo Coastal Reserve, California, USA - 14_0927_05_40cm (SPAdes) (version 2) | ecosystem: Environmental > Terrestrial > Soil > Grasslands ... | reverse complement strand
CCTTTGAACACAGAGTGTGAACGTCCACGTTCGCCTTCTAGGACTGATAACAGGCCTCGTTACTCAGACGCAGGGAAGAACGACGCCGTTTCTGCTCGTACATCGCGCGATCTGCTTCGGCGATGAGCTCTCGAATGGACACCGGATTCCACGGATCGAAGCGCGCGGTCCCCAGACTGACGGAAAACCTGTAATCACCATCCTTGCGGCTCACCGAGCTTAGGTACTCGGTCAGGCGTTCCCGAATAGAGCCTTCGCTCTGGCCGGAAGCTTCGATGGCCAGCGCGGCGAACTCGTCGCCGCCAATACGTGCAATCACGTCGGAATCGCGAAAAGTGGCTTCCAGGGCCTCCGCCGTCCACACCAATGCAGCATCGCCCTCGCTATGGCCGAAAAAATCATTGATTTCTTTCAGTCCGTCAACGTCAATGAAAAACAGAAGCAAGCTGCGGTCAGAGCGCCGGGCAAGCCTCAACTGGCGATCCGCGAGGGCCAGGAAACCGCGCCGGTTATAGAGTCCTGTCAATTCGTCCATGAGCGCAAGATTGCTGAGTTCGGTTTGCACCAGGTATTGCTTGGTCGCACACTGAAGCGCACGCCTGAGAAGGTCGCGAATGACGGTGCTTTCCGCGGCGTCCAGCAGTGTCGTGTCGGAACCGGCACGCACATCCCTCAGCAGGCTGGCAAGCTCGCGGTTCGCCTCTCGCAGCAGTCCTTGAAATATCCTATCCAAAGCTGTATCGGCCCCCCGTCGAGAGCGCCGTCTCCGGTCTCCAAGATGAAAATCGGCCTTGGAGTCAACCGGGATGCGCAAACGGGCAAACTCTTTGAGCTGGTTCGCGGTTTGCCAGATTCCCGTGTGATTCTGTGATTCTCTGCCGGACTTACTTCGCTCTGAAGACATCGGCATCGCTTCCCGCCTCAGTGGCAGAACACTCGGTCCGCACTGGTCGCTTTCCTTTGCACCCTTTCGCGAGTCCCTCACTCCAGGGCACTTTCAGCGCCGCGCGAACCTCCAAGAAATTGGGGATGGGCCGCCTCCCTTCCAGGGCAAAGGGATGTTGGGGTGTTTCAGGCGGGGCCCTGAACTCGGAGGCAGCCCCCCTCCATGAGGCACAATAACTTCTTGGCTTTTGAAAACAATCCGGTGAATCACCCAAACGACCCTAGGATAAAGATTGAGAGTGCAGGGGAAGAAATAGTTGATTTCGCAGGAGGTTAGGCTTGGATTAGCCCGCGCCGAATGGCATAGCGAACAAGACTGGCGGTTTCATGGATATCAAGTTTCCGCATGAGTCTAGCCCTATGGGATTCCGCGGTCTTGACGCTGATTCCGAGTTGCAAAGCAATATCCTTGGTGGACTTCCCTTCGCCGACCAACTGCAGAACTTGGCGCTCGCGCATGGAAAGAGGATCGGGCGAAACATACGTCTTCGATAAATAGGCGTCTACGACCGCCCGCGAAATGCTCGGACTCAGATAAACGGATCCTTTGCAAACTTCCCTAATGGCATGAACCAAGTCTTCGGCAGCCTGGCTTTTGAGTACGTATCCCTTTACGCCGGCGCGAAGCGCTTCCGTCACGTATTGATCTTCGTCATGCTGGGTGAGAAGAATGACTTTTGTTTTCGGCGTGGACTTAATCAGCTCGCGGGCGGCGTCGACCCCGTTTAGCACCGGCATGGTGATGTCCAGAATGGCCACTTCAGGCTGGGCCTTCTCGGCCAAGCGCACGGCTTCCTGTCCATCGGACGCCTCCGTAACGACTTGGATTCCTTGCTTTTCCAGCAAGGCCTTGAGCCCCTGACGGATCAGCGCATGATCATCCGCAAGCAAGACGCGAGTGGGCATCGGTTCTCTGGCAGGTTATGAAGGTACAGCGACCCCGGGCAATCGGGTGGTTGCTCTCATTCTTCTGAGGCGAACACCTTAGCCGGTTAGAAAGAAACACAAACGGCATTTGCATGGAATCGTCTATTCTGTTGAAACCATTTAACTTAGTTGTCGTGGCTCGGGGAAAGCGAATTTTGCCGGCATGCACATGGACCTAAGGCTCCAGGTGGTCCCAAAAGGGAGGTTGTAGAATGGAACATCACCAGGTTGCAGGCTCTTACCATTGCCCGAGCCAGAATGGCAGGTCGACCGGGATGCGGATGGTGGAGCGAAAGCGCTCAAACGGGAGCTGTTGCTCGGGAGCCGTCAGCACCACGAGAAGCCATGAGAACGGAACGACGGTGTATTCAAAGGAAGAGGCCGGGGGGAATTTCTTACTTCGAGTTTGAAGCGGGAAGCGGCGGAATTGTACTGGATGCCTCGGAAAAGGGCCTGGCGTTCCAAGCGGCCGATGCCGTTCACCAACTGGGCTCCAAGCGAATCTTTATCTCCCCACATCCTGAAGAGCGGATAGAGCTCAACGCCGACGTGGTGTGGACGGACAGATCCAAAAAATCCGGGGGATTGCGATTTATTGATCCCGCCGTTGACAGCTGTAATCGGATTCGCAACTGGCTGAAGCAAGCAGGAGAGTCAGGGGTTGCCCAGCAACGCCAAGATTATCCGCTGCCCGCCTGGGCCGTCGACCAAGGCCGGGATATTCCTCGTGGCAGGTCCAATCCGGATCAGAGCCAGGTCCCCTCACCGCCCCAAGTGCAGGCCCGTGAGCAGCGGCCGGTCAAGCCCCGCCCGGCTCGGAACCCGCCGCCCCTGTTTAACTCGGATGTGACCTGGCAATCGCAGGATTCTTCCGGGGCTCGACGCGGAGTCTTACACCAGGTTGCGACAGGCTTCCTTATCGCGGCATTTCTATTTTCGTGTGTAGCGCTGGTTCAAAATGTCGGTTTCGTGGGGAGGTTCCGTCCGAAGGTCGCTAATGCCTTGATTCGTCTGGGGAAGAACCTCAACGGAACCTCGGACTCGCAACCTCGTATTTCCTCTCCTTTGCCGAATTTGCCTCAGGTTCCGAGCGAGCCTCCCTCTGCCGTTCAGGCCATTCCCGATGCCGCTCAACCCGAGGCGCTCCCAAGTTCCGACCACTCGTCCGCCCAAAATCATTCCAAGACTCCGAGTCCCGAGATTCCTCGCGCGAAGGCAGGCGCGTATCGCGCAGCTTATTCTCGAGCTCCGAGTTTGGCCCAAGGGAGAAGCGTCGAAGCAAGTCGCCTTTGGTCTGCGGTAGAGGCGGGCAGTTCTGGGGCGGAATTGGATCTGGCGCGGCGTTATTTGAAGGGCGAAGGTGTTCCGAGGAATTGCGAACAGGCATGGATCCTCCTGAGAGCGGCAACCAGGAGCGGAAACCGTGAAGCCCGCCAACAATTACAGAAGCTGCGCCGATACGGTTGCCCGTAGTGCCGCGTAGGATCGTCGCTCGCCATACTACAACCGCGGATGATCGGGCGACTTTGAAGGGCGCGAAGGCCGGCGGCATTTTTTGCCTGATGATTTCAGGGTTGCACTAGCCCGCGGCGAACCGCATACCGCACCAGGCTTGCGGTTTCATGGATATCCAGTTTTTGCATGAGCCTGGTGCGATGTGATTCGGCGGTCTTCACGCTGATTCCCAGGAGCGAAGCGACATCCTTGGTCGACCTTCCCTCGGCAATGAGTTGCAACACCTGGCGTTCGCGAACGGTGAGCGGATCGGAGGGCATTTGCGACTTGGTGCGGTAAGCTTCCACAACCGCCCTGGAAACGCCGGGGCTTAGATAGAATTGGCCGCGCGAAACCTGTTGAATGGCGTGAACCAGGTCGTTCGCCGCCTGGCTCTTCAGGACATATCCACGCACGCCCGCTTCGAGCGCTTCTCGAATGTACTGGTCTTCTTCATGTTGCGTCAGGAGAATGGTCTTTGTCTTGGGGCAGGACCGGCTCATCTCCCGCACCGCGTCGATGCCGTTCAGCGTTGGCATGCTGATGTCAACGACGGCGATATCGGGATGCAAGGTCTCCGAGTAGCGAACCGCTTCCTGGCCATCAGATGCTTCAGCCACTACCTGGAGCTTTTCCCGCTCGAGAAGGGACTTCAAGCCTTGTCTCACCAAAACATGATCGTCAGCCAGCACTACTCTAATTGACATGATCGTCCTCCATGGGAAGTCTGATTGATAGTTCGGTTCCACTTCTTTGCGATGACTCAATCCATAAGGTTCCGCCAATGGCGCTTAAACGCTCGCGCATCGCGATCAACCCTAATCCCTTGCGACCGGTTGCAGCCTGGGCCGCCTGCGCGTCAAAACCCGCGCCATCATCGCGAATCGCGCAATGCAATACCCGGTCCTTCAGCCACGCCCGAATCCAGACATTTTTGGCTTTGGCGTGTTTGACGGCATTGGTCAACGCTTCTTGCACAACGCGATAAAGCGTGGTCTCGACGGTGCCCGGCAGTCGCCCGGAAAACTTTGCTTCAATGTGGATGGGCAGATTCGCGCGCTTGGAGATTCCCTCAGCGAGAAAACGGATGGCGGGAATCCACCCCAGATCGTCGAGGATCGTCGGGCGAAGCTCATGCGAATACCGGCGCAGATGTTTTTCAACCTCGTTGAGCAGACCTTCGATTTCCCTGACCTGTTCCTTCCGGCCCGGCGGCAGCTCCAGCGCCAGATTTGCCAGAGCGAGATGGACGGCGACCAGCAGCTGGCCGGCCTCATCGTGGACCGAGTAAGCGATGCGCTTTATCTCTTCCTCGAGTGTTTCGTTGAGCTGTCTGAGGGCCTTAACGGCGTCCTGGAATCCGCGCTGCGCCATTTCGTAAGGAGACACGCACTCGGACAAAAAATCACAGCTTATCTGGACGAGTTGTCCTGGGGATCCCCGGTCGACCGAATTCTGAAACAATTCCTTCAGGACCTTATGGTGAAGAGAGACCAACTCCAGCAGGCTCTTGGGTTCCGCAATCGCACGACGGCCCAGCTCGTAAGCTCGGCCCAGCACCGCTTCGCCTCCGCCCATTGCATAATCACGCAACGTCTCCGCGTACTCGTCCTGAAACTCCATTTGCTCTCGTTTTTTCTGCCCCGTGTCTGATTTCATAAATGAATTCCCGTAATGCGCAAAGCCAGAACCAAAGCATCGTCGCTTCGGTTGCCAAAGACCTTCAGGATTCTGTCCGCGGCTCTTTGCGGATTCTCGAGCGCGGAAAGAGTCCCCGTGAAATCAGTCCGAATCCCATCGGTTGCGAAAACGAGCAGGTCCCCCTGTGCTACGGGATGCACGGCGGCTTGCAGCTGGGGCAGGTGGTCGCCAATCACGCCGCCTCGCAGCAAGAGGGTTTCCTGCGTCGACTTTTTGTCAGCACGCACCAGCACGCCATGCACATTTCCGACACCCAGCCAGGTCATCAGGCCGTGGCTTACGTCTACCGAAGCAATGCTCAGGACCACCCCGCGTGTTGCCCGGAGTCTTTCGTGGCAGGTCACCACCAGGGGGATAATCGGTTCGCCCACGCCGTTTCTCAGAACGGTGATGGCGGCCTTGGCTGCGTTGGCGGCCTCCGCTCCGTGCCCGATTCCGTCGATGGCCGCGACCAAAATTCCGTTTTCGTTGCAACAGACTAAATGTTGGTCGCCAGACTCGCCTTCGCCGGGAAGAACGAACTTGGCCACTCCGTATTCGGCCATGGGGCTTCTTATGGTCTCCATTTTTTCACCACCACCCTGGTCCCCTGGCCGGGCTTGGAGTCAATTTCAAACTCGTCCATCAGGCGTCGCACTCCGGGAAGTCCGAGGCCTAGACTTCCTGAGGTAGAAAAGCCGTCTCGCAAGGCTTGGCTTACGTTGGGAATCCCTGGGCCGGTGTCAGAGGCAGTGACAGTGATTCCGACACGCGTACTACCTTGCAGGTCTTTCAAGGCGATCTGGCCGCTGCCGGCGTACGACACGATGTTTCTCGCAAGTTCTGAAATGGCAGTGGCGATCAGCGTGGCGTCACCCGAAGAAAAGCCGAGTTCCAAAGCGAGGGACCGTCCCTTTTGTCGAGCAACGACGATGTCCTGGTCAGAACTGATAGTCACCCTGATTTCCACGCGGGACACTTAGGCTCACTCTCACTTCATGGTTTTGAACTTCTGGTTCAGATAGGCCAATCCCTCTTCCAGATCGAGGGCCGTGGCGACACCTTCCAGAGTCAAACCGAGCTGGACCATCGCGAATGCGACTTCCGGCTGGATTCCCACGATAACGGTTTCGGCACCACGCAGGCGGATTATGTGGGCGATCTCGCGCAGTGTTCGTGAAGCAAACGAATCCATGACGTCCATCGCGGTCACATCCACGATGACCCCACGCGAACGGAATCTCACCACTTGTTGTACTAGGGCGCTGCGCAGATGATTGAGGTCTGCGTCGGACAGGGCCGCCTGAAACGTTGCGATCAGGACCGCCCCCTGCTTGAGAATAGGAACTTCCACGTCGCCCTTTTTCCCCTGGCTTCCTAGTTGGGTTCCGCCAACGCCATTACTTTGTATCCCAAGAGCCGCTCGGCCTGCTCGATGCCTCCCTGCAGGTCGCCGACGGTGTTCATCTTGCCAAGGTCTACGCCGATGGTTACCAGCGTCTGGGCAATCTCGGGAGACAAGCCTGTGACAATGACCGTCGCGCCAAGCAACCGCGAGGCTTCGACGGTTTGCACCAGGTGGTTCGCCACCGTAACGTCCATCGCCGCGACGCCCGTGATGTCGATGACCACTACTTTTGCGCGGTTGGTGCGGATTCCGCGCAGCAGCTGTTCGGTCAATTGTCGCGCCCGCTGCGGGTCGATCACCCCGATGATCGGGAGAATCAACAGGCGTTCGCGAACCTGCAGAACCGGAGTCGACAGTTCCCGGATGGCTTCCTGCTGCTGACGGATGACGCGCTCGCGTTCCTGGACGAAACCGACGGCCACGGTGTTGGCGATGCGGTTGGCCGCCGGTTCGTAGGCGTCCAAGATGCGGTTCAGCTTCTTGAAATCGGTCTGATACTTTGCGAAAAGAGAGCGCGCCAGCACGTCGCGGAGGAGGAGAACAATACCGACAACTTCATGCGTTTCGACGCCGCGCGGAATGATGCGCTCGGAAAGATTTCTTGCGTAAGCCTGCAGCGCTTCGAAGGTTTCCGTCTCGAGAGCCTCGACGTAGCTGTCGTACACCGACGTGGCTTCGGCGAAGATTTCTTCCTTGGTCATAGCCGTCAGCAGCCGGGTTTCAGAAATGCGGCCAACCCACTCTTCGCGGAGCTGCGTTCTGTTCTGGCGGAGGTGTGCCACCAGTTCGCGAAGCAGCTCTGACGATTCATCTCGCTTGGCCATAACATTGCTCTCCTCGTCTGAAACCGCACAGGGATTGGCAGCTCACACCCCAGCTGCTATCGAAACCGGTAGGTCAGATACCACGTTGAAACCTGCCGCCTCAAGCAAGTAAACGCCTGAAAGCGCCTCAGGTAAAGACCCTAATTTTAGGTCTGAGCCAACCACGTGTTGGTAGGACCTGTTTTTCATCTCATCTTGAGACAGTAGAGCCCATTTGCTCATTTTTAGCGGCTTTCCCGGGGTACTCAGCCTTCCATGCAAAACCTAAGGGACGGAACGTGGTTATGCCAGTACTCGGGCAGAAACCCGAATTTCGGCTCCCCTGTTTACCTGATTATCTGAAAGTAACGAAAGAAAGCCCGTAATCCCGGGCGATGTCCCTGGCGGATTGCCAGATGCGCCGTAAGGGTCCGTTCTTACCGTTCTTGAGAACGGGGATACAAGGCGCAGGTCTTTGGTGTATATTTCTTTTGTCGCAAGACCTAGGGCCGGGCAGGCCCGATGTGAAGCCTGCGGAGATGCGGCGCAGTAAGGCCGATCGATGAAACAGGAACCGGCCGAAAGCGCTCTGGTTAAAACCAACCAGACCGGCTCGTCGGAATCCTCGCCCTTTTCTAAGGGCGCGGAGGATGTCAACTTTGGTTCGCTGCCCATCAGGTTTGCCTTGTTCACTCCGCCTTCCTGCTTCAACATGCCGTGCATGGCGTCCATTCTGGAGGTTCGCGATCTCCGGGTTACCTATCGCTCGCGCGGGGGCCCTGCTTTCCGGGCGCTCGACGGCGTGAGTTTTTCTCTAGAGTCCGGCGAGGTCTTGGGCGTTCTCGGAGAATCCGGCTCGGGCAAGAGCACCCTTGCAACGTCGCTCTTGGGGCTCTTCTGTGCCAATGCCCTCACCGTGTCCGGGACGGTGTTATTTGAGGGCCAGGATCTTCTTCAGGCCAAACCCGGCGAGCTTCAAAAAATCCGGGGGAACCGTATTTCTTTGATTTTCCAGGAGCCGTCGGTTGCGCTTCACCCGACGATGCGAGCGGGCCGGCAGATTCGCCACGTATTAGCCGCGCATGGGACGAAGGGGCGGCGAGGGTTCGATCAGCGGACACGCGAAGTCCTCGAGCAACTGTTTTTTGCGGAGGAAGCGGAGCGCATTCGCCGCTCTCATCCTCATCAGCTTAGCGGAGGTCAGCGCCAGCGCGTGCTCATCGCGCAGGCCATTGCCTGTGGGCCGTCGGTCATCATTGCCGATGAACCCACGGCATCGCTCGATCCCACGACACAGATGGAAATCCTGGGGGTATTTCGCGCTCTGCGGAAAAGCCTGAGCCTCACGATGATGTTCATTACTCACAATCCGGCGCTGCTCGCGGGTTTTGCCGATCGTATTTTGGTCTTATACGCCGGACGAGTGATCGAACTGGGGCCGGCCCAGGGAGTATTGGCTTCGCCCAAGCATCCTTACACGCGGTCGCTTTTCCAGTCGATTCCACCCCTTGCGAGCGCGCCGCGCCAAGCGGGCAAAAAAAAGTTGCCCGCAATTTCCGGTGATTCATTCTCATCTTCCGTGCCTCGAGAAGGGTGTCCCTTCGAGCCCAGATGCCCCGAGCGGATGGACATTTGCAAATCACGCGAGCCGGGATTGGTAAACTTGAGCGAAACGCACACCGTTTCTTGCTTCCGGTATGAAGGCCAGTGATGACAGCGGAAAGCCATGAAACGAGCGAGCCGCTCGTTCGAGTGGAAAACCTGGTGAAGCATTATTCGAAAAGAAAGCTCGTCGGATCAGTCGAAGAGGTGCGGGCGCTCGATGGTGTTTCTTTTTCGATTTTTCGAGGAACCACGCTTGCCATTGTGGGTGAGTCGGGCTCCGGAAAGAGCACGCTGGCCTTCTGCCTTGCCTGCTTCGAGAAGCCTACGTCAGGAAACCTGTGGTTTGAAGAAACCAGCCTCAGCGGACTCAAGGAAAAAGACCGTAGAGTTATCCGCCGGCAAATCCAGCTGATCTTTCAGGATCCGGAGCGTGCTCGAGATTCTGACCGAGCCTCTCGTTCTCCAAGGGAATCTCAGCCGTGACGAAATGCACCCACGCGCCCAGGCCTTATTAGAGCAAGTTGGTCTATCCTCCCACCTGGGAGAGAAACTCCCTTCGGAGTTAAGTGGTGGGCAGCGGCAGCGGCTTGGAATTGCCAGGGCATTAGGTCTCCGGCCAAAGCTGCTGATTCTCGACGAAGCCCTGTCGGCCCTCGATTGTTCCGTGCAGGCGCAAATCGCGAATCTTCTGATGGAGCTGCAAGCCTCGCTAGGGATGACTTATCTTTTTATCTCCCACGACTTGGCGATGGCTGCGCATCTGGCGGATGAGATCGCGGTGATGAGCCGCGGGCAGATTGTGGAACAGGGGGCGCCGGAAGAAATCCTGACGCACCCCGAAAACAGGATCACCCGTGAGCTTTTGGCGGCCGTCCCTCGTCTGGACTTGTCGCGGCCCCCGTTGGCGGAGTCGTGATGCGTTATTTGCTGCGCAGATCCGCTCACGCTGCTTTCTTGCTCCTGGGCGTTTCCCTCCTTGCCTTCGCGTTTACGGTTCTTGCCCCGGGAAGTTATTTCGATGAAATGCGCCTGAACCCGCAGATCGCGCCGGAGACGATTGTGGCGCTGCGCTCCCGATATGAACTTGACCGGCCGCTGCCTGTCCGTTATGTCCATTGGGTGATTTCGCTGGCTCACGGGGACATGGGCTTTTCGTTTGCCTACAACACTCCCGTGGCACCGCTTCTCCTGGTTCGCGCGCGAAACACTCTGCTTTTGACCGTAACGGTCATGCTGCTGGCGTGGGGGATAGCTCTGCCGCTAGGCATTTGGAGCGCCGACCATCTTGGCCGCTTACCCGACCGCCTGCTCTCATGGGGAACTGCGGCCCTTCTGGTTATTCCAGATTTGGTCCTTGCGCTCGGTCTCTTGGTCATTGCGGTGAAGATGGGGCGCCTCCCGACCGGAGGCATGGTATCGCTGAATTTCGAAAACCTTTCCTTCCTCGGGAAGACTCGCGATCTGCTATTGCACATGGCCCTGCCGGTTGCGGCACTCGTGCTTTCCGTCCTGCCCCTGCTTGTGCGCCACGTGCGCGCGGCTGTGGCGGAAGTCCTCCTCGCTCCGTTTCTCCTCGCGGCAGAAGGGCATGGCATCCCCCGGCGCACATTGCTTTATCGCTATGCGCTTCCCGCGGCAGCGAATCCACTCGTTGCTCTGTTCGGGTTCAGTATCGGGACGCTGCTGAGCGGCTCGTTGCTCATCGAGGTGGTGATGAGCTGGCCCGGCCTCGGCCCATTCTTGCTGGAGGCCATCTTGGCGCGCGACATTTATGTGGTGATCGGTGGCGTTCTGCTTTCCACGCTTTTCCTGGTTGGCGGGAATTTCCTCGCCGATCTACTTTTGTACTGGGCCGATCCGCGAATTCGCACGGAGACCGGCGCTTGAGAGGCAGGCGCGCCATTTCGGGGTGGCTGGTAGTGCTTGTTGCGCTGCACGCTTGTGTGCTCTTTGCCGGTTTCTTTGCGCCCTACGATCCGACAGAACAGGACCGTGGAAGGCCCTATTTGCCGCCGATGCGTCTTCATTTCCTGGACAACCGAGGACATTTTCACGCACGCCCGTTCGCGTATGCACTGAAGCTCGCCGAAGGCTCTTTTGACCAGTACGAGGAAGACACACGGCGAGCGCTTCCGCTGAAGTTTATGGTTCGCGGCGCGAACTACCGATTGCTGGGACTTCTGCCGAGCCGTTTACACCTATTCGGAGCAGAAAACGAAAGAATTTATCTGCTGGGAAGCGACGCATACGGAAGGGATCAGTTGTCGCGTTTTCTTTATGGCGGGCGAGTATCGCTATTTGCCGGTCTCTTGGGCGCCGGAGTCACCGTCTTGCTTGGCTTGTGTGTCGGCGCGGCGGCGGGCTATTACGGCGGATGGAGAGATGATTTGCTCATGCGCCTTGCGGAACTCTTCCTGGCCCTGCCCTGGCTTTATCTGCTTTTCGCGCTCCGCGCCTTCTTGCCCCTCGCGGTCGGTCCGCTCGAGGCCTTCTTCCTCATCGTTGCCGTCCTTGGGGCCGTGGGCTGGGCGCGCCTGGCGCGACTGGTTCGTGGGGTCGTCCTAAGCGCGAAGGAGCGTGATTTTGTCCGCGCCGCTCGAGGGTTTGGAGCCACCGACGGATACCTGTTGCGGCGGCACATTCTCCCGGCGACTTCAAGCGTGCTTCTAACCCAAGCGGCCATTCTTGTTCCGCAGTTCATACTCGCCGAGATGACGCTTTCCTTTCTCGGCCTGGGTGTCCCTGAGCCGGTCCCCAGTTGGGGAAACCTTCTTTCCAGTTTGCAGCAATACAGCGTTCTGGTTTCTTACTGGTGGATGTATTTGCCTGCGCTCATCATGTTGCCGTTCTTTCTGGGATACTTGGGGCTGGGGAGCGAGTTGCAGGAGCGCGCCGAGCCGTACAAGATAGAGAGATAACTTCAGGAGCCTAGAGTGAAACCTGAGAGAGCAAATTGCTCGTCTCGACGAATCGTCTTCCTTCTGCAGTTCGTTCTTGCGGCGTTATTCACCCGACCCACCGCCGGTTCTCCGCCGCAGAACAATTCCAAGGAAGAATTGCTTGTACTTCCCGGTGGAATGGGCCATCCCGGCGGGCGGCTTGTGGTTGCCTTGCGCGCCGAGCCCAAAACCTTGAATCCCTTAATTGCCCTTGACGCTCCCTCACGCGAAGTGATCGGCGCCATGCAGGCGGACCTGGTGCATATCAACCGCGCGACGCAATTGACGGAACCCGCCCTGGCGAAGTCCTGGAAAATCTCACCGGACGGATTGCGATACACGTTGGTCTTGAGGAGCGGACTAAAGTTTTCTGATGGCTACCCGCTCGATGCCGATGATGTGTTGTTCACCTTCCGCGTGTATCTCGATGAAAAAGTACATGCACCCCAACGCGATCTTTTGCTTTTTGATGGCAAACCTCTTTCTCTGCGCAAAACAGATTCGCAAACCATCGTCTTTCAACTCCCCAAGCCCTATGGCGTGGCGGAAAGGATGTTTGATGGATGGGCGATCCTGCCGAAGCATCTCCTCGAAAAGCCTTACGAGGAAGGGAAGATTGCCCAACTCGGGGCGCTCGCGACGCGGCCAAACGAGTGGGCCGGTCTCGGTCCTTTTCGATTAAAGGAATACGTTGCCGGGCAACGATTGGTGCTCGAGCGCAATCCCTATTTCTGGAAAGCAGATGAGAAAGGGAATCGGTTGCCCTATCTGAACGAATTGGTCTTCCTTTTTGTGCCCAGCGCGGACGCACAAGTCTTGCGGTTTCAGTCCGGCGAAACCGATGTAATCAGCCGGCTAGGGGCAGAGAATTTTTCGGTGTTGTCCCGGCAAGAGGGAAACTACACAATGGTGGACGCCGGGCCGGGCTTCGAGTATAACTTTCTGTTTTTTAATTTAAGCGATCCTACTGAGAAGACGCCAGCAGAAATCGTGCAAAGACAAAAATGGTTCCGCGAGGCGAAGTTCCGGCAAGCGGTGTCGGCTGCCATAGACCGCGAGGCGATTGTGCGGCTCGTTTACCAGGGGCGCGGCGCTCCATTGTGGGGTTTGGTCACGCCGGGCAATCGCCGCTGGCAGGATGAGAAACTGCCACATCCTCCACGTTCGCTCGATCGAGCGCGCACGCTGTTGAAGGAGGCCGGTTTTTCTTG
>Ga0209470_1002496_pt1 | contig 13071 bp, 12 predicted proteins | sample GraSoiAngelo_125_FD_185882 | JGI IMG/M metagenome (GOLD analysis project Ga0209470, IMG submission 185882) | Grasslands soil microbial communities from the Angelo Coastal Reserve, California, USA - 14_0927_05_40cm (SPAdes) (version 2) | ecosystem: Environmental > Terrestrial > Soil > Grasslands ... | reverse complement strand
GTGCGAGGGTTCTAGGAAACTCGCTTCTCAGCGGTTGTCGCGCGGCATCGTGCTGGATGTTGGGCTGATGCGAGCGGAAGGAGTGCTGGGTGTGATCCTCCCGAAGGACCGCGACCGTCGTTTCGTAACGATCCGCCGCGGTGGGACGCTCACCGACTCGGATCACCAACTGCTCGCTCTGTGGGCGGCATCGTGCGCGGAGCACGTCCTCGACCTCTTCGAGTCGGCTCAGCCGGAGGACCCGCGACCGCGTCAGGCGATCGAGCAGGTCCGCGCGTGGGTGCGCCGCGAGATCACGATGACCCAGGCTCGCAATGCGGCCGGCCACGCAAACGCCGCGGCCAGAGACCTGAGTGGGGCAGCGAGGCATGCCGCCTACGCTGCCGGCCAGGCCGCGGCCGTCGCACACGTCGCGGCGCACGAGCTCGGTGCGGCCGCGTATGCGATCAAGGCCGCACGTGCTGCTGCCCCAGAAGGAGGGCGCGAGATCGCAGGGCGACTCGAGTGCCGGTGGCAGCACGACCAGCTCCCGGACGCGATTCGCGAGCTCGTACTCGACGACCAGCGGTTGCGGAACGACATCTGCTGGTCGGTATTCGACTGCTGAGACTTGAGTCGGGGCGCCAGCACTGCGCAGCTAGATGTTTACCAACACAGGAAGCACGTGGGCTAGCTTGCTCCGCTCGCCTGCGCCTTCATCGGACGCGTGAAGCGGCAGCTCGGGTATCGGGAGCAGCCATAGAAAGACTCGCCCGTGCTCCGGTTCCGACGGACCAGCATCTCGCTGCCACATTGGTCACATCGAAGTTCAGCCGCGTTAACGATGGAGGCCGGAACCACCGTGTCGGTCGCTGGCAGAGGCACGGCCGATGACCGGGCCCCCACGATCCGATCGGCATCCCAAGGTCGATGGGTTTACCACGAGCCCAGGCCCGCGCGTCGTCTGTGAAGTAGCCAGCCGTCATCACGATCGCATGCGTTGCTTTCTCGGCGTGCATCGCACCGTAGAGGTCGCGGATCTGCGGCTCGCCGACGGCCCGTCTCCCGGTGAAGCGCTTGCACTGGACGACGGTGAGCTCGCCATCCTTCTCCGCGAAAAGGTCGATGCCGTGGTCGCCTTGACCACCGACATGGCGAACTGAGTATCCAAGCTCCCGCAGCCTGTGCGCGCACCACTGCTCGAACTCCACAGGTGTCAGCGCGGCGAGCTGCTGGCGCGTTTCGTAGGTTCGACGAATAGCCTGGAAACTTGTGATCCATTGCCACCACAGGACAGCCAGTCCCGCCAACACGGAGACCACGAAGAGTGGGTTGGTGTTCTTCGGCAGCCAAAAAAACCAACCGACAAGCATCAAGACCGTCACGACCGCCAATCCAAAGAGTCGTTCCTCTGGAGGCATGTCTTGGGATCGTTTTCGGCGGCTCATCCACGCAAGCTAGAGGGCCGATGTGCTCTCGTCAGCAGTGAGCTAGTCGGCTGTCACCGCTCCGCTACTGGCCGACGACACCAGCTTCGCGTACTTGGCCATCGCGCCCGTTTTGTATCGGGGCGGGGGCGCCTTCGTTGCCGCGAGCCTGCGACGCATCTCATCGGCCGGGACGTCCAGATCGAGTCGACGTTTGGCCGGATCGATGAGGATCGTGTCTCCATCGCGGATCGCGGCGATCGGACCACCGACCGCGGCCTCGGGCGCGATGTGACCGACGACATGCCCGTGCGTCGCACCTGAGAAACGTCCATCGGTGATCAGCGCGACCTTCTCGCCCAGACCCGCGCCCACGATCGCGCCGGTGACGCCGAGCATCTCGCGCATGCCGGGCCCGCCCTTCGGACCCTCGTAGCGGATCACCACGCAGTCGCCTTCCTTGATCTTCCCACCCACGACCGCCGCGAACGCGTCCTCCTCGCGATCGAACGCTCGCGCGGTGAAGCGCCGTGCCTCCATGAGATGTCCGGCGACCTTCATCACGCCTCCATCGGGCGCCAGCGAGCCCTTGAGGATCACCATGCCACCGGTAGCTGCGATCGGCTTCGCGAGCGGGCGCACGACCTCCTGGCCCGGGTTCTCTTTCGTCGCGCGCGCCTCCACGCCAATGGTGCGACCGGTCACGGTCATGGCGTCGGCGTTGAGCAGCTTCGCCTCGAGCAGTCGCTGGAGCACGAGCATGATTCCGCCAGCCTTGTCCATATCCGGCGCGTTAAAGCGTCCCCACGGCTTCATGTCGGCGAGGAGCGGCGTCTTCGCGCTGATGCGGTCGAAGTCCTCGAGTGCCAGCTCGACACCAGCTTCGCGCGCCACGGCCAGTAGATGCAGGACCGCGTTCGTCGAGCCGCCGGTCGCCATCACCGCGGCGATCGCATTCTCGAGCGCCGGGCGCGTGATGATCTGCCGCGGCCGAACGCCCTCCTTCAACAGCTCCATCACGCGACGCCCCGCGCTTTTCATGACCTCGCGGCGGCGGGGGTCGGTCGCGGGAACGCCCGACGAACCCGCGGGCGAGATCCCGAGCGCCTCGAACGCGGTCGCCATGGTGTTCGCCGTGAACTGGCCACCGCACGCACCGGCGCCGGGACACGCATTGCGCTCAAGCTCGCCAAGCTCGGCATCGGTCATTTTTCCGACCGCGTGCTTGCCAACCGCCTCGTAGACGTCGCCGATGGTCACGTCGCGGCCTTCGAACCGGCCGGGCATGATCGATCCGCCGTAGACCATGAGCCCGGGGATGTCGAGGCGCGCGAGCGCCATTACGGTCCCCGGGATCGTCTTGTCACAGCCGCTCACACACACGAGCGCGTCGAGCAGATGGCCGCGCGTGACGAGCTCGATCGAGTCGGCGACGAGCTCGCGCGAGATGAGCGATGCCTTCATGCCCTCGGTGCCCATTGCGATGCCATCGCTCACGGCGATCGTGTTCATCTCCACCGGAGTGCCGCCCGCCTCACGGATGCCTTCCTTCACCCAAGTGGCGAGCTCTCGTTGGTTGATGTTGCAGGGCATGATCTCGATCCACGAGTGCGCGACGCCGATCAGCGGTCGTTTGAAGTCTTCATCGCCGTAGCCGACGGCGCGCATCATCGAACGGGCCCCGGCGCGGTTCGGGCCGTCGATCATGACGCGACTGTGCGATCGGGGGTCGGTCTTGGCGCGGGTGTCGGTGCTCAATCCGCTTGATGTTGTAGCAGCAAAGGATGGTCCGAGACGAGCGTCCGCTTACAGTGGAGCCTCCGGTTCCAAGGGCGGAGCGAGGAGCGAGCGATGGTCCAGATGGTGATCGACGGTGACACGCTCCATCTCCGCATGCGCGGAATCGATCAGATCCTCGCGCTCCGCAGCGAGCTCTCTGTGCCACTCGCGCACATCCGCGCGGTGTCGATCCGTCCTACCGAGGCGCACGGCTGGTTCCACGGGCTGCGCTTCGGCACGAACCTCCCCGGCGTCGTCACCGCCGGCACGTTCCTCACCGGCGATGGACTGGTCTTCTGGGACGTGCACGATCCGGACAAGACGATCGCGCTCGATATCGAGCACGAGTTCTACAAACGCGTCATCGTCGAGGTGGAGGGCTCGCCGGAGGACGCTGCGGCCCAGATCGACGCTGCGCGGGAGACGGTGCTCAGGCGCTCATGATGCTGCGGGCAGGGTCGCGGGTGCGAGGACGGCCTTCCGGCGCGCCTCCGCCGAGATCGTGATGAGGTCGCGCTCGTCGAGCTCGTGCACCTCGTCGGCGCGGCGCATCGCGAGCCGGTAGGCGTTGTCCAGCTCCTCGCCGTGCAACGGGACGCCCAGCTCCGCGAGCCGCGCGGCGAGACCGGCGCGACCGGAGAGCTTCGAGACGACGATCCGCCGCGCCTCCCAGCCGACCGACTGCGGGGTCATGATCTCGTAGGTCCGCGGGTCTTTGATCACGCCGTCCTGGTGGACCCCCGACGCGTGCGCGAACGCGTTCGCGCCGACCACGGCCTTGTTCGGCTGCACCGGTATGCCGGTCCGCTCGGACACGAGGCGGCTGGTCGGCACAATGCGCTCCGTGTGCACGCGAGTGTCCGCGCCATACCAGTCCGCGCGGCAGCGAAGCGCCATGACCGTCTCCTCGAGCGAGGCGTTGCCGCCGCGCTCGCCGATGCCATTCATCGTCACGTGCGCCTGCGACGCGCCGACCTCGATCGCGGCGAGCGTGTTGGCGACCGCGAGCCCGAGGTCGTTGTGGCAGTGCACCGACACGCGGATGCCGCCGTTGTACGCGGTCAGCGCGCCCCGGATCGCGAGCACCGTTCGCGCGAACTCATCGGGCTGCGCGTACCCGACCGTGTCGGGAATGTTCATGATCCGCGCGCCGGCTGCGGCCGCGACTTGATAGACCGTGCCGAGAAAGTGGATGTCCGTCCGCGTCGCGTCCTCGGCGGAGAACTCGATCTCGTCCGCGTGCTCCATCGCACGCCGCACCGCGCGCTCGACCCGCAGCAGGCACTCGTGTGGCGTGATGCGCAGCTTGCGCTCGAGATGGATGTCAGAAGTCCCGATGAACACATGGATACGTTTGCGCTGCGCCGGCGCGAGCGCTTTCGCGGCCGCGTCGACATCGGCGTCGTTCGCACGCGCGAGCGCGGCCATCGTGACACCGCGAACGTCCTGCGCGATCTGCCGCACCGCGGCGGCCTCGCCTTCAGATGCCGCGGGGAAGCCGGCCTCGATCACGTCCACACCAAGCTCAGCGAGGGCGCGTGCGACCTCGAGCTTCGCTGCGGCGGTAAGGGCCGCACCCGGCGCCTGCTCACCATCGCGCAGGGTCGTGTCGAAGATCTCGATCTGTCGCATCTCGTCCTCCTCTAATCCGCGGCGGCGACGGGCTCCGGCTTACGCGCCGGCTCGGAACGCGCAGCTGTGCGCGTCGGGACCTCGCGCCTGGGAAGCCACGGCATCATCTCGCGGAGCCGGCGGCCGACCTGCTCGAGCGGCTGCTCCTGCTCCTTGGCGCGCTGCGCGTACAGGTTCGGCGCGCCGTTCCGGTACTCGGCGATCCACTTCTTCGCGTGGGTGCCGTCGCGGATGTCGCTGAGGACCTTTTTCATCTCCGCGCGGACGCGCGCGTCGATGATCCGCGGACCGACGGTGTAGTCGCCGTACTCGGCGGTGTCCGAGACCGAGTACCGCATGTACGAGAGGCCGCCTTCGTAGATGAGATCGACGATGAGCTTCATCTCGTTCACGCATTCGAAGTACGCGACCTCGGGCTGGTAGCCCGCGTCGACGAGCGTGTCGAAGCTCGCCTTCATCAGCTCGCTGATGCCCCCGCACAGGATGACCTGCTCGCCGAACCAGTCGGTCTCGACCTCTTCGGCGAATGTCGTCTTGATGACGCCGGCGCGCGTCGCGCCGACGGCCTGCGCGTACGCGAGCGCGGTCTGCTCGGCCTTGCCGGAGACGTCCTGGTACACCGCGAGCAGCGCGGGGACGCCCTTGCCTTCTTTGAAGACCTCGCGCATGCGGTGGCCTGGCGCCTTCGGCGCGATCATCACGACGTCGGCCTGGGCATCGGGCTTCACCTCGCCGAAATGCACCGAGAACGCGTGCGCGACGAGGAGCGTGCGGCCCTTGCCCATGAACGGCGCGATCTTCGCGTACGCCTCGCGGTGATGCTGGTCGGGCACGAGCAGCGCGACGATGTCGGCGTGGCGTGCCGCATCTGCGGTCTCGCGAACGCTGAAGCCGTCCTCCTCCGCCTTCGCCCAGCTCTTGCTGCCGGCCTGCAGGCCGACAACGACATCGTGCCCGCTGTCGCGAAGGTTCTGCGCGTGCGCGTGACCCTGGCTGCCGTACCCGATGACGGCGATGGTCTTGCCGCGCAGCGCCCTCGGGTCGGCGTCCTTGTCGTAATAGACGGTGGCCATCTTCGTCCTCCTCCTAGAGATAGGTCTTCGTCGTGAGGTTGTTCAGCCGCGGGTTGAGGCCGAGCATCTGATCCGCGTCGATCGGTACCTCGACGAGGAGCGAGCGACCTTTCTGCTCGTAGCACGCATCGACGATGTCGCCCAGGTTCGAGAGATCGGGCGCGACACGCACGCCGTCCCAGCCGTGCGCTTCCGCGGCTTTCACGAAGTCGATCTGCGGAAGCTTCGAGTGGTACTGGCGCTTCGGGACGTCGGGGATGATGACCTCGAGTCCCTTGTCGACGATGCCGTAGACGCCGTTGTTCACGACGAAGACGCGCAGGTCCATATTGGCGCAGTCCGCGAGCGCGCCGCCGAAGAGACGCCAACAGCCGTCGCCGGTGAACACGAACGTGTTGAGCGAGGGATCGCCCGCCTTCGCGCCGACGCCGAGCCCGAAGGCGCCGCCCATCGCGGAGCCGTCGTGCGTCGTGAAGAAGCGGATGTTCTCGCTCGGCCGCTGTGCGACGTACTGCCGGTCCTTGTATGCGGTGCAGACATCGTCGAAGCCGATCGAGTTCGGCCGCCATGCGGTGTGCAGGCGACCGTAGAACTCCATCGCGTCGACCGTGCCGGGCCGCGTCTCACGCGAGATCTCGCGCTTGTTCAGCGACTGCGGCGCGGGCACGACCTCGAGACGCTCCCCGAGTGCCGAGGGCAAGCGCTTCAGGATCTCTTCGAGCACGAAGCCGATGTCACCACGCACCAGGCGGTACTCGTTCGCCACGCGGTGGCGGAACTCGCCCTGCTTGTGCCCGTACGCGTCGCGCAGGTCCGTGAAGTGCCACACGTGGCCGGCGTTGATCTTTCCGAGGTTGAGCGAGTACTCGCCCGCGTCAAAGCCGAGGGTGATGACGACGTCGTCCTTCGTCACGCCTTTCCAGAGATCCATCGCGACGTCGTTGCCGCCGAACGAGATGTAGCCGAACCCGTAGCGGTTCGCAGGCGAGATCGCGTTCGCGCCGTTCACCGACCACACCGTTGGCGCGTGGAGCAGCTCGGAGAGGCGCGTCGTGAGCTCGCGGATGCCGGGGTGGAAGGCGGCCTCACCGCCGACATACACGAGCACGCGCTTGCCGCGTGCGACGCGCGGAAACTCCTCGAGGAAGTCCGAGACGTCGCGCGCCGCGAACGTGCGCGGCTTCGACGTCCACGGCACCGACGCGTCCGCGGGTCGCGAGAGCACGTCGGGGTGGAACGCGATCGCAACGGGCTTCGATCGCTTGAGCACGCGCTGCGCCTGGCGCAGACCGTCCTCGAGCGAATGGACGCTGTCGATCACGACGCAGCCCTCGCCCAGCTCGGCCTCGAGCTGCGGGACGACATTCATCCCGTGCTCGGAGACATCCTGGAGCGGCGCGTTGCCGATCGACATCGTCGAGTTGAGCGCGATGAGATAGACGGCCGGGATGTTGTGCAGCTTCGCGTCTGTCATCCCACTGCCGCCGAGCTTCGTCGCGGCGCCCGTGGTCGTGACGCAGCCTGCGACGCGTCCGGTCGCGTACCAGTGACCGAGCGGCGCGAAGCCGGCGACGTACTCGCCCATCGTGAGCATGCGCGAGATGCCGTCGCGCGACTGCGCGAGATCGGTGTACGGCTCGAGATGCTTCGCGACGTGCACGACACCGCCACCGTTCACGCCGGCGAAGAAGGTGACGCCCCAGGAGCGCAGGACGTCGATGAGCACCTGGTTGCCGCTCGTTTCAAGCCAGGGGGTCGCGCGGTCACGCGGCTGGCGCTCGACGGTCACTGCCACTGTCGTCTCCCCTTTCTTCGCCGAAAATGAAGAAGGCCTCCCTTTTTCGGGAGGCCCTTTGTGCTTGGTCTTGCTTGTTGGTTGTTAGCCGCTATCCCCCCGAACGGACGTACGCCCTCTCAACGAGGACGATGCCAATAAGGGCGAGAAGGAAGCGGGCGAATTCCATGTCCGACCAGTGTTCTTGCCAAACCACGGACCGGTCAACCCCCGATGGGGCGCGTTGTGCATCGCGCACTCTCCGGTCCATCACGACGCCAACCGCGCGAGGGCTTGACGGCCCAGGATCGCGAGGCGCAGCGCGAGCAGCGAATCAGCGTCGGTGAGGTCCGCGCCGGTGAGTTTCGCGATGCGGCGCAGACGGTGACGCACGGTGTTGCGGTGCAGGTAGAGCTCGCGCGCCACACCGTTCACGCTTCCCTGAAGACGCAGGTACGCGTCGAGCGTCTTCACGAGGTCGGCGTTGCGCTCGTCGGCCGCGAGCGGACCGAGGATCTGATCGGAGAACGCACGGATCTCGCTCGCGGGCTGACCGAGCACGAAGCGGTACGCACCCAGGTCGTCGAAGTGCGTCGTGGCGCCAACGCCGCCATTCGTTCGCCCGAGCCCGAGCGCCTGCTCCGCCTGCACGAGCGCGAAGTGGGCGCCGGACGATCCGGGCTTCGGACCCGCGACGCCTGCGGAGAGCTCGTCGTCGGAGACCTCGGTGGCGACTCGCGCGCGCAGCCGCTCCCCTTCGCTGCGCGCGTCGACGGGCGCGGCCGCCGCGATCACCGCGGTGACGAATCCGCTCGCGGTGCGTACGACACGAGCGTCTTCCGGCACGGCCGCAGCGACGGCGGCGCGCAGCTTCGCGGCCGCTCCGGAGTGGCGGCTTGCGAATGCGATCGCCAGGTACCGCGCGTCGCTCGTACGTGCCCCCTTAACAGAAAAAGCCTCCCTTTCTGGGAGGCTCTTCGGGTCTTCGCTTGTTCTGTGCGGTTAGGTCGCTTCGCCTCCCAACGTCTGGTGCGCCTTCTCAAGGACGAGAAGGTCGACCGGGAGGATGACGATGATCGGCTGTGACACGAGGTGGTCAGGCTAGTGCGTCGCGCACAGGCGGTCAATGTTTTCGGGCGTGCGGCGCGTATCAGTCGACGCCGGTTTCCACGATCCGAGAACTAGGGCCGGTTTGGCAGCGCGCGTCGGTCGAGCGGCTGTTTGCCGAGCCTACAGACGGGCCAGAGTCCGCGGATCGCGTTGGCCACCGAAGTACTTCTCGAGGCAAGCGGCAAAGACCGGTTCTCGGGGCGCCGCATGGGCAAATAGCGTCATCGACGAGTGGAACTTCAGATCGTCGGGATAGTCGAAGATCTGTTCGACTGATCGTCCTTCAACGCTGGCGACCAGCGCCGCGCACTCACGCAGCCGCGGTCCAAGCGTTGGATGCGCCAGGTAGGCGGCGGCTTCGGCAAGCGACGACAAAGCGAATGTCTGCGAGGTCACGCTGTGGCCGAGCCCTGAGATCTGCGGAAAGATGAACCACATCCAGTGACTGCGCTTGCGACCATCGCGGAGCTCACTCAGCACGGTCTCGTATACCGGTTCCTGCGCATCAACAAACCGCTGCAGGTGAAAGCGAGCGTCCATCGACCGTGGCGAATCCTATGGTCAGCCTCCCGACATCGCCGGGAGGATCTCGACGACCTTTGCCGTGCTGATATCGGCGTTCGGTTCGAGGAAGCGAGCGTCCTCGCCGTCCACGAACACGGTCACGAAGCGACCGAAGGCGCCGTCGCGCAGCACGCGCGCACCCAGCTCGGGATACCTGGCGGCGATCTCACGCTGGAGCGATCCGAGGTCGTTCGCGTCGAGCTCGATGGTCCGCTCGCCGCCGACGGCAGAACGGAGCGGCGTGGGAAGACGCACGGTGAGGCTCATGCGAGCACCTCCTCGTACGCGAGACGGAACGCGTCCGCGTCGGCATCGATCACCGGTCCCAGCGCCGTCCCTTCGGGACCACCCTTGTAGCCGTTGCCGGTGAGATACAGAACGACGCTCTCACCCGGATGGAAGACGCCGCGCAACGCGAGCTGCTTCGCGGTCGCAATGACCACACCGCCTGCGGGCTCGACGAGCACGCCTTCGGTCGTCGCAAGCAACGTCGCCGCCGCACGGATCTCGTCGTCGTTGACGGACGCCGCGGTCCCCCGCGTCTCGCGGACGATCTTCACCGAGCCGTCGCCATCGGCAGGCGCGCCGATGGCGAGCGACTTCGCGAGCGTCTCCGGCTTCCGCACCGGTTCGACCGGTCGCCAGTTGTCGAGCACCGCGTCGGACACCGGCGCGCATCCCGCGGGCTGCGCGGCGTGAATGTGGAAATGCGATTCCGGGACGAGGCCCGTCGCGCGCAGTTGATTCGCGGCGGTCGCCTGACGCGTGAGCAGCGCACCGGATCCGACCGGAACGACGATGTGGTGGGGGAGCGTCCATCCGAGCTGCTCGGCGCATTCGAACAGGACCGTCTTGCTGCCCTCGGCGTAATACGGGCGCAGCGTGAAGTTCACGAAGCCCCAGCCGTACTCATCGGCGAGGCGGCCGCAGAGACGATTCACCGCGTCATACGGACCCTTCACTCGAACGACCGTGGCGCCATATGCCGCGGCGCTCGCGATCTTTCCGGACTCGATGTCCGCGGGCACGAACACAAATGCGCGAAGACCGTTGCGCGCTGCGGCAGCCGCGACGGCCCCGGCGAGATTGCCGGTGGACGCGCAGGCGATCGTGTCGAGCCCGAGCTCGATCGCGCGCGCGAGCGCGACGGCCACGGGCCGGTCTTTGAATGAAAGCGTGGGATTGCGCGTGTCGTCCTTGAGATACAGGCGCTCGATCCCGAGCGCGTCGCCGAGACGATGCGCCTCGATGAGCGGCGTCCAGCCCACCGGCCAGTGGGTCGCCGGAGCTGCGACGGGCAGCAGTAGCGCGTAACGCCAGAGCGACGCCGGTCCGCGCTCGATGTCGGCGCGCAGCGTCTCGGTCTCGAAGATGCCCAGGTCGTACTCCGGTTCGATCGGGCCGAGGCACTCGCCACATACGTAGCGCTCGTCGGCCGGTTGCAGCGCGCCGCACGCGCGACAGCGAAGCCCGCGCAGCGCGGTGATCTCCCTGACGATGGTCGCCATGTCCGTTCTCCTCTCAAAATCAAAAAGGCCTCCCGAACGGGAGGCCTGCAAATTGGCGATGGAACGCGAAGACGGGTCGGGCTCAGCCTCCCAAACGCGTAGCAGGCCCCGCCATGGGGGCCATCGGCATGGACATCGAGATCCGCTGAGCCATCGTCCCCCGACCGTACCGACCAGCTCGTACCCGCGTCAACCGCGAAGCATTGCCGTCGGGCAGGTTGCACAAGGTCCGTACACTGACGCTCTTTCTAAGGGGAGGGCGGATCACGTGAGTTTCCAGGACAAGACCTTGACCTGCCGCGACTGCGGGCAGGAGTTCATCTGGACGGCCGGCGAGCAAGAGTTCTACGCCTCGCGCGGACTGCAGAACGCGCCGAGCCGTTGTCCCGCTGACCGCGCCGCGCGTCGCGCCGGTGGTGGCGGCGGCGGTGGCGGTGGCGGTGGCGGATACGGCGGCGGTCAACGCGAGATGTTCAGCGCGGTGTGCAGCAACTGCGGCAAGGAAGCGCGCGTGCCATTCCAGCCGCGCGGCGACAAGCCGGTGTACTGCTCCGACTGCTTCGAGCAGAAGCGGCCGCCACGGAACGCGTACTAGCCAGAGCCGCGCGCCCAGTCCGCGTAATCGAGGAAGTCGAGATCGCCCGGAGACTGTCCGAGCTGCGTGAGTAGCTGCGCCGCCTCAGACCGGTGCTGTTGGCTGTGCGTGACCATGTGGACCAGGTAGTACCAGACCGGGTGCTGCTCCTTCGGATTCAGATCGGCGCTGCGCGCCAGCGTCGCGTCGTCGAGGCTCGCGACCCATGCGCGCATCTCGGCTTCGTCGCGCGTCCAGTGATCGACCAGAGCCGCGACGTTGCGGTAGTCGGTGGTCGGGAGGGTCTTCCGCCACTCCTCCTCGGGGCGACCCTGTAGTCGCAGCCGCCAGCTCAGCTCGGTGTCGAGCGTATGCACGAGCGTCGCGCGCAGGTCGCGCCCGACGATCACCGAACGCAGCGTGAACTGCGCGTCTGTCAGCCGGGCAGCCGTTGCGAGGACGCGGCGATGCGCCCAGTACGTGTAGTCGAAGAGTGTCGCGAGCTCCCGCTGTCGCATCAACCGATGCTATCCGCACGTACGATGGTGCCATCGAGACGCTCTGGCGCCCGAGCGAGGAAACGATCGACCGCGCGAATATCACGCGGTACCAGGAGTGGCTCGCGCGGCATCGCGCTCTGAGCTTTGCGAGTTACCAGGAGCTGTGGCGTTGGTCGGTCACGGATCTCGACGCCTTCTGGTCGTCGATGTGGGAGCACTTCGGGGTGCGCTCGAGCCGACGCTACGAGCGCGTGCTCGCGCGCGACACGATGCCCGGCGCGTCGTGGTTCCCGGGCGCCGAGCTGAGCTACGCCGAGCACGCGCTCGCGCGGCGCGACGATCATCCCGCGCTCATCGCGCGCTCCGAGACGCGCGGACTCGAGAACTCCACAAACGTGACCTACGCGGAGCTCGCGCTACAGGTCGCCGCGGTGCGCGCCGGTCTCGCGCGGCTTGGCGTCACCCGCGGTGATCGCGTCGTCGCGTACCTCCCGAACATCCCCGAGGCCGTCGTCGCACTCCTCGCGACGTCGAGCCTCGGCGCGATCTGGTCGAGCTGCGCGCCGGACTTCGGCACGCGCGCGGTCGTCGATCGCTTCAGCCAACTCGATGCGAAGGTGCTTCTCGGCGTCGACGGCTATCGCTACGGCGGGCGCGACTTCGATCGGACGCGTGAGCTCGCCGACATCGAGCGTGCGCTGCCGAGCCTCGAGGCGACCATCGTGCTCCCCTACCTACGGCCGGACGCGACGCCGGCGCGAACCGGAAAGCGCATGTCATGGGCAGAGCTCGCGTCGCAGTCGGCGCCGCTCGAATTTGCGCAGCTGCCGTTCGAGCATCCGCTCTGGGTCCTCTACACGTCGGGCACCACCGGTCTGCCAAAGGGACTCGTCCACGGCCAGGGCGGGATCCTGCTCGAGCATCTGAAATCGCTCGCGCTGCATCAGGACCTCAGGGCCGACGATCGCTTCTTCTGGTTCACGACGACCGGCTGGATGATGTGGAACTACGTGCTCGGCGTCCTACCACTCGGCGGAACGGCCGTGCTGTTCGACGGCAGTCCCGCGTACCCGGATATGGAGACGCTCTGGCGATTCGCGGCGGACGTCGGCGTCACGTATTTCGGCACATCGGCGGCGTTCATCCAGGCC
>Ga0209470_1002494_pt1 | contig 13073 bp, 6 predicted proteins | sample GraSoiAngelo_125_FD_185882 | JGI IMG/M metagenome (GOLD analysis project Ga0209470, IMG submission 185882) | Grasslands soil microbial communities from the Angelo Coastal Reserve, California, USA - 14_0927_05_40cm (SPAdes) (version 2) | ecosystem: Environmental > Terrestrial > Soil > Grasslands ... | reverse complement strand
TGCGCCTCGAGCGCGCGGCGGCTGAGCGTCAGCACCGCCGGCTCGTCTTCGACCACCAGCACCGTCTCGCTGCCGCGAGCCGGCCCGCTTTTTTGTGGGCCAGCCGGTGCATCGGCGGGCGTCGCGATGCGCGGCAGGTAGATCTTGAAGCTCGAGCCACGCCCGGGCTCCGAATACACCGAGATGTATCCGCCGCTCTGCTTCACGATGCCGTACACCGTGGCAAGTCCGAGTCCCGTGCCCTTGCCGACTTCCTTGGTCGTGAAGAACGGCTCGAAGAGATGGGCGCGCACGGTCGCATCCATGCCGGCACCGGTATCGGTCACCGCGAGCAGGGCATAGGAGCCCGGAACCGAGCCAAGGTGCGCTTGGGCGAACGCCTCGTCGAGGTCCACGTTGGCGGTTTCGACGGTCAGCTTCCCGCCGTCCGGCATCGCGTCGCGGGCGTTCACCGCGAGGTTCACGATGACCTGCTCGATCTGATTCGGGTCGGCCCGGACGCGCCCCAGGTCTGGCGCCAGCACCGCCACGAGCGCGATATGCTCGCCGATCAGGCGCTGGAGCATCTTGTCCATCTCCGCAACGACAACGTTGAGGTCGAGCACTTCCGGCTGCAGCATCTGCCGGCGGCTGTACGCCAGCAGCTGGCGGGTCAGCGACGCCGCCCGCTCGGACGCTTTGCGGATCTCCTCCACGTCGCCGCGCTTGGAATCGCCGGGAGGGAGTTCGCGCAACAGGAGCTGGGTGTTCCCGAGGATTGCCGTGAGGAGGTTGTTGAAGTCGTGCGCGATGCCGCCCGCGAGCTGCCCAACCGCTTCCATTTTCTGCGACTGGCGGAACTGCTCTTCGAGGTGGCGTTGCTCCGTGACATCCCGCTGCGTTCCCCACACCCGCACGAGATGCCCGTCTTCAATGAAGCCGACCACGTTATTAAGGAAGACGCGGGGCCGTCCCTCGCGGTCGTGCTCCCGTGTTTCAGAGTTGGTCACACGGTAGCCGGCCCGCAGGAACGCGCGAATCTGCTCGCGATTGGTGGGATCGTTGACGTTGTGGAGCTCGGCGAGCTTCGTGCCGATCAACTCGCTCGCTTCGCCATATCCGTACATCCGGGCCATCGCGTCGTTGCACTCCGCGATGCGTGCCCCGGCGTACAGCCGATCGATCTGCTCTTCTTCCGGCAAGCTGATCGGTACCGGAGGATCGATCTCCAGGCGCGAGACGCCTTCCGAGCTTTGGGCGATGAACGAGCGGTAGCGCTCCTCGGCGCGCTTGCGGTCGGTCACATCCATGCCGATCGCGAGCCAGCCGCCACCCGTCAGCGGCGCGTTGGCCCAGATCGTCTCGAGGGTCGTGCCATGCCGGGTGCGCGTGCGGAAATCGGTCCATTGACCCACGGGCGCGCCGATCGAATCGCGCAGCCGCTGCCGGTCGCGGGGATCGGGATAGAGTTCGGCAAAGATGTCGCGGGTGCTTGCCTCGGCGACGTCGTAGCCGAGGGTCCGCGTCCACTCGCGATTGCCCCACTGGATCCCGCCTTGCTCGTCCAGGAAGACGAGCATCACGGGAATGTTGTCCACGATGCGCTGTAGCAGCTCGCTCTGCTCGCGCCACGCGTCCTCGACGCGCTTGCGCTCGATTGCCATCGCCATCTGTGACGAGACGAACGTCAGGATGTCGCGCTCAGCTTCGCCGTAGCGCACGCCCTGCGAATACGTCTGCGTCACCACGACCCCAATCGTGCGATCCTTGACCTTGAGCGGCACGCCGAGCCAGTCGATGGACGGGGCGCCGATCAGTTCCGCTTCACCGGCGGCGACGAGCTGCTCGTACACTTCAGGCGTGGCGAGCAGTGGTTGCCCGGTACGGAGCACGTATTCCGTGAGACCCTTGCGGAGTTTGCGCGGATTCACGTCGCACGTCAGGTCAATCTCGTCGACGAAATACGGGAACTCGAGCCGGTCCTTCTCCGCATCGTACAGCGACACATAGAAGTTCTTCGCCGGCATCAGCTCGCCGACGATCTCGTGGATTGCGCGCAACAGCTGCTGGAGGTTGTCGGCCGTGTGGGCGGTGTGGGAGATGCGGTACACCGCTTCCTGCACGCATTCGGCCCGGCGTCGCGCCGTGACGTCGCGGAAGCTCCAGACGCGGCCCACCGAGCGACCCTCGAGGCGGAGTGGAATCGAGTAGCGCTCCAGCACGCGCCCGTCCTTGAAAGTCACGACGTCGAAGCTGTCCGACTGGGGCTCGGCGTACCGCTCCTGAATCCCATCCACGAACAACTGGGGATTGACGAGCTGGTCGCGTACATGCTCGATCAGGCGCCGGCGCCCGGCCGCGTCGTTGTTGGCGGCGATCAGCGCAGCGGGCAAACGCCACATCTCCTCGAAATGGCGATTGTGCGACACGATGTTGCCGTCGAGATCGACCACGAGGATGCCGTCCGCAGTCGATTCGAGGGTGGCCTGGAGCACCGAAACCGTCAGCGAATCAGCTTCTCTACGGGGTTTCTTCGCCCTTGGGTTGGACTTGGGCTTCTTGGAGGCGGTGGTTCGGCGTGTCGCCATGGGCCCGCAATCTACGGGTGGCGGGTCCCGTGACCAGCCTCACGGGTCTAAACCCGTCTCGCACCTAGCTTTCGATCCCTTTCCACGGCTGGGAGCTGGAGTGCGACCGAAGCGATTCCGCTGGCTGGGTGTCGAGGAGTCGAGCCGCGCCGAGCAGCAGCTGCGCGCGGCGGCGCGCCAGCAGGAGGCGGTCGCTCACCTCGGCCAGCAAGCGCTCGCCGGAGTCGCGCGAGCCAACCTGTTCGATACGGCCGCCAAGCTCCTCGCGCGCGGCCTCGACGTCGAGTTCAGCGAAATCCTCGAGCTGAAGCCGGAGCACCGCAGCCTGTTGGTGCGTGCGGGCGAGGGCTGGCAGGAGGGGTTTGTCGGCAAGACACTCGTCACCGCCGACGCCGCATCGCTCGCCGGGTACGCCCTGAACGCCGCCGGTCCGCTCGTCATCACCGATCTCTCCACCGAAATCCGCTTCAGCGCACCGCCACATCTCGAGGAGCACGGCATCGTCAGCGGCATCGGTGTGGTCGTGCAGGGCCGTGAGCGTCCCTGGGGCGTGCTGGGCGCGTACAGCGCGCAGCCGCGGGAGTTCAGCGGCCCCGACGTGCTGTTCGTCCAGGCGCTCGCGCACGTGCTCGCGACCGCGCTCGAGCGCGCGCGCGTGGAAGAGGCCCTGCGCAAGAGCGAAGAGCACTTCCGTTCTCTGACGGAAAACGCATCCGACATCGTCACGATTCTTGGCGATGACGGGATTCTCCGGTATGTGAGCCCGTCGGTGCAACGGCTGCTGGGCTACGCTGCCAACGAGCTGCTCGGACGCAACGCGTTCGAGTTCATGCATCCCGACGATCTCGCGCCGGTCATGGAAGCGCTGGCTGACGCGATACAGGAGCCGGGTTCGCCCCAAACGGCGACGTTCCGGTTCAAGCACGCCGATGCCAGCTGGCGGGTGCTCGAGTCGATCGGGCAGGCGCGGCTCGATGAGCCCAATGCGTACAGCGTGATCGTCAACTCCCGCGATGTCACCGAGCGTATCAGGCAGGAAGAGATACTCCAGACCAGCAAGCAGCGGCTGCGAACGGTAGTCGCCGGCGCCCCCGTCATCTTCTTTTCACTCGATCCCAAAGGCGTCTTCACGCTCGCCGAGGGCAAAGGGCTACACTCACTCGGTGTGCGGCCGGGTATGCTCATGGGCAAATCGTTCTTCGAGCTGCTCGGCGACGTGCCGCAGGCAGTCGCCGACGTCCGCCGAGCGCTCGCCGGCGAGTCGGTGACGGCGCGGGTCGAGCTGTTCGGCTTCGAGTTCGAGGCGCAGTACTCGCCGGTGCGTGAACGGGACGGCTCCATTTCCGGGGTCGTCGGCGTGGCCACCGACATCACCGAGCGGCGCCGGGCCGAGCAGGCGTTGCGGCGCGCCGACGCGGCCAGCCGCACGCTGGTCCAGCAGGCCCCGTTCGGCATTTTCCGCGCGACACCGGAAGGCGCCTTCTTGTCCGTGAACCCCGCGCTGGTCGAAATGCTGGCCTATGAGACGGAGGCAGAGCTGCTGACGCGCCATCTGGATCGGGACGTGTTCAAAGAGCCCGCGGCGCGCGCCCGTTACATCGCGCAGATGAACGACGTCGCGGGCGCCGTCGAAACGCAGGCGGCATGGCGGCGCAAGGATGGCGAGTCGATCACGGTGCGTCTCTACGGCCGGTCCGTCCGCTATGAGGATGGCCGCGTCGAGTGCCATGAAGTGTTCGCCGAGGACGTCAGCGAGCGACGCGGCTTGGAAGAACAGCTCCGGCAGGCCCAAAAGATGGAGGCCATCGGCCAGCTCACCGGCGGGATTGCGCACGACTTCAACAACCTGCTGACGATCATCCTCGCCAACGCCGAGCTGCTCGCGCGAGGGCCGGACGAAGCGAGCCTGCGCGATATCATCTCCGCGGCGGTGAGCGGGCGCCTGATGGTGAATCAGCTGCTGGGATTTGCCCGCCGCTCGACCCTCACGTTCGAGCCGGTGCACCTGGGCCATCTGCTGAACGATCTCGCCGCCGTGCTGCGGCGCGTCCTGCCGGCCGACATCGAGCTACTCGTCTTTGCGGACGAGGATCTGCCCGAGGTCGGGGCCGACGGCCATGCCGTCGAGCAGATCCTCCTGAACCTGGTGAACAACGCCCGGGATGCGATGCCGGACGGCGGCGTGCTGCGGCTCGAAACCAGTTGCACCTGGATCAGCGACGCGCAGCGCGACGTGCTCGGCCCTGGGGCGGCGTCGGAATACGTGTGTCTAGCGGTGGATGACACCGGCGTTGGCATGGACGAAGCGACGCGGCAGCGCGCGTTCGAGCCGTTTTTCACGACGAAGCCGGTTGGAAAGGGGACCGGGCTGGGACTGGCGACTGTCTACGGCCTGGTGAAGCAGCACGGCGGTTTCGTGCAGATCGACAGCGCGCCCGGAGCAGGTACGCGGCTGCGGATCTACTTTCCGGTGGCGGAGGAGGCGACCCGGCGACGGGGGTCAGGAGCGCACGAACAGATGGCCCTGGCCGCCGACAATGGGCACGAGACGGTGCTCGTCGTGGAAGACCAGGCGCAGCTGCGCCGCGCGACGGTGTATACGCTCGAACATGCCGGGTACACGGTACTCGCGGCCGCCGACGGGATCGAGGCGCTCCACCTGCTGCGCCAGCACCCTGCGCCGATTCATCTGGTCTTCACCGACCTCGTGATGAGCCGGCTGGGGGGCCGCGGACTGTATCAGATCGATCGCCGGGAAGGACGCCAGACCGCCTTCCTCTTTACAAGCGGCTACGCGGGAGCGGGGCGGGGTGAAGAGCCGCTCGATCCGGCGTTGCCGTTCCTTCCGAAGCCGTGGACGAGCGCCGATCTGCTGGGGCGCGTGCGGCAGGTGCTCGATGGAGCAAAACGCGACTGATCGCGTGTAGGGAGTTGCTGACTAGCACAGCTGGCGCTGTAGCAGACATTTCCGGCCCATGGCGCGCATCCTCGTAATCGACGACCAGGAGCCGATTCGCCGCGTCGTACGAAGAGCATTGGAGCAGGACGGACATGAAGTCCTCGACGCGAGTGACGGCGAAATCGGGATGGAAATCCTCGAGAGCCAGTCGTTCGATGTCGTGATTACCGACATCTTCATGCCCGGCCAGGACGGCATCGTCACGCTGCGGCTGATCCGGAAGCGGTTCCCTGCGGTGAAAGTCATCGTGATCTCGGGCGGCGATTCCAGCGGCATCATGGACCTGCGTCAGGATGCCGAGCTGCTCGGCGCGGTGAAGAGTTTGCAGAAGCCGTTCAACGCGCGCGAGATCATGGACGTAGTTCGCGGCGTCCTCGGCTCTTAGCGACCGGTTTTGAGGGGAAACTCCCGAGGCAGGACTCGAACCTGCGACCCGCCGGTTAACAGCCGGCTGCTCTACCAACTGAGCTACTCGGGAAGGGACGGAAATATAGGGGCTAACGGACTAAGAGACCAAGGGCTTCGGCGCGCGCTTCACCGACCACAGCCAGAACCATGCCTGCCAAAATAAGGAGAGCCCCGAATCCCTGCGAAGCAGAAAACGTCTCTCCCCAGAAGAGCCAGGACGTCAGCGCTGCAAACACGGGCTCGAGACAGAAGAGTAGCGACGCCCGGGCCGACGACATTTCGCGTTGCGCCCGAAACTGCCACACCAGTGCGACGACGGTGGACATGACTGCGAGGAACAGCAGTGCGGCGATCAGACTGAACGACCAGTCGAACCGCAGCTGCTCGAGCAGCAGCGCGGCAATCAGCGTGCCGAGGGCGGTTCCGGGGAGCTGCAACCAGACGAGACGCTGTGCATCGAAGCGCTTCGAGAACTCGGACACGGCGACGATATGTCCGCCAAACACCACCGCCGTGATGAGCGTCCAGAGATCCCCCCGATTGAGCCCACCGGTGTCAGGGGCCGTCAGGAAATAGATCCCACTCCCCGCGATGACGAGCGCGAGTAGCACCATCCAGCCCGTGCGATGCTTGAGGAGCACGAGCGCGATGAACGGTGCCAGCACCGAAGACATCGCGACGATGAACGCCGAGCGCGCGGGCGTCGTGTACTGCAGGCCATAGGCTTGCGTGGCGAAGCCCGAGGCCAGGAGCGCCGTGAGCACCACACCGGCGCGCAGCTCGGCCCGTGAAAACCCGCCGCGTAGATCGACGAAGGGCGCCAGCACGAGGGTCGCGATCGTGAAGCGCAGCGCGAGAAAGAGCAGGGGAGACGCAGAAGTCAGCGCTTCCTTGACAACGACGAAGCTGACGCCCCAGACGGCGGCGGCGGTGATCAACAACAAGTCGGCGCGACGTCGCGTCACGCCAGGTCCCGCAAGTACCTTCCTGTGACCGAGTCGGCGGTCTGCGCGACATCCTCGGGCGTACCCGCGGCAACAATGCGGCCCCCCTGATCCCCAGCCCCTGGGCCCAAATCAATCACCCAGTCGGCGCGCTTGATGACGTCGAGATTGTGCTCGATCACAAGCACGGTGTGCCCGGCGTCCACGAGCCGGTCCAGCACTTTGCACAGCACGCGCACGTCATCGAGATGCAGCCCGGTGGTCGGCTCGTCGAGGATGTAGAGCCGCCGGGCGCCTTTGGTCCGCGCCAACTCCCGGGCGATTTTCAAGCGCTGCGCCTCGCCGCCCGACAACGTCGTGGCCGGCTGCCCGAGCCGCAGATAGCCGAGCCCCACTTGCTGGAGGTACCAGAGCGCGCGCGCGAGGCGCGGATGGCGGTGCAGCCGCTGGATCGCCTGGTTCACGGTCCATTCGAGCGCCTGCGCGATGTTGGCGCCTTGCAGTTTGACGTCGAGCACCTCGCGCTTGAAGCGCGAGCCGCCGCACACCTCGCACGGCACGAACACGTTGGCGAGAAACACCATCTCGATGAGCACGTGCCCCGCGCCCTCGCACCCCTCACAGCGGCCGCCCGCAACATTGAACGAGAACGTGCTCGGCCCGTATCCCCGCGCGCGCGCCAGGGCTTCATTCGCGAACAGGGCGCGCAGCTCGTCGAAGGCCTTCACGTACGTGACGGGATTGGAGCGCGGTGTGCGCCCGATAGGCGCTTGGTCGATCAGTACGACGTCTTCGAGGTGCTCCCACCCCTTCATCGCCGTGACGTCTCCCACGGGCTCGCCGAGATGTTGCTTGGCGCTGTGCTCGCCGCGGAGTCGTCCCTCGAGCTGCCGGTACAGCACGTCATGGACGAGCGTCGATTTCCCGGAACCCGATACTCCGGTCACCACCGTGAGTGTGCCGAGTGGGATCCGAAAATCGACGCCCTTGATGTTGTGCAGCCGCGCGCCCTTCACGTCGAGCCAGCGCACCGCGGGCCGGCGTGCCGACGGCACACCGATGCGCTTTTCGCCCGACAAATACTGGCCGGTGAGGGTGCCTGCTTCGCGCACGGCCGCCGCGGGTCCCTGGTAAACGACCTGTCCACCGGCCTCGCCGCTCGCGGGGCCGAGCTCGACCATCCAGCTGGCGGCACGCATGGCTGCGGGATCGTGCTCGACGACGACCACGGTATTGCCGGCGTCGGATAGCCGGCGTAGCAGCCCCAGCAGCCGGTCCACATCCGCCGCATGCAGGCCGATGGACGGTTCATCCAGCACGTACAGCGTATCCACCAGGTGCGAACCCAGCGCGTTCGAGAGCGCGATGCGCTGTGCCTCGCCGCCCGACAGGGTACGCGTCTGGCGGTCGAGCGTGAGATACCCGAGGCCGACGTCGTTCACGAACCCGACGCGGGCACGCAGCTCGCCCTGGATGTGATTGGCGACCTGCTGCTGAAACGCCGGGAGCTGGAGATTGTCCAGCCAGGTCGCAAGGTCCGCAGCAGTCAGCGCGGCGACCTCGGCGATCGTTTTGCCTGCCACGCGGACCGCGAGTGACTCGGGTTTGAGTCGCGCGCCACCACATGCCGGGCATGTCTTGGCGAGCTGGTATTGACGGAGGAACACACGGATGTACTGCTTGTAGCGCTTTTCCTCGAGCCGCTCGAGGAACGGAAGCATCCCGAGGTAGCGGCCTTCCGTGTTGTGGAGCAGGAAATGCCGGTCGCGCGCCGGAATGTCCTTCCAGCCTACATCCAGGCCAATGCCGCGTGCCCGAGCGGTCTCCCGCAGCAAGCGCCGGCGGCCTTCGTAACGGGGCTTGGTCCAGGGATCGAGCGCACCGGCGGCGAGCGAGCGGCGTGGATCCGGCACGATCAGCGACTCGTCGTATTCCAGCACGGCGCCGAACCCGTTGCACGCGGGACACGCGCCGCGCGGATTGTTGAACGAGAACAGCGTCGGTGTGAGCGCGGGTGCGGCGCCGCCACAGTCGGAGCAGGCGGGGTGTTCGGAGAAGCGCCGCCGGTCGCCGTTGTTCAGGGCGATGGCAACTCCTTCACCCTCGCTGAACGCGGTAGCGATAGCCTCGGCGAGGCGACCGCGGTTCTCAGGAAGCGGCGAGATTCGATCAACGAGAACAAGCACGTCCGTCCCCGCGCGTACCCGCTCTTCCGCGCCATCTTCATCGAGTCGCACCACCTGGCCATCTACTTGTGCGCGCACAAATCCGGCTGCCTGCAACTGTGCGGCGATTGCGACATCCGGACGATGTGCAGACGAGGGCAGGGGGAATGCCACGACGACGTTTTCCGTGTCCCGTGTCCCGTGTCCCGTCAGTACGTAGTCAACCACCTCCTGCACCGTATCCCGCTTCACCTCGCGGCCACATCGCAGGCAGGTTTGCGTCCCGGCGCGAGCCCACAACAGGCGCAGGAAATCATTGATTTCCGTGGCCGTCCCGACCGTCGAGCGACTCGATGTCGTGGGGTTCTTCTGTTCGATCGCGACGGCTGGTGAAAGGCCCTCCATCGCATCGACCAGCGGCTTCGGCATCCGCTCGAGGAACTGCTTGGCATACGTCGAGAGGGATTCGATGTAGCGACGCTGCCCCTCGGCGTAGAGCGTGTCGAACGCGAGTGAGCTTTTTCCCGAGCCCGACGGCCCGGTGACGACCGAGAGCGCCCGGCGTGGGAATTCGACGGTGATGCCCTTCAGATTATGCTGGCGTACGTTGTGGAGCACGACGCGTTGCGGAGGCTGACGCATAACCAACGAAGATAACCAAGACCTGTCCAAATCCACCAATCCTCCCTACTTTCGCCCGCGTGGCTCTCGCCCTGACCCCGCGGCTGCTGCGTCGTGGCCTCGAGTTGTTTGCCGCCATCTCCCTCGGTGGGGTCGCTCTTCTCGTTGCGTACTACCTGATTCGTTTCGGCGACCGCGTCGATGTCTTACTGTCGCCATTCCTGCGATTGCACTGGGGCTGGATCGCCGCCGGCCTGGTCCTGGCCTCGATGGACTGGTTCGGCGGTGGGCTGCGGCTCTGGGTGTGCACTCGGCACGTCCATCCGAGTGTCAGGCTGCGGGACATGGTGCTCGCCGGCGGCTTTGGGGCCTGGGCCGCGTACCTCACGCCCTTTCAGTCCGGCTCCGCCCCTGTGTCGATGTGGGTCATGAAGCGCGCCGGGGTGCCGGTGCCCGTGGCCCTCAGCTCGATCTTCGTCACGTTCATTGCCACGGTCGGCTTCTTTGCGATCGCCGGACCCGTGGCTGTGCTGCTCGGGGCGGGGCAGTCACTCTCCCAACATGGCCTCGTCCTCGGCATCACGCTCTACGACCTCTTCAAAACCAGCCTCACGATCTTCGGGCTCATCGGGCTGCTGATGTTGACGGCCGTCATTTTCCCCGCGGTCATGAAGCGGCTCATTCAGCGCCTGGCCGGACGCTTCGCCGGCCGCAGCCCGAAGGCTGCCGAGCGCATGGCGAAGCTGTCGGCCGGCGTCGATCGCGCCCACGATTGCATGCTCGCGTTTCGGTCGCCGAAAGGCTTGCTCACGCTGCTGCTCGCGATCGTGATCTCGGCGCCATCGCACGCGAACAAGCTGCTGGCCGGCTATGTGACCATGCGAGTGCTGGGCATCCCGGCCGACTTCACCGACATTCTCCTGCTGCAAATCCTGATTTCCTTCCTTCTATATTTCGCGCCCACACCTGGAGGCTCCGGTTTGGCGGAGCTGACCTCGGCGGCAGTGATGTCGATCTACGTTCCGCGCGAGTTGACGCCGAGTTACACGTTGATCTGGCGCTTCATCAACAGCTACGCGACGGTCATCGTCGGCTCGCTGATCTTCTGGTACTGGTTGCGCAGCGGGCTGATCGGGCGTGAAGAATCGGTCGGAGTCACCTAACTTCTGGTTCCTTGCCCGGTTACACACCGGGGCGTAACTTCACGGCCTGGCCACAGATACGGGAGTGCACGTGCATGGCGTTGCTTGAAATGGGCGGGCGGAGATTCACACTCCCGCAAGGGGAAGTGCTGCTCGGCGCGGATCCCGGCTCCGCCATCCCGCTCGCCGTTCCAGGTGTTCTCCCCAGACACGCGAAGTTGAAATCTCTGCCTGACGGACAAGTCGTCATCACCAAGGCAGTTCCCGAAGCCGAGGTCCTGATCAACGGCGTGCGGCTGGGTGCCGAACCGACCCCGCTCCTGCATGGCGACAAGGTGGAGGTTGGAGGGCAGGAGCTCACGTTCGTGGATGAGCGGCGTAGCGGGAGCACGCAGTACGTCCAGGCGATGAGCGTGCCGCAGGCGATGGAGCGGGCGAAAGCCGAGGCCAAGGGCGGGAAGGTCACGGTGAACACCGGCGGGCGCGTGGTGTCGCTGACCGATGGGCGGGAATACGCCATCGCCGGAACGTCCCTGGTGTTTGGCCGTGATGCATCCTGCGACGTCGTTGTCTCCGGGAAGGACGTGTCGCGCCGCCATGCCGAAATCATGCAGACGCCCAAGGGCTACTTGCTGGTGGATTCCAGCACCAACGGGACGTCAGTCAACGAGACTCGGATCGAAGGGCAACGACTGCTCGCACGAGCCGACATCATCACCATCGGTGAAGAGAAGTTCCGGTTTTACGCGGATACCGCAGCTCCCGCGCCGTCAGCTCCGCCTCCTGCAAACCCTCAGCCGGGGCCGGCCGCTAGCGCGCCCTCGGCCGTACCCCCGCCACCTCCCAAGGGCGAGCGGCTGCGGGAGACCGTTCATGGCGTCCCGGCTGCGCCGCGACCATCCGGGGCTCCCTTGGCGAGCTTCCTGGTACGCGGGGGGGCACTGAAGGGGCAGCGGCTCGGCGTCAAAACACCGGTCGTCAACATTGGGCGGGCCGATTACAACGATCTGGTGCTGCCCGATGAATCGGTCTCGACCACCCATGCGAAGCTCCAACGTCGCGAAGGCGTATGGGTATTGGTGGACCTCGACTCCACCAATGGGACGTTCGTCGATGGAGATCAGGTCAAAGGGGAGGCACCGCTCGTCCCGGGGGCCACGGTTCGGTTCGGAGATGTCTACCTCGTGTTCGAGCCGACGGACGAGGGGGCCGAAGTCGCCAGGGGCGGTGGGACACGCGTAATCGAGCAGATGGTCCTGTCTCCTCCTCCGAAGCCAGCACCGCCCACAAAGCCTGCACCGCCCACAAAGCCTGCACCGGCGGTCCCCTCGCCGGCCCCCGCAAAGCCAGTAGCGGCGAAGCCCGCGGCGCCCAAGCCCGCGGCAACCAAGCCGGCGCCGACCAAGTCGAAAGCTCCCCCGGTCGCGCAGCAGAAAAAGGGCAAAGGATGCGGAGGCAGCGCCGCTGTGCTCCTGCTCGGGATCGTCGGACTGGCGTACTGGCTGTTTATCTAGGGATCACGTGCACATCACATCTGCGGGCCGTACCGACGTCGGCGTTATCCGGTCGGGGAACGAGGACAGTTTTCGCATGATTCCCGACCGAGGGATTTTTGTGGTTGCCGACGGTATGGGAGGGCATGCCGCGGGGGAAGTCGCCAGCGAAATGGCGGTGCGGATTGTCGCCGATGAGATCCACTCGGTCCGCGGTCTCAGCGATGCGCAGGTCACGGAGCGGATGCGCGGCGCGATCCGGACGGCGAATGGCGCGATCTTTCAGCGCACGCTGACTGAACACGACAAGCGCGGCATGGGGACGACGGTCACCGCGCTGACGCTATTCGAAAACCGCTTTCTCATCGGTCAGGTGGGCGACAGCCGTGCGTACTTATTGCGGGACGGCCACCTCACCCAGCTCACGAAGGACCATTCCTACGTGCAGGAGCAGGTGGACGCCGGGTATCTCACGCCGGAGCAGGCCCGGACGCATCCCTACAGCAACGTGATCACGCGTTGCGTCGGCGCGAACAGCGACGTCATGCCGGACATCTATGTCGGGCAGGTAAAGGCTCGGGACCTGTTCCTCCTGGCGTCAGATGGTCTGACGGGGATGCTCGAAGACTATCAGCTGGCCGAGTTGCTGTCGCCCGAGCGGATGCCGCAGGACGAAGTCGACGCGCTGATTGCAGAAGCCAATCGCCACGGCGGACTCGACAACATCACGGCGATCCTCGTGCGGATCGACTCCGTCGAGCCCCCCCCGCAGGA